>Ga0194120_10010093_pt1 | contig 11771 bp, 4 predicted proteins | sample TA2MahCa65mmetaG_FD_148642 | JGI IMG/M metagenome (GOLD analysis project Ga0194120, IMG submission 148642) | Freshwater microbial communities from Lake Tanganyika, Tanzania - TA2015019 Mahale Deep Cast 65m | ecosystem: Environmental > Aquatic > Freshwater > Lake | place: Tanzania: Lake... | reverse complement strand
CTTAAGAATTGGTGAGGGGCCTCCGTCTTTGCCCGGTAGGGGCGCGATTCATCGCGCCAGTATCACGCCGTCAGGTGCCCTCACCTGACGACCTAGACCAAAGGCACAACATAAGCCTTAAACAATGCTGACCGCCTTTCTGTGCCGTCAGGTGTCCTCACCTGACGGCCAATTCAAGAGGCACAATGGGGACACGCAATCGGTCTCGATTCGATAAATCCGCGCTCTATTTTGTGACCACGACCTTTCTTGACTGGCATAGGCGACTTGCGACTTCTGAAATGCGCACTTGGTTTGAGGAACTGCTGTTTGAAGTTTCCGAGCGAAAAGCCAGTGCGTTGATGGGCTATTTAGTTATGGAATCGCATATTCACTTATTCGCTGGATGCAGGGGGGGCGGTTCTCAATTATCGGAGTATATGCGCTCTCTGAAGTCCCTCTCGTCTCGTTTCCTTTTCAGGGAGGCAGCTGTGTGGATGCCTCGATTTGACGACTTGATAATTAATTCCGAGCACCAATTTAAAATCAAATTGAACTACATTCACAATAGTCCGATTCTTAGCGGACACGTTGCTAATGCACTGGATTGGAAATGGTCAAACGCGGGATTCTGGCTCCTGGATGAACCGAAGGGATGTCTCACCAAAACGTGGGAGTGGCTGTCAGGTGAGGACACCTGACAGCACAGAAACGCACCTATTTTTTAGACTCGAACAAGAAATAACTTTGATCATAACTCTATGTTAACCGAATATATACAAATCGCCCTTTCCAAGGCGCACTATAAGATCATTGAGGACCCCAATCCCTTTTTTGGATGGGTTGATGAATTGCCGGGGTGTTGGGCGAACGGTGCGACTCTTGAAGCCTGCCGGGAGGAACTTCGCGAGGTCATCGAGGATTGGATTCTTATCACCAATCGACTCGGCGAGACGCTTCCGGTGATCGAGGGTATGGATATAAATCCAGAACCAGCGTTGGCTGAAGTTGAAGCCGACTAATCGACGGGAGCTGATTCAACGACTCGTCAGACTTGGCTTCAGCGGTCCGCACCCGGGCAAGCGTCATAGTGTGATGGTTGGACGGGGGCGTAAAGTCCATATTCCCAACCCTCATAAGAGAGACATTAGCGGAGGTTTGTTGGCGGACATTCTTAAACAAGCCGGAGTTTCCGAATCGGAATGGGACTCGGCAAGATGATCCTGTGCAAGAAGGGATGTTGTCGGTAAATATATTTCTGTGCTGACAGTTATGGATACCTGACAGCACTGGAATAAGATTCCCGCCTGCGCGGGAATGACATGCAGATTGGATTCCGGCTTTTGCTGGAATGATGAGGACTTACTGGATTCCCGCCTGTGCGGGAATGACACCGAAAGTTACTAACTGCCCAATAGAGAGCAGCACCCTATGCCCAATTTCCAATACGTCGTTACTGACGCCAAAGGCATCCGGCGCGAAGACCGCATCCGGGCTGCCAACCTCGACGCCGCCATGCAGACCCTCTCCAAAAAGGGCTTCAAAGTGGTGTCTCTGCGCGAAGTCCGCACCGCCGTCGGCGACGCGGCGCTGCCGCCAGTCTATGAGCAGATCCAAACGCGCATCGACAAGATCCGGCAGTTCATCCCGCTCAACACGCTGGTCTTCTTCACGCGTCAGTTATCGACGATGTTCTCGGCCGGTCTGACGATCGAGAAGTCGATCGGCAACCTTATGATCGAGGAGCGCAACCCGCGCTTCCGCAAAGTCCTTGCCAAGGTCGGGAACGACATCAAGAAGGGCATGGCGCTGTCGGAAGCCCTCGGCAACAGCCCCGGCGTCTTTGACGGGCTCTACGTCGCGCTGGTTCACGCCGGCGAAATCTCCGGCTCGCTGCACGTCATCCTCGAGGAGTTGTCGGACTACCTCGAAGCGATGGCGGACACCCGGCGCAAGGTGATCTCGGCGCTCTCCTATCCGACCTTCGTCCTCGTCTTTATGATGGCGATCGTCTCCGGGCTGCTCCTCTTCGTGGTGCCGCAGTTCGCTGAGATCTACGCCAAGTTCGGTGCCCGACTCCCCGGCCCGACCCGCGCGCTGGTAGCGCTGTCGCAGACCGTCAGCCGCAACTTCATCCCCTTTCTTGCTATCAGCATCGTCGCGGTCTTCATGATGTGGATCAGTTCGATGACCGAGAAGGGCGGACTCATCTTCGACACCATCAAACTCCACTTCCCGGTCTTCGGGATGCTGGTCGAAAACTCGCAGATGAATAAGTTCGCCAAGACCTTCGGGATTCTGCTCGGCTCGGGCGTGCCGGTGATCGAGTCGCTTGGCCACGTCCAGCGGGTGCTCGGCAACCGGGTGATGGTGCGGGCGCTTGAGACGTCGAAGATGCTGATCAAGGATGGCTTCGCGATTTCGGTGGCGCTGAAGAAGACCGACGTCTTCCCGCCGACCCTGATTCAGTTGATCGCGACCGGCGAAGAGACCGGTGAAATGGACAAACTGCTCGACAAGGCGGCTTACTTTTACGCCAAGCAGGTCGATGCTGTCGTCGAACGGCTCACCTCGCTGATCGAGCCGATGATGATCGTCGCCATCGGGGCAGTGGTGGTCTCGATCATCGTCACGATTTACCTCCCGATCTTCAAACTCGGTATGGCGCTCCAGAGAGGTCTCTAAAGGCGCGTTTACTTGCCCAGCCTGCCGTCCCGACATCCGAACTGGAAGTTGGGACGGCAGGTCAGTTTTGGCAGTTCGTGATGATGCGCTTGGGATTGTATATTTTGACTTCATCGTTGTGTCAGTTATATATTAAGCAGTGCATTATATTGTGGTATCGTCCAGTAGGACAGACATTCCTGCCTGTCCTTAAGACAGACAAGAATGTCTGTCTTACTGATGACATTGTATGCTGCACTGTCTAATAATAATTTTCTCATTGACTGAATGATTCGCGTAGGGTCGGATTCCAATCCGACCATCCCGCTACGATAAAGATATGTTCACTATGAGGTTGACCTTGAGACCATTGGTGTTTCTATCCTGCGCAGTATTGGCGCTTGCGATGCCCGCTCTGGCACAGAACCAGATCGACTGGATTCGCTTCTATGACATGGGCGGTCAGGAGCAGATTGAAGACATCTACGCTCCGGTTGATGGCGGCTATGTAACCTGCGGCATGGCTGACGCACGGTTATGGATCAACCGGGTGGCTGACGATGGCCGGGTTATATGGTCCAGAACCTACGGTGAGGATGGCGCCCGGATTGGCAATGTCTGGGCTATCATCGAATCGGAGAATGGCGACTTTCTGGTCGGCTGCACCTTGAATGGTGAATTTTCCGCACTGCTCGTCGATGCCGAGGGTGAGGAGATCTGGTGGAACGTCTATGGCGGCGGCATTTGCCACTCGCTGATCGAACTGAAGAGCGGTGAGTTCCTCCTGCTGGGACACCTGAATAGCGCTTACCGGCTGGGACGGATGGTCCAGATCGACGGCGAAGGGGAAGTGCTCTGGGACCGCTCCTACGATCCCGGGGGATTTTGCGACATCTACTTTATGCGTGAAACCGACGGCGGCGTCGTGGCGACCGGAATGGCGCGCCGAGGTCCTGATGGACCGTTGCAGGTCTGGTTTATGAAGATCAATCTGCGCGGCGAAATGCTGTGGAACGAAATCTATCCTATCGGACCCTCCTGCGGGCGCGGCATCACCGCCACCTTTGACGGCGGATTTGCCATCACCGGCTACCACACCCCTCCCAACCGGCAATACGACAATTTCTTCCTTATCTACGCCGACGCTGATGGTGAAATGCAATGGATGGAGAGTTACGAACCGGAGAATGAGTCCTCCTTCGAGCAGGGTTGGTCCATCCTGGCGCCGCAGTCCGGAGGCTATGCTATTGTCGGAGAATCGGCAGACCTGCAGGCGCGGGTCTCGAAACTGAAGATGGTCCGCACCGGCTTTGACGGCGTCGAAGCCTGGCGCAGGACCTTCGACGATCCTATGGGGCGGTTCATGCGCGGCACCATTAGGTTCTGGTCGGTCATCAGGGGGCAGGACAATTCGATTCTGGGCGTCGGGACGATCGATCACCCGGTGCCAATGGGTTTGGATGGGGTCTTGATCAAACTGATTCCCGAGCGACTCGAACCGCTCATTCTCTATTGGGAGCCGCAGGATACCAACCTCATTATCCTCCCCGAAACGACCCTCCGGTTCCTGGTCCGTGCCGTCGATCAGCAGAACGACCCACTATCCTACCTTTGGACTCACGACCGCGATACCGTCTCAACCGACACCACAGTCGAGATCACCTTCAATGACCTTGGGTGGTCTCAGGTTCTATGCCGGGTGTCTGACGGCCGCAACACGGTTTCCCTGAGATGGCAGGTATTGGTTGACGACTTCTTTATCGTTCGCGCAACCCCCGATATACTCGACATTCCGCTCCGGCGGGGATCCGAACTCACCCTATCAATCGACTCCGTAGCCACAATACTCGATCCGATTGCGCTGGAATATCTATGGTTCATCTCCGATGTGGAGGCTATCGTAGATTCGCAACTGATCGGCACCGCGTCGGAAGTTACGGTGCAGTTCAATCGCCCCGGACGATTTGCTCTCAACGGAACGGCTTACATCGCTGACCTCTCCGATGAAGTGATATGGAACGTCGATGTCCGCGGGCTGATATGGAGTTACGGGCCTGACGATGAGAACCTGACGGTCGCCCCGGGAGATACGATCAGGTTCCGAATCGTTCCCAGTGACGATGATCCCGAGATGCGCTATGAATGGCAATACGACCGCCTCCCTGTGCCCGGAGCCGATAGCGCAAGCATCCTGTTGCGCTTTGACGACCTCGGTGCGCACTCCGTAACCGGGAGGCTTTCCAATCCGGTAGAGCAGGACTTGGTGCGCTGGGACGTGATGGTGGTTGAGCCGGATGCGGCGGGTCGGGAATGGTCGTCGCTTCCGGCTCAGTTTGGATTGCTATCGCTGCATCCCAATCCCTTCAATTCCGCCCTCACCGTTCGCTTTGGCCTGGTGCAAGATTCACCCGGAAGGCTCACGATTCACGACCTCAGCGGCCGCGAGTATTTGAACATTACCGATCTAACCGGCACAACAGTCTGGGACGCCGCGTCTGCAGCGCCCGGCCTCTATCTTGTTAGACTTCAGCAGGGCGACCGGGTGGAGACGCGAAAGGTGGTGTTATTGAAGTAGAAGGGAAGTCCGGGACGATCGGTGACTTGGTAGCGGATGTTGTTGTCACCCTGAACGTAGTGAAGGGACTCATCCAGACAGGATTCTTCACTTCGTTCAGAAAAACCTACTGACAATTAGATCCACAGATCTGGATGAGAAGCAATTTGTAGTTGTCAGTGCAGGCGCGAATACCAATTCGATCGTACACACGATACCACCACCCCAATGGTCGGATCGGAATCCGACCCTACGCGGCTCATCCTACCCCCGACATCATTATCCTCCGACGGAATCGCACATCTTCAAAAAAAACCCGTCCCCCCGGCCGTAACGACCGGGGGGACGGACATTTCCACAGCGGCATCGGGCATTCCTGCCCTTAGCCACCATTCTGCACTACTTCACCAGCATCACCTTGCGGATGGCGCTGAACGAGCCGGCCTCCACCTTCACCAGATAGATGCCTGCCGTCAAGCCCGATCCATCCACCGCGATGGTGTAGTGCCCGGCGACCTGCTCACGATCCAGCACCCTGGCGATCGCGCGGCCGGCGACGTCATAGACGGTCACCTTAACGCGTGAAGCCTCGGGCAGACCATAGGCAAGCCGGGTCGTCGAGTTAAACGGGTTTGGATAGTTCTGACCGAGATAGAACTCAGACGGAACCGTAACCGCCGACACATCGAGTGCCGCAAACCCGTCAATCTCATAGACGAGGCTGCCTTCCTTCAACGCCGCCGCATTCAGGTCATAGACCCGGTCGTCGCGAGACGACCAGACCTTGAGCGAGAAGGCTTCGCCCGGCATCAGGCCTTCGACCGCTTCCGTCGAAGGATCGTCGCCCCACACCGCCAGACCGAACTGACCATCTACCGCCGTTCCAAGTCCAACCAGCCGGCCCGAGGGGCTGAATGCCGCCACCTGATCACCCGCTTCGAGTTTCAGTCCGCGAATCGAAGTGATGAGCACCGACATATTGTGCCCGGTCATCGCTGGATCGCTCCAGTGTCCGGCCAGAGCACCCTCCGCCGTGCGCCCGGTCCGCTGAACCGCCAACTGCTGCTCCTGCGGCTCCGGATAGTTGAGCGTCACATCGGCATCGACTTTGATCTGGTAGCCCTGCGTCTCCCGCCACGGGTTCATGTTGCTGAACCGGAAGCGAGGATTGGCAAAGCGGCCGCTGACGTCCTTCACAAGAAGAACATGATTGAGAATCGGCGAGATGGCGTAGAAGTCAGGCGGAACACATCGAAGTTGGTAGTCCGGGAAGTAGGCGATGAAGTTCCACCCCGTCGCGATCGGGACATCGGCATCCGGTGCGATCGGCTGACCCGACCAGACCGTCTCGACCGCTTCATTCATCTTCACCTGATACGCTTCGGTCAGGTTCCAGTAGGGAATGTTGTTGAAGCCGAAGCGCGGGTTGTAGAACTGACCCCGCTCATTCTTCATCAACAGAATGTGATGGTTCTGCTGATCGATGCGCAGTTGGTTGGTCATCCGGATGATGTCCGGACCCTCGTCGCGTGCCCAGAGCGCACGGTCGGGCGTCACATTGATCGAGATCAGGTTCCAGTTGGCGTTGAACAGGACCAGCAGATTCTTGAACGGCGCGCCCGAAAGCGTCAGCGCAGTGAACTCATTCGGCAGATAGACCGCTGGACCTTCCTGAATGGTCGGACGAGCAGCCCATTCCCGCTGCGCATTGTAGTCCCAGAAGCGGAACGACATGGCTTCGTTGGGCCGCAACTGCTCGTTCCCGTCGGTTTCTCCCCAAGCCGCGAAGCCATGGGGCTGACCGTCGCGAATCCAGACCACGGCACCCGAGCAGACTCCACGCGGCGAGAAGACGCCGATCTCCCAGCCGCTCGGCAGCGGCGCATCGTCAAACGTCGCTTCGGTTACGAGCAGACTGTGGTTCGCTTCGCCTTCAACCCACTGGAAATGCTCGGGCTCGAAGCCACCGGTTACGAGTTCGACATTGATCTCTATGGCTGGATTCTGGATGTCGTTGGAACGAATCGTCAACGTCCCGCCGTAGGTCTGATCCGGCTCAAGATCGGTGGCGTCGAAGGTTAACGTAACCTCCGTCTCGCCGCCGGCTTCCGTCGAACCCCGCATGGGATCGACCGTGAGCCACGGGATGCCTTCGCCCCGGCCGTCATCGACAATGGCAGCATTGTTGTTGCCATTGCGACCGAACCAGAGGTTATGCCCGTCATGCCCGATACCGAACGACCGGACATCGGTGTCGGCGGCGAAGTCCTGAACGATGTCGAGGCTCCAGTCCTCATAGTCCAGATTCAACTGCCAGGCCCGGAACGAGAACGACATCCAGAGGTGGCCGTCGTGGTGCTGAGGCACCCAGGTAAGGCGTCCGCGGAAGTCGGCATTCCCGCCCTGACCGATCACGTTCTGAATCTCCCGGACCACCCGGTAGTTGTCGTTGATGTCGAGCACGTAGAGGATCACGTTGGGATAGGTGATGCAGAAGAGATACCCGCGCTCCGGATCGACCGCCGTCCCCATCACAATGGCGGGGGTGTTGATCGTCTGCAGCAATTCACCACGGGTGTTGTAGCGCTGAATCCAGGAGTTGGCCCACATGCTGCAATAGATGTTGCCGGCATTGTAGGTCAGCCCGAGCACCAGGAATCCGCCTTGCGGCCGAAACTCCTCAGTCTCGGTGATCTCCTGGCCATTCCAGTGGTAGCCGTTGATCCAGCCGTTGGCCGCCTGGTCCGTATGCGACGTCCACATGACCTGGTTCTCGTCGTCCCAGCCCATCCCGAGGTTGCCGGGATGTGCCAGTTGAATGCGCTGCAACACATCACCGGGATTGTCGCGCACCGGGCCGCGCCCGTCGGCGTTCCTAAGGCCGCGTCCGCTGGCGTCACGCCGTCCCATTCCGTCGTCGCGATTCTCATCGACCTCGATCCGCCAGTTGAGCATTTCGCCGCCTTCATCAGCCACGTTCATAATGAAGAGCGGCTGCGAAGCCGGATCGGCTCCCGGAGCCAGCCCCTGCCGGATCGTCGCCCCGGCTTCCGGCCGGGTCGCAATCGAAGCCGGCAATTGACCGATTCCGACGAGGTCCCACCAGACCGTCCCGTCCTGAACGTTCTCAGCGTTCGACATGATGGTGAGACGTCCCTGTCGTTCATTCGGCGTCTGGGGATGGAAGGTTACCGTCCCTTCGAGCGACTCGCCCGGCTGCAAACTGGCAGCGTTCAGATCGGTCTCGAAGTCCTCTTCGTTGTCGATGACCACCTGATCGAGATCCAACCGCCCGGAGCCGGTGTTGGTGATCACAATCGCCCGCACCGCCTGCGCCCCGACATAGGTGCGCGGGAACACCATCGGCTGGGCGCCTACAATCGGATTCGGGATCGGATTGCCATTGATAGCCGGCGCCTCAAGCGCGGACATCCGGATCGACACCTCAACGACCTCGTTCTGAGGATCGTTGGAACTGATGAAGAGCGAGGCTTCATAGTCGCCCGCGGGGATGCCGCTGGCGTTAAGCGTAACGATCAGGTTGGCATCGCCGCCCGGATCGATCCGGCCATCTGATGGATCGTAGTAGAGCCAGTAGGCTTCGGTCGTGCCGTCATCGTAGATGCGGATGTTGCCGGGACCCCAGCCGCCGACCCAGAGATTGTAGCCGTCGTGGGCGGCAGCATCGTAAGGCTGCGAAATACCCGCCGGGAAGTTCAACACCGCGGCATCGGACGCCCAGTTCTCGGTGTTGATATGCACCTGATAGAGGTTCTGATTCCCGTTGTTGTTGAGACCGCCCTGGCCGATCCAGAGTTGCCCGTCGGGATGCTTCGATACCCACTCCAGCGCATAGACGTTCACATTGTTGGCTGCGTGCTGCACCCAGTTGTTGATCGTCCCGATGCGCTGGCCCAGGTTGTTCCCGTCCATCCGATAGACATGGACGGGCTGATTACCAGCCTGCTCCTTGATGAAGCACCAGCCCTCCTCGTGGTCGAATGCGATGCCGTAGGCATTGATACCGGCATTCATATTGCCGATGTTGTTGCCATTCACGTCAAAGCGCCAGACCTGGGTCGGCTGGTTCAGGTTGCAGATGTAAACCACGCCCTCGTAGAAGCCGCCGTCCATCGGATTGGTCGCCTGCCAGCGGCGAACCTCGCGGAAGTCCCGGTAGTCGTCATGGGTATAGACCGCGAGGATCGAACTGTTGTAGATAGTGATGAACGCCAGGTCGTTCTCCCGGTCGTAGCCCACCGGTGAGCAGTAGATGTTGACTCCGGCGCCCTGCGGCTGGTTGAATTGCGCGATCAGGTCGCCCGGATCGTCGCGCATCGGGCCACCGTCGGCTGAGCGTAGTGAACGCCCGTTCGCGTCACGCCGCCGGTTGCCTTCCGGTTCGCGGATGATCTCATGCTCGGCTTCCCAGTAGAGCGGCGCACCGCCATCGTTGGCGATGTTGATCGGATACTCCCGAATGTCGCCGGTTACCAGTTCGTCTTCGATCGCCTGAGGATCGACAACCATAACCGGCGGAGCGCCTGTCACGCCGACCATATCGATCACGATCTCGGGCAGATCCGGATCGTTCGACTCTATCGTCAACTGACCCTCATGCCGGCCGTCTTCTTCGGCGTGAATGAAGACCTGCACCACCTGCGACTGTCGAACGGGGATGTTGAACTCTGCCGGATCGGTGCTGAAGAGCGCATCGTCGGACGTCGTCAACGTCCCTTCGAGAGCCAGCGTCCCGACGTTGCGAATCGTGAGCGGCATCGGATACCGGCCGCCGGTAAAGAGATCGCGGTGGTAACGGTTGAAGTCGATAAGGTTCGCATCCTGTCCGATAGCCCACTCGAGTTCGATGTCCGAAGCGCCGCTGACATCAAGGATCACCGAGACCTGGACGACTCCGTCGTCGGGGTCATTGGACCGGATGTTCATCACCGCTTCGTGGCGCCCGTCGAGTGCGCCGACCGCATTCAGGGTGACGATGACGTTGACATCGCCGCCGGCTTCGATCGAACCTTCCTTGGGATCGTAACCGAGCCAATAGACTTCCGTAACGCCGTCCTCGTAAATGCGGAAGTTGTTCAGCGCGAAGCCGCCCTGCCAGAGGTGGTGGCCGTCGTGCACCACTGCGTCGTAAGCCTGGTTCGCTCCGCCGTTGGGGAACGACACCACCCGGCGCACCGCCTGCCAGTTATCCTCATTGATCTGGATCTGGTTCAACCGCATATTGCCGTTGCTGGCCCACAACTGTCCCTCCGGATGCTTGAAGACCCACTCGATCTGGTAGGGGATGAAGTTGTTCTCCATCATCGGAATCCAGTTGCTGATCGAGCCGATCCGCTGCCCCAGATTGCCGTTGTCGTCAACCTGGTGCACCCGGATGTCGTAGTTCGGACCGACCTGCTCGCGGAAGAACATCCGGCGGTTCTCCTGATCCGCGGCTACGCCGTAGAACTGGAAGCCGACGTTGAAGTTGCCGAGGTTGTTGCCATTTGCATCCCAGCGGTGCAGGAACATCTGCCCGTGCTGGTTGGCATAGAGCACCCCGTCCATCCAGCAGCCGTCCATTGGATTCGGCATCGCCCAGCGGCGAACCTCCTGGAAGTCCCGGTAGTTGTTGTGGGTATAGACGACGATCAGACTGGTCGAGTAACTCGACAGATAGACCAGATCGTTGTCGCGATCGTAGCCAATCGGCGACCAGTATTGGTTCACCACATTCGGGCCATTGAACTGAGCGACCAGATCGCCCGCCGGGTCTCGCCGTGGTGCGCCATCGGCATTGCGCAGGGCGCGGCCATTAGCGTCGCGGCGCAGACCGCCATCCGGCTCCTGGATCACCTCATGGTCGATTTCCCAGAACAGCGGCGCAGCGCCGTCGTTGGCGATGTTGATGACATGCTCCGCGGTCTGTCCGGTATTCAGATCATCTTCGATCATTTGCGGATCGACGACGATCTGCGGCGGCGCTTCGGTTACGCCGAGGAGGTTGATCACGACCTCCGGCTCGTCCGGGTCGTCCGAGGCAATGGTCATCGTCCCCTCATGACGGCCATCTTCCCGCGCCGCAATAATGAAATTGACCACTGCTTCATCCCGCGCCGCAATCACCAGTTGATCCGGATCCGAGAGGAAGAACTCATTGTCGCTGGTGATCGAACCGATGTTCAGTGCGAGCGTCCCGGTATTGGCGATAGTTACGGGGACAATGTAGCGGCCGCCCGTAAAGAGATCGCGGTGATACCGGTTCCAGTCGATCAGATTCTCGTCCTGACCGATATCCCAACTGACCTCGATGTCGGGCGCGCCCTGCACGCTGAGTCGGACGTTGACCAGAATCTGCGGATCGTTCGGGGCATTCGAGTCGATGATCATATCGGCTTCGTAGTCCCCGTCGAGCGCACCGGTCGCGTCGAGCGTCACGATAACGTTTTGATCGGCACCGCTTTCAACTGTGCCCGAGCTAATATCGTAAATGAGCCAGTAGGCTTCGGTCGTGCCGTCATCGTAGATGCGGATGTTGCCGGGACCCCAGCCGCCGACCCAGAGGTTGTGCCCG
>Ga0194120_10010089_pt1 | contig 11774 bp, 9 predicted proteins | sample TA2MahCa65mmetaG_FD_148642 | JGI IMG/M metagenome (GOLD analysis project Ga0194120, IMG submission 148642) | Freshwater microbial communities from Lake Tanganyika, Tanzania - TA2015019 Mahale Deep Cast 65m | ecosystem: Environmental > Aquatic > Freshwater > Lake | place: Tanzania: Lake... | reverse complement strand
ACGGCGCCATTGCTCGTGCCAATCAGAAATACGCGTCCTTGTGGGGAACAGATAAGGTGATGCAGCTCATCGATACACAAACCAATCGTACAGAGGGTAGGTGATGCTGTATCGGGTTCTTTTGACGTGAGGAGCAAAGAGTAGTGAACAGTGTCCGGCACGATGATCTGGTCTCTGTCGTGTTTCCTGTCTTCAACGAGGAACACAATCTTGTTCCTCTCTACGAGCAGGTGCGGGATGCGTTCCAAAAGGCTGAAGTCGCGTATGAGATGATTTTCGTCGACAACGGAAGCGAGGACGGATCCTTGCAGACCATGAAGCTCCTGCGGGAGAAGGACTCGTGCGTGCGCTATCTCTCACTATCGCGGAATTTTGGCCACCAAAATGCCTTGCTGGCCGGACTCAATGTCAGCCGAGGTGATGCCGTCATCACCATGGATGCGGATCTTCAGCATCCCCCTACGCTTATCACAGAGATGATCCGACTCTGGCGGGAAGGCTATGACGTCGTCTTCACCATGAAGGACAATGCGGGAGTGACGGCCTGGCGCAGGATTCAAATGAGAATCTTCTATAGGGCCATTTCTAAGCTCTCAGGTCTCGAACTGTCCTTCGGGCAGTCCGATTTTCGACTCATGGATCACCGGGTCCTCAGGGCGCTTCTGTCTGTTCAGGAATATCGCATTTTTCTCCGAGGGATGGTGAAATGGCTTGGGTTCAAACAGATCGGCATTCCCTACCATGTCGTGTCCCGGCGGTCGGGAACGTCAAAGTTTTCCTGGCGTTCGCTGGTGAGCTTTGCCCTTGACGGGGTTTTGGCATTTTCGGTCCTTCCCCTCCGGATCGTTTCGGTCATCGGCTTGCTGACCGGCGCGGTGTGCTTTCTGTACATGGGCTACGTCTTCGTGTTGGGACTTCTCTATTTAGGAGGCTCGGCGGTTGATATACCGCCCGGGTGGGCCACCTTGGCCGTCGCGGTCATGTTTTTGGGGGCCATCCAGTTGGTCGCGGTTGGTGTGGTTGGGGAATATTTGGCGCGCGTCTTCGACCAGGCCAAGGGCCGGCCGCGCTTCATCGTTCGGGAACGCTCCGAGGAGGACTGATCTGTGATCACCACCGCGGTGCTCTGTGGGGGTCGGGGCTCACGGATACGGCCTCTAAGCGACATCGTGCCGAAGCCGCTCGTGCCGCTGAACGGCCGGCCGATTCTGCGCCACACGTTGGATTACTATATGGCGCAAGGATGCACCCGTTTCGTGCTTTGCCTCGGCTACCGCGGGGAGTCGATCCGGGAATACGTCTTGAAATCCGACTTGAAGGCGGAGTTCGAATTTTCAGACGCGGGCGAAAACGCCAGCATGCTCGTTCGACTTCACCATGCCCGGCATTTGTTGGGCCAGCGGGCCTTTGTGGCGTATGGCGATACGTTCGTGACCATCGATCTGGAGCGGATGCTCTCCGAGCACCTCGCGAACCAGGCTATGATGACCTTGACCCTGGGCAATATCAAAAGTCCCTTTGGCTTGGTGGCTCATGACCGCGATGGATGCGCTCGCTCCTTTGAAGAGAAGCCCGTGCTGTCATACTACATCGGCCACTTGCTGCTCGAGACCGAGGTTCTGCACCGGCTTGATCCCGAGCTGCTCCATCTCCCCGACGGCGTGGGACTGATCACGCTGATCAGGCGGTTGATTGAGAACAAGCAGGTGTGGGTCCACATCCACCAGGGGCCCCAGATCACCTTCAATACGAGCCAAGAGCGCGATCAGGCTGAACGGGAAGTGGAAGCGTTTTTTACGTATCCGGAGGGAGAAGCCCATGATGCCCCTCAGTGAAAGGACGGTCATGGTGACGGGGGGAAGCGGCTTCCTGGCTTCCCATCTCGTCCGGCGTCTGGTCAGGCTCGGGGCTCAGGTGAGTGTGCTGACCAAATACAACAGCATCATTGACAACGTTCGCCTCGCTGGTCTTTGGGATCGGATTCGGGTCATCGAGGCCGACCTCCGAAATCCTGATTCGCTCGCGCAGCTTCACAGTCTGCGCCCGGACGTCATCTTCCACTTCGCCGCCTACAATCATGTTGGGGACAGCTTCCTGCACGTCAACGAGACGATTGAAACGAACCTTCGTGGATCGGTGAACCTCCTCGAAACGTATCAGGACTACCAGCGCTTCGTCTATATTTCGAGCTCGGAGATCTACGGCTTCCAAGAGTCAGTCCCGTTTCGGGAATCAGCAACCCCTTGTCCGATCTCACCCTATGCTGTGGGTAAGTACGCCGGCGAGTTATATGCTCGCATGAAACGTCACGTCAAGCAGCAACCGATCGTTGTGCTCCGTCCCTTCAACGCGTTCGGCCCTTATCAGAGCCCACGGGCGGTCATCCCTGAGCTCGTGGTGAATGCGCTGCGGGGCGAAGATCTCCGCATCACGGAAGGGCGGCAGACGCGGGACTTCAACTTTGTGGAGAATCTCGTGGATGCGTTTATTCTAGCGGCGGAGAAGCCCGAGGCGATCGGGGAGGTGATCAATATCGGATCGGGGCGGGAGATCTCCATCCGAGCCCTGACTGAGCTGATTCACGGCATGACCGGCTCGCGCTCAAAGCTGCGCATCGGGGCGATTCCCCACCGCCCGACGGAAATCTGGCGCATGGCGGCCTCAAATGAAAAAGCCGGCCGTCTCTTAGGATGGGAATCCCAGATATCGCTAGAAAAGGGCCTGGAGCTGACGATCGAGTGGTACCGTCGGTTTCTGGCGGAGTTCGATAATCCTAAGTCGGCTCTCTGCCAGTTGGGAGGCTAGGTGACGCAACGGGCGGCGATCCTGGTCACTGGCTCACGCGGGTTCATCGGCCGGCATCTCGTGGCCCGGCTCCGTGAGGAAGGCGCGGAAGTCCACGAATGGAATTCGGATGTACGGATGCTCCAGCGCTTCCCGCGTCCGCTCCAGGCCGTGGTACACCTCGCGGCAGTGAGTGACCCGGATCGGTTCAGGCTCGAGCCGGCTGAGGCCTTTTCGGTTAATGTGCTCGGAACTCTGGCGGTCCTGGAGCTCTGTGCCGGTATGGGAGCGGCGTGCATTCTCACCTCAACCTGCGGCGTCTATCGGCCCTGTGTCGACGGCGTCCCGATCCCCGAGTCAAGTGCGACCGGGCCCATCACCCCGTACGGGATGAGCAAATTGCTGGCTGAACAAGTAGCCGAAACTTCTGCTCGCCGACATCTCCTTAGCGTGACGGTGTTAAGGCTTTTTAATGTATATGGGACCGGCCAGCGCAAGGGGTTTCTCATTCCTGAGATCCTGAGCTCCCTGGGCAGCGGCCAGCCCCCTGTCCTTAACAACCCCTATGCCGTCCGGGATTTTGTTTATGTGGCTGATGTCGTAGAGGCAATTGTTTTGGCTATAACACAGGTGCGATCCGGCTATAGAGTTTTCAACATAGGCTCTGGGAGAGGCATTCCGATCATAGAGGCTGCTCGAGTCGCGGGCAGGATCTTTCAGAAGGCAGAGCTGGTCGAGAAGCTGCCAAGTCCGTATACGGAATCTGAACATCGATCGGACAGCTATGTCGCAGATATAACCCAAGCCATGAACGCATTGAGTTGGAAGCCCTGCTACGGTCTCGAGGACGGGTTATTGGCGATGAAGGCCTCGGCCTCTTTGCCGTTGGTCGAGTCGTGAGAAGTCGAGACGTTACATGGCCTAAAGTTCATTTTGGCTATATCGATAATTGACATGAAATATTTGGCCATAAGTAAAGTTAAGGGCAATTACGAATTAGCGCGTAGCCTGCTGTCCTCAGGACCAAGTTATATGGTTTTGTTTGTTACGGCTGTATGCAACGCTCGATGTCCAATGTGTTTTTATTGGGAGGAAATTGAAAGTGCGAATACTAAACTAGAACTTCGCCTGGAAGAATTCCGGGCAATCGCCCGTAATCTAAGGAATCTACATTATTTGTCGATTGGAGGAGGAGAACCGTTCACACGCAAAGATCTGTCAGAAACGGTCGAGGCCTTCTACAACCACAGCCAAACGCGTGTGGTCAGTATTGCAACAAATGGCGCATATTGTGAGCGGGTAAGAGAATTGATCCAATATGCAGCACAGAATTGCCCGAGCCTACTACTGAAGGTTCAAGTAAGTATAGATCATCTGTACGAGAAGCATGATAAGAATCGTCTCCTCGAGGGGCTTTTTGTAAAGCTAATGGATACCTGTAGGCTGATAGGTCAAATGAGAGATGCTGGAGCAAACGTTGTGCTCTCTGTAGCTACGGTGCTAACTCCGATGAACCGTAATGATCTAATCGAACTGCGCCACTTTCTAGATGAAAACGTGCCCTACGATGACCTAGTTCTTCTCTTTCCAAGGGGGAACGCAAAGGACTCAATGTTCAAAAGCGTGACAGTTTCAGAGTACCATGAGGCGAAGAAAGTCTTTGAGGCGAGGCGCGGAGGAGCAGGTTCATTTGCACGTTTGTATCAAGCAGTCAATGAAAGGGCTACTAAGGGCATCGAAAGCTACCTCAAGGACGGCCCAGAGGGGTATCCTTGGATATGTGTCGCGGGCGAGAAGATGATAACGCTGACAGAGAAAGGCGTACTGTTACCTTGCGAAATGCTCTATCAAATCAAGCCAGAAATGGATTCAAGGATAGGTAATGTCCGGGATTTCGATTACAACATCCCTGCGATGTTGAGAACGAATAAGGCGCGAAAGCTACGGGAGTTTATTGAGTCCACGCATTGTTCCTGTTCATACGAATGCGCGGCTCTGGCGAACGTCGTTTTCACTAAAAGACAATGGCCGAGTATTGCCAAAGAAGTACTCAGGACCTGAACAATGTGTGTCATTTTCCATCTTCGGAGCGTGCGAGATGCCTTCTCTAGCTGACCGTATCTCTATCGTAGTACCTATTTATTGCAGTAAAGAGAGTTCATTGGAAGACTTAAGAAATTGTTTGCAATCGTTGCGCAATGCAGAAATACCTACTCCGACAACCGAAATCGAGATCGTCTTAATAGATGATGGAAATCCCAGTACCGTCTCGCCACTCCTAAGGACAGTGGCATCGAAATACGAAGCTAAGCTTGTGCGCTTAGAAAGGAATGTAGGCGCAGGCATCGCCCGCAATGCAGGGGTTCAGGTGGCTAGCGCCGACCTACTGATTTTCATCGATAGCGACTGCATTGCTCCACCAAAGTGGATATGTGAGCTTACGCGACCGATCTACGAGGGGCGATGTGAGGCCAGCACAGCATGCTACGGTGGACCTGTTACACGTACCTGGCTCACTCTCTTTCAGGACGACGATTTTGCTTATCGACAGCCAAATATTGAGTGTGAGGTCGCGTTCTTGAATAGCTGCAATATGGCTATAACACGGCAGGCATTTCAGAGCTGTGATAGGTTTCCGGTCCAACGAGTGGGAGAAGATGCTGAGCTGGGAATGGAGCTCGCAGAACGTGGAATGCCAGCGCGCTTTCTGCCGCAAGCCTCTGTCAAGCATAGTTACCGTAACAGTGTGAAGCAATTGTGGTGGCAGCGTTTTTTGTTTGCGCATTTTAGGGTATTGAGTGTAGCGAAGATGATCGGTCGCGCGGTCTTAGGTAGGAAGAGGCGGGGTATCATCTCTTTCAGTTTATCACGTACTGGCTTGGCGATGGGCACAAATGCTGTTAGTGTCATATGTTTGGGTTTAGCGGCAGTCGGATCAGTTTTTGCGCATCGTACCGTAGTTCCTATTCTTGTCTATGCTGTAGGGAGTTTGGCGGTTGAGATGCTGATACACACGAAGTTTATTTGTTTTGTTGCAAAACGGCATGGAGCAAGGCAGGCACTGATGAGCCTCCTGGGCCTGTATATTACAGACAGTGCTTATTTGTTGGGTTCCATAACCGGGGTTATTAAGACCCAAGACTTTGGATACAAGTCTGAAGAAGTCGTCACATCGTGAGGTATCACGAGATGAATTATGGCTCGGCAAGGCATGAAACTTCTCAAAATTGGAGCAGAATTCTTTACTGTCGTATTCCAATCGGCCTCATGATTTAAGTTTATCATTAGTACAATAGCCAACAGAGAACGTTGTCTGACGTATCTTGATGCCTACAAGAATGTGCCAGTAACCCTTGACTTCTGGAGTCCGTTGAATGGTGAGGCCGTGATATGTGTGGAATTTTTGGCTTAGTCCTCAGTAACGATTCCACGATTTCGAAGAGAGAAGATTTTGATAAGTCCCTACGATTGCTATTTAAGCTTTCCGAGCTTCGCGGTCGTGAGGCGGCTGGACTTGCCATTTTCGCAAACAAGGCGATCTCTATCTACAAGGAGGGCATACGACCAGCGGTGATGCTCAAGGACTCAGGGTTTGCCGAATTCATTACATCCAGTTCTAGCGGCGCGCATCGCCAGGATGCTGAAGCCGTGGCTAAGCCTCTAGCGGCCATCGGGCACTGTCGCCTTGTCACGAACGGCTCTCAGGCGATCACGGACAATAATCAGCCGATCCATGTCGGCCACATTGTCGGCATTCACAACGGCATCATCACGAATGAAGAGGAGCTATTGCGGCTCCATCCCGAGGCAAAACCTGAACACCGAAGGGATTCGGACTCGGATTCCGAACTCTTGTTTGGGCTCATCAACGGCTTTTATGAGAAGGACGGAGATCTCCTGATGGCCATTGCCAAGACCTACAAAGAGATCTCAGGATCGGCCTCCCTTGCTTTGCTCAGCGATGATTTCCCGGCGCTCGCGCTTGCGACGAATACGGGCTCTCTCTATTACTCCAGGCGGGCCGGCGGAGGACTGTTTGTGTTCGGCTCCGAACGCTACATCATTCAGGAGTTTCTGCGGCGGTGCAAGCTGCCGGGCATGGCGGACTTGGAGATCATCAACGTCCGCCCATCCCAATGTGTGCTCATCCCGTTGGATACAGTGGAGCCACAGGTGGTTTCCTTTCGGGAGGTGCTGGAAGGAGCCTATGCCACCGGAAAACGTGACGCGCGGGAGCCGTGCACCGTTCTGGTACCCTCACGACTCAGCAAGGCACTCCGCCGGTGTAATAAATGTGTCTTGCCGGAAACGTACCCGTTTATCACATTCGATGCCGATGGCGTCTGCAATTATTGCAGGACCTTTCAGAAGCAGGCCTTTCACGGGCGCGCAGCGCTGGAACGCATTCTGGAAAAGTACCGTTCCCCAAATGGTGACCCGGACTGTCTTGTGGCCTTTAGCGGAGGACGCGATAGTTCCTACGGTCTCCATGTGATCAAGACTGAATTGGGGATGAATCCGATCGCCTATACGTATGACTGGGGCATGGTGACCGATCAGGCTCGCCGGAACCAGGCAAGACTCTGCGGAAAGCTGGGAGTGGAACACATCATTCGCGCGGCGGATATCCCAAAGAAGAGACGATACATACGGAAGAATATTTATGCATGGCTGAAGAAACCCGAACTGGGGATGGTCCCGATTTTCATGGCAGGCGACAAGATGTTTTATTACTATGGTCGGCAGCTTCGCAAGCAGACAGGCATCCGCTTAACGATCTTTTGCGCAGGACAGCAAGTGGAGCAGATGGAGTTCAAGGTCGGATTTTGTGGGATCAATCAGACCCTAATCAACAACACGCGTCTGTATCACTATGATGCTCTCGTGAAGCTCCGCTTGGCCATGTGGTATGTGAAGCAGTATCTCCTCAATCCCAGCTACATCAACGAATCCCTCCTCGATTGTATTTTTGCGTTCCACTCCAGTTTTCTGAACAAAGACGACTATCTGTACCTGTACCATTACATTCCGTGGGACGAGAAGCTGATCGAGCGGACGCTACGGGAACAATATGGCTGGGAGTCAGATACGCTCTACGGAACGAACCAATGGAGAATGGGAGACGGTCATACGGCGTTCATTGACTATATTTATTACACGGTCGCCGGCTTTTCTGAATTCGACAATTTCCGCTGCCATCAGATCCGCGAAGGGTTGCTCACGAGGGAAGAAGCTCTCGAGTTGCTCGAAGAGGATAACAAGGTGCGCATACAGTCCCTTCGCAACTTCGCCGAATTGGTCGGCTTCAACCTGGAAGAAGTCCTCATGAAGATCAACGCGATTCCAAAATTGTACGCCCCATCGTAGGAGACCTCCATCGAACTCGACCTGAAATTCTGGGCAGATGCCATATGGGGATATGGCTCGCTCTTCGTCCAAGCGGCGGTTGGGGCCTCGCTGAACCTTATCATTATCCTTAGATCGGGCCCCGACGCTCTTGGAGTCTTCAACCAGCTTTACGCCATTTTTGTGATTTCCGGTCAGATCGCCGTGCTCGGGCTCCACGACTCGGCGCAGAAGCACGCATCCGAATTCTCAGACCGGAAAGCTGAGGGACAAGTCCTATGTTCGGCTGCTGTTGCGCTTGCGCTACTGACCGGTCTCATCAGTGCCTCGGTGCTTGCCTTCGCAAGTGAGGGAATCGGATCACTCTGTAAGAGCCCTGAAGTTGGAAGAGGAGTGTTCTTCCTTGCACCCGGTCTGTTCCTGTTCACCCAGAACAAGGTCCTCATGGGAATCTTAAACGGGCAGCGTCGGATGGTCGCCTTTGCCATAGGCCAGTCCGTGCGGGCTGTGGCAATTTTGGTTGTATGCCTCGCCATTGTCCTTCAAGGCTGGTCCCCTCGGGCATTTGGAATGAGTTTTACGCTGGGAGAAATTGTTGTACTGATCTTCTTGTCGGTGATCGCCAGGCCGTTTCATTTCAGCTTGAGTCCTTTGGAGGAGCTGCTCCGGTGGATGTCAAGGCATTTCAAGTTTGGATCGAAGGCGCTTCTGCATGGGTTTCTTTCGGAGACGTTCATACGGGTGGACATCATCATATTGGGAATATTTCTCTCGGATCGGGAGGTTGGCATCTACAGCTTTGCCGCATTGTTCCTCGAAGGCATTTATCAAGTGGCAATTGTCATCCGGAACATCAATAACCCAATTCTTGTTCGTCTTCTTCTCATGGAGACTAAGCAGTCTCTTGTGACGTTTTCCAGAAGGACCGCCGCGATAAGTTTTTCCGCCACGCTCGGTCTTTCAACCGTCATTGCGGTTGTTTACCCTCATCTAGGACTGTTCCTACCCACGGAGGTCATCAACACAAGTTATGGCTTAGTATGCATCTTGATGGCCGGTCTCTTGGTTTATTCCCCCTTCGTACCGTTTGATTATATTTTCTTGCAAGCTGGACAACCTGGGACACAAAGCCTGCTTATGGCCGTAAACTCGACGATTAATGCCACCCTCAATGTTTCGCTCATTCCGTTGTGGGGTCTGTACGGCGCCTCTATAGCTACGGCGCTTGCTTTTGTCCTGTCCGGCCTGACGCTGAATCTCCTGATCGTCCATTCGTTGGGATTCTCCGGCGGGCTTTTCCTGGAAGGCCAGCCGGCGGTGAAGAGCGCGACAGCCTTCCGTCCACGGTAGCCACTGGATGAGTTTCCCCACTCACTGGAAGGAGAGATACTCCTGGGTACCGGTGGGTCTCCTGGCCGTTATACCCCTCTTCTACGCCATTCCATTAATCGGGATCGGTCTGGACGACTATCATGCTGTCCGGCACCTTGACCATGGAGAATTTACAATTCTTCGAGTCTGGAAAGGGGTTTATCCCAATGGGCCCCTTTATGCACCGCCCTTTGATATGGAAGATATCTATCCGAAGGCTTTCTATAACGTCGCGGGACTCATTCTCTATCCTTACGGATATCTATGGGGAGAAAACTTCCGAATGGTCTTGATCGTTTGGCGGAGCCTGAATGCTGTCATGGCGATGGGCGCAGTCATCGTGTTGTTCTTGCTGTTGAAGCGCGTCTTTCACAGTCGAACCACTGCCTTTCTTGGCACAGGTCTCTTTGCCATCACGCCGGAGTTCCTGGTTTGGTCCGTGAATTCACGTCCAAATCCGATGGAGCAATTGCTTTTATTTGCCGCTCTGTTCTTTTGCGTGAGGCTAATCGAACAATTCAGCTACAGGGTGTTTCTGCTTGCAGCCTTGACGAGCGCCGTAGCGTTTTCAACGAAGTATGGCGCCTTGCCCTTATTGGTTTTAGTTCCGGGCGTCGCCTTGTATTCCATTTGGCGAGCCAAGTCGGCACCCTTCGCTTCTACCGTCCGTGAACAATTACAGGTCTTGAGAGTGCTCTCCCTGCCACTCCTGGTTGCAATCGCATTGATACTTGGCGGTGCTCTCTGGCTGTGGCAACGAAACGACTGGAACGTTATCGGCCTGTATATGGCAGTGAGCGGAGCCGTTTTCCCCGCAGAATACTTCCCTAAGGTCATCAAGCACTTAACGGAGCGTGAGCTTCTGGTCAATGCACTGGCATGGGGACTTGTGGGAGGCCTTATAGGCGTCGCCGCGGTGATACTTCTATTTCGGCGCTGGGCAGCGATGTTGAGACCGGATCAGCAGAGCGTAAGGCCGTATCTGTTCTTGCTCGGGATGTTTCTTGTTCAGACTTTCGGAATCGTTGCTGTGGTCTTTGTCCTGTGTAGTCCTTCTTATGTCACCCATCCCGAGCATTTCCTTTCACAGTTTGGGTGGCTCATTTATTACATTGGCTTGGGTGGTTCCTGGGGGCACCAGCCCGTTCCCGGAGTTCTCGAGATTCTTCGCATGACATTGCGCGAAGCGCCGGGATGGTGGCTGTTGTGTCCTCTCATCGTGTATGCGCTTTTGTTGCAGATTAAGGAGAGTCATTCTTTGAGAATGGTTCCTGACGGCAGGATGGTCTTGTGGGCTTACGTTGTTCTTTCATTAATTATATTTCTCATGATGCCGAATCCATCGTTTCGCCATATCTTGCCACCGATCGCGATTCTCTATGGCCTCGTTGCTTATGCGGTGGTGGCCACCTTCCGCCAAGCACTCCGTCAGGATTGGGGACAAAAAGGATTAGCGACCACTCTTGGTCTCGTGATGGTAGGCTACGTGATGCTCAACCTGTCCGTGGCCTTTGCGCAATGGACAGACAAGCGACAGAAGCCGCAGGATGCAGGTCTGCAAGTAGGTAGCTGGATCAGAGAACACTACGGCGCCTGCACTTCGATTCTCACGGACAGTTGGATTTTTTACACGCCCATGGAATTCAAGAATGTCAGCACAACAGAGTTTCTTCAAGGGAAAGGGATTTCGACACAGGACAACGAACAACTGATTCGTGACCATCTCGTGGCGTTTGATCCGGAGATCGTAATTGTGACGGATCTCAAGGGTGAAGATCCTAGACCAATCAAGGTAGAGCCACTCCTGCTAGAGGACCCACTCCTTAAGTTGCGTGGATATCACCTTGTCAAACAGGCCGAATCTCGCAGGCCGGATGAATGGTTCGGAAACATACGTGTCTATGCCAGGCCTGACTCGCACGACAACTGTCTTCAGTGACTCGGTCTGCAGAGCGCAACGCGATGAAGATGTATGATTTTCCCCTTCCGCACCAAGCGTGACGGACTCCAGACTCTTCCCTGCTGTGACTTTACAGAATAGAGATATGTCAAAGGTCGTCTTTTTAGAATTTCCAGACGAAGCTGATGCATATCTCAGATTCGAGCCTAACCAACCAAACCAGAATATCGTAATCTCCCTCAATCCCGGAGTCCGATCGCAATTGCGGCGTTGCAGCATTGACTCGCACAACACGCTGCCATACTTCACTCGTGAATCACATGAGCGTGGTCTTCGCCGGTCTACGGAAGTATCCGAATGGCTTCGGAATGTC
>Ga0194120_10010084_pt1 | contig 11779 bp, 10 predicted proteins | sample TA2MahCa65mmetaG_FD_148642 | JGI IMG/M metagenome (GOLD analysis project Ga0194120, IMG submission 148642) | Freshwater microbial communities from Lake Tanganyika, Tanzania - TA2015019 Mahale Deep Cast 65m | ecosystem: Environmental > Aquatic > Freshwater > Lake | place: Tanzania: Lake... | reverse complement strand
TGGCGAGGCCGTAGCGACGGTAGGTGTCGTCGTCGACAAGGGCCGGGGCCTCGGCCCACCCGGGCGAGGCCTCGACCTCGACCTCGACCGGTTCCTCGCCGCGGCTCGCCTCCAGGCGGACCTTCCCGGCGCGAGACAGCGCGCGTTCCACCTCGAAGAAACTTCGCACCGCCGCGCCGTCGATCTCGGTGATCTTGTCGCCGGTGCGCAGGCCCGCCCGCGCGGCGGGGCTGGCGGGGTCGTCGACCACCAGCGTGGTGTCGGGCGCGTCGTTGTCGAAGCCGTAGTCCCAGGGGGTGAGCGGGAGGTCGACGTCGGCGGCGCCGAGGGTCATCGGCAGGCGCAATCCCTCTCGCTCCACCACGATCTGCACGGGATCGGCCTCGTCGTCGGTGAAGGCGTCGATGACATCGACCCAGGTGAGCACCGGCTGGCCATTGACCTCCACGAGGCGGTCGCCCGGCCGCAACCCCGCGTTCCACGCCGCGGCCTCCCGTTCCACGCGACCGACGTCGGCGATGGGCTGGGGCTCACCGGCAAACATGAGGGCGGTGAAGACCACCACCGGCAGCACGAGGTTGGTGACCGGGCCGGCCAACACCACCAGCAGTCGTTGCCACGCCGGCTTGTGGATGAAGCTGCCCTTGGCGTCGATCCACTCGTCGTCGTCGGCCCCGCCGTCGGCGAAGGGGTCGGAGCCCACCCAGCGCACGTAGCCGCCGAAGGGAATCGCGCTCACGCGGTAGTCGGTCTGGCCGCGCCTGATGCCGAACAAGCGCGGACCAAAGCCGATCGAGAACACTTTCACGCCCACGCCGAAGATCCGGCCCACGACATAGTGGCCGGTCTCATGGACGAGGATCAGCGCCCCGATGAGGAGTACGGCGGCAACGGCGTAGAGGATGGTCACGGTCGCATGAGTAGCCACGCCCAGAGCAGCGGCGCGGTAAAAAGCAGCGAGTCGATGCGATCGAGGATGCCGCCGTGTCCCGGCATGATCCACCCGGAGTCTTTCACCCCCCAGGCCCGCTTCAACAGGCTCTCGGCGAGGTCGCCCACGACCCCGGCGACATCGAGCAGGGCCGAGAGCAGGATGGCCTCGGCGAGGCCGAAGGGAAGCCCGGCCTGGCGCGCGATCAAGGTGCCCCCGAGCGCGCTGAGCACGAGGCCCCCGAGCCCGCCCTCGACGGTCTTCTTGGGCGACACGCGCTCGAAGAGCTTGGTTCGGCCGAAGAAGCGTCCCGCGAAGTAGGCGCCGGTGTCGCCTAGCCAGGTGACGGCCAGCACGTAGACCACCATCGCCATGCCGTCGTCGCGACCACGAAGCCACGCGAGCGGGACCAGCAGCATCGGCGCGTAGAGCAGGCCCACCACGTAGCGCACCGCGTCGCTGCCGGCCTGGACCACGTCTTTCTCGGCAAACATCGCGAAACAGAGGCCGAGCAGCACCGCGAGCGCGGGAACGCTCATGCGCAGCTCGGGCGGCACGAGCAGGATCCCGAGGAAGACGGCGAGACCGGCGGGGAGCAAGAACACCCGGTGACGGCTACGACGCTCCGCCTGGGGCCCAGCCATCATCGTGGCCCACTCGTCCATCGCCACCACCACCACGAAGCCGACGAGCGCGGTGACCAGCCAGCCGCCGGTCCAGAGGATGGGCAGGACGATGGCGAGGCCCACCACCCCGGCGAGGAGCCGCGCCCCCACTAGGTTGCTCTCCGCAGCTGGGCGCCGGTCAGGCCGAAACGACGTTCACGGCCACCGAAGGCCGCGAAGGCCGCTTCCAGCTCGGGCCTGCGAAAGTCGGGCCAGAGCACGTCGGTGACGTAGATCTCGGCGTACGCGAGCTGCCAGAGCATGAAGTTGCTGATGCGAAGCTCGCCGCTGGTGCGGATGAGCAAGTCGGGATCGGGCAGGCCGGCGGTCTGCAGCTCGGCCGCGAAGGCGGCCTCGTCGATCTGGTCGGGACGGAGCCGACCCGAGGCGCACCGCTTGGCGAGGGCCCGGGCCGCCTCGACGATCTCGTGTCGCGACCCGTATGACAGTGCCAGCGTGAGCACCATCCCCTTGTTGTCGCGACTGGCATGCATTAGCTCCTTCAGGGCTGCCCGCACCGCCATCGGCAGGCGGTCGAGCTGGCCCACCGCGTTGAGCCGGATGCCGTTGTCGAGGATCTCGCGGCGTTCCTGGACGAGGTAACGCCCGAGCAAACCCATGAGCGCGCCCACCTCGTCGTCCGGGCGCTTCCAGTTCTCGGTGGAGAAGCTGTAGAGGGTGAGCGCCTTGCAGCCGAGCTCGCGGCAGGCGGTGGTGATCGCCCGCACGCTCTCCGCGCCCTCCTCGTGGCCGCGCACGCGCGACAGGCCCCGGCCCTCGGCCCAGCGGCCGTTGCCGTCCATGATGATGGCGACGTGCGCGGGGACCTTCATCACACCTCGAGGATCTCCTTCTCCTTCGCCGCGCCCATCTCGTCGACCTTCTTGCAGAACTCGTCGGTCGACTTCTGCACCTTCTCCAGCGCCTTGGTGAGCTGGTCGTCGGTGAGGTCGCCGTCGTCGCAGGCGGTCTTGAGCATCTCGTTGTAGTCGCGACGCACCTGGCGCACGCGCACCTTCGCGTCTTCGAGGTGCTGCTTGACGATCTTCACCAGTTGCTGACGGCGCTCGCCGGTGAGCGCGGGGATGGGGATGCGAATCACCTGCCCGTCGCTCTGGGGGTTGAAGCCGAGCCCGCTCACGGCGATGGCCCTCTCGATGTCCTTGATGGTGCCCTTGTCCCAGGGGTTGACCATCAACAGGCGGGCGTCGGGCGCGGTGATGCCGCCGAGCTCCTTGAGGTGCATCGTGGAGCCGTAGCTCTGCACCTCGACGGGCAGGTGCTCGATGAGGCTCGGCGTGGCGCGACCGGTGCGCACTCCGAGCAGGTCGCGCTTGAGCTGGTCGAGGGTCTTGGCCATGTCATCGGCCGCCCCCTTGGTGTACTCGTCAGACATGGGCGTTCCTTGGGGCGAACCCCGCTAGTTGTTGGTCACGAGCGTGCCGACCGGCTCGCCGAGCACCACGCGACGGATGTTGCCGGGGACGTTGAGGTCGAAGACGATCATCCTGGTCTTGTTTTCCATCGCGAGCGCGATGGCGGTGGCGTCGGCCACCTTCAGGCCCTTGCGCAGGGCCTCGAAGGGGTCGATGGTGTCGAAGCGCACCGCGTCGGCGTGCTTCTTGGGGTCCTTGTCGTACACCCCGTCGACCTTGGTGGCCTTGAGGATCACGTCGGCGCCGATCTCGGCGGCACGCAGCGCGGCGGCGGAGTCGGTGGAGAAGTAGGGGTTGCCGGTGCCGGCGGCGAAGATCACCACGCGGCCCTTCTCCAGGTGGGCGACGGCGCGCCGCCGGATGTAGGGCTCGCACACCTGCTCGATGCGCAGGGCGCTCATCACCCGCGTGTAGCAGCCACGGCGCTCGAGGGCGTCTTGCAGGGCGAGGGAGTTGATGACCGTGGCGAGCATGCCCATGTAGTCGGCGTGGGCGCGCTCCATCCCCTTCTCGGAGCCGGCCAGGCCGCGCCAGATGTTGCCGCCGCCGATGACGAGGCCCATCTGGACGCCCAGGGCGCGCACCTCGATTAGCTCCTCCGCGAGGCGGCCGAGCACGCTGGGTTCGAGACCGAAGTCCTTGTCGCCCGCCAGCATCTCGCCGCTGAGCTTGAGAAGGACGCGCTTGTAGACGGGTTGGCTGGGCACGGCCGCCGATTTATCCGGCTGGCGCGCCCCCGCCCACGCCGTCGCGCGTGACCGGCAAAACGACGAACCCCCGGGCTGTTTCCAACCCGGGGGTCCGCTTTGACCTTTCGGTCCGCTTTCGCGCTTGCGTCGCCCCTCGCGGGGCGAGCGAGAACTCGTGAGAGTTACTCGGCGTCGCAGGCGTTGCAGGCGTTCCCGCTGTCGTCGCCGCCATCACAGGCGACGGCGGCGGCGCCGAGGAAAGCGGCGGCGAAGAAGGCGAGCAGGGGCTTGATGAACGACATGGTTGTCTCCTCGAGTTTGTTGTTGGTCTCTTGCGGTTTTTCCGGCAATGCCGGGTGTCCCCTCGCAGCTAGCTGGGAAGCAAGCCCGGCCGGAGACCGCAGGAATATGAACCCGTTCGCCGCGCCCTGTCAAGAGTTTCGATGACGACGGCGCAACAACAGCGCGCCGATCATCGTTAGCGAAATCACACCGGCGTGGCCCGTAGTGCCGCTACAACCGCAGTCATCTCCCCCGCCGCCGCCGATGTTCTCGTCGCACTCCTCGTCGATCGTCTCGTCGCAGTCATTGTCGATGCTGTCGCAGAGTTCGATCGCGCCCGGGTACACGGTGTTGAGGAGGTCGGCGCAGTCATCGCCGCCCGAGGCCGGCGCGGCATGGCCGTCGCGGTCCACGTCGTAGTTGTCCGTCCCCGAGCAGTCCTCGTCGACGAAGTTGTCGGGGACGTCGGTCTGGTTGGGGGCGAGCCCCGGGTCGGTATCGTCGCAATCGCCCTCGGCCGGCGTCACGCCGTCGCCGTCGCGGTCGGCGTGGAGTTCGTCGCCATCGGTGCGGCCGTCGCAGTCGTCGTCGACGCCGTTGGTCGGGTCGGCCGCGCTCGGGTTGACCGCCGGGTCGGTGTCGTCGCAATCGGAGGCATCGGTGTAGCCGTCGGCATCGGCGTCCTGGCCGCGGCCATTGTCGTCGTAGCCGTTGCAGTCCTCGTCGATGCCGTTGCGGTCGATCTCATCGGCTCCAGGCGAGCGGCCGCCGTCGGTGTCGTCGCAGTCGCCCTGCAGCTCGGTGTAGCCATCGCCGTCGTCGTCGCCGCCGGCGGTGCCGTTGTCGATGATGCCATCGCAGTCGTTGTCGGCGCCGTCGAGCCGCTCCGGCGCGCCCGGGTAGCTCGCGACGTTGTGCTCGTCGCAGTCCACGCTGGCGGCGAAGCCGTCGCTGTCGAGATCGCTGGTGTCCATCGTCCCCGTGTCGGGCGGCTCGCCGGTGTCGACCGGCACGTCCTCGTCGATCTCGCCGTCGCAGTCGTCGTCGATGCCGTCGGTCGACTCGGTGGCGCCCCAGTAGCGATCGGCGTCGTGATCGTCGCAGTCGAACAGCACCACCACGCCGTCGCCGTCGGCGTCGGTCCAGCCACCCTGCGACCCGCCGAAGATGCCGATGTCGGCCATCGTGCCATCGGTGTCGGTGCCGGTGCCCTGGTCGATGAGCGGCGAGCCGGCCGCGGGCGAGAAGTCGAGGGCGTTGAAGTCGGCGCCCGCCACCCAGTAGGCGAAGCGAGGGTCGCTGTCGACCAGGGCGTTGCTGTCGCAACCGCGACTGCTGTTGGCATTGTACGCGACGCTGTCGACGAAGGTCGTGTCGTAGCCGCTGAAGCACTCGGCCGCGTAGGCGTTGTCCTCGAAGGCCCAGTTGGTCAGCGTGGCATCGACGAGGACGGCCAGGCCGGCGGTCGACGCGCCGACGGCCACGGAGTTGTCGGCCGTCACGCCGGCCTCGTTGATGACGATCCCGTACTTGCCGCCGACGCTCAGCAGGTTCGCGGCGGTGACCGGCGTGGTGATGTTGAAGCCGTATTTCGTGGCGTCGAGCGAGACGCAGCGGCGGACCGTGGGGGTGCCCCCTTCCAGCGAGAAGGAGTGGCTGCCGGCCAGGTTGACCAGCACTTCCTGGATGGTAGGCGTGCCACCGCTCACCACCACGCCGTACTGGGTGGGCGCCTCGATCCACAGCTCCTGCAACGTGGGCGAGCCCGTCTGGACCGCCACCGCGTTGGCGGTGCCCGGGTAGAGCGCGAATCCCTGGATCCGGCCGCCGTCGATGTAGATCGTCCCGGTATGCACGATGGCCGTGGTGTGCGGACCGTCGCGACTCACGAGCGACAGGGACTTCCCCGTCAGGCTGGGCGTCTCGGTGTAGGTACCGGGGGCAACCTCGATGGTGTCGCCATTGGCGGCCGCGCTCACGGCGGCGCCGATGGTGGTGTAGGCCTCGGTGGCACCGACCTTGAGGGTGGCGGCGTGCGCCGCAGCGATCCAGAGCATGTGCATGCAGAGACAGGTTGACACGGCGCGCGCCGCGGGGCTACCGCGCCCGCGATGGTGAACCGCCTCCAGGCCCTGTGGGAATCGCAAACGCCGTGGCGGGTGGCGGGAGTGCTCGCCGTGCAAATGGTGCTCCTGGCGAGCTTTGTTCTCGACTGGAAGGTGCCCGTGGTGCTCGCGGCCGGACTTGTCGTCACGGTCTTCTTGCTCGATCACCCGGTGTGGGCCGTGGCCGGGATGCTCGCGGCGCGCCTGCTGTCCACCGGCACCATGTCGTTCTTCACGGTGGGGAAGATCAGCATCGGGCTCTTCGAACCCGTCCTGCTGCTCGCCCTGGTGTCGCTCGGCCTCCGCGCCATCTTCGCCCGCAAGACCCTGTGGATCCCCTGGCCGTGGAAGGCCGTGTTCATCGGCATCATCCTGTGGCGCGTCGCCGGCCTGGCCTGGTGCACGAGCAAGAGCGACGGCGCCAAGGAGATCATCACGCTCGCGGTCATCGCGGCCACCTCGTCGGTGGTGCTCGCCTTCGTCCAGACCTGGGACGACGTCAAGACGGCGCTCTGGTGGTGGATCGGCACCTGCGTGCTCATCGGCGTGCTCGCCATCTTCGGCGATGCCCTCGGCCTCACCGACTACTCCTCGCAGTGGAAGGCCGCCGAGAGCGGCGGGCGCGAGACGGGCCTCGGCCAGCAACCGAACTGGTTCGCGATGAACCTCAGCTTCGTGATCCACGCGGCGGCGGGCTTCGCGCTGGTGCAGAAGCGGCCGCTCTACCGCTGGGGATTGCTCCTCGCGGCCGTGTTCATCTTCCTCGCCGCCATGACCTCGGGCAGCCGTGGCGGGGCGTACTCGGTGGTGATCGGCGGATTCCTCGTCGCGCTCGGGCAGCCCCTCTTCCGCAAGTGGTTCCTACGCTTCGCGGTGGTGGGCGGCCTCGCCTTCGCGGTGGCGGCCGTGGCCGACCTCGGCGACCTCGGCAAGGGCTTCAACCGCATCAGCGCCAACGTCGACGTGCTCTTCGCGCGCGACATCCGTGGCATGAACTGGGCTGCGTGCATCGGCATGTTCACCGAGACCTTCGGCCTCGGCATCGGCCCCGGCGGCTACATCGAGAACCTGCGCGTGTACAGCGAGTGGCTGTACAACTCGGTGTACCGCTACCCGCATGGCATCTTCTGGGGTGAGCTCGCCCACACCGGCGTGGTGGGCCTGGTCCTCCTCGGCGCCCTCGTGGTGAGCATCGCCCGCATGGCCATCCAGACGGTGCGCGACACCCGGGGCACCGAGGCCGAGGTGCTCGCCTGGGCGATGCCAGCCTCGATGGCGGGCTACTTCGCGTGGAGCTTCGTGGAGTTCAGCCTCGACGAGAAGCCCTTCTGGGAGTGGCTCGCGCTCTACACCGCGCTCCACCTCGTGGCGCGTCGCGCCAGGGAGCAGGGCAAGCCCTTGCCCCCGTGGACGCTGGCGATCAAGTGACCGACGCCCTGCTCTGGTCGGCCTTCGTGGCCTTCTTCGTCGGCGCGCTCTATTTCGCCTGGCCGCGCCCCCCCCGGTGGAGCCCCGCCCTGTTCCACCACGCCGTGCTCGCCAACCTCCACGGGGGAGAGCTGGAGAAGGCCGGTGCTTCGCTCGGCGACTGGAAGGCCCGGTGCGACAAGGTGATCCCGCGCGGCCCGCGCCCCCCCGCGGCCGGCTGGACCGGCGACCCGGCCCTGCTCGGCCCCGACCACGATCCCTCGGTGCGCATCGGCGCCGCCTGCACCTGGCTGGCGCTGGGCGAGGGTGACGCGCAGGCCCTCGCGGCGCTGTCGCGACGACTCGTCGACGTCAGGCTGGCGTGGATCGGTCCCGGCGCGGTGCCCGTGCCCCATGTCGAGGGCGGCGAGGCGGCCTCGCTCGCCGACGCCGCCGCGACCCTCGGCGCGCGGCACCACCGGCTGGTCCTGGTGCTCAGTGGCGACGCCACGCCCACCCTCGCCGCCCTGCGAGAGGCCCCGGGACTGCGCGATCGGCTCCGCGCCGTGGTGCTGGTCGGCGCGGGCATCGACCCCGGCTTCGTGGCCACGCAGCTCACGCAGGAGGCCTTCGACACCGAGCTGGCCCAGTCGATCCCCTGGCTCGTGTACCGCGAGGCCGGGCAACCGGGGCTGGCGGAGCCGCCGCTGCCGCCCAGCGGCCGTCGCGCGATCGCCGTACACGACCTCGGCGAGTTGCCCGTTGCGTGGCGCGACGATCCCCACCTGCCCCGCGCCCTGGCGAGCTTGCTCGCAGCGCTGGCCTAGGCGCGGTTAGAATCGACCCATGCGCGCCCTCTACGCCCTGCCCGTCTTCGTCCTCGCCTGTGGTGGCAACGCCGAGGAGGCCGACGACGAGAAGGCCGAGCCGGTCGAGATCGAGATCCTCTCGCCGGAGCACGGCTCGGAGTGGTCGGAGGGCGACGACATCCACCTCGAGGTCAGCGCCAAGCAGGGCAAGGCCGACGCCGACGTCGACTCGGTGGTGTGGACCGTGGGCGATCGGGAGGTGCGGGGGGCCAGCAGCGACGTCAGCAATCTCGACCCGGGCAACTACGACGTGGTGGTCGACGTCGTCGTGGGCGAGAAGCACTACGGGGGGCGCGTGGGCATCGTCGTCAACCGCGACGAGGCCGACAGCGACACCGACGCCGATGCCGACGCCGACGCCGACGCCGACGCCGACGTCACGCGCTACGCCGGGTCGATGGACAGCCACGTGTGGCTCAGCGGCGACTTCGACTACGACGCGAGTTGCCCCGGCACCGTGAGCTTCACCGTCACCTCCAGCGGCACCCTGGACGGCACGGGACAATGTCGCCTCGACGGCAGCTACGACATGGCCTACGACATCGAGGGCACGGTGAGCGGCCGCGACATCTCCGGCGACATGATCATGGTCAACGAGGGCACGGAATACCGCACGCCCTTCACCGGCACCGGCAAGGTGGGCGACACCATGAACGCCAGCTTCGACAAGACCTTCCGCGACGGCGGCAACGAGCTGCGCCTCCAGGGCAACTGGACGGCCTCGCCACAGTAGATGCACGCCTTCCAGCGAACCGAGCTACTCGTTGGTCGCGACGCGTGGCAACGCATCGCGGCGATGAGGGTGATGGTCGTCGGCATCGGCGGCGTCGGCTCCTTCGCGGCCGAGGCCCTGGCCCGCGCGGGCGTCGGCTACCTCGCGCTGGTGGACTTCGACCAGGTGTGCCTCACCAACCTCAACCGCCAGCTCCACGCCACGCGCAAGACGGTCGGCGCCTCGAAAGTGGCGTTGATGGCCGACCGCTGCCGGAGCATCAACCCGAGGGCCACGATCGTCGCCGAGCAACGGTTCTTCGACGCCGCGTCGTCAGAAGAACTGCTCGTACCCGGCTACGACTGCGTGATCGACTGCATCGACAACGTCACCGCGAAGGTGGCGTTGCTCTCGGCCTGCGTGGCCCGAGGCCAGCGGGTGGTGAGCGCGATGGGCGCTGGGGGAAGGGTCGATCCCACGCGGGTTCGCGTCACCGACATCTCACGCACCGAGAAGGATCCCCTGGCAAAGGTGGTGCGCACGGAGCTGCGCGCGCGCGGGGTCCAGAGCGGCATCGAGTGCGCCTGGACCGACGAGGAACCGGCAGATCTCGACCGCCAGGTGGCCGATGGTTTCCACTGCATCTGCCCCTGGGGAGAGAACGACCACCACAGTTGTTCGCACCGCAACGTGGTGCAAGGGACGGTTCCGTGGATGCCCGCCATCTTCGGCATGATGCTGGCCGGCGTGGCCGTCAACCGGTGGATTGGCCAGCGGGTCTTGTCCAGCGACCGCGCCCGCCCCGCCGACCAGCCGCGGCGCAAGAAACAGCGGGTTTCCGCCCGGGTTGCTCGGCTGCCCCCGGGCTAGGGGGGCAAGGCGATGCCACGCATCCTCCCCGAGTTCGATCCGGAGTACTTCGTCCAGGCCCTCGAGGACTGCGCCGTGGGCGTGGAGATCTGCAACACCGACGGCACCTTCGTCTGGGTCAACCCCGCGTTCGAGCGGATGAGCGGGTACACCTTCGACGAGTGTATCGGCAAGACAGCTCGCGAGTTGCTCCGCAGCAACGTACACCCGCCGGAATTCTACGATGAGGCGATAGCGACCATGCGCCGCGGCGAGACCTGGCGAGCGGTCATCACCTCGCGGCGCAAGGACGGCACGCTCTTCGACAGCGAGATCACCGGGAGCCAGGCCCGCCGGAGTAGCGCGGGCCCGCTGCACTTCCTCGTGCTCCGTCGCGACGTCACCGAGGAGCGGAAGACCCTGCGCGCACTGACCGAGAGCGAGGCCCGCTTCAGCCTTGCCTGCCAGGCCGCGCGCGACGGACTGTGGGACTGGGACATCGCCGCGCGGCGCTTCTATGCCTCGCCCCGATGGTTCGAGTTGCACCTGCAGCCGGTACAACCCGTCGATATCGAGTGGTGCCTGGCGCAAGTACACCCCGGCGACCGCGGCGCGGCGCGCGACGCCTTCGACGCCCACCTCGCCGGTCACACCCCGTATCTCGACCACGAGCACCGCCTGCTCCTCCCCGGCGGCGGCACCCGCTGGGTGCTCTGCCGTGGCCTCGCCGTGCGCGACCAGGGCGGCGTCGCGGTGCGCATCGCCGGCTCGCTCACCGACATCTCCGACCGCAAACAAGCCGAGGAGGAACTGTTCCGCGCCGCCACGCACGACTCGCTCACCGGCGTGCCCAACCGCGCCTATTTCGTGCGCCAGGTGGAACAGGCGATCGCGCGCGCCCGGCGGCGCCCGGCGACCGCCGCAGCCTTCGCCCTGCTGTTCATCGACCTGCGTAGATTCAAGCAGGTGAACGATGGCTACGGCCACGCCGTCGGCGACGCGCTGCTCCGCGAAGTGGCAAGCCGCCTCCAATCGGCCCTCCGCGCGGGCGACACCCTCGCGCGCCTCGGGGGCGACGAGTTCGCCGTGCTCCTCGACGGCGTGAGCGACGCGACGCTCGCCCACGCCGCGGCGGAGCGACTGGGGCGAGTGATGGCGCGGCCGGTGGAGGTGGAAGGGCAGGTTCTGCCAGTGTCGGCGACGATCGGCGTGGCCCTCGGCGACGGCAACTCCCGGGTCGACGAGCTGGTTCGCGCTGCCGACGAGGCGATGTACGAGGCCCGGAGCCGCGGCGACCGCGGCCACCACCTGGCCGGTCCCGAGGCTGGCGCCCGCTCCGAGCGGAAGGCCAAGATCGCGGCCGCCCTGGGATCGGCGCTGTCCGAGGGGCAGATCCGCGTCGTGTACCAGCCGATCATCGACATCTGGAACGGCCGCACCATCGGCGCCGAGGCGCTGGCACGGTGGACTCACCCCGAGCTCGGCCCGGTGTCGCCGGCCGAGTTCGTTGCCATCGCCGAGGCCTCCGGGCTCGGCCCCCGGCTGGGGCGCAACGTGCTCGACACCGTCGTCGCGCAGCTACGGGACTGGGAAGCGGCGACAGCGGTGTCCAACAGCTTCTTCGTCAACGTCAACGTGTCCGCGCACCAGTTGCTCGACAAGCCGCTGGTCGACCACGTGCTCGCGCTCCACGAGACCAGTGCGGTGCGCCGCGGTCGCCTGGGCATCGAGATCACCGAGACGGTGCTGATCGAGCGCCCCGAGGAGGTGGCCCGGACGATGGCCACCCTGCGCCACGAGGGCATCCACTTCTCGCTCGACGACTTCGGCACGG
>Ga0194120_10010083_pt1 | contig 11780 bp, 10 predicted proteins | sample TA2MahCa65mmetaG_FD_148642 | JGI IMG/M metagenome (GOLD analysis project Ga0194120, IMG submission 148642) | Freshwater microbial communities from Lake Tanganyika, Tanzania - TA2015019 Mahale Deep Cast 65m | ecosystem: Environmental > Aquatic > Freshwater > Lake | place: Tanzania: Lake... | reverse complement strand
AGACACTTCAACGCCGTTCAAGCGCGGTTTTTCCATCTTGCTGATCTTGGCGCGATTCCCTTCATCGGAACGCCTCTGTTTCGTCCCGTGCTCACGATTACGAACGCCTTAGATGCGGTTCTCACTCGCGTACCCTTTGTGCGTCGATATTCTTGGCAATGCATCTTCACGCTTTCGGAACCAAAGCGTGTTTGACGAAAGACAGACGTGCGGATCTGGTTGATTAAGACGGGTGAACCCTTGCCGATTGACGGCGACGATGTTCGTCTTCTGCGCATGGGGATCCTTGCTGATTACTTGGTCGCGAGAGGACATGAAGTAACGTGGTGGTCGTCAAGCTTTGACCATCAAAGAAAGCGCTTCCGGGCGGATGGAGATGCGTCGATAGTCTGCTCGCCGGGGCTCCGACTGATTCTCCTTAAGTCCATAGGATACTCAGGGCACATTTCTATCCGGCGCTACGTGGAGCATTTGTTTACAGCGCGCAGATTTTCGAAGGCCGCGCCACTGCTCCCAGAGCCCGATGTCATTCTTTGTAGTTTCCCGACCATTGAGCTGGCTGTTGCGGCAGGACGTTACGGAAAAATGCACGGTGTTCCCGTAATCGTTGATGTTCGGGACTTATGGCCTGATATCTTTGAGGAAGCCCTTCCTTGTTGTCTTCGTAAGGCGGCGCCAATACTACTTGCTCCGCTTCGCAGGCAGGTTCGTAAAGCACTGCGGCAAGCCCGGGCCGTGATCGGCACCAATAAGGAGTTCGTGGCTTGGGGATTGAGACACGCCGGTCGTGAAGGGACTTCATTAGACCGTGCATTCCCGCTGGCCTATGATGCCACTCCTCCCGCCCCACAAGCAATCGAAGCGGCTAGGAAGACTTGGCAACAAAGAGGGAGTCTGAAGGACGGGGTGTTCAGGGTCTGCTTTGCCGGGACGTTCACTTCGCGGGTCGAGCTTGATACGGTAGTCCATGCGGCGTTGGAACTTCAGAAGCGGTCAGTGCCAGTGCAGGTCGTCCTAGCCGGCGATGGACCTGATGCCGGTCGCCTGAAGACCTTGGCAGGCGGTTCGCCTGCTGTGATCTTCCCGGGTTGGCTAGACCGCGCTGAACTAATCGTCCTCATGGAACAATCGCATGTGGGACTGCTACCGTATCCGAACCTTCCGGATTTTCGGGCAAACTTACCCAACAAGGTATTCGACTATTTGGCAGCGGGCTTGCCTGTGGTAAGTAGTCTACCAGGTCTGGTGAGTGAATTCCTGGAAACGGAAGCATGCGGAGTGACCTACGCCAACAGGAACTCAACCGCTCTCGTCGCTGTCCTTACAAAACTAGCACAGGATCATTCCCGGTTGGCTTCGATGCGTCATAATGCGCATCGTGCGTTCATTTCGAGACTACGCTCGCAAGAAGTCTACGGACAGCTCATCGACCTGGTGGAGCAGGTAGTGAGGGTCCCCCCGCCATTCCCGCCAAACTGAGCCAGACAATCGGGCCCGAATTGGTCGACCTTGGCGCCGACCGGAGGCCCCATGAAGAAGGCCCGTTTTACCACCGAACAGATCATCGCCATCCTGCAGGAGCACGCCGCGGGGACCGAGCCGGCGGAGCTGGTCCGCCGCCACGGCATCTCGAAGGCGACGCTGTGTCACTGGAAAGAGCAGTACGGCGATCTGCAGGTCAGCGATGCCAAGCGGCTGAATGCGCTGGAAGACGAAAACCGGCGGCTCAAGCGCCTCGTCGCCGACCAGGCGCTCAATCTCCAGGTGCTGAAAGATGTCCTGGGAAAAGCGCGCTGACCACCGAGGTGCGCCGCGGCGTGGTCAGGCAGATGCGAGGGCGCTACGACCTGAGTGAGCGACGGACCTGTCGCTTTCTCGGTTTTGAGCGGATCGCCCTGCGGTATGTCCCGCAGCGTCCGACGCGAGACGCCCCGTGCGAGCCCAGCTACGCGCGTTGGTGGCGCAGTATCCGCGCTGGGGCGTGCCGCGCCTGCATTGGAAGCTTGGCCGCCACGGTGTGCTCGTGAACTACAAGCGCGTGGAGCGGCTGTATCGGCTCGAAGGCTTGGCCGTGCGCCGTCGGGCTCGGAAGCGACTCGCCGTCCCGCGGGTTCCGCGGCCGGAGGTCACGTAGCCGAACGATACGTGGGGGATCGACTTCGTCAGAGACCAGTTGACGTCGGGACGGCGGTTCCGGGTGTTCACGGTGATCGACCACCGCACCAAGGAATCGCCGGGGATTACCGTGGCCCATTCACTGCCCAGCGAGGCCGTGATTCGTGCGCTCGACACGATGATCGCGGAGCGCGGCCAGCCGACAATCCAGTCGCTGGACAACAGGAGTGAATTCCGCAGTCGCGCCTTCGATGCGTGGGCCGGAGACAGCGGCATCGACTTCTGCTTCATCCAGCCCGGCAAGCCTATACAGAACTGCTTCATCGAGAGCTTCAACGGCCGCGTGCGCGACGAGTGCCTCAATGCCCACTGGTTTGTCTCCCTCGCCGACGCCCAGTTCCACATCGAACGCTGGCGGCGGGAATACAACACCGAACGGCCACACGAATCCTGCGATCCCTTGACGCCCACCAAGTACGCCCAGACTTTCACCCGTTCACTCACCGCCCGTTTGGCCGCTTAAGAACGGAGAACGGCCGGGGGGACCCTCACCTCACCCACCGCCCGATTGTCTGCCTAGAATCGGACGGGATGCGGGGGTACCTTCCGGACCCTCAGACAGGCGGTGGGACTGGCGCTTGCTCACCTCTGAACAACTCACCAGAAATCCGAGAAAGCTCCAACCAGTCGTCCTCAGAAAGTCGCCATTCACAAACGGCTGCATTGGCCCTAACCTGCTCCTCTTGCGTCATACCAACGATAACCGCCGGTGCTTCAGGTGCATCAAGTGCCCACCGTAAAGCTACCTCGACGGGTTGACGCTGGTACTTGCCTCCTACTCGCTCGAGATGTTCCACGAGAGTCAGACGGCGTGCAAGGCGCTCACCCTTGAATGTCGAATCCGTGGCACGCGTGTCGCCTTTCTCGAAGTGAGTGTCGACGCGATACTCGCCGGACATCAAACCTCGCGACAGTGAGCCAAATGCTACGACAGCTGGCCCACCGTGCTCACGACATTTGCGCATCGCATCGACATTGCGCTGGTTTGCAATACCAAACTCCATTTGTACCAATGCCAAGTCGTATGATTCCAGGCCGCCGTGCAGTACTCTACCGGTCACATTAGACAAGCCGAACGCACGGATCTTGCCGTCCTTCCTCAATTGGACAAGGGCGTCCAACGTCTCATCGAGTGGAGTGGTTCCATCAAGCCAGTGAATAAGCAGAATAGGAAGACATTCAAGACCAAGGCGCCGGAGGCTTGCGTCCACGGCCTGCCTAGCATAGACCGCGCTGCTGTCTTTCCATGTCCGTCCCGACTCATCCCATCTGACACCAAACTTGGTCACCACAACAAGATCGGCTAAGGCGGACCCGAAGGCTCGCCGTAGCATCCTCTCAGAATGCCCAAATCCGTAAACATCGGCAGTATCAAAGAGCGTGATACCAAGTTCCCTTGCCAAGCGAAGGCAGCGTACCGATTCCATGTCGTCAACCGGCCCATAACCATGGCCACCGATTCCCCAGCACCCGAACCCAAGGGTGGAAGCCTCCGCCGAAAGACCGCGAATGCTAACGTAGTCCACGTCAGTTCAATGCGTCGGCGTGTGTCGACTGCATCATTGAACGGTTCCCAGCTAGATGCAGATAGAGAGCCTCCATCTTGGACATTTCATTTCGATAGTCATTGCGATCGACGATGACCTGCCGCCCTGACAAACCGAGCGTACGTGCGAGTTCAGGTGCTTCCAATAGACCGCATACTTGCTCGGCGAGCCGGTCAGGAGAACGCACAGGGACGATATATCCCGATACGCCGTTTTCGATCCAGAGGCCGTTTTCGCCAGAATCAGTCACTACAACTGGTGTTCCGCAAGCCATGGCTTCCGCCGTGCTCGCCGCAATACCAGCGTCTGAAAGAGACGTTGATACATATACGGTGCTTCGAGCCAGTAGAGGACCTAACAGTCTGTTCTCGATCCGTCCAAGGAAGCGCACATTCTCAGTCACACCCAAATCTCTGGTAAGAGCCTCAAGGCGCGAGCGCTCTGGCCCGTCTCCGACGACAGCAATTACAACAGCCGGATGTCGCGCAACGATGAGTGGACTTGCCTTGATCAAGGACTCGACATCGTAAACAGGCAGAAGGCTTCGAAGGCTAAGAACCAACTTCTCTGAGAGCGTCTGCGCGATCGCATTAGGTAGCCGATCCGCTCTTCGCTCGGGCGAAAACCAATCAGTGTCAATACCAAAATTTATAACTTCAACGTTCACATCTTTGTCAGCAAGCTTCTTGATGGCCTGTACCATGTGAAGAGCGTCGCAAGTAAGAAGATCTGCGCGTCGAAGCATTGCTCGAACGGCACGCCACTTGATGGTCGAGTTCCGCGCGAAGAGCACGTCAGAACCCCACGCGGTGTAAACGATCGGCCGAACACCGCAGACCAATCCAAGAACACCGTAAAAGCCTAGGTAATGAACATGCGCAAGGTCCGGACGAAAGCGCCCAACCTCGCGCCGAACGGCAAACAGCGCTCGAATTAGACTCGCTCGGCGATTTGTTCGTCCAGGTAGCAAAACAAACTTCACTCGCGGAATAGGGTCGAATTCCAACGGAACGGCCGAGATCCAAAGGATTTCATGGCCCTGCTCGGCGAAGAAGCGGATCCACTTGTAGGCGTGTATAGACTCGCCGGTAGCCAGGAAGAGAATGCGCATACGTGAACTGTGCAATTGGTGAAAAGGGCGATGCGACCAAGATATCCGAACTGCCGATGCACAAACTTTAGCGGAGTCTGCCAAAAAGTCTCAAGTGACCCAAAGCGGAAACGGGGTAAAACGCAAGACGAGTTGCTGACGGGAAATCTCCAACTATGCTTCAGGGAATCAGTACTCGCTACCATTTGCAGCTAAATGAGCACCAGCACAACCTTCAAAAGACGCTGTCCCATCCCTGTGGATCATGCGCACGGGACCGCAATGCACAGGAAGACGACGATCACTTGAACATTCTCTGCGAACAAGCGCAAAACCACTATCGGTGCGTGACACAGAAGACGGCGACACTTCCGACGCGTTGGCTAGCACCCACCTGATTGCAAGGAATTAGTTGGAACGCGCCTTCGGCAGCGCCTTTGCTATTGTCGCAACTCGCCTTCTAAACTCGAGATATCCTTCATCACGTTGCGTTGCTGCTACAGCGAAATACTGTGCGATGAATGCCACTCCCACGGCCGCTCCGAAGCCGAGAACTAGCGCCAAGAACGTCTTCCTAATGGTATTCCTCGGTGCGGGTTCAACCATGTTGGTTGGATCTTCGGTTATCGTAATTGCGGGCGTGTTTCGTACCTCGTCAACGATCGCCATTTCCAATCGTTGCGCCAACGACACGTACAGTTCCTGTCGCAGATCAACGCTCCTCTGAAGACGTGCCTCGAAAACGCGAATATCCGGCGATGAAATGCTCCGATTACGCGCGTGGAAGCTAGCTAATGCATCCTCCGCAGCGACAAGCCTCACCCGTGCATCTTCAAGGCGATCTTGGATGAACTCGCGTTCAGCGCGCCCGAGCGCCTGTCGACGTCGCAAGTTGAACTCGTTAATAAGTTCAAGAGAGCGCAAGGCAACTTCCTCGGATAGTCTAGGATATGGTGTGAGCACCTGAAGAGTAATCACGCCCGTAACGCTGTTAACGGAGACATGAAGGATACCCTGTACCTTGGGAAGAGCTTGGACGATGGAAGTGCGATCCGTACGAGCAGTCATGCCAAGGTAGTCCAGCAAAGTCCCGGAGTGGCCAGAGTCGTCTACTACAGAATACTTCGAGAGTAAGAGAGATTCGAGGAATGCTCGGGATGCGAGTAGATCGGCGAAGAACTGCGGCGAAGTCGTGTTATCTGTCGGTGCGGCAATCCCCAGTCGGGCAGACAGTTGCTGCTGTGCACCCTGCGCTGAACTGGGGCGTTGTGGGGCAAAACTCGCGATGGACCGATACTGTCGCGGAGAGTTGAGAGATAACGTCGCCACAACGAAAGCAACGGCCACTGGCGCAATAAAGACAATCCGCCACCACCTGATCAGGACGTTGAGATAGCTCCAAAGAGATACTTCCGTCACAGGCTCAGGGGCACCGCTGGATCGACCCACATTCGCTTCCATGTTGAAATCTCGTCGCGGAAAGGGAGGTCTCTGCCTTCTAAACGGCCGGCAACGTCGTGGCCGCAATGAAAGACCTCTGTGAAGCCAATTCTGGAGCTTGGTCTCGGATCTTCTTCGCCCATTGATCGAGAAGACCATGGGGCATGAATAACATGTAGAACAGGATCACTTCAAGGAGGTTGTTGGAAAGAAGCCAAAAGCCTGATACAACTACAATTAGCGTGAACGCTGGCCATACAGGCCCTCCGATGCGAATCAAGCGATGAACGCTCATCGCGAGGACGGCAAAGAAAAGGGCAACACCAACGAGACCCGTGTCCACCAATAGCGCAGGAAGACCTTGCGTGCGTATCACTGTGACACCGGGCGCGGCGTCATCGCGCGTACCAGGTATTGTGAAGGTCTGTGGCGGCAACTCGGTTCGAAGTAACTCTTGTACGTATGGAATCATCAGAAATCGATGCGTGTAGAACCCGCCACCACGGATCGCGCGTTGCCAGTCTGCAAAGGCGGTATTGACGCCCGCGCGAAGATGAAGGATCCGCCCGACGTCCATGGGTTGAGGAGACCACAACGCCGTGGCGGTCTTTGCCAGCGTGTCGGGAAGATCGGGCTGAACTGCGACGACGAACCAGCCTGCAGCACCTGCAATGACTGCGAGGCGCCGAAGTTGGGCGATGCGCGAAAGGGCTAGTAGAAGCGCAGCAGAAACGAGCCATGTCATGCGTGAATCATAGTAGGCGCCAGCAGTAAGCACCAAGGCGATGGAAAAGTACGCGGCCAGCCGAACATAAACTCGACGATCTGTCCACAGGAAGACAGCTGCTGGGACTGCAACCAGAAGTGGAAAAACAGCCACTGCAGGCCCAGCCCACAGGTAGTCCTGAGTAAGAAAACGACCGTGGCGTCCCAGAACCAATTCCGCAACAAATCCCTGCGCCAAGTATGCCCCGAAGTAGATGATCGAGGTGTTGGTTATCAGGATGGCGGTCGATCGCGCTGCAGGAAACGGAAATTCCTGCTTCCTGAAACACGCGATCCACGCTAAAGCGCCTAGAACAAGATAGAAGATCACCCAACGCAAGAGCTTAGGGTCGCCGATTTCCAGCATGCCGGCAATGGATGAGACGACCATGTATCCAATCCAGGCCAAAAACATTCCTGTCCAGAACCGATCCTCTGAGGAAATAGCAATGGTCCTTCGTGAAACGAGGATCAACCTGACAAGCGCACCGAGCACGATGAAACCGGTGAATATCTCGTCCAATATCAAGTAGACACCCAGACGGGGGCCGTTACCAACGATATTCACCACTAGTAAAGCAGGCCAAAACTTCTCCGGCCTCCTCGCGATAAACACTGCGACGGCTAGTCCCAGTAGCACAAAGAGCGCACCACCAACCCCGAATACATCTCCCCAGCTTAGGAGGAGACTCTCATTTGTCAGACCCATGTGTCGCTAAGTCTCCGGCCAACCAGAGGAACCGAGTCCTTCAAATCATCGTGCAGTCGTGTATCGATAGGGATCACGGAGCTTGTCGACAATCTTACGAAGGGTGTATCGGATACGATTCCATAAACTGAACCCTTCTGCGATACGTTCATGTGCATCCTTGAACTCATGGCGCCTTGTAAGACGGAGAAGTACATCCGCGATAGTTAGGTGAGTCTGATGATATACCGGGGAACTCAATCTTCCCAAGTTATCATAGTAGGTCCAGTTGTTTCCCTCCACGATAAAGTTCGAGATACTTCGAGCCAACGTATCAACGGTCGCATCTAGGACGTTCCGAAACCTGATTTGCTCCTTCCACTGTACGTAGTCCCAGAGTCCGAATAGCGCGAAAGCCCATCCATTGAGAACGACATACTCATCACGTCGACAATACTCGCAGAGTACCACAGCGTTTTCGTGGTAAAGGGTACCACCGCCTTCAGCAGTGGGAAGCACGAGGTTCTCTGCAATACGCTCGACAAGCGCGCCGAGAGGCATCGTTTGCTCAGGCCACAAATCGTGCCGTAGAACACGCACCAAGAAGGAAAGTGCCTGACCCTGGGTCATCCCGCTGTTATTGCTGTAGTACGCGACGGATTCGTCACTATTGAGTTCGCGACAATAGTTGTTGAAGGTCCCATCGGGACGACAGTGCCGTAGCAGCCATGACGCTACGGAGCGAATACGACGCTCATCGGCTGGCAACCCTGAAATGAAGTAGCGATCAATCGCACCGAGTCCGTACTGGAGAATCATTCCGGGAAAAAACACGTCTCCTTTCAACGACAGAATATGGAGAACTGGAACTCCTTCGTCGTAGCGCCCTCTCCATTCGACCTTTCCGCGAAAATCAACGTAGTACGACCGACCATCATCGAAGAACCGGCCTAGAAGATCCGGAAGGTGAAAATAACTTGTTCCCCGCACGACACCCAAGAAATCGGCGGCCATGTGCAGAACGTCAACGATCTTCTCACGACGACGCAAAGTCGAGTACTCGAAGGTTAGAAGCGGTGGGTGTACCCGCAAGCGGGCGGCTCAGCGGAGTCGAGGGCGGCCAGCGAGCCCTGCTAACCACTCGAGATTGACTGGGCTGGCTGTGCACAAAAGTCCGGCGACAGCCTTAACCTTCGTGTAGGCGTTCCCCAGCCTAATTGCAGTAAGAAAGTTCCGTGCCGCATCTCGTCGATTGCCGGCCAACAAAAGCCTACGACCATGCATAAAGTACGCGTTGTTGATGGCAACAGTAAGTTCGTGGTCTACCTCCTCCTCGCTGATTCCAGCAAGGGCCCGCTGCGTATCCGTCAACCGCTGGTAGAAGTTCAGCACCATTGTGCGGTCGGTTTTGGCCATGTCAAGGCGGATGTTTCGCGTTTGCTGATGTCCATGCATGCGATAGTACCCGGCGACAAAATCGACGTATCGAAACTCGCCGACAAGCGCTAAGGCTAGATGCGTCGGCCAATCCTCAGCCAGTGCTCCAGGTGGTTGCAGATACCCGCCGATTTTCTCGAGGCCCCAACGAGCAATCAGCTCCGTGTATTCTGGGATCCAGTTATTGACGAGGAGAGAATTCAGGACAGAGCCGACTGGGCGATTCAACTCCGCTCGAGCAAACGCCGGAAGTGGAAACTCAGATAGTTCGACTTCATTCTCGTCGATGATGATACCTCGGGCGAAAGACAAGACGACCCGCGTGTCTTCAAACACGGGAACCTGACGCTCAAGACGATCTGGCGGCCAAATGTCGTCGCTCATAAACGCCGTCACAAGTTCGCCGCTCGTCATGCTCAACCCAACATTGAGCGTCTCGGCCAATCGGGTGACACCCTTATTCGCCTGATAGTGGTACCGGATACGTGGATCGTTGAAGGATCGCACAAGCTGGGCGGTGTGATCGGTCGATCCATCATCAATGATCATCATCTCCCAGTTCGGGTAAGTTTGCGCCAAAAGACTCTCGATCACCCGGCCGAGATAGTGTGCGTGATTATAGGTGGGCGTCAAAACGGTAACGAGCGGATTTGCCATGCGGTTTTCCCTCTCCTATCTTGCGGTTCCGGTGGGGTTGACATGAGCGTTTCGGGCGGTAGGAAAACACCTTGCTTGTCCGCCCGTGATTGCAGTGCGGTTCGTTGAAACGCGCGACTCCGTGGGAGCCGTGAGACAATGTACTCGCTGCTCGTTAGCGAGGAAGAGAACGCCGTCCACAACTTCCGCGGGTGTCCACGCGGTGTCTGTAAACGTGCGACTTAGGGTACTTCTCCACCACAACGACGTCTTGGGTCCAGGGAACGTAAGACGCTCGACAAAATGCCGACCGATGAGCATGACAGCATTGTCGTCGGGAACCGCCGCAAGAACTGAACTCAGAGTGCGATGAACGAAAGAAAGCGACAGGTCATTATCGACGATCGCAACTCGGTTGTTCTGAATCAATAGAATTCGGTGGTATGGAAAAGTAGGTATGCCGATCCGAATCAAACGACCGTCAGCGGACTGCAACGGAGCCATCTTCGCTATACTGAACGTTCTGCGGTCTAAGCTGTAGAGTCCGGGCGCTCTCCCCTTTATGCCAAGTAGCAATAGATGAGTGGAGTCGAAGACCGTCAAGTCGAAGACCGACGGGAACCCATTCTCTTGATCTGTTCTGACGTCAACTCGACCCTTGACGAAATCAGCCTTGACAAGCGCGTAGATTCGTCGCTCGTGGTAATCTGAGACGCTCTGATACCAGAACGTTCCCTCACCGGCTTGAACGCCGTGAAATGCACGCTCTTGTCGATTTCGGAGCGTGCCGAGATTGCGAGGATTCGAGGCGACGGAAGCGCCTGGATTCCAAGTTGCACGCGGATCGAAGCGAAAGGGCACAGAACCCGGGTGCGCGGCACCATAGAGATAGCCGTCGCTTCCCGCAATGAGCATGTTGACTTGTCCCTCGAGTCGTGGAACAGCACCCGACAAGACACGCGCAGTGCCTGATTCCGGATCAAGACTAAAGATATCCGTCCAGGTCAAGTATGCCCCACCGTACAGCAGCCCATCGGCTCCTTTCGCCAAGGCGGTTACATCTGCGGGAGATAGGTTCTCGACCTTGATCGCGGTAGTCGACAGAACGCCGCTTACAAGATCAGCGAACACCAATGTCTTTCCGCCTGCCACCCAAACGGCAAGTGAACCATTCGGCAACATGCCAAGAACTCGCAACTCCCCCAACGCTGGATGCATCCAGCGGATTGCCGATTCCTGAGGAGTTCCGTGGGCGCTCATAACCTCAAGCCTGCCAAGATTCGCTTGACCAAGAAACCGCAGCGAGCGCCCAAGTCCCGTGGTGCGAAAGAAACGGTTGTCGGAAGGGTCGACGTACAACCCAGCGAGTGCGGGTACACCTGAGTGGTGAAGATCGACAGGAACAACGCGCAAGAGCACGTCGTCTGTCTTCGGCAAGGTCGTGGGGAAAGGTGTAAGGTCCCGTAGGTTAACTTGGACCTTCTGAACTGAGCCAGCGCTGTCGGATAGAATCAAGAACTGCCGGCCATCAATGTCATCCCAAGATTCGATTGACCATCCCTCGTAACCGACAAGTCGCCGAGGCTGATTGACTCCGCGATCGTACCATTGAAGCGATAATGGATAAGCGCGATAGAACCACACTCGGCCTGTAGGATCCACCGTCTGAACAGCACCAAATCCCTGCGTAAGATCGTCGTTGATGATCAAAACGTCCGTCTTTCCAGTCAACAAGTCCACCCGACGAATGCCTCTGGATTGTTTGTCTGCAACCGGGGTGCTCAACATGAAGTACGCATAGTCACCGTGCACTGAGAGTCCATGAACCCAAGCGGTCTGCTTAGGCGCGCTGTACAACTCTATGAGAGAGTCGGCGGCGGCATCGAATCGAAATATTCTAGCTGGGAGTGAGGCACCAAGAACGTAACTTGATGAACCAGAGTCAAACGCGACGCTCCGCGCCTCTGCACTCCCCGCCACCCATAGTGTACGAGTCACCTGG
>Ga0194120_10010080_pt1 | contig 11784 bp, 12 predicted proteins | sample TA2MahCa65mmetaG_FD_148642 | JGI IMG/M metagenome (GOLD analysis project Ga0194120, IMG submission 148642) | Freshwater microbial communities from Lake Tanganyika, Tanzania - TA2015019 Mahale Deep Cast 65m | ecosystem: Environmental > Aquatic > Freshwater > Lake | place: Tanzania: Lake... | reverse complement strand
CTATGTTGTATCGCTCGACGGATTGCCGCCGTCGTCGTGGCGCTGCCGTGTAGAACCTGTCCCATAGCGCATCCCTCCATGCCGGAGAAAACGATGCACCATCAAAACCCGGGACGAAACACCTATCCTGCTCACCGGCCATTACGACGTCGTGCCGGTCATTCCGGGCACCGAGGCGCAGTGGAAACATCCGCCCTTCGCCGGGGTCGTCGCCGAGGGCTATGTCTGGGGCCGGGGCGCGCTCGACAACAAGGGTGCGATTGTCGCCATGATGGAAGCGGTCGACCGCTTGGTCGCCCAGGGCTTCGTCCCGCCTCAGACGGTCTATCTCAGTTTCGGTCATGACGAGGAAATCGGCGGCATGGAGGGCGCCGCCGCGGTGACGGCTCATCTCAAGGCGCAGAACGTCCGCTTGGCTTGGTCGCTCGACGAAGGCTCTTTCGTGCTCGAAGGGATCATCCCCGGCGTCGTCCAGCCGACGGCCAGCATCAATGTTTCGGAAAAGGGCTTTCTCAATCTCGATCTCGTAGCGCGGGGTGCCGGCGGGCATTCCTCCATGCCGCCTCGCGAGACCGCGGTTGGCATCCTGGCCGAAGCGATTGCCAGGCTGCAACGCGCGCCCGTCCCGGGCGGCCTCGACGGCTTGCCGGGCGAGACTTTCGATGCGCTGTCGCGGCACATGACCTTCGACAAGAAAATCCTGTTCGCCAACCGGTGGCTCTTCGGCGGCCTGATCGAAGACATCATGTCGAATTCGCCGGGCACCAACGCAGTCCTTCGGACGACGACCGCGCCGACCATGCTTTCGGGCAGCATCAAGGAAAACGTCCTGCCGATCGAAGCCGTCGGCACGATCAATTTTCGCATTCATCCGCGGGACACCGTCGAGGGCGTCGTCGCCTACGTCACCAAGACCATCAATGATCCGCGCGTCGAAGTGAGACGGCGCGGGCCCGCGTCAAATGCCTCGCCGGTCGCGAGTTCGACGAATGCGGCCTTCCGCGCGATCGCCGCGTCGGTCCGGCAGATCTATGGCGAGGTCGTGATCGCCCCGGGCCTGACGATCGCCGGCACCGACAGCAAGCACTACGAGACCATCGCCGACGACGCCTATCGCTTCAACCCGATGGTCGTGCGCCCGGAGGACCTGACCGGGTTTCATGGGACCAACGAGCGGATTTCGATCGAGAATTTGGTCCGCGCGACGCGCTTCTACATGGATTTGGTGTCGACCTATGGCGGCTAAGCGTGCCTTGACAATAGGCCCGGCGGGGCCCATATGACCGGCCATCTGCATAAGCAGTTTTGTGCCTCCGGCCGCGTGAACATCTCGTTCGATTTGAGCGGCTGACCAGCTGGACGCCAAGCAACAAGGTTAGGGTGCGCTCGATCACGCTGAGCGCCCATACGAGCCAGGTCGTAGACCATTGGTCCCGCTGGCTTTTTTTAGGAAAGACTCCCATTTTGACTACGTTTCAGGATCTCGGAATCGGCGCGCCGATTCTGAAAGCCCTTGTGACCGAGGGCTATGCGACGCCGACCCCGATTCAGGGCCAAGCGATCCCCCATGTCCTCGCCGGCCGCGATCTTTTGGGCATCGCCCAGACCGGCACCGGCAAAACAGCGGCTTTCGCCCTGCCAATCCTTGATCGCCTGGCGGCCAGGCCCGGCCGCGCGCCCAAGGGCAGCTGCCGCGTCTTGGTGCTCAGCCCGACCCGCGAACTCGCGGCGCAAATCGCCGAGAGCTTTCGGGGCTATGGCCGGCATTTATCGCTTTCGATCGTCCCGATTTTTGGCGGCGTCGGCTTGGTCGGTCAGGCCCAGCGCCTGATGAACGGTGTCGACATCGTCGTCGCGACGCCGGGCCGCCTGCTCGACCATCTCAATCAACGCAATCTTCGGCTCGATGCCGTCGAAGTCTTCGTGCTCGACGAAGCCGACCGCATGCTCGACATGGGCTTCATTCGCGACATCCGCCGGCTCATTCCGTTCCTGCCCAAGGAACGCCAGAGCCTGTTCTTCTCGGCGACCATGCCCGAGGAAATCGACAGACTCGCCGGCGAACTCGTCCGCGATCCGGTCAAAGTCGCGGTCGCGCCGGTCGCGACGACCGCCGAAAAGATCACTCAGCAGATCGTCCATTGCGCGATCGTCGACAAGCGCCGCCTGCTGGTCGAGCTTCTCAACACCCAGGCAACCGGCATGACTCTGGTCTTCACCCGCACCAAGCATGGCGCCGACAAGGTCGCGCGCTTTGTCGAGGCCGCCGGCATTCGTGCCTCGACCATTCACGGCAACAAGACCCAGGGCCAGCGGGAACGCGCGCTCGCCGATTTCCGCACGGGACGGAGCCGGGTGCTGATCGCGACCGACATCGCCGCGCGCGGCATCGACATCGACGGCATCGGCCATGTCATCAATTTCGACCTGCCGAACGTGCCCGAAAGCTACGTTCACCGCATCGGTCGCACGGCGCGCGCCGGCGCTTCGGGCCAGGCGATCTCGCTTTGCGCGGGCGACGAGCGCGCCTATCTCAAGGACATCGAACGCCTGATCCGCATGAGCATTCCGGCGACCGACCGGCGAAGCGAAAGCCAGGCCCAAGCCGCGCAGCCCCAAGCGCACCAGCTCGAGCGCCGTCATGGCCGGCCCGAACCGCGCCAAGGTCATTCGCATCATCGCCCGAACCGGCACAAGCATCGTCATCGTCGGCACGAAGGCCGGCGTCAGCAATCCGAAAGACGCGACGGCGGCGGCGAGGCCCGTGACCTCGGTCATGTAGGGTTTTTGGCCCCGCGCGCCTAAGCATCAAGTAGACTTCCCGGGCGCGCCGATTGGCTCGCGTTACGGTTTTGGCTAAAGTCCGGCGGGGCTAAAGAGGGACCGCGACCAGCGGGTCCGGACCGGAGGGGGAATCGCCGTGAAATTCGAACTCAACATCAACGGTCGCGTCCACAATGTGGATGTCGATCCCGAAACGCCGCTGCTCTGGGTGATCCGTGAAAGCGTCGGCCTGACCGGCACCAAATATGGCTGCGGCGTCGCGCAATGCGGCTCTTGTTCGGTCCATATCGACGGCGACATCCAGCGCTCCTGCTCGATCCCCGTGAGCGCCGTCGGCAAGGGCAAGATCACGACCATCGAGGGCCTGTCGCCCAATCTCTCCCATCCGGTCCAGAAGGCCTGGCTCGAACACGACGTGCCGCAATGCGGCTATTGCCAATCCGGCCAGATCATGGCCGCGGCAGCGCTGCTCGCCAAGAAGCCCAAGCCGACAGATGCCGATATCGACGAAGCGATGTCGAATATCTGCCGCTGCGGCACCTATCAACGCATCCGTGCGGCAATACACAGCGCCGCCAACACCAAGGCGTAGGAGGGCCGCGTCATGACCTACATCGCCAAGCTCTCGCGCCGCCGCTTCTTGGTCTCGACCGCCGTCGCCGGCGGCGGGCTCGCGCTCGGCTGGCAAATGGCCGGCGGACCGCTTCCCGCTTCGGCGCAAAGCGTCGTCGGACGCGATGTCGGCATCTGGATCGTCATTTACCCCGATGACCGTGTAGTCGTGCGCATCGCGCGATCCGAGATGGGCCAGGGTACGCTCACCGGACTGGCTCAGTTGGCCGCCGAAGATCTCGAATGCGATTGGAGCAAGGTCTCGGCCGAATACGTCGCGCCCGAGGTCAACCATGCGAACAAACGCGCCTGGGGCGACATGTCGACCGGCGGCAGTCGCGGCATTCGCACCTCCGTCGATTACGTCCGCAAGGGCGGTGCCGCTGCGCGCATGATGTTGACCGAAGCCGCGGCCAAGCAATGGAACGTGCCGGTGTCGGAATGTTCGGCCGCCATGAGCGTGATTACCCACAATCCGAGCGGGCGCAAGCTGCGCTATGGCGAGGTCGCCGAAGCGGCCGCCAAGCTGGAGGTTCCCAAGGACGTCGCGCTCAAGGACCCGAAGGATTGGAAGATCATCGGCAAGGGCGTCAAGCGCCTCGACACCAAAGAGAAGCTCGACGGCTCGTTGGTCTATGCGATCGACGTCAAGCTTCCCAATATGCTGAACGCCGCGATCGCTCAGTCTCCTGTCTTCCACGGCAAGGTCGTCAGCTACGACGCGGCCAAGGTCTTGGGCATGCCTGGCGTGCGCCATGTCGTCAAGGTCGATGACGGCGCGGTTGCCGTCATCGCCGACACCTGGTGGCAAGCCAAGACGGCGCTCGAAAAACTGCCGGTCGTCTGGGACGAACGCGGCAATGGCAACGTCAACAGCACAAGCATCGCGGCGTTCCTCAAGGAAGGTCTCGATGCCAAGGAAGCGCATCTTGGTCAGAAGCATGGCGACGTTCAGGCGGCGCTTGCCGGCGCGGCCAAGAAGGTCGAGGCGGTCTACGGCTCGCCCTTCCTCAACCATGCCACCATGGAGCCGATGAACTGCACGGCCATGGTGACGGGCGACCGGGTCGAGGTCTGGGTCGCGACCCAGAACGGCGATGCGACGCTTGCCGCCGCGGCCGAGACGCTGGGCGTGCCGCTCTCGAACGTCAAAGTGCACAAACATCACTTGGGCGGCGGCTTCGGTCGGCGCGGTCAGCAGGACTATGTCCGCCAAGCGGTCAATATCGCCAAGCAGGTTCAGGGTCGGCCGATCAAGCTCATTTGGTCGCGCGAAGAGGACATGCAGCATGGCCTTTATCGCCCCATCACCCAGGCGAAGATGACCGGTGGTCTCGATGCCGCCGGCAATCTGACCGGGCTGCATATGCGGATTTCCGGCCAGTCGATCCTCGCCTATCTGTTGCCTTCGCGCATGGTCAATGGCGTCGATACCGTTCAGTTTCAAGGCGTCGATGCCAACGAGTTCGGCTACAAGGCGATCCCGAACCTGTTGGTCGATCATGCGATGCGAAACACGCATGTGCCGGTCGGATTCTGGCGGGGCGTCAACCACAACCAGAACGCCGTCTATGTCGAGTGCTTCATCGACGAGTTGGCCAATGCCGCGGGCAAGGATCCGCTTGAGTTCCGCCGCGCGATCATGACCCAGAACCCGAAGCATCTCGCGGTACTCAATGCCGTCGCCGAGAAGGCTGGCTGGGGCAAGCCCTTGCCGGCCGGCGTCCATCGCGGCATCGCTCAGAACTACGGCTTTGGCTCTTACTGCGCGGCCGTCGCCGAGGTCTCGGTGTCGCCGCAAGGCAAGCTCAAGATCCACCGCATCGTGACGACGCTCGATTGCGGCTACGCCGTCAATCCGGAGCAGATTGCGGCGCAGGTCGAAGGGTCCTTCGTCTATGGCTTGAGCGCGCTGCTCATGAGCGAGAACACGATCGATAAGGGCCGTTGCGTCGAAGGCAATTTCGATACCTATGAGGTCCTGCGCCTCGACGGCATGCCCAAAGTCGAGACGCATATCGTGAACTCGGGCGGCTTCTGGGGCGGCATCGGCGAACCGACGATTGCCGTCTGCAATCCGGCGGTGCTGAATGCGATCTTCGCGGCGACGGGCAAGCGCATCCGGACGCTGCCGCTCAAGCACCACGACCTGCGCAAGGCCTGAACGGCTTCGAAGCATGGCCGTCCGTTCGAAATGTCGAATGGCGGCCGTGCTGGCCGGCCTCGCCATGTCACAGGCGGCTCTTGCCACGGATCTGCCGACCTTTCGGGTGGTCGAGGACGGCATTCCGGCCTCGTTGACCGGGCGACCAGGCGATCCCGCTAAGGGCCGCGCGATTATCGTCAGCCGCCAGAGCACTTGCCTTCTCTGCCATAGCGGGCCTTTTCCCGAGGAGCGCTTTCAGGGCAGCATCGGGCCGGATCTCAAGGGCGTCGGCTTGCGTCTGTCGGAAGCGCAAATTCGGCTTCGGGTCGTCGATCCTTCGACCAGCAATGCCGCGACCATCATGCCCGCCTATTTCGCGACGCAGGGCCTGACGCGCGTCGGTCGACCCTGGCAAGGCAAGCCGGCGCTGAGCGCCCAAGAGATCGAGGATGTCGTCTCTCATTTGGTAAGGCTCCGCGAGCCATGATGATCGAAACGACCCGACGACGCTTTCTCGCGACCGCTTCGACTGCCGCGGGGTTCCTGCTCGTCCCGATGATCGGCGGCACGCCGGCGCGGGCAACGCCGGCCGACGTCGCGCTCAAGATCAAGGAGCTCGTCGGCGGCGCGCAAATCCGCAAGGGCCTGATTAAGCTGGACTTGCCGGTCTTGGTCGAAAGCGCGAATGCCGTCAGCATGAAAGTGAGCGTGGATGAACCCCTGCCCATGGACCGGCTGGTTCTGAGCTTCCATGTCTTCGCCGAGCAGAACCCGCTGCCCAATGTCGCGCATTTCCATTTCGGTCCGCGTTCGGCGAGGCCAATCGTCACGACTCGCATACGCCTTGCCACCTCGCAGACCGTGATCGCCATCGCCAAATGCGCCGATGGGACCTTTTGGGGCGACAGCGTCGACCTCCTGGTCGCGCTGGCCGCGTGTCTCGATTAGGAGCGCCCGGATGCGTGCCCTGATCAATATTCCCAAGACGGCCAAGCAAGGCGAGGCCTTCGAGATCAAGATCATCATTTCGCATCCGATGGAGACCGGTCATCGCGCCGACGACGTCGGCAAGCCTATCCCGCGCCATATCGTCAAGGAGTTGATCTGCCACTATCTCGGCGACGAAGTCTTTCGCGCCGAACTTCACCCGGCGATTTCGGCCAATCCCTATTTCTCCTTTTTCGCCTTGGCCGACCGGACCGGACCCGTTGTTCTGTCATGGTCGGATGACAAAGGCGCGCGGGCCGAGGAAAGCATGACGATCTCGGTCGAATGATCAAATCCTCGGCGATCGCTTTCGTTTTTCTCGTTCTCGTATTGGTCGGCTCGGGAGTTCTCGCTCAGGGTCGCGGCGATGACGCAAGAGCGATGCAAGCCGACGATGCCGCCAATCCGGCCTTCCTTTGGGTCAAGCGCGGCGAAGACCTATGGCACGTGCGCCCCGGACCGGACGCCAAGGCTTGCGCCGATTGCCACGGCGCGGCGGAGGCTTCGATGCGGGGCGTCAGCGCGCGCTATCCGCGTTACGAGGAAAATCTCCGTCGCCCGCTCGCGCTCGACCAAAAGATCGATCAATGCCGAACCGAACGCCAAAACCAGCCGCGCTTGACGCCAGAGAACGACGATGCGATCGCGCTCGCCGCCTATGTCGGATTGCAGTCGCGCGGCATGCCGGCGACCGCCAATTCGGACGGGCCGTCAGCTGCGTATTTCGAAGGCGGCCGCAGGCTCTACGAGACCCGCATGGGCCAACTCAATCTCTCCTGCGCGCAATGCCATGATCGACTGGTGGGCGAGAGGCTCGGTGGCAGCATCATTCCGCCGGCGCGCGTTGCCGGCTACCCGATCTATCGTCTCGATTGGCAAGGCATGGGGAGCTTCGCGCGCCGCCTGCGCGGCTGCATGATCGGCATCAGGGCTGAGCCCTTCCTGCCCGATTCGTCCGAGCGCGTGATGCTCGAGTTCTATCTTGCCGCCCGTGAAAAGGATATCGTGATCGAAACCCCGGCCGTTCGGCCTTGAAGACAAAAAGACCAAGACCAAGAGAACAACAAGAAAGGGGACATCATGAAGAATTCGACGCTGTGTTTTCGTGCCGCCGTGGCATTCATCCTCGTCGGCATGGCCATCGGCATCGGCATGGGAATATCGGGGGACCATTCGCTGGCTCCCGCGCACGCCCATATCAAATTGGTCGGCTGGGTGTCGACCTTCCTGATCGGAATCTATTACCGCTTCGACGGCGACCTAGACTCGAGCAAGTCGGCCCGCAATCAGATTTGGATCTGGATCCTCGGCACCGTGATCATGACCACCGGCGTCACGATCATATACGTCGGTTACGGAGAGCCGGGCGAGCCGATCGGCGCGATCGGATCGCTGATCGTCTTCGCGGCGATGCTCTATTTCGCCTTGCTGGTCTATCGATCGAAGGCCTGAGGCCTCAATGCGCGTCGGCCTTGATCGCCTCCGAGCGAATGTCCTCGGTCAGGCGCTCCTTGAGCGCGATGAAGGCCGGCGTGGTCTTGATCTTGTAGGTCCTCGGATAGGGCAGATCGACCGCGAGGTCGGTCTTGATCTTGCCTGGCCGCGCCGTCATCACCAGGACGCGCGAGGCGAGGAAGATCGCCTCTTCGATGTCGTGGGTGACGAAAAGCACGGTCTTGCGTTCGCGCTCCCAGATGCCGAGCAGGAGTTCCTGCATCAGCGCCCGCGTCTGGTTGTCGAGCGCGCCGAAAGGCTCGTCGAGCAGCAGGATCTCGGGATCATTGGCGAGCGCGCGCGCGATGGCCGTCCGCTGCTGCATGCCGCCGGAAAGCTGTTTGGGCCAGTGGCGCTCGAAGCCGCGCAGGCCGACCTTGTCGACATAGGACGAGACGATCCGCGCGCGCTCGGTCTCGGCGACGCCGCGCTCCTTTAGGCCGAAAGCGATGTTCTGCTCGACCGTCAGCCAGGGAAAAAGCGTGTAGCTCTGGAACACCATGCCGCGATCGCGCCCCGGACCCGCGACGGGTCGGCCATCGAGGCGAACTTCGCCTTGGTTCTGCAGGTCGAGCCCGGCGACGATCCGCAGCAGCGTCGACTTGCCGCAACCGGACGGGCCCAGGATGGTGATGAAGTCGTTGGCGTTGATCGACAACGACGTCGGCATCAGCGCGACCGTCGGCTCGCGGTCCTTGGCGCCCGGAAAAATCCGCCCGACCTTGTCGATTTCGAGTTTCGAGCCGCTCATGCGAAGCGCCAGGGAAACAGGGCGCGATTGACCGCCTTGAACAGGAAATCGGAAACGAGGCCGATCAGCCCGATGACGATGATGCCGAAAATGATCTGGCCGGTATTCAGAAGCGCCTGGCTATCGACGATCATGTGGCCGATACCGGAAGACGAGCCGATCAATTCCGCGACGATCACATAGGTCCAAGCCCAGCCGAGGACGAGTCGCAGGATCTCGGCGATCTCGGGCGAGTTCGCGGGCAGAAGCACGCGCCGGACGATCGCCTGATCGCTCGAGCCGAGGGTGTAAGCCGCCTCGACAAGATCGCGGCGCGTGTTGCCGACCGAAACCGCGACCATGAGCACGAGTTGGAAGAAGGAGCCGATGAAAATGACCAGGAGCTTCTGGGTCTCGCCTATGCCCGCCCACAGGATCAGGAGCGGAATGAAGGCCGAGGCCGGCAGGTAGCGGGCGAAGGAGACGAAAGGCTCGAACAAGGCCTCGATCGGCTTGAACGCGCCCATCACGATGCCGAGCGGCACCGCGACGATCGCCGCCAGGACAAAGCCGCCGACGACGCGCCAGATGGTCATGCCGATGTCGTAGAGAAAATTGAACTTGAAGAGCAGCAATCGGCCCTCTTCGATCATGGTCAAGGGGTCGGCCAGGAAGGTCCTGGAGACATAGCCGCCGAAAGTCGCCCAAGACCACAGCGCGACGAAGGCGGCAAAGAAGCCAAGGCCGAGCAGAATCCGGGCCTTGTTGCTGATAGGCTCAAGCGGTCGAAACATGGGATTTCGGCCCCTCTCGCGGATGTTCGAGGCGAAGCGCGATGGGACGAGGCCTCTCGGCCTCGTCCCGCGCGGTCGGTTATTGGATGAAGCGTGCGTCGATGGTCGAATTGATGTCCGGCATCTGCCGGATCACGCCCATCTCGAGCAGGAGATCGCCGGCCTCCTTGAGGAAGGCCTGGAGCTCGCCGGCAAAGAACTTCTTGTTCTCGGCGCGGCCCTGCCAACGCAAATACTTGGCCGAGTTGCCGAACTGCTCGCCGGTCTGCTTCACGTCGGCGCCCATGATTTCGTAGGCCTTGGCCTGCTCCTTCTCGATCATGACGAGCGCGTCGAAATAGCTCTCGGTGAGCGCCTTGGCGGCCTTCGGATTCTCGGCGATGAATTTGGGGGTGCAGCCGAAAGTGTCCATGACGATCGGGTAATCAAGCGTAGTCGCGATGATCTTGCCCGAACCGGGATTGGCGCGCACGGTCGACAAGAAGGGTTCGTAGGTCATGGCGGCGTCGTTCTGGCCGGCAACGAAGGCCTGAGCGGCCGGGCCGGGCTCCATGTTGACGATGGTCACGTCCTTGAGCGTCAGGCCGTTCTTCTTGAGCATCCAGGCCAGCACGAAATAGGGCGAAGTGCCGGGCGCCGAGGCGGCGACGGTCTTGCCCTTGAGATCGGCGATCTTGGCGACCGAAGCGCGCGTCGCCATGCCGTCCGCGCCATAGCTCTTGTCGAGCTGGAACATCTGCCTGGTCGCGACGCCGTTGGCGTTCCAGACCAGCCAGGTTTCGACCGTCGTCGCGGCGCATTGGATGTCGCCCGAAGCGATGGCGAGATGGCGGTCCTTCTGCGGGATTTTTTTGATCGTCGCATCGAGACCGTGCTTCTTGTAGATGCCGGCTTCCTTGGCGAGGGTGAGCGGCGCGAAGCCGGTCCAGCCCGAAATACCGATCACGACCTTGGTGTCCTGCGCCTTGGCGTCGGCGCCGATCAGGGCCCCTGCGGCCAGGACCGAGGCCAGGAAGGCCCCGGTGATGTAGCTTTTCTTCATGGTGACGTCTCCCGTCGACGGTTGAGGTTGGATCGAACCACAGGGCCGAAACCCTGTCAAATGTCTAGACAATTAATCAGATCCGAGGATGGCCGGCAGCTTGAGGCCATGCTCGCGCGCGCAATCGAGCGCGATGTCGTAGCCCGCATCGGCATGACGCATGACGCCGGTCGCCGGGTCATTCCACAGGACGCGCTCGACGCGCTTCGCCGCCTCCGGCGTGCCGTCGCAGACGACGACCATGCCCGAATGCTGCGAAAAGCCGATGCCCACGCCGCCGCCGTGATGGAGCGAGACCCATGTCGCGCCGGACGCGCAATTGAGCAATGCGTTCAAGAGCGGCCAGTCCGAAACGGCATCGGAGCCGTCTTTCATCGCTTCGGTCTCGCGGTTGGGACTCGCGACCGAGCCCGAATCGAGGTGATCGCGCCCAATCACGATCGGCGCCTTGAGCTCGCCTTTGGCGACCATGTCGTTGAAGGCGAGACCGAGCCTGTGCCGATCGCCGAGGCCGACCCAGCAGATGCGGGCAGGCAGGCCTTGGAACTTGATGCGCTCGCGCGCCATATCGAGCCAGTGGTGAAGGTGCTTGTTCCCGGGGAGCAGTTCCTTGACCTTGGCATCGGTGCGGTAGATATCCTCGGGATCGCCCGAAAGCGCCGCCCAGCGGAAGGGTCCGATGCCACGGCAGAAAAGCGGCCGGATATAGGCCGGCACGAAGCCGGGGAAGTCGAAGGCGTTGGCGACGCCCTCTTCGAGCGCCACTTGGCGGATGTTGTTGCCGTAATCGAGCGTGGGTACGCCCATCTTGTGAAAGTCCAGCATCGCCCGAACGTGGGTGGCCATGGATTTGCGGGCCGCGACTTCGACAGCCTTGGGATCGCTCGTCCGCTTGGTCTCCCAATCGGCAAGGCTCCAGCCCTTGGGCAAATAGCCGTTGATCGGATCATGGGCCGAAGTCTGGTCGGTGACGACGTCCGGCTTGATGCCGCGACGCACCAGTTCCGGAAAGATGTCGGCCGCGTTACCGAGCAATCCGACCGAGATTGGTTTGCGCTCCTTGTGGGATCGCTCGATCATCGCGAGCGCCTCATCCAGGCTCTCGGCCTTGCGGTCGAGATAGCGCGTCGCAAGACGCATCTCGATGCGCGAAGGCTGGCACTCGACCGCCAAGCAGGACGCGCCGGCCATGGTC
>Ga0194120_10010078_pt1 | contig 11785 bp, 10 predicted proteins | sample TA2MahCa65mmetaG_FD_148642 | JGI IMG/M metagenome (GOLD analysis project Ga0194120, IMG submission 148642) | Freshwater microbial communities from Lake Tanganyika, Tanzania - TA2015019 Mahale Deep Cast 65m | ecosystem: Environmental > Aquatic > Freshwater > Lake | place: Tanzania: Lake... | reverse complement strand
GCTGCCCGCCGTCCCAGAGGGCGTCACCCTGCTCGACGATCGCGATGGCCTCGGGCAGATCGGGCATTGCTCGGCGCCTAACGACCCGGGTGGGTTACCCGCACCCGATGATGCTCGCGCCGGGCGAGATCGTGGGTCCCTTCGCCGTGGAGTCCCTCCTCGGCCGCGGCGCCACCGCCACGGTGTGGGCCGTCCGCCGTCGCGACAGCGGTGGCGTGTACGCGCTCAAGGTCCTGTCCACGGCGCTGCCGAGGGGCGTGGAGCGCCTTCGTCGTGAGGCGCAAGCGCTCTTATCGATGCGCCATCCCCACGTCGTCTCCGTCATCGACGTGGTGGAGGTTCGCGGTCACCCCGCCCTGGTGATGGAACACGTGCAGGGACCGAGCCTCGATCGCCTGCTGGCGCGCGAGGCCCTCGACTGGCTGATGATCGACCGGCTGTACGCCCAGGTGCTCGACGGCGTCGAGGCGGCCCACGCGCTCGGGCTGGTACACCGCGATCTCAAGCCGTCCAACGTGCTGATCGCCGAGGCGGGCGGGCTGCGCGTGGCCAAGGTCAGCGACTTCGGGCTGGTCAAGGCGCTGCACTCGGCCCCCGGAACCGACCCGCTCACCCAGGCCTTCGAGGCCCTCGGCACCCCCGGCTACATCGCGCCGGAACAGATGATCGACGCCAAGAGCGTGGATCAGCGCGCCGACATCTTCTCGCTCGGCTGCATTCTCTACCGCATGGCGGCGGGCCAGGGGGCCTTCCCCGGCGACCTGCGCGGGGCGGTGGTGGCGTCGTCACGAGGGGAGTACACGCCGCTCGAGGCGGCGGCCCCTGGGGTTCCGGGCTCCTACGCGACGGCGGTGCGGGCGTGCCTGTCCCCCGAGCGCGAGCAGCGCCCGCCCTCGGTGGCGGCGCTGCGGGCGATGTTGTCGCTGGCGGGCGGCGTGCCACCCGCCGCCGCGCCGCATCCCTCCGCCGAGCCGGAGACCTTGAGTCTCGGCGGCCTCGTTGCCGCTCTCGGAGGCGACCATGAGCTATGATTCGCGCGTGCGCCGCGGCCAGTCCACCGTCGAGTACATGCTCACCATCGCGGTGATCAGCATCGCCGTGGCGGCGGTGGTGATCGCCCTGGGCAGCGCGATGCAGTCCAGCGCCACCTCGCTCGGTGGGTCGATGGCCACGTCGCTCACGACGGACGGCGTCCAGTAGTCGCGACGGCGCGGCCCGCTACTGCCAGGGCGAGGGCGCCGGCTCGGCCGGGGCCGGGGCGTTGGGCTGGCTGCCCTCGAGCGCACCGCCGATGATGATGAATTCCACGCGACGGTTGTTCAGGCGCCCCTCGTCGGTGCGGTTGGTGTCGATGGGGCGCGTCTCGCCGTAGCCGATGGTCACCATGCGCGCGGCGGGGACGCCCTTGCCGAGGAGGTATTCGAACACCGAGTCGGCGCGGTTCTTGGAGAGCTTCTGGTTGCCGTTGTCGTCGCCCACGTTGTCGGTGTGGCCGCCGATCTCCACCTTGAGCTTCGGGTAGTCCTTCATCACCTGCGCCACGTCGTCGAGCACCGGGAAACTGTCGGGGAGGATCGTGTCTTTCCCGGTGGCGAAGTTGATGCGTTGCTTGATGACGATCTGCTCGGAGGTGATCTCCACGCGCGAGGGCTTGTTGTCGGGGCAGCCGTCCACGTCGAGGTAGCCGTTGACCACCTCGGCCGCGTCGGGGCACTGGTCGATGCCGTCGGGCACGCCGTCGCGGTCGCGGTCGCGGCTGGGACAGCCGCCCTCGAGCGCCGAGCCCGCCTCGTTGGGACAGGCGTCTTGCACGTCGACCACGCCGTCCTTGTCGTTGTCGGCCTCGGGGCAGCCGTCGCTGTCCTCGAAGCTGTCGCGGTCTTCCGCCTGCGTGGGGCAGCGATCGGCGCTGTCGTTCACCCCGTCGTTGTCGTTGTCGAGCTCGGGGCAGCCGTCGGCGTCCTTGAAGGCGTCGAGATCTTCCGGCACGTCCACGCACACGTCGTCGGCGTCGGGCACGCCGTCGCCGTCGCGATCGGTGGTGGTCGGCGCCTTGGGCTCGACCTTGGCCGGCGCCTTCGGCTCGGCCTTCTGGGGCGGCGGGGCGTCGACGGGGCACTGCATGGCGATCACCGCGTGCTCGCGACCGAGGCCGAGGTGCTCGTGGGCGCGGCGAGCGTTGCCCTCCTCGAACTCCACCTCGGCAAAGGCAAGGTTGGCCTCGGCGAGCGCGAGATCGACCGGCTTGCAGCGCAGTCGCGAGCGGGCATCGACGATCTCCCGCTTGAGCGAGTCGTGTTCCACCTGGAGCGTGGCCACCGGGACGCAGCCGCCGGCCAGGCAGATGACGAGGGGTGCGGCGAGTCGAACGATCGAGCGCATCAGATCTCGTCCAGGTCGATCTGGTCCAGCGTGTTCTCCTTCTTCTCTTCCTTCGGCACCTCGATCCGCTCCTCGGGGACGATCTCCTCGTCGTACTCGCGCTCGGCGTCGGAGGTGTTCTCGAGGGCGCGGAGGGCGTATTCCATCGAGGTCTTCGCGAGACGCTCGGAGATCTGGTACTCGTTGTAGGTGTTTTCCTCGCGCGCCTTGGCGAGGTATTCCGACGCGAGCGTGTACTCGTAGGCCGACTTCTCCTCGGCCCCCGCCTGCCGGGCCTTCTGGAGCGCCCGGTCGGCGTTGAGCAGCGTGTACGCGGAACGCGCGGCGCAGCCCGACAGGACCAGGGGGAGGAGGGCGAGGGCTAGACGCATCGGCGCCACCTAATCGGTCTCGCCGGCATTGTACGGCAGCTCGAAAACCGCCATGCGGAAGGCGTCCGGCGTGCGCTCCGGGGGCAGGTCGGCCGGCTGCGAGGTCCAGGGGACGAGGTCGCCCACGAAGGGAACGCCAAACTCCGGGTTCGCAGGGTCACCCTTGCGCAGTTCCGCGTGTTGGTCGGCGGCAAGGCCGAGCGCGGTCGCGATGCGCTCCACGGCGAGACCGTAGAGGCGCGCCCCGCGCTGCGGATCGACGAGGAAGTAGCCGCGCTCGTGGACAATAATCCGGCGGTAGTTGGCCGACTTCGCCCACCGCGCCAGCGTCTCCGGTGTGAAGTTCGTCAAGTCGGCGGTACCGGGAACGGTGGACAGGTCGGCGAAGGCGCGCGGCACGTCGCCCGACACCACGTCGGGACGGGCGAGGTAACGAAGCCGCTCGCCGGCCACGCCGCCCACGTCCTTGCCGCGGCTGAAGGCCGGGATGGCGCCGGGCGAGGCCCAGGAGCGGAACACCTTCTGCTTGTGGATGATCTGGTAGTAGCAGGTGAGGTCTTGTTGCTGGTCGAGCGGCAGCTCCACGATGCCGGAGAGCGCGCTGGCGTCGATCTCCTTGTAGTAGTCGGGCACGCGGATGCGGTTGGCCTTGACCGGGGAGCGGAACTCCTCGAGGTTCACGTCGCCCTCGTTCACGCCGCCCTTGCCCCAGCGGTACAGCGGCTGCAGCGTGGTGGCCAGCACCACCAGCGGCGCCACCCACGCGCGGAAACGCAGGCGTGCCACCCCCATCGCCACCAGCACCACGCTCGCCACGACGACGAACGACGCGAGCCGGTAGGGCGCGAACATACGCGACATGCCAGGAATGAACTGGAACATCCACGTATACGGCATGCGAACGACATAGTCCTCGGCCACGCGCATGACGTTGCGGTTGTCGCCGGTGCCCACGCGGAGGAAAGGGCCAAGCGCGCCGAGGAAGAAGACCAGCCACACCGCGAGCCAGGGCCACGCCCGTCGCCGGTTGAGCGCCGGCACCACGCCCAGCGCCACCACCGTCAGCGGCAGCGCCTCGTTGAGCCGCGGATCGATAGCGAAGGAGCCGCTCCACGAGGAGCCGATGGTGCGGTTGATCGAGGCCAGCACGTTCTCGGCGTAGGTCTGCGGGCGCAAGGGCGCGTGCGAGATGGTGTCGTAGCTCGGGAAGGGCAGGAAGAAGGTCATCTCGGGCAGGAGCGGCCGTCCAGCGTCGGCATTGCCGCCCTGCGGCGTGGGCCCGGTGTCGGTGTCGCCCACCAGGTAGGCGAGCACGAAGGGGCCGGCGGCGATCGCCACGCCGACGCCGAGCCCGAGCAGCGTGCGAATAATGGTCGCGATGCGGAGCTGCCGTCGCTCGCCCACCACCGACTTCACGATCCAGATCGCGGTGAACATGCCGGCGAAGAGGCCGTAGAACCAGTACCAGGCGCCCGCTAGGCCCAGCGTGATTCCCGCCGCCGCGCCCGAGGCGAATGAGCGCCGGCGCAACGCGCGGTCGAGCACCGCCGGGTAGAGCAGCACCCACCACAACACCGCCTGCCGCAGGCCGCAGGATTGCACCTCGAGCAGGGTGACGGGATTGATGACGGCGATTGTCGACGCGGCGAGGGCGGCACTGATGCTGCCGGAGAAGTACCGCGCGAGCGCGTAGCCGCAGAGCCCGTTGAGCGCGAGAATGGCGAGGATCTTGACGTTGTACGAGAGCGGGAAGCCGAGCAGGCGATCGAGCGGGTAGCTGACGAGCAGCACGTCGAGGATGTTGCCGGTTTCTGGGTATCGACCGAGCGACACGAAGTTGAGCCAGGTGTCGATGGGTCCCTGCCCGCTGGCGAGCAAGGCATCGAGCGACTGGTAGTGCCAGTCGTAGCGCCAGAGCCAGCCGCCGAGCTCGCCGCCGCCGAGCACCACCTCGTCGATGTAGTTCACCATCGGCCACGTCAGCACGATCGCGGCGGCAAGGCCGAGAAGCAGCGCCGAGACGGCGGCGAGGAGCTCGCGGCGCACGGGCGTCACCGCTCACGCTCCAGGCGCCAGATGTGGTCGCCCTCGCCGGTCGTCTCGGTCTCCGGTCCGAGGGTGGCCCGCAGGAGTGCAAGGGTGAGCGCCGCGCGCTCGCGCAGGTAGAAGCGCTCGTGCATCACGACGTAGCGTACGCCGAGATCGGCGAGGTGCCGTCCCGACACCACGAGGTCGAGGTCGCCCACCACCGGAGGGAGCGTGTCTACCCGGGCGGCCTCTGCCACGCGCAGCGCGCGAGCGAGGTGGCTGCGGGCGAGCACCTCGGGCTCCGGCTCGTTCAGAGAGTAGGGAGAGGGCCGCTGGTGGACGGTCTGCCAGTAGTTGTAGATCGCCCGTTCCAGGTTGGGGAGTCCCATGGGCAGGTCGAGGACCGCGCCTTCGACCGGGTCGTCACGCATGGCGGCGCAGTACGAGGGGATGGCCGTCTGCGAGCGCGCGATCGGCCATGGCCCGGGCGACAAGGCGAGCGACTCGATCACCACGGCAAGGCCGAGCGCCGCCTGGCCGCCGCGCGGCAACTGGGCCACCCCGAGGGTGCCGAGCACCGCGAGCCCGAGCTGCACCGGCACCACGAATCGGAAGGGGTGCGAGATGCGGTCGAAGAGCGGGAAAGCGTCGAAGAACGCGAGGAAGGGCAGCGGGATTCGCCGGTCGAAAAGCGTGAAGTAGCTGCCGTTGACGTAGAGGTGGGGCCCGAGCATCAACAGGCCGAAGAACCCCACCCACAGCAACCAGGGCAGGCGATCGCGCCAGCGGGGCATCGACCGCAGCCCGAGCGCCGCGGCCAACATGAGCGCCCAGCCGACGTACACCACGATGAGCAGCTCCTCGCCGTGCAGCGCCTTCAGGTCGGGGCTGTACACCTTCCCCGGCCGGAACACCGACACGAGATCGGTGATGTTGTGCGACTCGAGCGAGTTCCACACGAAGTCGGGGTCGCGATTGACGATCGCCGCCTCGCCCTCGAGCGAGCGCGAGAAGGCCACGAGGCCGGGGCTCACCACGCCCACGGCGAGCACGGCCGCAGCGGTCACCGTGAGCGGCACCCGCCTCCAGTTCACGCGCTCCCAGCGCGTGGTGGCGGTGGCGAGGCCGAGGATGAGCGCCCCGAGCGCCGCGAAGAGGCCGTAGTACCAGTTCGCGAGCATGCCGACACCGCCGGCCAGGCCGAGGAGCAACGACGTGCGCCAGCCCGGTCGCTCGATGAAGCGAAGCGCCGCGTAGGTGGCGAAGGGCACGCTCCCGGCGGTGAGCGTCTCGCTGATGCCGTTGTAGGACTGCGCGAGCAGGTGGGGCGAGAGGCCGAAGGCGGCGGCGCCGAATGCCGCGGGCACGTCGCCGGCGCCGAGCCGGGTGATCGCCACGTGACGGCAGAGCAGCCACGCCGAGAAGGCGGCGAACCACGCGCAGGCGAAGACCATGGCGTTGTAGGCCACCACCGGTCCCGCGATCCACTGCACCGGCAGCGTGAGGAAGGCCCCGAAGGTGTCGATGAAGAAGAGCCGGCCCACGTTCGGGAAGCCGAGCAGGTCGGTCACCAGCGGGAAGCGCCCCGCCGCCAGCTCGTCGGCCACCCACCAGTAGCCCCACACGTGATTCCAGACGTCGTTGCCGGGGTGACCCACGAGGCCGCCGGCCGGATCGACGGCCAGCGGCCAGGTGACGATCACCGCGAGGCTGAAGCTGAGGGCAAGGCCGAGACGCACGCGCCGACCATCGTAGCAGGGGCAGCCGGCAGGGGCTTATGCTCCGGTGATGGTCGCGTGGCTCCTGGCGCCGCTCGTGGTGGCCTGCATCGAAGAACCGCTCCCCACGCCCGCCGAGGCGGCGGTGGAGGCCGATCTCGACCGCGCCACGGCGCCGCCGCTCTACCGCAAGCTGTACGACTACGCCTTCGCGCCCGAGGTGCAGATGGAGGAGCAGAAGGTGCGCCTGCGCATCTGGCTCCGCTACATGGACTTCGATCGCTACCAGCTCGGCATGCTCGAGGAGCTGGTCACCTTCGCGCGCCGCGAGTTCGAGGCGATCGACCGGCGGCAGGCCGAGATCGTGGGCGACTACGAGCCGCAGGTACGCGCGGTGTACGCAGAGCTGTGGGCGGCGATGGACCGGGGGGCGAGCGACGAGGAGCTCGGGACGATCGGCAACAAGCTCGACGTGATTCAGCGTCGGCAAGACGAGCTGTTGTCGCTCCGCGCGCAGTCCGTCCGCACCTTGCTCGCGGCGGAGCAGCCCTTCCTGCAAACCTTCACGCCGCGGCAGGACACCTACTTCGCCGACGCCATCTTTGCCTTGCGACATCGGCTCGACCCCTACGCCAATCCCGGCGACTTCGCGGCGCTGGTGGGCCGCGTGTACGTGGCCGGCGAGTTCGGCACGCTCACCGAGCCCACCTACACCCCCGACGAAGACCACCTCAACATCGGCGGCTTGTGGTCCAAGAACCCGGAGAAACTCGCGGGACCGTACTTCCAGGACGCCCGCCGCGAGGTGGTGCTCTACATGCTGCTCCTGGAGCCGGCGCTGCCCGAGGCCGTGGCCGCCGTCAAGGCCGAGCGCGCGCGGAAGGTGGAGGGCGCAGGCGCCGAGCCGCCTGCCACCCCCGCGCCACCGCCCGCAGCCGAGCCCAGTCCGCCCCCTCCCTGAGCACCTGCGCCGCGTGCAGCGCGGCAACCAGTGGCTCGCGCGCGGGATCGAAACACAACATCTGCCCGGTGACGGCGTGCGCCTGCGCCTCGGGCGCGGTGCGCGACAGCGTGCCGCCGCCCTCGTGGAAGCAGCGCGCACCCGCCACCAGCCAGGCACCGCCGAGGCGAAGGCAGAGTTCCACGTCCTCGAAGCCATGGGGAAGGCGCTCGTCGAGGCGCGCCCAGCTCGGCAGGTGCAGGCAGGCCCCGGAGAGCGCGGCAACTTGCCGATTCGCGGCGGGCACGTCGACCTGTTGGCGTACCCGTCCCCAGCTCGACACGGCGATGCCGGTGGACTCGACGCCTCCAGGCCCCACCAGCACCGGTCCGCACAGGCCGCCTTGTCGCGACAGCCGATCGAGACAGTCGCCGAGCGGGACGGCGTCGTCGTTGAGCAGCACCGCGCACGGCGTGGTGACGAAGGCCAGCCCGGCGTTGCAGGCGCGCGCGAAGCCAGAACCGCCGCCGAGGCGCACGCGCGGGATGTCGAGGTCGATCCCGCTGTCGCTGTCATCGACCACCAGCACTCGCCAGCCTTCGACCGCGGCGAGGAGTCGCCCGAGGGCGTCGCGACGGCGCCGGTGCGGGACCACCAGCGTGACGCGGTCGCGCAGCACCTACTTCGGCCCTTCCTCGATCGCGCGGGCAAGCGAGTCGCCCAGCTGGCGCACCGTGTAGGGCTTCTGCAGGAAGCCCGCGTGTCCCTCCATCATGCCGCGGCGGCGCGCGTCGACCGGGGAGTAGCCGGTGGACAGGATGACCGGCACGGTCGGCGCCTTGTGGCGCAGCGCCCGGTACACCTCCTCGCCCAACATCACCGGCATGGTCATGTCGAGCAACACGACCCGGACCTTGGCCCTGTACTTGTCGTAGGCCGAGAGCCCGGATTTCCCGTCCTCCGCCTCTACCACCTCGTAGCCGAGGGCCTCGATCATCGCGCGGGCGGTGGCGCGCACCTCGGCCTCGTCGTCGATGATCAGCACCAGCCCCGACCCGCTGCGGAGGGCGCCGCTGCGCTGCGGCTTCACGCTGGGCCGCTGCACGCTGGCGGGCAGGTAGACGGTGAAGACGGTACCCACTCCCGGCTTGCTGCGCACGTCGATCGCGCCCTTGTGACCGCGAACGATGCCGTGTACGGCGGCGAGGCCGAGGCCGCGGCCCTGCGCCTTGGTGGTGAAGAAGGGATCGAACACGCGGGCGCGAGTCTCGGCGTCCATGCCCTCGCCGTCGTCTTGTACCGAGAGGGCCACCCAGCTCCCGGGGCTGATACCGAGCAAGGCGGCGTCGGAGGGCGACACCTGCGCCACGAAGGTCTGCACGCGCACCGTCCCCGACTTCTCCCCGAGCGACTCGGCGGCGTTGGTGACGAGGTTCATCACCACCTGCTGCACCTGCGCCGAGTCGGCGTCGACCGGGGGCACCAGGGGGTCGAGTTCCAACTCGAGGTGTGCTTTCTTGGGGATCGAGGCCCCGAGCAGGCCGAGGATCTCGCGCACCTGGGCGCCGAGGTCGATGGTTTCCGTCGCGAGCTGGCCGCGTCCGGAGTAGGCCAGCAACTGGCGGGTGAGGTCGCTCGCTCGTTGCGCCGTGGCCACGAGATCGTCGATCGCGTTCTTCGCCGGGCTGTGGTCGGGCAAGCGCATCGAGGCCAGCGAGGCATTCCCGAGGATCACCGTGAGCAGGTTGTTGAAGTCGTGCGCGATGCCCCCGGCCATCACGCCGAGCGACTCGAGTTTCTGCACCTGCACCATCTCCGCCTGCATGCGCTCGCGATCGAGCTCGGCGCGCTTCCGCTCCGTGATGTCCACCATCACGCCGCGCTGCGACAGCGGTCGCCCGGCGGCGTCGCGCTGTACCCGCACCACGTCGTGGACCCACACCACGTGCCCGTCGGCGGCGATGAGCCGGTACTCGAGCTCGTGGTCGCCGCGAGCGGCGCCGCTGCTGCTCACCACGCGCGCGTGGTCTTCGGGGTGGAGGATCGATCGCCAGAAGCCGGGGGTCCGCCAGCTCTCGCCGGGGTAGCCGAGCAGGGTGGAGGCGCGGTCGGAGACGAAGCTCCAGCGGTCGTGCCCGGCTGGCGCCTCCCACACGATCGCGTCGAGCGACTGGAGCAGCTCGTGGTAGCGCGCCTCGGCGGCCTCGGCGGCGCGCCGCGCGAGGACCGCGTCGGTGACGTCTACCGCGAAGATCGCCGTGCCGTCGATGCTGCCATCGGCCTCGCGAACCGGCTGGATGTTCAGGTCGAACCAGCCCTCGCGGGGCGACTTGCCGGGCGGTTCGATCACGACGCGGTGCGCGGGGTGGCGCTGCGGCAGCCCCGTTCGCAGCACCTCGTTGTACATCCGGTAGATGCCCGCGGCGGCGGCATCGGGCATGTCACGGGGCATGCCCGGCGTGAGCGGCCGCGAGAGCACCTGCTGGGCGGCCTCGTTGGCGAAGGCGAGTCGCTGCAGCGGTCCCCGCCGCACGATCATCGCCACCGGCATCTCGTTGAGCACCTCGCGGAGGAATCGCTCGGCGTCGTCGGCCGCGTCGCGCGCCGCCTGCGCCGAGACCTGCAGATGGATGCGGAGGAGGGTAGCGTCGAGCAGCGCGAGGAGCGCCGAGGCGACCGACGTGTCCTCGCCCGCGGTGTCGTGGTCGAACTGGACCACGAGTCGCAGGTGGGGCGGATCCCCGGCTTGCAGCACCAGCACGTGCGCGGCCTCGCCCTTGGCCGCCTCCAGGTCCGGCGGCGTGGCGCCGATCGTGCCGCCTCGCGGTAACCAGGCCTCGCCGATGGCCTCCCAGGTGTAGGCGCCCACCGCCGTTGCCCCGACCGTCTCCGCGAGCAGGCCGCGCAGGGTACTCACGGCACTGTCGGCATCGGGGAAGGTCGCAGCTAGCTCGGCGAAGCGTCGCAAGGCCGCGCACCAATCCGGCAGGCGGGTGGGGGTCACGCGCCGGACATATCGCGGGAGGATAGGCAACGGAAATGGTGCCCGAGCGTCGTCTCCGTGAGGAACTCATCAAGTTTGGTCGGCTCTGCTACGAGCGACATCTCCTCGTGGCGATGGACGGCAACCTCTCCGCCCTGTTGCCCGATGGGACGATCCTCTGCACCAAGGCCGGTTGTCACAAGGGTTTCCTCGTCGACGACGACCTGGTGGTGATCGACCGCAAGGGCCGGAAGCTGCGCGGCGCGGGCAACCCCACCAGCGAGATGCTCATGCACCTCGCCTGCTACGAGGAGCGCCCCGACTGCCGCGCGGTCATCCACGCGCACCCGCCCATCTCCATCGCCTTCACCATCGCCAACGTGTCGATGGCGCGCTGCGTGTTGCCCGAGGTGGTGCTGACCCTCGGCACCGTGCCCACGGTGCCCTACGCGACCACCGGTACCACCTCGCTCGCCGACAAGATCCGGCCGTACGTGCGCGATCACGATGCCATCCTGATGGACACGCACGGCGCGGTGGCGCTGGGGACGAGCGTGCTCGAGGCCTTCTGCCGCCTGGAAACGGTGGAGCACACCGCGCTGATCACCAAGACGGCGCGCGACCTCGGCGGCGCCAAGGAACTCGACCCGAAGGAGGCGGCGCATTTGCGCTCGATGGGCCTCAAGCGCTACGGCGGGCCCCCCGCGGCCGTGGCGCGGGCCGACCAGCCCGGCGCCGACCTGCCGCCGGCCTGCGTGGGTTGCTCCGGGTGCGCCAACCCGGCCCCGCAGGGCGTGGCGCCGCGCGCCGAGCTGAAGATGGCGCGGGTGGTGTCCCAACCGCTCGTGGCCTCGCCCGTGGTCGAGGCCGCCATCACGCACGCCGTGCTTCGCAGCCTGCAGTCCTGAGTGCTCGACCTCGGCCTGCCGCGCGTGGCCCTGCGCGGCCCCAGCACCTTCCTCGATCTCGGCGGCGGGCGCTTTGTGCTCGACGAGGGCGCCATCGCCGCGCCCTACGGCGGCAACAAGGTGCGCAAGCTCGAGTGGCTGCTCGGCGCGGCTCGTGCCGGCGGCGGCGACATCGTCACCGTGGGGCCGGCGGGGAGCCACTACCTGCTGGCCACGGCCATCCACGGGCGGCGCCTCGGCCTCCGGGTACACGCCGTCGCCTGGCCGCAGCGCGACAGCGCGCACGCGCGGGACAACCTCCGGGCCCTGGGCGCTCACGCCGAGCAGGTGTGGCCCGCCCGGAGCATGGCTCACGCCACGTGGATGGCGGCGCGCGCGTGGGCGACGGTGCGCGCCCTCGCCGGGTACCCGCCGGTGGCCTGGGGGCCCGGCGGGAGTAGCGGCCTCGGCACGCT
>Ga0194120_10010073_pt1 | contig 11790 bp, 5 predicted proteins | sample TA2MahCa65mmetaG_FD_148642 | JGI IMG/M metagenome (GOLD analysis project Ga0194120, IMG submission 148642) | Freshwater microbial communities from Lake Tanganyika, Tanzania - TA2015019 Mahale Deep Cast 65m | ecosystem: Environmental > Aquatic > Freshwater > Lake | place: Tanzania: Lake... | reverse complement strand
GCCGCGTGCACCCTGAGCCAGGCCTCGTGCTCGGCGGTGCCGGCCGCCGTGTAGACCAGCGCGAGGACGCCGTCGCGACCGGCGCGGAGCGCGAGGTGGCGCCAGAAGCCAGCGTGGGACCGCGGGTCGTAGGGAGGAAAGGGCGAGGCGTGGACGTCGCGACGCACGCGCCCGAGCACCTCGTTGATGCGCGGATCGGCGATGGCGCAGGCCGGCACGTCCACCACGCGATCGAAGCGCCCGGGCCCGTGGAAACCGAGGAAGTGACCAGCCTCGCCGGTGGCACCACTCGCCATCTCGGCGCGGCTCATGTACCGCTGCGGGCCGAAGCTCAGCTCGATCTTGTTGCGGTAGCCGTAGCCCTCGCCGCCGGTGCCCCGCATCGCGCCGCAGCCGCCGAGCAGGGCAACGAGCGCGCGCAACTTCTCCTCGCGTTGTCGCGACACGGGCAAGGACTGGTAGAGGCAGCCGCCGCAGGTGCCGAACAGCGCGCAGCGAGCGGGGATCGCGTCGACGTGGGGCCGCGCGACCGAGAGTAAGGCGCCGTGGGCCGCGCGCCCCCCCGCGAGCACGAGGCTGCCGGGGATCGCGCCGCGAACCGACCAGCGTCGCCCGCGCTCGTCGAGGCCGGTGGCCACGCCGTCGGCGTCGAGTCCATCGATGTTGACCGGCACTGGTGCGCGCACCGGGCGCTGCTATCGCAGCTCGGCCAGCACCTGCTTGATCAACTCCCCGGCCGCGAAGGTGAAGTTGGCCTTGCCCCGGCCATTGAGATGCACGTCGTCCTCGTAGTCGCCCCGGTCGAGCTTCGGCGCGGGCAGGATTCGCCCGCCCAGCCCCTGCAACCAGCCCTCGATCCGGGCCTGGTCGCCGCTGCGCGCCTGCCCGCTGCGCGGCGACAGTGGCATGGGTAGGAACAACACGGGGATCCCCTCCGCATGCGACTGGGTGACGAGGCGCCCCAGGTAGTGCAGGGCGGCCTCCTCGGCGGCGGATCGCCCGCCGCCGGGGGGCTTGCCCTCCGGCGGATCGCGCGAGAGGCTGCGCGCGCCTGCCATCCACCACGCCCAGTTCCCGAAGTAGGCCCGGTAGCGGTAGAAGTAGGAGGCCCGTCGCAGGTAGAACTCCGCCTGGCAGGCGCGGGTGGTGCAACTCCAGCGGGCGATGTCGGGCACGTCGCTCCAGCGGGCCAGCTCCATGGCCTGGCTCTGCCAGGGCGAGGGCGCCCGGTACAGGTCGCCCATCACGTAGAGAATCACGATGGCGTCGAGCTTCGCGGGATCCATGAGGTTGCTCTGCGCGAGGTACCAGTCCAGCGGCCCGCTGCCGGTCGAGGAGAGGTTGTGGACCCGGCCCCCCTCGCCCAGCACCCCGCCGAGGAGCCGGGTGTCGAGGGTCTGCTCGCCGAGGCAGGTGCCGTAGAGCGAGACGTCGACCGTGTCGGCCCGCATCTCCGCCGCGGCGGCACGGGCCCGCGCTGCCATCTCGCCGGGGGCGTGGTAGCCGATGCGAGCGTAGGCCTCCAGCGACAACAGCGTCGCGACCGCGACCAGCGCCGCCACCCAGCCGGGGAGGGGGCTAGAACTGAAAGAGTCTACAGGATTCCGCACAGTAGACCGAAAGAGTAGGGTTTAGCCTGCGTTCTTGCCGACGGGCCGACTCGGCAGCGCCGCATGGGGCGCACGATTCGACCGCAGTTTTCCGCAGGCGTGTGGGGAAGATGTGGGGTGCTCCGAGCGCGCCGATAGCCCGGCGACAGTGGCGGGTCTACTCGACGGTGCCTCGCTGTCGCGCGTGTCGCGCCCGCGGCCTTCGGCGCCGAAGGCCTGCTCGTCGCCCTCCCCGCCCCTTCTCGGGCCTGCTCGCGGGCGCTACGAGGACCGGGTCTACCTCCCGGAGAGCGGTTCATGGGTCCTGTCCTCAAACTCCGACATCTGCTGGCCGCGCTCGCGGTCGGCTGCCAGCCCTCCGACAAGGGCGCCGACGGGAGCGGGGACGGGCCGGGCGGCGACGACACCGCTGCCTCCGACAGCGGCCACGGAGGCGACAGCGGACTGACGGACACCTCGGCCGACAGCGGCGACTCGGGCCAGGACTGCTCCGAGGTGGCGCTGGTGGCCCCGGTGGGCGTCGAGCTGTGGGTGGGCTCCCGATACGATCTGGTGCTGAGCGGTGCAGCCTCGGCCAGCCTGGACGGCGGCGCCATGTCCTGCGAGCCGTTGGACGGTCTGCTGATCTGTCCGTTCACGCCCGATGCGGCGGGGAACCCGGCGCTGGCCGCCGCGCCGACGAGCTGCCCGGAGGTCGCGCTGGGCGCGCTGTCCGTCGTGGTCCCGAAGGGTGTGCATCCGCGCGGCGACCGCCTGATGGTGGGCCTGTACTCGGCGGACGAGACCGAGGCCGCGACGCTGGCCGATCTCCAGGCCGCGGGCGTCAACGCCATCCACACCTACGCCGGCCAGCCCGGCCTTGCGGCCTGGGAGGCCGAGGCGGCGGGCCTGAGCCTGCTGTACTACAAGTACGTCGGCTCGGTCGATGATGTCGCCGCCGCCGTGGCCGATCCCCATGCCGGCTGGTGGAATCTGCCCGAGGAGCTACGCTACTGGTACCCCGACGAGCTTGCGCTGCTCAACGAGCTGTCACAGGCCCTGCGCGACCTTGATGACCGGCCCGTCCACATGTACATCCCCGGCCACTACACGGCCGAGAACATCGTTCCCTACGTGGACGCCCTCGATCTCATCGGCGCCGGCGCCTACGTCGAGTACAGCGGACAGCCCCACGTCTGGGTGCGCTACCGCGTCGAGAGCGAGATCGAGGCCATCGAGACCGCTGGCTACACCACCGACGAGCGCACTCCCCTGGGCGTGGTGGGCGTCTGGAACTCGGAGATCTACGGCTACCCCGGCGTGCCGGATCGGACCGAGGTGGTGCACGATCACCTCGCTGCCCTGGCGGCGGGCGCGCGCGGTCTGTTCACCTACAGCTGGTGGCACGCCGTGGTCGATCCCGACGTGGGAGACAGCGCCGGCGGTGTGCTGGAGATCGCAAGCCGCGTCTCCGGTGCCGAGGCACTCGGCGAGTGGATCCTGCGCGGCGAGGATCTGGGCGAGCTGTCGCTGGCGGTGGGCAGCGGGGAGGCCGAGCTGCTGGTGACGCCCTACGGCTTCAGCGAGGCGCTCATCTACCCCGCCGTCTGGGCGCGGGCCTGGCGGCACGCCGGCGCCTGGACGATCGTGGTGGTCAACTCCTCCGAGTCGCCGGTGAGCGCCACCCTGTCAGGGCTGCCCGGGAGCCGCGCCGAGCGGGTCTATGACGGCCTCGTGGAGACGGTGACCGACGGCGCGCTCACCCTCTCGCTGGATCGGCTGGAGGCGCGCGTCTACCGCGTGGTCGAGACCCTCTGAGCGCCTCTGTGCCAGCCGACACCTTCTCCATCGGCGAGCGCAGCCGGGTGTCGATCTTGCGGGTCATGGCAGGGCCAGGGACTCCGAGAGATAGAGCGCGCTCAGCCGCCATGGCGGTCTCCAGCGCGATGCGGTCGGCGCGTTCCTCAAAGTCCACCGCCGGCAGGACGCGCTCGGCGACCTCGAGCGCATGATCAATGAGCGTGGGCGGAAGCAGCCCGAGCGAGGCCGCGTGGCGCTAGACCCCGCGCCCGCAGCGCTCCGCGAGGCTTCCGTTTCCTCGCACAAACGGCTAGCATCGCGCGCGCGCCGAGGTCGCACCTCATGGGCATTCCAAACAGACTTGTACTCGCGACGACTTGCCTCCTGGCCTGCGTCCCGGACGGCGGCGTGTCCGTGTACAACTCCGCCCCCCAGGTATCCATCGTCGCCCCGAGCGACGGGACCAGCGTCGCCGCCGGCTCCGCCGTGCGCTTCGAGGCGTCGGTGCACGACGGCCAGACCGCGCTCTCCGACCTCGAGCTGTCCTTCGGCGTGGACGACGGGTCGGTCCTCGACGGCGAGCTGAGCTTCGCCGCCGCCGGCGTGGTCTTCGTCGCCGACGGCCTCCCCATGGGCGACCGCACCGTGTCGCTCATCGCCATCGACGAGCAGGGCGAGAGCGGGGAAGACACGGTCCTGCTGCACGTGATCGAAGACGAGGCGCCCACCGTCACCTTCCTCTCCCCCGCCGAAGGAGAGGAATTCGCCGTCGGCGACCTCGTCCGCGTGGAGGTGCTCGCCGCCGACCCCGACGAGGCGCGGCTCTCCGACCTGGTGTTCGCCTGGGGTGACGCCGCGGCCGGGGCCAGCTCGGCACCCGCGGCTCCCGACTCCTCCGGGGCCGCCGCCTTCTACCTCTCGGGTCTTGAGGCCGGCGCGCACGTGATCTCCCTCACCGTGACCGACAGCCTCGGGGCCACGGCGTCGGGCGCCGTGGCGTTCTCGGTGCGGGAGACGGACGGGGACGGCGACGGGCACCCCGACGTCGCGTGGGGCGGGGACGACTGCGACGACGGCGACGCGAGCGTGTACCCGGGGGCGGACGAGGCGTGTGACGGCGTCGATCACGACTGCGACGGCGTCGTGGACGAGGACGATGCCCTCGACGCGGCCACCTGGTACGCGGACGCCGACGGCGACGGCTTCGGCGACCCGGACGAGACGACCTCCGCGTGCGAAGCGCCGAGCGGGTACGTCGCCAACGCTACCGACTGCGACGACGCCAGCGCCGCCACCTACCCGGGCGCCACCGAGTATTGCAACGCCTACGACGACGACTGCGACGGTGCGGTCGACGAGGACGACGCGGTGGACGGGGACACCTGGTACGCCGACGCGGACGGCGACGGCTACGGCGACGCGGCCGTCACCGGCGTCGCGTGCGCGGCGCCGAGCGGGTACGTCGCCGACGCCACCGACTGCGACGACGCCAGCGCCGCCACCTACCCGGGCGCCACCGAGTACTGCAACACCTACGACGACGACTGCGACGGCACCACCGACGAGGACGACGCCGCGGACGCTTCCACCTGGTACGTGGACGTGGACGGCGACGGCGCCGCAGGGGCGTCCACCACGCAGAGCTGCACCCAACCGGCCGGGACCGACACGGCGGCCACCGACTGCGACGACGCGAACGCGAGCGTGTACCCCGGCGCCGACGAGTGGTGCAACACCCGGGACGACGACTGCGACGGCACCACCGACGAGGACGACGCGCTGGACGCGCCGACCTGGTACGTCGATGCCGACGGGGACGGCTACGGCGACTCGAGCGTCACGACGACCGCCTGCGACCAGCCGAGCGGGTTCGCGGCGACCGCGACCGACTGCGACGACGGGGACTCGCGCTGGCACCCGGGCGCCTCCGAGACCGACTGCGACGACCCGAACGACTACAACTGCGACGGCTCCACGGGCTACGCCGACGCCGACGCGGACGGCTGGGTGGCCTGCCTGGAGTGTGACGACCTCTCGGGCGCGATCAACCCCGACGCGGCCGAGGTGTGCAACGGTGACGACGACGACTGTGACGGCAGCATCGACGGGAGCGGCGCCATCGACGCGATCACGTGGTACGCCGATGCCGACGGCGACGGGTACGGCGACGCGGGGGTCAGCGCGGCCGACTGCGATGCCCCCGCCGGCTACGTGTCCGACGCGACCGACTGCGACGACACCCGGGCCTTGGCGTACCCGGGCGCCACGGAGACCTGCAACACCTACGACGACGACTGCGACGGGGCGGCCGACGAGGACGCGGCCATGGACGCCGGCACCTGGTACGCGGACGCCGACGGCGACGGCTACGGCGACGCGACCGTCACCTACGTCGCGTGCGCGGCGCCGAGCGGCTACGTCGCCAGCGCCACCGACTGCGACGACGCCAGCGCCGCCACCTACCCGGGCGCCACCGAGTACTGCAACAGCGACGACGACGACTGCGACGGCACCACCGACGAGGACGACGCCGCCGACGCCACCACCTGGTACCGCGACGCCGACGCCGACGGCTACGGCACCGCGTCGGCCAGCGACGTCTCCTGCACGGCGCCCACCGGCTACGTCTCGAACTCGACCGACTGCGACGACGGGCGCGCCGCGTCGTACCCGGGCGCCACCGAGTACTGCAACAGTTACGACGACGACTGCGACGGTACCACCGACGAGGACGCCGCCGTGGACGCCACCACCTGGTATCGGGACGCCGACTCCGACGGCTACGGCAGCGCGTCGGTCACCGACGTCGCCTGCTCCCGACCCTCCGGCTACGTCGCGGACGCGACCGACTGCGACGACGGGCGCGCCGCGTCGTACCCGGGCGCGACCGAGTACTGCAACAGTTACGACGACGACTGCGACGGCACCACCGACGAGGACGACGCCGCCGACGTGGCCACCTGGTACCGCGACGCCGACGCCGACGGCTACGGCACGGCGTCCCTCTCCGACATCGCCTGCTCCGCGCCCAGCGGCTACGTCGCCAACGCCACCGACTGCGACGACGGGCGCGCCGCGTCGTACCCGGGCGCCACCGAGTACTGCAACAGTTACGACGACGACTGCGACGGTACCACCGACGAGAGCTCGGCCGCGGACGCCGCCACCTGGTACGCGGATGCCGACTCGGACGGCTACGGGAGCTCGAGTTCGGCTTCCACGTCCTGCACGGCGCCCACCGGCTACGTCTCGAACTCGACCGACTGCGACGACGGGCGCGCCGCGTCGTACCCGGGCGCAACCGAGTACTGCAACAGTTACGACGACGACTGCGACGGTACCACCGACGAGGACGCCGCCGTGGACGCCACCACCTGGTATCGGGACGCCGACGCCGACTCCTACGGCAGCGCGTCGGTCACCGACGTCGCCTGCTCCCGACCCTCCGGCTATGTCGCGGACGCGACCGACTGCGACGACGGGCGCGCCGCGTCGTACCCGGGCGCAACCGAGTACTGCAACAGTTACGACGACGACTGCGACGGCACCACCGACGAGGACGACGCCGCCGACGCCGCCACCTGGTACCTCGACGCCGACGCCGACGGCTACGGCCTCGCCAGCAGCACCACCACGGCGTGCGACGCGCCGGCGGGCTACGCCGAGCTGACCGAGGACTGCGACGACGGCTCGTCCTCGGTCAACCCGGGCGCCACCGAGACCTGCGATGGGGTTGACAACGATTGCGACGGCGCCGTCGACTTCGTGGACGAGGACCTCGACGCGGACGGCTACAGCACCTGCGACCTCGATTGCGACGACTCCGATGCCGACGTTCACCCCGGCATGCACGAGGTCTGCGGCAACGGCGTGGACGACGATTGCGACGGCACCGCGGACGGAGGCGACAGCGACGGCGACGGGTACGACGGCTGCGGTGCGGAGGACTGCAACGACTACAGCGATCTCGTGTACCCGGGCGCCACGGAGATCACCGACGATCGCCTCGACAACGACTGCGACGGGACCGTGGACGACGAGGGTGTCGACGACGACGACGACGGGTACACCGAGGACGCGGGCGACTGCGACGATGCGGCGCCCTGGATCGGCCCGGGCGCGGTCGAGATTCCCGACACGGAGGTGGACGAGGACTGCGACGGCGTGGAGGAGTACGCCATCGACTGGTCGTCCACCGCCATCTTCGTGGACGCGGACCTCGGATCTGACTACTTCCCCGGCACCCAGGAGTACCCGGTTGCCACGCTGGGCCGTGGGGTCAGCCTGGCCCTGGCGGCAGGAAGCTCGGTGGTGGCCGCCGAGGGCACCTACGTCGAGAACGTGAGCGTCTCGGTCCACATCTTCGGTGGCTACGCCGCCGACTGGTCGACCGCGACCGGGCTCTCGGTGGTCGAAGGATCCCTCACCTACCCGAGCGCCGCGAGCGGCCTGGTCGTCTCCGGACTCGAGATCGATGGCGTCGTGGAAGTCGTCGGCGACGGCATCTTCTACGGGGGCGCCGTCTACGCCGACTCGAGCGAGGCGTGGGCCGCGGACAGCACCTTGGGCTCTCTCGGCATCGCCGAGTCGGTGATCATGGGCCCGCAGACCTACACGAGCGGCGACATCGCCACGGTGGTCGTCGGCGCCGGCGGCGGCTGGGTGTACGACAGCGCGGTCGTGGGCGGCGTCGCTGGCAACGGGGCGGACGGGGCGGACGGGTCGGGGACGACGTTGGTGGAGACCTATCGGCCATGGGCCGCTGGGGAGTGCGACAGCTGGGACGCGCCCCAGGGCAACGATGGTTCATCCGGCACGGATGGCGCCGCGGTGGTCAGTTGGAAGGTCGAGGACGGAGGACAGGCGACCGTGGCCGGAACTCTGGTTCTCGGCGGATCCGCGGGGCGAGGGGGCGAGGGCGGTGCGGGAGCCGACGGCACCCAGACGGCATACGGCTATGGCATCTGGCATGGCCCGGGCGGGTCGGGCGGCGACGGTGGAAATTCGGGCGAGGTGGTGCTTGTCCTCTCCGATGACGGCAGCGTGGAGCTGGTGGGGTCGCTCCTGAGCGGCGGGACCCTCGCGGAGGGCGGCAGCGGTGGCGCCGGAGGCGACGCCAACAGCGGCACCTGCGAGACGACCTGCCGGGAGATGTCCGGCGTTCCCGCCACCAAGCTCGCCTGGGGAGGCGCCGGCGGCGACGCCGGAAGCGCCTCGGCCTGGTACGGCGTGAGGGGCGCCGTCTCGGCCTGGGGCACCTCGATCCTCGGGCCCGCTGCGATCGAGGGCGTCTCCGAGGGCGGGAGCGTCGGCATGGAGAGCACCTGCTGCTCAGGCGCTTCCTACCCGTACTGCTACGGCGACCCCAGCGCGTCTTCGGGCGCGTCGGCAGAGGATCCGACCCTCACGGCCTTCGAGGACGCGGTGAGCAGCTCGGCCACCACGATCATCGGGAACCGGGTGCTCCTCCAGGAGGCGGACCTCGGCGGCGGCTGGGGCGACATCGTGGACGGCGTGCCCTTCTCTCCGAGCGCCGTGACCGGCCTGTCGCTCGGCGCGGCCACGGTCTCGCGCAACGTCGTGTCGCTCGTGACCGCCGGCACGGCCACGGGCATCGACGCGACCGGGACCGTCACCGGGCACTCCAACCTGGTGGAGATCCTCGGCACGGACGACGCCGTCGGCATCGCGCTCGACGGCGAGTCCTGCCTGATGGTGAACAGCACGGTGGTGCTCGACGGTGCCGGCATCGGCATCTGGACCTCGGGCAGCACCATGGTGGGCCTCGTCAACAACCTCGTGCAGACCGGATCGGGCGGCACCTGCCTCGAAGACGACACCAGCACGCGCAGCTACCTGCGGAACAACCTGGTGTGGGGGTGCACGAGCCAGCTCTACCACGACAGCGCCGGCTACCGGACGCGCGCGGCGGAGCTGAACTTCGTGACCACCACCGTCTCGGCCGGGGGCCACCTCTACACGAGCCCCTCCTTCACCGACGAGGCCGCCAGCGACTACAGCCTGTCGGCGAGCTCCTCCGCCGTCAACGCGGGGTACGACGTGTCCAGTGCCACGTTCGGCTCCGTCGCCTACGACGTGGCGGGGGACACCTGCCCCTCCGGCGGTAGCTACGACATCGGGGCCTACGAGCGGTAGCGATCCGGTGCCAGGCCCGGGGTTCCGATGGCTACCTGGAAACCTGCCGCCTACCGAGCACGTACGGGGTGCCCCTCAAAACTGGAAGTAGATGAACTGGTAGCCATACGAGGAACCGAGAACCAGGATCGAAGTCCACAGTAGCGCGTAGACGCAGGCCTGCGCCGAGCGGGGCCAGCCGAGCACGGCGAGCGTGCCCTGCCGCTCCTGGACCCACTCGAGCAGGGTGACGGGGACGGCGAGCCAGAGCAGGGTGCGAAGGTGGGCGAGGGCTGTCGGCGTGAGTTGCAGACTCGACAAGCTCGACGCCATCTCGACGAGGTGGGCCAGCGAGTGCGCGCGGAACACGACGAAACCGAGACAGGTGAGGTGGAAGGTGGCCACCACGAGCAGCCAGCGCGGGATCTTCGGCCGCGGCAGGCGACGCCCCAGCGCGAGGGCACCGCCATGCCAGGCGCCCCAGGCCAGGTAGGTGTAGTTCGCGCCGTGCCAGAGGCCGCCGAGGACCATCGTCGCCATCAGGTTGAACCCCGGTCGCGACCGGTTGCCCCCGAGCGGCAGGTAGAGGTAGTCGCGCAGCCACTGGCTCAGGCTCACGTGCCAGCGGTGCCAGACCTCGCGGGGCGAGGCGGCGAAGAACGGACGGGCGAAGTTCTCCATCAGGTCCACGCCGAACAGGCGCGCCACGCCGCGGGCGATGTCGGAGTAGCCCGAGAAGTCGCAGTAGATCTGCCAGGTGAAGGCGTAGGCGGCGAGGAGCACCGCCGCGCCGCCGGGGCCGTCCTTGTCGAAGCCGGCGGCCACGATGGGCGCGAGGTTGTCGGCCACCACCACCTTTTTCACGTAGCCCCAGGTGATGAACCACATCGCCTCGCTGTGCTTCCGCGAGGCCGGGCGGCGCATCTGGAGCAGCTGGGGCAGCAGGTGGCTCGACCGCTCGATGGGTCCCGCCACCAGCTGGGGGAAGAAGGTGATGAAGAGGAGGAAGTCGAGGAGCTTGCGGCAGGGCGCTACCTGCCCGCGGTACACGTCGATGGTGTAGGCCATCGCCTGGAAGGTGTAGAAGCTGATGCCGACGGGGAGCACGATGCCGAGCAACATGGACGGCGACGCGAGGCCCAGCGCCGCGGCCAGCTCGCGCGAGAAGAAGCCGGCGTACTTGAACACCGCGAGGGTGCCGAGGTTGGACACCACCGACACGGTGACGAGCGCCTTGCGACGGCCAGGCCACCGCTCCATGCCCAGCGCCAGCGCCCAGTCGAGGGTGGCGGTGGCGAGCAGGAGCCCGAGGAAGCGCCAGTCCCACCACCCGTAGAACACGCACGAGGCCGCGAGCAGCCAGTAGCGCCCCGCCCCGAGCGGCAGCGCCCGCCACGCGCCGTACACCACGCCGAGGAAGGCCACGAAGGCGAGGGAGTTGAACAGCACGCGCGCCGAAGCCTAGCAGATGTGCAAAAGGGCCCCTTTTTGAAGTTGACGTTCATTATCAATACGGCTATGCAGCTACGCATGAGTTCCCTTGCGAGCTTGGCGGTAGGCGAGTCGGCGCGGATCGTGGCGGTGGGCGGCGAACGCGGCTACCGGCGGCGCTTGCTCGAGCTCGGGTTCTTGCCGGGCACGGTCGTGCGCCTGCGCGGCGTCGCGCCGATGGGCGATCCGCTCGACGTCGACATCGGGGGCTGTCGGTTCTCGCTGCGGCGCGCCGAGGCCGAGGCGGTCCGGGTGGCGAGCCCGGCGCTGGAACTGGCCGCGGCCAAGTAGGCCACGTCGTGGTCGCGCAGGCCTCGCCCAGGGTCGCGGTGGCTGGCAACCCGAACACTGGGAAGACCAGCCTCTTCAACCGGCTCACCGGGGCCAACGCGCGGGTGGGCAACTACCCGGGGGTGACCGTCGAGCGCGAGAGCGGCACCTGGCGGCTCGGGGGCCGCGACGTCGAGGTGATCGACGTGCCGGGCACCTACTCGCTCGCCGCGCGCTCGGCCGAGGAACAGGTCGCGGTGCGCGCGCTCTTCGGACTCGACGGCGACCCCCGGCCACACCTGGTGCTGCTGGTGGTCGACGCCACCCAGCTCGTCCGCAACCTCTACCTCGCGGTGCAACTGGCCGAGGCCGAGTTGCCCTTCGTGATCGCGCTCAATCTCGCCGACGTGGCGCGCGCCCAGGGCATCCTCCCCGACCCGGCGCGCGTGTCGGCGGCCTTCGGCGTGCCCTGCGTGCCGGTCAGCGCCCACACCGGCGAGGGCCT
>Ga0194120_10010070_pt1 | contig 11792 bp, 5 predicted proteins | sample TA2MahCa65mmetaG_FD_148642 | JGI IMG/M metagenome (GOLD analysis project Ga0194120, IMG submission 148642) | Freshwater microbial communities from Lake Tanganyika, Tanzania - TA2015019 Mahale Deep Cast 65m | ecosystem: Environmental > Aquatic > Freshwater > Lake | place: Tanzania: Lake... | reverse complement strand
ACGCGGCGACATCGCCGTGCCACCCCCTCACCGCGTCGCGTCTGATCCCCACCTGTCACGCGTCACCCGTCACGGTTCTCACGCCTCTTGTCCCTTGCTCGCTTGATTGACAGACGCCACTTTTCACTAACAATAACAACACTTTGCGTAACAAGATGAAAAGATTATTGACACCGATGCCTCTTTAACTATATGATGCTATTTAAGAAACAGTGATTCCGCCAAAGTGAGGCACAGGTGCGGCACAGCCACAACCAACCAGGAGGGATGCCATGCAACTGACCAACAGCGCTATCGGTCGAATCCAGCCAGGGGAGGCCCTTTCGGACTCGTTGGTGCCGGGGCTACGAGTGCGAGCCAATAAAAACGGGAAGTCGTTTTATCTTCGGTATCGAACCCAATCCGGCCAGCACCGGCAACCCAAACTCGGTTCCTGCGCGATTATGACGCTCGGCCAAGCTCGTGACGCGGCGAGGGCCATGCTGCTTGACGTGGCGACGGGCCATGATCCGGCTGAGAGTCGGAGGAATGCGCGGCAAGAGCCGTCCTTAAACGAACTATGGGACCGGGTGGCGAAGGAGCATTACAACCAAGGCCGCACCTGGGACGAAGAAGCCGCCCAAATGTACCGGCGCTGCATCGAGCCGGTCATCGGTACCCTTCGCGTGTCTCAACTGCGCTACGCCGACGTAGAGCGGGTTCGTAATGCCGGGGCCTCTGCGCCCATCCAAACCAATCGGGCTTTGGCGGTGCTGTCCGTGATGTTGAATCTTGCCGAACGGTGGGAACTGAGGCCCATTGGCTCGAATCCCTGTCAGCGCATTCCCCGCTACCCCCAAACTGCACGAAAGCGATTTGCCACCGCTGCCGACCTCTCCAAGATCGGGCCGATCCTTCAAGCCGAAACCGCCGCGCACCCCGAGGGCGTGGCATTTCTGTACCTGATGCTGTTCTCAGGCGCCCGGCCATCAGAAATCGCCCGGGTCACATGGGCGCAACTCGAATCCAGGCTGGACGGGACGGGCGTTCTGCGAATCCCCGATGGAAAAACCGGCCACCGCGACGTGTATTTGCCCAAACAGGCCATGTCCGTCATTCACCAATTGCCCCCCGGCTTACCCACGGCACGGATCACCGGCCTCTCGGGGATCCCGAAACGCCTCTGGAACCGCATCCGTGAAGCGGCTGGCTGTCCTGATTTGTGGGTGCGGGATTTTCGCCGGACGTTTGCCACGGTGGGCCTGTCTAGCGGAGTCCCCATCAGCATGATTGGGGAATTACTGGGTCATCGGTCTACCCAGACGACGAAGATTTACGCGAAGTTGATGGACGACCCGGCGGTACAGGCCGCGTCGCAGATTGCGGAGTCGATGGAGCGTTTGTTGACGGCTTGAGATAGCCGCCGCAGTTGGCACAGCCGTACATGATCGCCGTCTCCCCGGTGCCCACATGACGTAATTCATGCCGTAGCAGGAATCCGTGGCACCGGGGGCAAGGGGGAATAGCGGTCATTCCGGTGGCGTCTTCCATTCGATGGACTCAGCCGGAACCCGCAGGTAGTTCGCCCACTCGGATCGCGCCATTGACAAGGGAGGGAGCACGTATTCATTCGGTTGGCGCCCTTCGACATTCAGGCTTTTCCGGTGCACGACAATTGACCGGCATAATCTCCGCAAGTGCCTCCCGGCTGAATTGTTTGAGCGCCGCCGTGACGTAACATTTCTCTCTTTGCAATAGTGGATATAGGCGTTGTAGAGCCGATAGGTCTCCATCGACGACGGCCACCCCTCGGCGTCAGAACAGACAATCGCACCTTCATCCAGGCTTTCATGCCACCATTGGTCAAAGGGGTCGAGGGTTCGGACTTTTTGGTGGTACAACCCCTCTGTGACCGGCGCGGTGTTGATGTCCACCGCATTTAGATCGACCGACAACAGGAACCGCAGTAGGTGTGCATACCCGCCTTGGTTCCGCATTCCGTCCCGAATCGTGTGGAAAAATGCGGAGTCGTTTTGCCGTCCCTCTCCGACGTTAAAGACCGCAAAGCGGCGCTCGTCCTCCGCTGCCGGGACCAGCCATTCCTCGTTGCCGATAATCACCACTCGGGTCAGGTTGGCAACCGGGTAGGGCTCAATGCCCTTCCGCTCAATCAAATGGTACTCGCCGGTAATCAGGTTTTTCAGATTCCCCTCGGCCTTCTTATCACCGCTCCAGAACGCTTCATCAAGGGCAATCAGTAAGCAGTTCTCCAGGTGCGAGTTAAAGTTGCCGGTTATATACCGCGCATCAGATACGAGCTTATAGTGCGCCCGAACCAACTCCCCCATCGTTTCGATCAAGACGTTTTTGCCTGTGCCGCGTTGCCCTCGCAACACCACCGCTACGCGGGGCTTCTCGTAGGGACGCTGCACCAAATGGGCGAACCACCCAATTATCCATCGGGCCAAGTCTGAGTCGCCTTTGCAGATGTTTTGTTCGATGTGTTCTAACAGCGCGGCCAGGGCCGGGTGATGGATGTCAGCGGAGTCAGCCGGTTCGACGGAGAAACCGCGCCACAGGTTATACTCGTTCGTGGTGACTTGTTGGGGCTTAAACACCAACCCCTGGAAGGTGCGGCGTCCTTTCCACTCCCACCACACACGCGAAATAGAGACCTTGCGTTCGCGTTGGGTGTCCATGACTTTATACGACGCAAATAAATCGTGAAAAGCGTCCTTCGTCAATAACGAGAACCCACGGTTCTCGTCCTCACGCAACACAAAGCCTTTTGACTCGACAATAGTATAGGCATACGTTTTATTTAATTCTTCCAGGGTTATCGGCGTCGGCGGGGTTTTTACCGGCTCCCCCGCTGGTTGCTCGGACGCGGGGATTGGTTGAAACACCGCTTCCGGGGCCTTGAGGCCAGCCGGGTTTTTCGCATAGCGGTACGCATGGCGGACCTTTCGCTCTAGCTCTCGATACGGCCACGGTGGGCTACACCGCTCATTCCAGTGGGTAGCCATCAACTCGGCGCAGTCGTCCTCACTTGCCCCCAAGTCCCGACACTCCACCGCCACGCGGTACGTGGTCGCGTCGCCTCCAGCGCCCTCGATCGCCGTTGGTGCATTGGCTGACAACAAATAGGCGATCACTCGCTCCCGGGCGCGGTCGGGGGCAATGGTACCGGGTAACTGATCGTCCCGACGATCATCGACGGTGTGGTTGAAACCCCCACACAACTCAACCAACCACTCGGGGGCAGGGGCGACGGGGGTGGTGTCGTCGTCGGTGGTGTACTCTCGTCCGCCACAGGTGGAACCAGCCGCAACAATGTAACCGCCCCGGGATCGGGTATCGACGCCTGGGCCAAGTACGCCAACACCTTGCCGCACGGGTGATGCCACCGAAAAAACAAAGTGTCGCCCACCTGACGGAGTAGTTTGGCTACGGGTGTTGGGCAACTCCCGTCCTTCAAGTTCATGCCGCAGCAGGGTCGTATAGCCATCCCTCCCGTTTTTAGTGTCTACGTCCACCACCAACAGCGCTTCTTTATCTTGAATCCGATCCGTCGAAATCCCAATGTTCGCCTGCGGCCACTTCGCCCACCAATCCGCGATTTGCCCCACCGCACGGGTGGCGCGGGTGGGGAAGTCGTCAATCAGTGGCGGCGCCTTCTTTCCGGGGGCCAAGGGGAACACAAAAAAGCCCTGATCCGCCAAGTGCAGCGCATGATCCAGTTTCGTCGTCATAAGCCTCCTAGCCCTTTCGGTATCGGACGCCACGCCAGCCCTCGACCGCCACCGGTGCATTGGCTGACAGCAAATAGGCAATCACTTGTTCTCGGGCACGTTCTGAGGAAACGGCACCGGGAAGCTGATATTTAGGGTCTCACGAGACGGAGGATGCCAGATGCGAAATATGATGTCAATAGGGCATCACGGTATAATTTAAAAATATACGCGTTTTTTTCAAGAAGGCGTCAAATGCATGACGGCAAACTAAATGCAACCGGCCTCTAGGTGGAAAAGAAAATTTAGGACAGTTAGGAGTTGCGTTTATCGCAACACTGTGTTGGGATGGATTCACTTATACTCTCTATGAGAGCAAAAAAAGGAGGGCATCGCTATGGACAAGCGCTGGTTCACAGAACAATTAAAGCATCGTGGATTCTCAGTTCGGTCGTACGGCAAAGCCATCGGGATTGACGCGGCCATTATGTCGCGGATGTTCTCGGGTCTGCGTAAGATGACCATCAGCGACGCCGTTACCTTCGCCACAAGGCTCAATATCCCTTTTAGTGAGGTCGTGAGACGGGCCGGGGTGGATATTCCAGCGGCAGTATTGGGGGGCGGAGTCGGCCCCTCCTCCATCTCTACCGCTGCAAAGGCCCCCGCCGCCCTAGCCTCTACCGGGGCGGAGCTTAAGGTGGTGGGCGTCTTGAAGACGGCAGATACCATCAGGGTCACGCCGCTTCCGGCAAAAGCAGCCCCGAAGCTGCCCCCGCACCCTACCGCCATCCGCTACCCGACGTGTGGCATGCGCGCCGTGGTCGGTCCCTCCCTCGTCTACTATTATATAGTCACCAACTGCGTCGAACCTCGGGCGGTGGGGCGCATTGCCGTCATTTGCAAAAATACTCCTTCGGATTACCATCGTCGCCGGGGTGCCGGGTCGTTGCTCGGGAAGTCGGTATCTATGATGGAGGTGGAACAGGGGGCTGTTGTGGTGGGGCGGCTGGTTCACCATGAGGGATCGGAAGAAGAAGGGGGCGGAGACAGGTGGGATGTCGAACCGCTCTGCGGCGGGGGTGATAAATTGAATAATGTGATGGTCAAATGGGCGGCGCCGGTCACGCTGATGACCCAAAAGTAGTCATAATAATGTTGTTTGCCCCATGTCCTCACTCGTCGATGCTATGCTTTTGACTGTTTTACTCATGGTTCAGCGTTATCGCAGAACGATGATTTTTTCGTCTTACGCGTAACTTGTTTATTCTGCTGGTAAATGCATGAAAAGCAGGGTTAGACACGTTTTTTGGGGGTCAGGTTGCGTGGACGGAGCGCGGAGGACGCTAGGGGCTATAAATAATTAAATAAGGGTATATGGGGGTATTTATTGGGTAGGTGTATGGCTATATGATTTTCATATTTATATAGAATATATAGAATATATAGAATAGTATAAGGGATTCGGTGGTTTATGCGATGGCGGTATCCAGAACGAGCCTTGAATAAGCCTGAATGCACGGTGGCTGAGTGGATGAGCGCTCGGGGCAACGGCTGCGTCCCCGGAGGTCGAGGGCCTGAGGGTCAAGGGCGTGAGGGCCGCTCACGGTGGCCGTGTTAGCCTACCGACAGCGTACACAAATTAAAAAAGCCAAGCGTGGCGTACAAGCGCGGCAACGATTTTCCAATATGCTTTTTGGGGGGGGCATTGAGCGTGTCCTTTGTTTCTCCGGCGTGATTGCCGGGGTTGTGGTTATAGGCCCTTCCGCTTAATGTCCGCCCGCTCCTCTCGCATTTCTTGTTTGAAAAGCTGCAAGGCTTCGCGCTCGGTGTAATCGTAGTGTGCGCGAGCTACTAAGTAAAATATAACTCCATATCAGTTTTATTTGGCTTGCCGGCGGCATAGTCACGCACAAGACGTGCTAAATGTCGCGAGAAAATGACGTGTTGACCAATACGCTGACGAGATTCGTGCAATCGCGGATGAAACGATGCCGACGTAAACCGTTCACGTCTTCGCATCGATGCGCGGCGCTGGCTTGCTGGCGTAAGCAATCGCACCCTGTACGGCGACAAGGCGGAGATAGCGGTAAATGGAAGCGTAGTCCTAACAGCGTGCTTGACGGCACGACAATTAAAGCTTGTGCGGCACGATAGCGGCACAGCGCAAGACGAGGACGCGCAAGCTATTGATAGCGTTACGGTAATAGAGCATCGGTCCACTGATTCAGAATCAGGAAAAGCGGATCAGGCCCCATTGTCAGCAGAAGACATTTTTTCGTGACGGGGGGGTGCCGGGTGGGGTGGGGGCAGTTTGCGCGTCGGGAGCAGAAGTGCGGGGTACCTTTGCAACCACGACGCCTGGAGTGGGGCGGGTGATCCGATTCGATGGGTACAGGCTGGCTTGCGCGGCATGCCGCAGCGGCGGCGCTGGCGCACCAAACCGTCAGGGACGCCTCCGGCTGGCACCCGCAACCATTTGGAGCGAAACTTTACAGCTACGGCGCCCAATGCTAACTGGGTCACCGATAGCACCTCTGTGCGGACCGCCGAACACTGGCTGAACTTGTGTCTTGTCCTGATTTGTATTCGGGCTCGTGGTGGGCTGGTCCATGAATGTGCGGCAAGACTGCCAGCTTGTCGTCCAAGCGGTCCTCATGGCTATCTGGGAGTGACCCACCCTCACCCCGGTCATTCTGCATTCCGATCGCGGGTGCCAGTTTACATCAGACGAGTACCAGCACTTCTTGGCAGCGCACCACATTACTGATAGCATGAGTGCGGTGGGGAGCTGTGCCGACGACGCGGCGGAAAGTTTCTTTGGGGTACTCAAACGTGAGCGCGTCAAGCGTCGGCAGTACCGGACCAGAGCGGAAGCCCGAGCGGATGTCTTCGACTACATCGAGCGCTGGCACAATCCCCGCCAGCGGCGGCGCCAGGCATTGCAGGAGCTGGGGGAGAAACTCTTAACCCAAGTGTCCGTGAAAACGGGGTAGAACCCCCTCGCACCGACGTTTCAATCCTCGCCCTTCCCGATGACACCCGCGCTTGAATCCAGGCCCACAAGTTAGTATGGTGTTTGAACCGGTCGACTCACGGACAAGGCCAGAATGAAAAAGATCTCCGGCCAACTGGTTTACTCGCCCACCGACCTCGTCCGGTATCTCGGCTCCCCCTTCGCCTCCTGGATGGACCGGTACTACCTCGAGAATCCCGAGGCCGTCACGCCTGATGATGACACGGAGGAGGAGCGTCTCTTCGCGCAATCCGGCCAAGAGCATGAACAGAACGTGCTGAAGGAGTTGAAGGCCTCCGGGCGAACTGTCGTGGAGATTCAAACCGCTGATCTCGCGGCCGCGCGTGAACAGACCCATGCCGCGATCTTGGCGAAATCTCCCGTCATCTATCAGGCCACCTTGCACAGCGGCCAATTCGCCGGCTTCGCCGACTTTCTCATGCTCGATGCGCAAGGGCGGTATCAGGTCTGGGACACCAAATTAGCCCGCTCGCCGAAGCCCTATTATGCCGTTCAGCTCTGCTGCTACGCCGAGATGCTGGCCGCCATGCTCGACAACCCCCTGTCCGATCGATTCGGCGTGATCCTGGGGACGAAGAAACGCCTGGAGTATCGCCTCGAAGACTTCATCCACTACTACCGCCGCATCAAGCAATCCTTCCTGGCGATGCAGGAAGCCTTTACCGGCCAGCTCGCAGACCGGCCCGAGCCGCTGCCTCGCGCGGAGCATCGCCGATGGACCTCTCATGCCGAGAAGCTGTTCGAAGCAGCCGATCATCTCGTTCAGGTCGCTGGCATCACGGTGGGCCAGATCAAGAAGCTCCAGAAGGCCGGCATCACCACGATGACGCAGCTGGGCCAAGCAGCCGGAGCGACCGTTCCCACGCTCGATCAGGTCACGCTGAACAAACTGGCCGATCAAGCCCGTCTGCAACACCGGACGAACGAGGAGAGAGCACGGAACCCGGACGCCCGCCCGTTCTATGAGCTGCTACCTCACACGGGCATGAACGGTGAGCCCGTAGGATTAGCAGCGCTGCCTCCCGACGATCCGGCTGATGTCTTTTTCGACATGGAGGGCTATCCGCTGGCGCCGGGCGGGCTGGAATATTTGTTTGGCTGCTGCATCCAGGAGAAAACCAGCCCGCGGTACGAATTCCGCGATTGGTGGGCGCACGACCGAGACCAGGAAAAGCGCGCGTTGGAGCGTTTCGTCGATTGGGTCTATGCCCGCTGGAAAGCCCATCCCGCCCTGCATATCTACCACTACGCCAACTACGAGGTGAGCGCGGTCAGGCGGCTCAGCACCCACCACGACACGCGGCAGGACGAAGTGGATGACTTATTGCGGAACCACGTGTTCGTGGACCTCTACAAAGTCGTCCGGCAGGGCGTTCGTGTCGGGGAGGCCAGCTATTCCATCAAAGAAGTCGAGCGGTTGTACCGGCCCAAGCGAGGCACGGAAATCAAGACGGCGGGCGAGTCTGTCATCCGATACAACCGCTGGATTGAAACCAACGAGTCACAGGATTGGCAGAAGAGCCCCATCCTCAAGGCGATCCGGCTATACAACGAGGATGACTGTCGGTCCACCGCGCAATTATCCCAATGGTTACGCAAGGTTGCCCGGGAGCACACCATCGCGCCCCTGTCGCGGAGTTCTGCGCCTGAGCCGGTGAAGCCCCGGGGACTGGCGCCTGAGGTCATCGCGCGACAGGACAGGGTCACGCAGCTCCGTCAGCGGGCCGATGAGGTCGCCATCGTGCTCGCGGATGTCCTCGATTTCCATCGACGGGAGCAGAAGCCTGTGTGGTGGCGCATGTACGACCGTGCCGAGACCACGCCGGAAGAACGGCGAGACGATCCGGGATGCATCGAAGGGGTTCAGGCTGCTGGCAATCCCGTGCCCGACAAACAATCACTCAGGCAGTCCTACCGGTTCGATCCTTCACAGGAGTGCAAGCTTCTCGCCGGTGAGCGCTGCCATGTCATGTTTACGCATCAGTTGAAGGCCAAGTTGAACCTCACTGCAATCAATGTATCGACGGGCACAGTAGAGCTGAAAATCGGCAATAACGGGTTGAGCAAAAATTTTGGTGGCGCCTTCCCACAGCAGGGCGCACTCCTCGCCGATGAGTATGTGAATCCGGCACCCATCCCGGAGGCCCTCACCGCCGTGGCGGTCGGACATTTGTCGGGACAGCTACATCCGCCCGTCGCCGCGCTGTTGGAGCGGCGTCCGCCTGCCAGTGCCATGCAGCAGCCCGGCGAGTCAACCATCGAAGCCGCGATCCGCATCACCAGCGCGATGTCCGGCGGCTGCCTGGTCATTCAGGGCCCTCCGGGAACCGGGAAGACCTTTGCCGCCGCGCGGGTCATTACGGCGTTGCTTGCAGCGGGGAAATCCATCGGTATTGCCTCGAACAGCCACAAAGCTGTGAGCAATCTGCTAGAAGAGTGTGGCAAGGCCGCGCAGCAGTCAGGAGCGCAGCTGGTAGGCATCAAAGTCGGGGGGGAGGGGAGGGAGCCATTAGTGCAGAGCAATCCTGGCCTCCGGTACGTCGCGAACACCAGCGATGCGCGGGGAGCATATAAAGGAGGCGTAGTGGGCGGCACGGCCTGGCTCTTCAGCCGGTCAGAGTGGGCAGGCGAGCTGGACTTTCTGTTCATCGACGAAGCCGGCCAGGTCTCGCTGGCCAATGCCGTTGCCATCGCGCGCTGTGCGAGGAATCTGATTCTCCTCGGCGATCAGATGCAGCTGGAGCAGCCCATTCAAGGCGCGCATCCTGGCGACGCCGGGTTATCCGTGCTGCAATATGCCTTGAAAGACACGCAGGCCAGCCTGCCGGATCAGCCGGTCTTTCATCCCGTCGTGCCGCCGGACTATGGCCTGTTCCTCGGCGAAACCCGCCGCATGCATCCCTCCGTGTGCCGCTTCATCTCCGAGAGCATGTACGAGGGCCGTCTGCATTCCCATTCTGACTGCGCCCGCCAGCGGATCGAGTTGGCCTCGGGCAAGACCCGTCTCATCACGCGGGAACAGGGCATTGTCTTCAGCCCGGTGGAGCATGAAGGCAATGTCCAGCAGAGCGACGAGGAGGTGGAACGGGTCATGGCTATCTACACCGAGCTGCTCGGCCGTTCTTATACGACCAAAGAGGGCACCACCAGGCCGCTGACTCTCCACGATGTGCTCTTTATCGCCCCCTACAATGCCCAGGTCCGCGCGCTTCAAGCAGCACTGCCGCAAGGCGCGCGGGTCGGTAGCGTGGACAAATTCCAAGGGCAGGAGGCGCCGGTCTGCATCCTCTCCCTCTGTTCCAGTTATGGGGAATACGGCGCCAGAGGTCTGGCGTTTATCCTGGACCGGAACCGGATTAACGTGGCGATTTCACGAGCACAGTGTCTCGCTGTTGTAGTGGCGGACCCTCGGATTGACGGCGCTGGCTCCTTAGCCGAAATGAGACTGATTAACCTGTTCTGCAAACTGTGTAGTACATAAGGTGGGATGCATTGGTGGGCCGGATCGGACAATCTCCGCAGTGTACTGGGCCGCACGTCCGTCCTGGGAAGGCCCGGAGGCGGGCTGCGATTGGTGCGGGCATGCTACGGTGTGTATTCGAATTGTGTGCAAGCAGGGCTCTAAAGGCATGGTCGTTACGGGCGTGGGGGTAGGACTATGAGACAACGGATAATGAAATCAGAGACTTTATCCGGCTGTGAGAGCAGGGGAAGTCATTGCCGGATCAGGACCGCGTCTTTCTGTTTGAGGACAAACGGGAAGTCGAATTGATCTGGAACGGCAAGACGAACGAGGTTTGCAACTACATGGCATAACCCCTCAGCAAAAGGGGCGACACTCCGTTTCTGCCAAAACTCGTTCCTTAAAAACCGCCTGTTGGTACTGTTGATAATTCGAGTTATCGGTAGTAATCTCCGCGCGACTTTCCTTTAAACACACGCGACCGGATTCCAGCCGCCGTAGTTTCCAGGAAATGCCCGACCTGCAAAGCCTTCCGTCAGACCCCGGTACAACCAACCTCGCAAAGATTTCCACACGCGCCCAGGGTGCCTACGCCCCGAACACTGACCGTCGAGGAGGCCGATTCGAGACAGACTGGCCCCGGGCGCAGCAGTGTGGTGCGCCGTTGTTGAGTGACCTCCGATGTCACTATGGTGCGCTAGGCTGTTGTGAAACATGCACAAGGGTAGGCCACTAGGGCTAGCGCACGGCATGGCTCAATAGACTGTCAGGGTGCCTTGGCAAGGGAGGTAGGGGGATGAACGAGGTGGCATTGATCGAGCAGCGACGGCAGGAGTTCACTGCCCAGCATCCATTAGGAGATGGATGGAAACTATATGAGATTGCCACAGGTGTCGCATTGGACATGGGCTTGCGCTACCTGCTGGACTATGTGCGTGATACAGGCGTGACCGTGGTAGGCAGGAATGCCTTTGGCGTGGCGGCGGACTACGAAATCTTAGGCCGTACTGTCCAGGTATCGCTCGGCGACGGCAGGATGGACCGGGATGTGCGCTCTGAATGGGACACAACCGCATGGAATGGGCTCATGCAATTGGAATGGGACGGAGCAAGAATCGACATCGTAAGTTACTTTATATATAGTGCTGGAACGTACAATATTGAGTATATCATTGCGACGCAGTCACATGCTGCCCTGCAGTCCTTGATGCAAGCTCTGCAAAACTACGCGAGAGAGCGGATACGAAAGGAACCGCATTGCATTCATGTCGTAAATGGTCCGGACATTCCGATTCTTCCTCTGACATGGGATGATATTGTGCTTCCGCCTGGCTATGCAGAGGAGATTTGTGCCAACGTGACGGCCTTTTTTAGTAGTCAGGCTCGATATGCCCGATTAGGAATACCCTACCGACGAGGACTCTTGCTAGCCGGTCCGCCAGGGACCGGCAAAACGTTAACGCTGCGGGTTTTAGCCGCTACGATACCGGTGAGATTTGTGGCCGTCAAAAACGTCGCCAGTTTGGAGGATGCGACCATTGAGCACGCCTTCGATTTTGCGCATGCTCATGCGCCAGCGGTTATT
>Ga0194120_10010067_pt1 | contig 11793 bp, 10 predicted proteins | sample TA2MahCa65mmetaG_FD_148642 | JGI IMG/M metagenome (GOLD analysis project Ga0194120, IMG submission 148642) | Freshwater microbial communities from Lake Tanganyika, Tanzania - TA2015019 Mahale Deep Cast 65m | ecosystem: Environmental > Aquatic > Freshwater > Lake | place: Tanzania: Lake... | reverse complement strand
CCTCGAACAGCCGGAGGTTCTTATGGAACTGATTCAGGTTTCCCTGAACGACGTGCAATGCTCCGGGGATCATACTCGTTCGCAGTGCCGCCATTTCCACGCTTACAGGATTGAGAACACCAATGGAGGGTTCTCCCGGGAGGGCCGCGTCCGATTTGTTCAGCAGACTGTTCGCGATCATTTCATTGAATCCGGCTCCCTCCCAGTACAACCGTACCTCGTCAAGAAAATCTCTGGGCTCGGACACTTCTGCAAATCGGACGGCGCCACGCATTTTGGTTTCGATCTTGTCATATCCGAAAACCCTCGCGACTTCCTCGATCAAATCGATCTCTTCGTGGACATCGTTCCGATGACTCGGAATCGCCACTTCTAACTGGATCTTCGTGCTCTGTTTCGCCTTGAAACCGAGTCGCTTGAGCAATGAGGAGATCTCGCGCGACGATATCCCCGTCCCCAGAGTTGCATTCGTGCGATCGACACGAAGCGGGCACTTCCGGGTCACCATCTTCCTCGGATAGACGTCAATGATTCCCTTCAAGACTTCACCGCCGGCAACGCTTCGCAGGAACTCGGCCGCGCGGTCTGAAGCGTAGACGACCATCTCAACGTCGACTGCACGCTCGAATCGCTGCGATGCATCCGTCGAGAGACCCAGTGCCTTTGAGGTCCGTCTGATGGATCGAGGATCGAAATAGGCACTCTCAAGCAACACGTTGGTGGTCTGGTCACTGATTTCTGAGTTCATGCCGCCCATCACCCCCGCGATGGCAACGGGCTTTTCGGCGTCGCATATGAGCAACGTGGATGAGGAGAGAGTCCGCTCTTTTCCATCGAGTGTTGTGAACTTCTCTCCCTCTTGGGCGCATCTGACGACAATGGTTCCGCCGGCAATCAGGTCGTAGTCAAAGGCATGAAGCGGCTGACCGGTTTCCATCAGAACATAGTTGGTGATGTCCACAATGTTGTTGATAGGCCGGAGACCGACTGCCAGGAGTCTTTCCTGCATCCACTGCGGCGACGGCCCAACGGTCACGTTGCGGATCACGCGAGCTGTATACCTCGGACATCCTTCCCTGTCGAGGATTCGAACTTTGGCATGACGTGCCGTCTTCACCGATGACTCGCGAAGTTTGGAAGTGGGAAGCTTCCACTTCTTTCCGGTTAAGGCGCTCACTTCTCTCGCCACGCCGATGTGGCTCAACCAGTCACCTCTATTCGCAGTGGGTTCCATTTCGTAGTAGACATCTCTCTTCCCGAGATGTTTCGCCAGGGGTGTTCCGGGTCTCGCTTTTCCATCCAACACCAGGATATTGTCGGCATCGTCTCCCAGGTCAAGCTCGTACTCCGAACAAATCATTCCCTCGGATTCAACGCCTCGGATCTTCACGTGCTCAAGTCGGAAGGGCTTTCCCGACGGATCGTGCTGATTGCGGGGAACAGTTGCTCCGACCAGTCCCACAGCCACTTTCTGGCCGACCTCGACGTTGGAGGCACCGCACACGATTTGCAGATCTTTCTTTCCGATGTTAACGCGACACACCGTGAGTTTGTCCGCGTTTGGATGCTTCTCTATCCCGATGACGTTCCCAACGACAAAGCCGTCGTAGGATTCGCCGATGCTGTGGTATTCAGCGACCTCCAATCCGAGCATGGACAGCCCTTCAGCCAACCGATCGGGCGAGAGACCGATTTCAATGTATTCGTTCAACCATTCATGTGAGATGCGCATAGCTTCTGCCGATCATCTGAGCGTAGCGTTCCTAGAACATCTTCAGGAAACGGATGTCGTTCTCGAAGAACAGACGGATATCGTCGATTCCGTAGCGGAGCATGGCAATCCGTTCGATTCCCATCCCGAAGGCATATCCTGAGACCGCCTCCGGATCGTACCCGACGTATTTGTACAGGTTCGGATGGACCATTCCCGAGCCGAGGATTTCCAGCCAACCCCCGAACTTGCAGACGCGGCATCCTTTGCCGGAGCAAATGAAACACGAAATGTACATATCGGCGCTTGGCTCGGTAAACGGAAAAAACGTCGGTCGAAATTTGTACTTCACGTCGCTTCCATAGAATTGCCTGACGAAACTCACAAGGGTCCCCTTGAGCTCGCTGAACGTCACGCCACGATCGACGTACAATCCTTCGATCTGGTGGAATAGCACGTGACTGCGCGTGCTCACGGCCTCGTTTCGATATACCCTTCCGGGGATGATCACACGCACGGGCGGCGGCTGCGATTCCATGACACGAATCTGGACGGGGGAAGTATGCGTTCTGAGCACAACCTTGTTTGCGACGAAGAAGGTATCCTGCATGTCGCGCGCAGGATGTTCGGGGGGAAAATTCAGCGCTTCGAAGTTGTAGTAGTCCGTTTCGATTTCCGGACCATCGGCGACGGTGAAGCCCATCCGCGCGAAGATCGTCTTGATCTCATCAATCGTTTGAGTGATCGGATGTTTCGTGCCGATTGGCCTGGGGCGACCCGGAAGAGAGAGGTCGAGGTTCGACGTCGATTGGACACGCGAGGATTCTATGCCCTCGCGTTTTGCATCGAGCTCTCGTTGGAGGATATCGCGTAACTCATTGATCTCTTTGCCGACCGCAGGTTTTTCCGTCGCGGGAACGTCTCGGAGGCCATCGTAGAGGGCGGCGATTTGGCCTTTGCGCGCAAGGTACTTGATGCGAATCGGTTCAAGATCGGCGGCGGTGGATGCAGCTGCCAGTTCGCGCCGGAATGCGTCAAGTATGCTTTGGATGGGATCGCGCATTCGAGATTCCGAGATTGGCGATGAGAGGGGAACAATCACTGCAACGGAAAAGTCTTCCCACGGACGCCGGACCATCCCCAACGGGTGATTTCACCAATTGTCTGAGCATGTGGGAAGATTATCAGGATCAAGCGACAGCGAACTTCACGATCTCCGCAAACGTCTGAGGATGGTTTGCAGCGAGATCGGCGAGCACTTTTCGGTTGATCGCAACCTGCTTTTCCTCGAGTCCCGACATCAGTTTTGCATAGGTCGTACCGTGAAGGCGGGCCCCTGCGTTGATGCGCGTAATCCACAGACCGCGGAATTCTCTCTTCTTGAGTCTCCGATCATTGTACGCGTGTGAGAGCGCCTTCTCAACGTGGTGCTTGGCAATCGTGTACACCTTGCTTCGCGCACCCCAGTATCCTTTTGCCTGCTCGAGAACCTTCTTTCGTCGACGGTGAGACGCGACCTTATTTTGTGAACGTGGCATAGACTTCTTCCTTCAATCGTACGTTACGCGAGTAAGAATCTCTTGACGCGGAGCGTCTCTTCTTTCGAAACCAATCCAGGCTTCCGCAAATGGCGCTTTCGCTTTCTCGATTTGCTTGTAAGAATGTGACTTCGAAACGCTTTCCGCCGCTTGATTTTGCCCGTCGCGGTGACTTTGAAGCACTTCGCGGCGCTTCGGCGGCTTTTCATCTTTGGCATGATCTCAATCCCTTCGCGATCACTAAGTATTCTGTTTTGCTTTTTCTGAACTCTTCTTTTTCGCCCGATCGAGGACATAGTAGGCGATCATCTGGCGTCCTTCCATTTTCGGAGCCTGCTCCACCTTGGCAAGATCTTCCACTTTTTCCGTAAAACGGTTCAACAACAACTCTCCCTGCTCCTTGTAGGTGATCTCGCGCCCTTTGAAGACGACCGTCGCCTTCACCTTGTGCCCATCTTCGAGGAACGCTCTCGCGTGGCGAACCTTGAAATCGAAGTCATGCGTGTCGGTATTCGGATGGAACCGTATCTCCTTCACAAGGGTGACATGCTGGTGCTTCCTCTGAAGCTTCTCCTTCTTCGCCAATTCGTACTTGTACTTGCCGAAATCCATCAGTTTGCAGACCGGCGGATCGGCGTTCGGTACGATTTCGATGAGGTCCAAACCCTCCCGCACAGCCATCTGGATGGCTTCACTGGTCGGAAGGAGACCAACCTGCTGACCGTCGCTTCCGATCACGCGGACGCGGGGTACTCTGATCTCGGTGTTGATACGTGCGCGTTGCTGCTTAATAGGCAGATCTCCTATAGTGTGAGTTGCTTGTTCTCGATCACATCAAGTACCTGACGCAGGAACGAACGGGCGTCGACCGCGCCGATGTCCCCTTTCATTCGCCGGCGCACGGAGATCGTTCCGCTCGCCTGTTCTTTGTCGCCGACAACCAGCATATAAGGAATCTTCTTCGTTTCCCATTCCCGGATTTTGTATCCAACCTTCTCATTTCGGTCGTCAAGTTCACAACGGATTCCGGCGCTCTTGAACTCGGCAAAAACCTCTTTGGCGTAGTCCAGGTGCTTGTCCGTAATTGGGATGACGACGGCCTGAATCGGCGCCAGCCAGAGGGGAAAATCTCCACCGAAGTGCTCGATCATGATTCCGATGAATCGCTCCAGCGAGCCGAACGGTGCGCGGTGAATGACCACGGGCCGGTGCTTCTGGCCGTCACTCCCGACATACTCGAGATTGAAACGTTCCGGCATCACGTAATCGACCTGAACTGTTCCGAGCTGCCACGTCCTCCCCAGAACATCCCGCACCATGAAATCGATCTTCGGCCCATAGAACGCCGCCTCACCCACCGCGACGACGTAATCGAGCTTCGATTCATCTGCAACCTCGCGGATTTCACGTTCCGAGCGTTCCCAAAGGTCGTCGCTCCCACCAAACTTGTCCCGGTTCTTCGGATCGCGGAACGAGAGGCGGGTTTTGAAATCCGTGAAGCCGAGGGTCACGAACACGTGTTTGATCAGATCGATCACAGAGAGCAGTTCGTCCTTCAACTGATCATGGCGGACAAACATGTGCGAGTCATCGACTGTAAACGAACGGACGCGGATCAGGCCGTTGAGCTCACCCGATTGCTCGTATCGATAGACCGTGCCGAATTCAGCCAGACGGACCGGCAGATCGCGGTAGCTGCGCGGCTTGGACGCGTAGATCTGAAAATGGTGCGGACAATTCATCGGTTTGAGCAAGTACTGCTCTTCGTCCACACCGATCGGTGCAAACTGGCTCTCCTTGTAGTACGGGTAGTGACCGCTTGTCTTGTAGAGTTCGATATTCCCAATATGCGGGGTCACCACCGGCAGATAGCCGCGTTTCTTCTGCTCGACTCGGAGGAAATTCTCGAGTGTTTCCCGGATAACGGTGCCTTTTGGCAACCACAGGGGCAGACCTCCGCCCACCTTCGGTGTCAGGAGAAAGAGCTCGAGCTCCTGTCCCACTTTACGATGGTCGCGCCGTTTCGCCTCCTCGAGTCGGAACAGATGCTCGTCAAGTTCCTTCTTCGTCGGGAAGGTCACACCATAGACGCGCTGGAGCATCTTGTTCTTTTCATTCCCGCGCCAGTAGGCGCCCGCGATGCTCAGCAGTTTGATTGCTCTGATGCGGCCTGTCGATGGGATATGGGGACCGTAGCAAAGATCGGTGAAGTTCCCCGAGTGATACATCGAGATCGGCTGATCGCGCAACTCGTTCAGAAGCTCAAGCTTGTATGGATCCCCTTTCTTCTGGAAATACTCAACGGCTCTCTTCCAGTCTGTTTCCTCGCGGATGAACGGAACATCACGCTCGGCCAACTGATACATCTTCTCTTCGATCTTCTGCAGATCTTCCGCGGTCAGAGCATGATCTTGCGTATCGATGTCGTAATAAAATCCGTTCTCTACCGGCGGGCCGATCCCAAACTTCGTTCCCGGAAAGAGGGCCTCGATTGCCTCCGCCATCAGATGGGCCGAACTGTGCCAGTATGCGTATTTTCCCCCCTCATCCTCCCACTTCAGAATTCGAACGGAAGCATCCGAACTGATGGGGCGGCCAAGATCCCAAACTTCGTCGTTCACGAGCACGGCAATCGCGTCTTTTGCCAAGCGACTGCTGATGCTCTGTGCGATCGCAAGGCCCGCTGTCCCGCTTTCGAATTCTCTTGTTGAGCGATCCGGAAATGTGAGTGTGATTGTGCTCATTCGTCAGAAACAAAAAAAATCGGAGCAATGTCCGATTACGAGATCTTCCCCCTCCGCGCTAGTCTCGGGCAAACAACATCGTGTCGGTGTGGGCTCTATAGGACTCGAACCTATGACCTCTACCATGTCAAGGTAGCGCTCTAGCCAGCTGAGCTAAGAGCCCCTTGTTCTCAAAAAGGTGTGATATTATAGCCAAAAATACGGGAACAATCAAGAAACGCGCGGAAATATTCCGCACGCGTACAATTCGGTCTTCCGAACATCAGCGATAATAGTTCTTCTCCCATCGGTGACTTCGAAGTCTCTCAACGATTTCGGCCGAAAGGGCTCTTCCGTCCGATGCGGCACAGTTCGCTTCGACGTGGGAGACCGTTCTCATCCCCGGAATCACGGTCGAGACTGCCCGATGGTGCAGACAGAAACGAAGTGCAAGCTCAGACAGAGTCGATGCCTCCGGTCCCATCAACGGCTCGAGTGTTCTCACGCGCTCCCATACTTCAGCTTTCCGATCTCCGCGGAAGTACCAGCTCCGGAACTCTTTTTCTTCAAACAGGGTCGTTGGAGTGATTTTTCCCGTCAGAGCTCCCTCATCCAGAGGAACGCGGGCGATGACGCCAATGCCGAATCTTTCACACACCGGAAACAGCGCATCCTCAGGACTCTGATCAAAGATGTTAAAGATCACCTGAACGGTATCGACCCGACCTGATTGGATCAGTTTGATGGCATTGTGCGGTTCGTGGTTGTTGATGGAAATCCCCAGAAACCGGATCTTTCCCTCATTGCGCAGTCTGGTGACTTCCTCGATCCACTCCTCATCGTCCGTCCATTCGTCGTTCCAGACGTGAAACTGTTGGACATCGATCCGTTCGACCCCCAGATTTGCGAGGCTCGTCTCGGTACATTCACGGATGTAGGAGGCAGGAAACACGTCGTGGAGTTTCGTTCCATCCCGCGCAGGCCATTTCCGATTCATCGGAGGGATTTTCGTTGCGATGAGGATTTCCTCGCGACACTCCCTTCTCAGGGCGCCGATGAGTCGCTCACTATGACCATCTCCGTAAAAGAGCGCAGTATCAAAGAAGTTCATGCCCAGATCGACTGCCCTGCGCAGGGCTTTTATGGATTCGGCATCGGATTCGCCGTGCCAGAGGCCGCCGCCGATACCCCACGCGCCGTATCCGATTTCTGATACGTTGAGGCCGGTCTTGCCGAGAGGGCGATAGTTCACGATCAATCTCCTTTGTCCTTCGAGGATCCACCGGTGAGCTTCTTCCAGAGTTCCTCGGCGTCTTGCTTCGACTTACGCACGACGTAGCGTCTGTGGAGAGTTTCAAGCTTTTCCTGCGTCAGTTTGTCCAGATCTTCGTCGTCTTTGATTCGCTTGGCGATCATGCCGAAGATCTCGGCGTCCGCGCGGTCCATCTTTGGATGATAGGGCTTGAGCTCGTCTGTCTTTTTTCTCTGTTCGATGGTGTTCATCGCGCCGATGTACTGCGGCATGTTGGGAAAGTTGTTGTCGCTGCTCGTGCCGGAGGCGGGATTCGAACCCGCACGTCCCTTGCGGAACACAGGATTTTAAGTCCTGAGCGTCTACCAGTTTCGCCACCCCGGCAAGATGAATGCGGAATGCAGAATTCCGATTGCGGAACGTTCTCTCATTCCGTAATCCACATTCCACATTCCGCATTCTCATGAGGCGCCGGGCGGATTCGAACCGCCGAATAAAGGTTTTGCAGACCTCTCCCTTACCACTTGGGTACGGCGCCAATCAGTAATCTTGCGAGCGTTCCACTCCGACTCTCCCCTGCCGGATAACAAAAACCCCGTTGCCAGGTGGGATTTGGTGGCAACGGGGCAAGTTCATCGTGGAAGTGAACAACGGCAACCCCGGCAGAGCGGGATTGTCGGTTTGTCCCGTCACCGAGAAGCGCCGGGACAGAGCGGGAAACGGGATTCGAACCCGCGACATCAACCTTGGCAAGGTTGCGCTCTACCAACTGAGCTATTCCCGCTTGTGGTGCCTCTGACAGAAATTGCTGGCCCAGAACATCAGCTCTGCAATCCGGATCAGCAACGGCGATAATATACTCATTGCAGCTGCTGTATGCAAGTCTAATCTTCACGCGAGACATTTGCAAGAGGAATTATATCATTCAGCAGAGCGGCAGGTCTTATTTTCCTCTCTTCCCTTTCAACATTTCCAGCAACTTCTTTCCGACCATTGTGTTATCGTAGATCCCGGTGAACGCATCCGCACCCACACCCATAGCAAAAATCGGAACCATCGAGCCCGTGTGACCGGCCGTCGTGAATTTCCCGACGACCGTTTTGTTTTCAAGGGAACCGTCGTTCAATGCATAGCCGCCGGTTTCGTGATCGGCAGCGACGATGAGAAGTGTTTCTGGATTCCGTTTCACAAAATCGATGGCGACTCCCACCGCGTCGTCAAAATCTGCCATTTCCAACAGAATCTGATCGGAATTGTTGTCGTGGGCCGCCCAGTCGATCTGCGAACCCTCAATCATGAGCACAAAACCATTCTTCCCCTTCTCAAACATTGATAGGGCGAAGGCGGTTTTCTCTTTAAGAGAGGGACGACGCGATTGAGCATTCCCAACGTGATTCTCCGCAAACAGGCCGAGGATCTTGCGCTGGGGTTGGGCCTTCAGCTGACGGAATGCCTCCTCATCCTTGACGAACGTGAATCCCCCACTTTCCATCTCGCCGATCAGATCCTTCCCATCCTTGCGGCGTCCCCCTTTCGACTCCGGCAGAAACCAGCCCCAGCCGCCCCCCAGAAGGAGGTCCATTTTGGAGGTCGCAATCTGTTCGGCAATCTCGAATTCCATCTTTCTGCTCTTCACATGCGCAACGAACGCAGCCGGCGTTGCATCCGTTATGCTGCACGTGACAATGACGCCGGTCCCCTTGCCGGCGGCCTGGGCGACTTCCATAACCGATTCTGCCGCAGTCCCGTCAGGATGTACCGCAATCCCGTAGTATGTCTTCACGCCGCAGCTGATCGCCGAAGCGCCCCCGGCCGATTCACCGACGTACTTTTCTCCTGGGATGTGCGTCAGCAGCAACCCCATGTGCTTGAAATTCTCAAGCTCCAGCTTCCCCTTGAACGTGCGACCCGCGGTGATATGCGCGACTCCCATTCCATCGCCGATCATGACGATGACATTTCTTGGGCGTTCCGACGGCTCGAGGGCCAGGAGCTCCGAATACAGGAGAAGGAAGAGAACTGCAAGGAAAAGGTTTTTGATGCACGATTTCATGTTTCTCCGATCGGTTGGTGATCAATCAATGCGTCTCAGGGTTCAACGTGGATATCACGGTCGGGGCTTTTGCGATCAGCAGGTCAGAATACGATGGTCCAACGAGTTGATCGTCCCGAATCTCGAATTTCTCGCGGAGTTGGTGCATGAGGCGATGGGCCTGCCTTCGTCCCCTGGTCACCATCACCTCAAACTCGATGAATGTGCCAAGATCTTTCACAATATCGATGTGGATGCGCGCATTTTCGTAAAGAAAAACAAGTCGACGTTTGTCGACCACAGTCTTCAGCCCGAGCCGTCCGCTGAGAAGTTGTTTCACACCCTCGACGTCATGGATCGGGATAGTGGAGTACTCCGAAATCCGTTCCGTTCTTTGATTGGATCGATGATAGTAGATGAGTTCGGCGTCATCGAGACCGAATTCCCGGAGTTTGAGTCGACCGTCGCGCACGTCAAAGTAGGTATCGACCTGCAACAGGAGTTCCGGTTCGTTCTTGATGAATTTGGCGGCGATGGCGGAAGCATCTTCGGCCGATGTGTAGTGAGCTTTGAGTTCGAGATTGGCGGGCATTCGGTCGGTCAGCGGGAGAGCTGCAAGATTTTGTACTCGAGCACGCCGGCAGGGACTTTCACTTGCACCGTCTCGCCAGCGCGTCTTCCCATGAGGGCTTTTCCGATGGGGGAGGTGATGGATATCTTGTTCTTGTCGAAATCGGCCTCCTCCGGAGAAACGAGGCGATACTCGATCTGCTCATCCGTCTTGAGGTCGTGAAGCGTGACCAGAGAGAGGATATAGACTTTGTCGTTTGGGAGCTCGGAGCTTTCAATGATGCGGGCTCGCGAGAGAGTTTCCTCGAGCTTGGCGATGCGCAGTTCGAGATGCTGTTGGGCCTCTTTTGCGGCATCGTATTCGGCATTCTCGCTCAGGTCACCGTAGCTTCGCGCGTCGGCAATCTTCTGAGCGATATCCGCGCGTCCGTTGATCTTCAGATCGCGGAGTTCCTGCTCGAGCTCGACGATTCGTTCGCGGGTTAAGTAGATGCTTCCGTTGTCTCCCATTGCACCTCCTGAAAACAAATGCACTCCATGATCATCCTGCGATCACGGAGCGACATCAAAAAGAAAAGCCATCATCAATCGATGGTGGCCGGTCGTCATTTCCACCCAAAAAGTAGGAGAATTTGAATTCAGACGCAAGCGAAAATCGAAAACGGCTTGTCCCTAGCCGGTCCATTCGGTTCCTCCGATGGTCATCTCCCGGATGAGGATCGTGGGCTGACCGACGCCAACCGGAACATACTGGCCCTCCTTGCCGCACGAGCCGACTCGTTTTTCGATTTCGAGATCGTTGCCGACACCAATCACGCTGCGCATTGCATCCGGTCCGTTCCCGATGAGGTTGGCCCCCCGGACCGGAACGGTAATCTCTCCCCCCTCAATCAAATATCCTTCGCTGATTTCGAAGACAAAGTTGCCGCTGACGATATCGACCTGGCCTCCCCCAAGATGCTTTGCGAAGATTCCGCGTTTCACCGAACGCATCAAATCGTCAGGCGTGTCGGTGCCTGCGGCGATGAAGGTATTTCGCATTCGCGGATACGGAATGTGTCGGTAGCTCTCACGTCGCCCGTTGCCCGTGGATACTACGCCGTCGAGTTTCGCGTTCAGTCGATCGTACAGAAACCCGACCAGCACGCCATGTTCGATGAGCGTGGTTCGTTGCATCGGAGTCCCTTCGTCATCGATCGGAAGCGAGCCACGTCCATTAGGAATCGTGCCGTCATCGATGATCGTCACGAGCGGTGACGCGACCGATTGACCGAATCTTCCTGAGTAGATCGATGTTCCCTTTCGGTTGAAATCCCCCTCAAGGCCATGTCCCACCCCTTCATGCACCAGTACTCCTCCCCAGCCGGCATTCACGACGACTGGAAACTGACCCGCAGGGGCCGGACGTGCTTTCAATTTTGTGATCGCCTGTTCCGTCGCCCTCAGTGCGGCCGTTTCCGGCGGATGCGCGTCAAAGTATTCGAATCCAAATCGACCTCCAAGAAATTCCATCCCCGACTCCCGCTTTCCGCCCTCCACGACAATCACCGCGATGGACATCCGGAACAAGTCGTCCTCGGCTTCCCTCCAGAGCCCGTCGGAATTCGCCACCCAGATACGCCGGGTGTTCTCTCCGTAGGAACAGCTTACCTCCCTGACTTGACTATCGGACTCCCGTGCCGCCTCGTCCGCGCGATAGAGTAATCCGGTCTTCGCGGAGGCATCAACCAGATCCAACGGACGATTGCTGCGGGCGCCGATCTTTTCGATCTGCCGCGCGGGTCGGGGAGTGACACGGGCATCGCCGGAGGCAACGCAGGCGGCCACGTGTGCCGATTCGAGTAACGCCACCAGTCGAAGATCGTCGCTGTAAGCGTAACCGGTCCTCTCCCCTGACACAACGCGGATCCCGATCCCCTCGGAGACTCCGCTGGAGATCCCCTTCACCTTCCGCTCGTTGAAGCTGA
>Ga0194120_10010065_pt1 | contig 11795 bp, 13 predicted proteins | sample TA2MahCa65mmetaG_FD_148642 | JGI IMG/M metagenome (GOLD analysis project Ga0194120, IMG submission 148642) | Freshwater microbial communities from Lake Tanganyika, Tanzania - TA2015019 Mahale Deep Cast 65m | ecosystem: Environmental > Aquatic > Freshwater > Lake | place: Tanzania: Lake... | reverse complement strand
AGAAGAACGCCGATGGCACGCCGAAGTTCACCTCGTCGAGCGCCGAGCCCAACAGCCCCCGCGACTTCAACACCCCGCAGGGCAAGTGGCGCCCCCGCAACGTGGGCGGCGAGTACACGGAAACCGCCTCGTTGGCGCACGCCCTGGCCTGGAGCCAGAACATCGCCACCGCGTCGTTACTGGAGGAGGCAGGCGGCCCCAAGGCGCTCATCGCTTTCGCCAATAAAGTCGGCTTCGACACCGAGAGTTTTCCAGAGGAGATGGGCCTCGCCCTGGGGCAGGCCGAGGTGACGCCCCTCGACATGGCGCAGTTTGTGGGCGTGGTGAGTAACGGTGGCAGGAAGATCGAGGCCACCCCCGTGTACCGCGCGGTGAACGCAGGCGGCGCCGAGGTGATCGCGCCCCCCGCGGCCCACGACGTGGTGATCGACCCCGGCGCCGCCGCGCTCACCCGCGAGCTGATGCGCGCGGTGATCGACGTGGGCACCGGCGGCGCGAGCCGGGGCGCCGGCGGCGAGGGCGGCTACCAGGGCCCGGCGATGGGCAAGACCGGCACCACCGATGGCGAGAAAGACCTGTGGTTCGTCGGCGCGACGCCGCGCATCGCGATGGTGGTGTGGATCGGTTTCGACCAGCCCACGCCGCTCGGCGTGGCCGCGAGCGACCTCGCCGCACCGCTCTGGGGCTGGTGGATGAACCGGGTGACGAGGGTCGACGTGACCGAGAAAGACGCCGCCGGGATGCCGATTTACCCCACGTGGCCAGACGACCCGGAGATCCTCAAGCGTTCCATCTGCAAGGTGAGCGGCAAGTACATGAACGGGAGCTGTCCCGGCATCGTGGCGCCCTACCTGGAGGGCACCCTGCCGAAGGGGAGCTGTCCGATCTCGCACCCGCCGCCGGAGGCCGAGGAGCTCGACGAGAACGGGCAGCCAAAGCCCAAGCACGAGTCGCTGTGGAAGCGGCTGGAGCGGGAGAAGGCGGAGGCGGCCGCGAGCGCGCCCTAGAAACGGACCTCGACCCCCGTCCCCGCGTGTGACACGCCGCGGAAGCCATGGAGGGCGCTGTCCTCGCTGCCCCCGATGTAGGTCGATCCGAGCCACCACTCGGCGGCGTCGCCGTGCAGGTATCGAAGCTCGGCCCCGGCGAGGTAGCCGCCGCCATCGCTCACGCCGCGCAGGCCGAGGATCCACCGGTCGGACAACGTGAACCGGAGCGTGAGCAGCCCGTAGTGGCTCAGCTCGCTCCACTGGCGCTCAGTGGGGAAACCGTAGAGCCACTGCGCGTTGACGTACACTCGCCCGAAGCTGCGTTCCACGCCCACCACCGCCCGGGGGAAGGGCTCGCCGTCTTGCGTGACACTCGACGGGATGGGGTCGGGCACCTCGTCGATCGCCCCGAGCGTGGCGAGCGCGCTCAGCTGCGCCGCCGACATCGTGGCCACGGTGCGCTCGGGCATCACCAGCACCACCTCCGCCCAGCCCCCCAGTTCCCCGGGCAGCTCCCCGCGCGCTTCCAGGCCCGCCACCTCGATCCGCGGGTACATCACCGGGATGCCCACGTCGACGCGGTCGTTGTCGGTGGAGAAGCCTGTCAGGAGGAGCTCGCCGCCCACCTGCGGGAGGCTGTCGCGACCGTGGTACCAGCTCGCGGCGAGGTCGACCGGGCCCGTCGCCAGCGCCACGCGCCCGCCCACGGCGAGGTCGTGTACGGTGTCGCCGGGCATGGTCACCCGGCTTTCCACCTCGCGCACGTCGGTGGCGTTCTGCCCGGGGACATCGAAGAGATCGCGCGCCCCCGCGAGCACGTCGACGTGGTCGGTGGGCAAGGCGGCCGGCACGAAGAAGGGGACGAGACCGAGTTGGATCGAGGCATTCCCGGGGTGCGCGGTGGCGAGCAGCATCGGGACGGCGAGGCGCTGGTCGAGCCGGGTGGGGTCTTCGAGGTCGTAGGGGTTGAGATTGTCGACCAGCGAGAGCCCGTCGGCGGTGCCCCACCGCTCGCGATGCACCCCCATCACCAGGTCGAACCAGGGCGCGCCCACGCCGTCGAGCCCCACCGAGGCCTCGTGCAGCTTCAGCGAGAAGGGGCGGAGGATCTCGATCTCGCCACTGTCTTCGAGGGCCTCGATGTCGGTGGGGCCATGCGCCCGGAGGTCGCCGATGGCCACCACGCGCACCTGCCGGCCGAAGCGCACGCGCAGGTCGCCGCCAAGCACCGCCGCGTCGTGGAAATCCACCCAGCCGCAGCCCTCGGCGCAGTCGGCCAGCCCGAGGCGCAGGTTGGCCTCGGCGCGGCCGGTGGCGGCAACGTCGGCCGCCCAGGCCGTGCCCCAGGTCGCCGCGACGACGAGGAGTGTCAACTAGATGCGCGAGGCGGTCAGGTCGAGCTTGATGTCACACGGGTCGTTGGTCACCACCGGGCAGGAGCTCTCGTCGAAGCTGCCGGTGTGGAGCACGGCGTTGCCCTCCACCTCGTTCTCGCCGGTGATGGTCAGGTAGATGTCGATATCGGCGTCGACGAGGCAACCGGGCCACTGCTCGCCGTCGAGTTCCACGCCGGTCTGCGCGGCGCCGAGCACCTCCATGGTGTCGTCCTGGGCGCCGGCCTCCACCGTCACTTCCATGCTGCCGAAGGGGTCCTGGATGTCGATGCTGTAGGTTTGCGGCAGGTCGGCGTAGCTTGGGAGCTCGATGGCGTTCTCGAAGTCTTCCGGGGTGCCCTCGGGCATGAAGATGGTCTCGAAGGCGCCGTCGTAACACTGGTCGGACACGGCGATGGTGGTGAACTGGAAGTTACCCCCCTCGAAGCCGGTGCCGTCGGTGGCGGTCGACTCGCAGGCGAGGAAGAACAGGGCGAACATGAGGGACTCCTACTGGCGGGTGAGTTCGGTGAGGGTGAAACGATCGTCCGCGAGCCCGCTGTCGAGCTCCGAACGCATCACGGTGGCCACGGTCTTCTTGTTGTTGACGAGGTCTTCCGCCACCAGCAGGTGGGCGATGGGGCGGCTGGACACCGTCTTGAAGTCGGAAAACGTCACTCGGCGGGTCACGCGACCGGCGCTGTCGACGTGCTCGATCTTCTCGACCATGTCGTCGCTCTCGCGCACCCAGAGTCGCACCGCCGCGTCGCGGTGGGCGCTGGCATCGAGGGGCGCGAGGGACAGGCGGGTGAGCGCGCCCTCGTCGGCCTCGACGGTGGCGCGGTACTCGCCGGCGTAGGTGAGTCGCGACAGGTCTTCCAGCGAGAAGTCGGTGCCCATGAAGGCGTCGCCGCGGCTCTCGCCCACCACGCGGCGGGCGCGGCCGTAGCTCGGCAAGTAGAGGTACACGGTGTCGCCGTCGGGCACGAGCAGCCCGGTGCCGGCGAGGCGGGCCGGGGCGGTGAAGCGCACCAGCCGCTTGTCGCTCCCCTTCTGCCACACCTCGAGCACGCGGTCGGCGGTGGTGCCGGTGCGATCGGTCACGCTGATCGACAGCACCAGGTGGGCGTCCTTGCCACGATTGGCCGCCGCGTCGACGCGGGCGAGCCATGCGGCGCCGTCGTCGGCGGCGAGGGCGAAGGTAAGGAGCGAGGGGAGGAACACGGCAGCGAGGCCTATCGCGTGGCCGGGCAGGCGTCCTCCTCCTCGCAGAGTCCCTCCGCGCCGCCGAACGCTTCCACGCAGGACGCCTCGAAGGCGGCGCGGTCGTCGTGTCCCGTCCACTCCGACCAGCTCGATCCGTAGGCCGTGATCTCCGCGGCGAGGCAGTCGGCGCGCTCGCTGCAGAAGGTCTCGCAGGCGGTGGGGCCGCAGCCCAGGGTCAATACGACGAGCGCCAGCACCGGCATCTCCGCTGTGCGCCTGATATCGTCGTGGCATGCGACGCGCCCTCCCTTGCCTCTCGCTGGCTGCCTGCGCGCCGGGCAGCGTGGTCTGGGACGCCACCACCAGCGGCGACGTCGGCGGCGACGTGGCCATCGCCCTCTTGACCCTCGGCTACGCCGCGGAAGACGACCGCGCGCTCCTCGACGTGCCCCACGCCACGGGCTCCACGCTCCAGATGAATGTGCTCGACGAGCACAACGCCGCGGTGTCGAGGTGGACGGTGAAGAGTCTCGCCCCCGAGGTATGCACGGTCACGACGGGCAACACCCGCGACGGGCAACTCCCGGTCACCCTCAGCTTCACCGGTCAGGGCACGACCGAGGTGCTGGTCGCCGACGAGAACGGCGTCGTCGTGGACTGGCAGCCGATCGCGGTGCGCGATGTCGTGGGCGCCGAGGTGCGCGCCTACGACGTGCTTCGCCTCGGCGAGAGCGTGCCGATCGAGACGCTGCACGTCGTGGGTGGCAGCGAGGGATCGCTGGTGGTGAACTGGTTCGGCGCCGACGGAGAGGCCCTGGGCGGCTCGGGGCTCCTGTCGGCCACGAGCCCGGCCCCCGAGATCGTGCTGGAAGCGCAGTCGAGCGACGACAGCTACGAGACCCTCGGCGTGTGGGTAGATGCCGGCCTCGCGAGCGGCGAGAGCAGCATCGAGCTCCTGGCGGCGGGCACCTCGGTGGGCGCGCTACCCGTGGTGGTGCACGACCGCGAACAGATCACGGAGATCCTGCTCCTGGACTCGACCAGCGTGGACGAGGACGGCGCGACCGGCGGCTACGTGCGGGCACAAGTGCTGGCGGGCGCGGACGAGATCTTCGGTGCGATGGTCACCTGGTCGGTCGACGGCGAGGAAGTGGGCGAGGGCACGTGGGCGCGCCTCGCAGGTGAGAACGAGGACGACCTGCACGAGATCACCGCCTGCCGGGGCCGGCTCTGCACCACCGAGACCCTTCCCGGCACCATCACCTCCGTGGAGGACGCCTTCGCCGAGCTGCCCTGCGGCTGCAACGTCGCCCCGGGCCTGCCCTCCGCCGGCCTGATCGCCGCCATCATCGCCGCGCGCCGACGCCGCCAGGCCTAGCCGCCAAGGGGCGGCCGGCGGGGTGACGGATGTCCGTCGCCGACACCCGACATCCGTCGGGCACCGTGCAAAAAAGTGCAGCTTTAACCGATGGCACGGTGCTTGCGCGTGGCCCGGGCCATGTCTACCAGCGTCGAACAGGCCCCCGCCAAGACCACCGCCCCCGCCACCACCACCGCCACCTCGTCCACGAGCAGTTCGAGCTCGAGCGGCACGAGCAACAGCGAGGCGCAGGCGGCAGCCGGTCTCACCGGCGAGGTGCCGCCCAGCAGCAGCGAGGGCGACTTGCTCGCCACGCTGCCGACGCTCGGCGAGGTGGGCACTGTGGTGCTGGATGCGATGCCGCTGGCGTCGGCGCTGCCCGTGGCGCTGCAGTTGATGTCGATCGACTGGGTGGCGGAGTGGGTGCGCGCGTTGACCCCCGAGGCGGTGGCCGAGGCCGGCGCGGCGCTGGTCGAGGCGGTCTTCGACGCGCTGTTTCCAGTCGGAATCGGCTTCGAGGTGGTCGCGGCGGGCGACGTGAAGGTGCCGCCGAACCTGACCGTGAAAGGTGGCGGGACGATCGCGCTCAAGCGAGAGAAGGATTCCTGGAAGCTCACGCTGATTGGGAAACTGGGCGCGGAAGCCAGCGCCAACGTGGCGGGACTCGCGTCACTGAGCGGCGCCGGCGACAACCAGGCAGGCGTCACAGCGGGCGCGGAGGTACTCGCCGAGGCACAGGTGGTGGCCGAGGGCAGCATCAGCAACGCGCTCCTGCTCGGCAACGCCGCGGAGACGGGAGCGCCCAGCGTGTCGCAGATCATGGGAAACACCCTCGAACTCGCCGAGCGGCTCTTCTCGGAGCCGGGCGCCAAACTCGTCGTGAGCGCGGAGGGAGAGGGCACCGCCGAGGTGGGGGCGGGCGTCAGCACCGTGGGGGCGTCGGCCAACGGGTCAGGCGGCTTCACCGAGCTCGACGTCACCCCGGGCGTGGAGAAGTGTGGGGTCAAACTGGAAGGCTCAATCAAAGGGGGCGGCGGCATCGACGGCGGCCGACTCTATGGCTTCGTCGAGGGGGGCTACGCCGCCTCCGGCAGCGTCCCGGGCGCGGCCGCGAGCACCCGATCGACGCTCAGGATCGAGTGCTGGGTCAACACGGAGGTCCCCGAGGGCACGGTGAATCCCCTCGACCTCGTGGACGAGGTGAGGGTGACGTTCATCAATGCCGACGCTGCTGACGCCGAAGAGCGGAGTCTCGACGGCGACGGGTTCGGCGACGTCTACCCCCTCGTCAAGGCAGGCGCCGACTGTGTAGACGCGGGGGAGGCGATCGGCGATCTCCGGGTGGCGCGGGAGCACGCCGTGGACGACGTCAACGCCATCGCGCCCTTCCTTCCCGACGGCATCATCCCCGCCGAGATGGAGCTCGACGTGTTCGTGTTCGAGGCCAAGGTGGAGTTCAAGACCAGGGCCGAGATCAGGGTGACGGAGGAGCAGGCCCGCGTCGCCGCGCCAGAGGGATCGGACGCCGACCAGATCCGCGACGTCCAGCGATCCATGGCCGCCTACCGGCTGGGCGAGCACTTCGAGGCGGCGGGATTCCAGCCCACGGACGACGACGAGGTGGAACTCCTCGCCTTCGGCATCAACCTTCGCCAGTCCTCGATGGGCGGGATCGGCGGCAGCCTGCTGGGCGCGGGCATGGGCGGCGACGTGGGGATGGCCGTCACCCGCGACATCGACATCCTCGACCAGGGACTCGCCGACCCTGCACTCCCAGGCGAGCTGCTCTCCGCCTGACCCCTACTCGCACCCCGACGACACCGGCCCGAAGGCCCAGGTCATCATCACCTCGGGCTCCACGTAGTAGCAGGCGCTCTCGCCCGCGATGGTGGCGCGCACGTAGAAGCGGCTCCCTCGCGTGCCGAGGATCTCGTGGAGCCAGTCGCGACGCACCGACTCCACCTGAACCTCGGCGTCCACCAGTACCCGCGGCGGGTCGGACTCCACCGCCACCGCCCGCGCCCTCGTGAGCAGGGCGGCCTCGAGGTCCTTCTCCCCGGGCACGCCGCGCCAGCCGAGGCCGAGGGAGCCGAGGAACACCAGGACGGCCGCGACCACTGCCTGCCAACCGAGGCGCTCGAGGAAGGTCTGCACGGCGCGATCGTAGCCCGGAAAAATAAAACCGTGACAAGCCGGCGCCCCGCCGCTCCTTGCCGTCGAGAGGAGCGCGGATGTCGCACGTCGTCGTGATCGGGAGCGGGCCAGCGGGGCTGGCGGCCGCGGAGCGCCTGGCCAGCGAGGGCGTGCGCGTGACCCTCGCCACCATGGGGCACCACCTCGGGGGCAAGGCGTCGAGTTGGCGCGACCGCACCACCGGTCGCGTGGTGGAGCACGGCCAGCACGTGATGATGGGCTTCTACGACGAGATGCGGGCGCTCTTGCGCCGCTCCGGCGTCGACCTCGCGCGCACCGCCTACGACACCGACTACCGCTTCGTCATCTGGGAGGAGCGCGACCAGCGGGCCCACCACCTTCACTTCGAGGACGGGCCGCTGCGCATGATCTTCGAGGGCTTCAAGTACACGGGCATGAGCCTCGGCGAGAAGCTCAACTTCTTCGGCGTGCTGGTGCAGGGCATGGCGGAGCTCGCCGCCGGCGTGCCCGAGGAACTCGACGACACCTGCCTCTCCGCCTGGTGCCTCGAGCGCGGCTTGTCGCCCGAGTTCATGCAGACCGCGATCTTCCGTTGCTCGCGAGAGGCCCAGCTCAACTGGCCCGGGGAGATCTCCGCCTACGCGATGCTGAAGACGCTCGCGGTGGCGGGCCGCGACTACACCACGTCGGAGTACCGTCTTCCCGCCGGGGGCATGAGCGAGATCTGGTGGGAGCCGGTGGCCCGGCGAATCGAGTCACTCGGCGGATCGGTGCGGCGACACATGAAACTCACCGGGATCGAGGTCGAGAACGGTCGCCTCGTGGCGCTTCGCCTGGCGCCGCCGCTTCCGCACCCTCCCGAGCGCCCGTACTTCGAGGGGGTGGTCCCCACCGACCCCGCCGCCGAGGAGCGCTGGACCGACTTCGACGCCGCGATCCTCACCCTGCCGCCAGCGGCCCTCGCCGAGATCATGCCGCCCGAGTTGCTCGCCATCCCCGAGCTCTCGGGAGTGCCAAGACTGAGCACAGTGGCCCCGCTCGGCCTGCACGCCTGGCACCGCGCCTCGGTGACACAGGGGCCCCGGACGGTGGTGGCCGGGCTCGGCAACCCGCTGGGCTTCGTGGTGGACAACAAGCCGGTGTACCCCGAGTACCGCGACGACCCGAGCATCGGCGCGGCGCTGCACTTCGTGGGACAGGAGACCGGCTTCGAGGACGACGACGACGAGACCTTGCTCGATCGCTGCCTCGCCAGCGTGCGTCGCATCCCCGGCTGGGGGGGCTTCGACCGGGAGGGCGTGTTGCAGTTCACCGTCGTGCGCAGCCGCCTCGCCGCGCGTCGTTACTGGAACGCCGAGCCGGGTTCGCTCCGGCACAAGCCCCAGGCCCAGACACCCGTGGCCGGACTCTTCCTCGGCGGCGACTGGATTCGCACCCCCCTCGACTTCCCCTGCATGGAGAACGCCGTCCGCGGCGGGCGCATCGCCGCGAAACACTGCCTCGACTTCATCGGAGCCAACACATGATCCTCGCCCTTCTCGCCTGCGCCGTCCACGACCTGCGCGCCGTCGCGCCCGGCTCCACCGTCGGTCCCGACGACGATGGCCCGCACGACTCCGCGCAGACGGAGTGGTGGCACGTGCATGCCGAGCTCAACGACGTGGAGACGGGCGAGCCGCTGCACCTGTTTGCCGGGTTCGTGGTGCAACGCACCGATCTCGACCGCGTGGGCTTCGTGCCGGTGCCGCTCGGCGTCAACCCGTTCCACGCCGCCTACGTGCGCCTCGCCGACGAGGACGACGCCTGGGTGGCCGACCGCGAGAACTTCCCCGACTTCTTCGCGGCGGGCTTCCTCGAGTCCGAGAGCCTCGACCTCTACCACGGCGACTGGCGCATCCGGCGCGAGGGCGAGAGCGTCGTGCTGCGGGTGAGCGCGGGACCGGTCACCGCCGACCTCCGGCTCGACCCCACCCGCGCCGCCACGCTGCCGGGGGACAGCGGACTCGTGGAGATGCCTCCCGGATCGCGCCACCTGTGGAAACAGGAGGAAGGGATGACCGTCACTGGGAGCTGGCGGGAGGGGCGACAGGCGCGCTGGGTGCAGGGCGAGGGCTTCGTGAAGCACCAGTGGGGACGGATGTACGACCCCGATCTCGATGGCTTCACGTGGCTCAGCGCCAACTTGCCGGGCAACCGCGCCCTCTCCGTCGGCTGGCTCCACGGCGACGGCATGTCGGGCGTGCCGGGCTCGCGCGCGTGGATCAGCGAGCCCGACGGCAGCCGGACGGACCTGGACCCAGCCCGGGTGAAGTTGTCGCGCACCGGCGAGTGGCGGAGCCGTCGCTCGGGCGCCACCTGGCCCGTCGGCTGGTCGCTCCGGGCGCCGGGGGTCGACCTGCGCGTGGAGGCCACGCAGCCCGACGCGGAACTATGGGTGTTCCCGGTCGCGATCTGGGCCGGTCCCGCGCGCGTGACCGGGACGGTAGACGGTGTGCCGATCGACGTGCTCGGCTTCGCGGAGCAGGCGGGGGCGGACCGCCCCGAGTTTCGCGCCCTGTTTCACTCCCAACCGCCACCGGGGACGGCGGTGGCCGCCGAGGTCCCGGCCCCCGAGTCCGGCCCGCTGGTGCCCTGGACGCTGGTGCTTGGGCCGGAGACCGAGGAGGCGCCGTGATCCTCGACCGCCGCCAGTTGCTCGGCCTCGGCTGCCTCGCAGCCGCGGTGGCCGTCCCCCGGCAGGCAGAGGCCGTGCTCCCCGGGCCCCCGCCCGCCGCGCCGCGCTGGTCCTGTCCCCACGCGCTCTGTCGCCACTTCCGGGCCGCCCCGGGTGGTGGCGGTTTCTGCGCCTTCTCGCTGAGGTCCCAACCACTCCCGGAGGAACCATGATTCTCGCCCTTGCCTGTGTCAGCTACGCCGAGCCCTTCCGGGCAACCGGCACCCTCACCCTGGGCACCGACGACGCCCAGGCCCCCGCCGTGCAGCTCGCCGCCGACTACGGCGTGGTGCGCCACGTGGCGGTGCTCGGCGAGGTGGGCGTGCATGCCGACGGTCACCACGCGATGGGGGCCGGGCTCGCGGTGTTCCCGGTCGACGGGCAGTGGGCGCGCCTGGGCTTCGCGCTGGTGCCCGAGCTGGCCGACCCCTTCGGCGATCCCGACAGCGCCTACCTCCGCGGCAAGGTGGGCCTGCGCGGGAGCTGGCTCGCCTTCTGGGGGGTGGGGCTCGCGGTGCGCGCCGACGCGGTGATGAGCGCGAAACGCCCGCTCGGCTGGGAGTGGGGCGCGGGCCTATCGGTCAGGATGTAGTTGGCCGCGATCCCCGCGCGCAATAGTCGAGCGGCCGTGAGCACGGCCAACCTCGACGTCGAGCGCGCACGCCGGGGCGACCGGGCGGCGGAGCGGCGGCTCTACGAGGCCCACGCGCCGTCGGTCCGCGGCTACTGCCTCGCCTTCTGCCGGGGCGACGCCGCCACGGCGGAAGACCTCGTGCAGGAGAGCTTCGTGGCCGCCTTCGCGGCGCTCGGCGAGTTGCACGACGGCGCGGCCTTCGGGGGCTGGCTGCGGGTGATCGCCCGGCGACGCTGCCTGCGGTGGATCGAGCAGCAAAAGCGCGAGGCCGCCGCCCTGTCCCAGCTACCGCGCGACGAGGAGGCGCCCGAGCCCAGCCCCGGCAGCCGCGCCCTCGCCGAGGCCGTCCTCGCCGACTGTCGGGATACCACCCTCAAGGAAACCGCCATGCGCTTCTACGGCGATCCCCCCGAGTCCACCGCCCAGATCGCGGCGGCGATGGGGGTCAACGTTTCGGCGGTCACCACCCGGCTGTTGCGGTTCCGCCAGTGGGCGCGCGCCGAGGCCTACCGGCGACTGGCCCGGGAGCTGTCGTGAACGGTCCCCACCCCAGCGCCGATGTGCTCCGCGCCGTGCTGGAGGGCACGGGCACGCCCGCCGAGCGCGAGGCGGTGATGACCCACCTCGACGAGGGCTGCCCGGAGTGCGAGGAACGAGTGGCCGCCACCTTCGACGACGACACCCTCGCGCGCCTGCTCTCCGCGGAGGCAGCCGGGCCCGTGGCGGCGCCGGCGCTCCGCCGCGTCCCGACTCGCCGCGTCTTGTGGGCCGCCGTGCCCCTGCTCGCGGCCGCCAGCGTCCTGCTCGTGCTCTGGCCCGGGGAACCGGACACTCGCCCGAAGGACACGCCCTCCGCGCCCATCGTCAGCGCCACGTTTCGCGCCGGCTCCCACCAGGGCAACGACATCCTCCTGGAGCGCGATCTGCGCGACGGCGCCACGATCCGCGACACCGAGGTGCTGGCCGTCGCGATGGAGACCAGCGTCCCGGCGGCGCGCGTGGCCTTCGTCGTGACCGCCGACGGGCGGCGCGTGCCCTTCTGGCCCCCGTCGCCGGGCGAGGTGCCGGTGGAAGAGCCGCAGCCCGGGGAACTAGGCGCCTACGACCTCGCCGGCGAGTCCGGCACGCTCACCTTCGTGGCCGCCGCCTCGCCCGTCCCGGTCACTCCCCAGGCGCTCGCCGACCGCTGGCCTGGCGACTCCTCGGTGGGCTGGACCTCGATCACGCTGACGGTCACGCGGTGATCGCGCTGTTTTCCCTCGCGCTCGCGGGTCCGGTCAGCCCGGGCAGCGTGGTGGCGAGCGACAACCTGGTCCGCGGCCGTCGCATCGCGCTGCTCGTGGGCCCCGAGGCCTGGGACGACCCA
>Ga0194120_10010062_pt1 | contig 11799 bp, 9 predicted proteins | sample TA2MahCa65mmetaG_FD_148642 | JGI IMG/M metagenome (GOLD analysis project Ga0194120, IMG submission 148642) | Freshwater microbial communities from Lake Tanganyika, Tanzania - TA2015019 Mahale Deep Cast 65m | ecosystem: Environmental > Aquatic > Freshwater > Lake | place: Tanzania: Lake... | reverse complement strand
GGTCTATGGCGATCGGCGGCGGGCGCCGCTGCGGCTGGCGGCGCTGATCAACGGCACCGCCTCGCACCTGGTCGAGTTCGACGACATCTTCCGCGACGCCATCTACCACCCCGGCAGCCCGACCATCGCCGCGGCCATCGCCGCCGCGCAGGAGCGCGGCGCCTCGGGCGAGCTTCTGCTGCGCGCCATCGTCGTCGGCTACGAGATTTCGACCCGCATCGGCGTCGCGGTCAATCCGGCGCATTACCGCTTCTGGCACACCACCGGCACGGTCGGGACTTTCGGCGCGGCGGCGGCGGTCGGCACGGTGCTGGGCTTGGATTCAAAACAGATGGCCCATGCCCTGGCCAATGCCGCCACCATGGCGGCGGGGCTGCAACAGGCCTTTCGTTCCGACGCCAACAGCAAGCCGCTGCACGCCGGACATGCCGCCGAGGCTGGGGCGCTGGCGGCGATGCTGGCGGGCGAGGGCTTCACCGGCGCGCTCGACGCGCTCGAGGGCGAGGCCGGTTTCGGCGCCGCGCTGGGCGGCAAGCCGGATTGGAGCCGCGCGACCGCGGATCTCGGGCGGCGCTACAACGTCACCGCCATGACCTTCAAGAATCATGGCTGCTGCGGCCATGCCTTCGCCGCCATCGACGGCGCGTTGTTGCTGGCGAAACGCCACGGTCTTGGGCCGGAAAATATCCGCGCCGTCCGTGTCGGCAGCTATCGCGCCGCGCTGGAAGTCGCCGGCATGCGCGATCCGCGCACCGCCTTCCAGGGCAAGTTCAGCGTGCCCTATGTCGTCGCCAGCGCGCTGGTCCATGGCAGCGTGCGGCTGGACGCCTTCGCTCCCAAGCGGCTGTTCGATCCCCCGACCCGGGCGCTGATGGCGCGGCTGACCTTCGAACTCGATGCCGAGGCCGAGGCGGCCTTTCCCGGCCGCCGCTCGGCGATGGTCGAGATCGAGACCGCGGACGGCCAGCGCTTTCGGCATCGCCAGCTTCACCGCAAGGGCGATCCCGAGGAGCCGCTGAGCGACGCCGAGCTGGAAGCCAAGTTCCACGAACTGGCGGTTCCGGTGCTCGGGCGCACCAAGGCGGCGCGGCTGTTGGCCGAGATCGAGGCCATCGACGGCGCCAAGCGGGTCGGGCTGGCGCCGGCATTCGCGGTCGGGAGCGGTCGATGAAGAAGAAGGGGCGGGGCAAATCGGTGCGGGCGCGGGTCAGCGCGGCCGAGTGGAAGGCGCGGGTCGAACTGGCTGCGGCCTATCGGCTGGTGGCGCTGTTCGAGATGAACGACCTGATCTACAACCACATTTCGGTGCGGGTGCCGGGCGAGGAGGGGCATTTCCTGCTCAATCCCTACGGCATGCTCTACGAGGAGATGACAGCTTCCTGCCTGATCAAGGTCGATCTCTCGGGCAAGGTGCTGTTCAACCCGAACCGGGACTACGACATCAACCCGGCGGGTTTCGTCATTCACGGCGCGATCCACGAGGCGCGGCCCGAAATCGACTGCGTGGTCCACACCCACACCCCGGCCGGCATGGCGGTGTCGGCGCTGAAATGCGGCCTGCTGCCGTTGACCCAGACGGCGATGCGCTTCGCCGAGGTGGGCTATCACGACTACGAGGGCGTGGTGCTGGAACTGGACGAACGCAAGCGGTTGCTGGCCAATCTCGGCCAGCGCGACGTCATGATCCTGCGCAATCACGGCCTGCTGGCGGTCGGCAGCAGCGTGGCCGAGGCCTTCAACAACATCTATCGCATCGAGCGATCCTGCCGCGCCCAGATCCTGGCCATGTCCTGCGGCAGCGAACTGGTCATTCCCTCGCCCGAGGTGGTGCGCAAGACCAACCACGTCTACAAGCCCGAGGTGCGGCGGCGCTATGGCCTGCTGGAATGGCCGGCGATGCTGCGCATGCTGGATCGCCGCGATCCCAGCTACAGGACCTGAGGGCGTTACGGCCCCATTTCAGAAGTCACGATAGCGGGCGAACGGGTTGGCGCTGCAAGGCCGCGCCTGGAACCCTCGACCCGCAACAAGCTGTCACCCATGTCCCCGGGCCGGACATAACTTCGCTGGAGCGGGCGAAGGGATTCGAACCCTCGACCCCAACCTTGGCAAGGTTGTGCTCTACCCCTGAGCTACGCCCGCGGCGCCAGCGCGGCGCGCATAGTAAGTTGCGTCGAACGAAAAGCAAGCGCCAATGTGCGCGATACGGCGCTAGCTTGGCGCGCTCAAGTGGGATGCCGCAGCGTAAGGCGGGGTCATGAATATCCAGCGACCTTTGCGCGGGTCCACCGACGCGGTCTCGCCTCGATCGATTAAGTCGCAGCCATGCGGCCGCTTGACGTCATAGATCACCAGATCGCCCGGCCGCGCAATGTCATCGACCGAGTACTTGTCACTACCAAGTCGGATGAACAATCCGCCACTGCGGTAATCAAGACCTTTTTGGCTCAGCAAGAGGATCAGTTCACAGCGGGTCGTGAGTCCCTGTCGAACATGGAAAGCGCCGTCGGTGTGTTCCGACAAAAAGCCGCTTCCCGGGCGATAATGCTGGACATGAAATACTGTGAAATAGCCCGAGCGCAAATCGCGGCCGTATTCGGGAGCGACGCCATAGACCGCATTGCGCATGGCCAACATCCTGTCGCCAACATTGCGGATGGCGTCGGATCGAGCGTTCCAGGGCATGAATTTGTAGGAGCGGATGTCGCGAAAACGCAAGGCGCGGCCTTCCAGACGGGCACGGATGCGATCCCGCCAAGAAAATCGGGGCACGTCCTCGTGAACCACATCGGGACATTGCGGATAATAGCGGGAGCGCTCGACTTTGGCCGCGCTCATGCCGAACGCGATTGCCTCGTCGCGTACTGCCGAGGCCGCAGCGGGATCGATGAAGCCGCGCAACAACACCAAGCGGCCGTCATCGACCGCCTGATGGACTCGAGATATGGCGTCCGGGGCCGCGACGTCGCATTTTGTCGCGTCGATTTCGACCAGGTAATCTGCCGGCAGCACAGTCATGTCGTCACTGACCTTTCTTGCGATCGGCGGAGCCGTGAACGGGTAGCAGAACCGATCCCTTTGCACACTATACACCAGCGGGATTGCCGATCATCCGGGCACGCCGCTTCTACACTCTGGTTGCGGCAATCCGCCGCACCGAAAAGCGGGTCATGGCACCCGCCGAATGGGATTTTGCGCACATCGGTTTCAGGTGTAGAAGCTAGGCCGCCATGTGCGGCGTTTTCGCCCTTTTCCTGCGTCGGCCGCTGAGCGAGGCCGACATCGCGCTCGGCCGCGCCGGGACGCGCGCGCTGGCGCATCGCGGGCCCGACGCCGAGGGCGAGTGGATGGACCGCGGCCGCGGCGTCTATCTCGGCCACCGGCGGCTGGCGATCATCGATCTTGCGCCCGAGGCCAACCAACCGATGCTGCGCGACCGGCTGGCGATTTCCTACAACGGCGAGATCTACAATTACCGCGCGCTGCGCGAGCGCCTGGCGGCCAAGGGCGCCACCTTCTCGACCCGCAGCGACACCGAAGTGCTGCTGCGCGCCTGGCAGGAAAAAGGACCGGAGGCGCTGGACGATTTCGACGCCATGTTCGCGTTCGCGCTGTGGGACGGCGAGGCCGGCTATCTCGCCTGCGATCGCTATGGCGAAAAGACGCTCTATGTCGCCGAGACCGCCGACGGGCTCTACGTGTCCTCGGAGTTGACGCCGCTGGTCAGACTGCTCAAGCCCAAGCGGCGCGAGGAGCCCGAACTGGTCACGGCCTTCATGACGCTGGGTTACATTCCGGGGCCGGACACGATCTGGCAGGGCATCAGCCGGCTGATGCCGGCGACTTGGCTGAAGATCGTGCAGGGCCGCGGCCAATCTGCGCGCAGCTATTGGACGCCGCCTTTCGGCGAACCCGGCCGCGGGCGCGTGCGGCCGTTATCCGAACGCGATCTCGACCGCATCCACGAGACGCTGGTGGAAAGCGTCAAGCTGCGGCTCGAGGCCGACGTTCCGGCCTGCCTGTTCCTTTCGGGCGGAGTCGATTCCGGCCTGATCGGAGGCATCCTGGCCAAGGACCTGCGCCGGCCGGTGGAGGCGATCACCATCGCCTATCCGCAAGATCCGAGAATCAACGAATCCGACATCGCCGCCGCTTTCGCCAAGTCGCTCGGCCTGACGCATCGTGTGGTGGCTGATCCTGGCGCGGACGAGCCCGTGACCCCCGAATTCCTGCTCGAATTGTTCGGTCAACCCAATATCCACATCACCACCAAATCGATCCTGCGCATGGCGGCCGCGGCACGGACCAATGGCTTCAAGGTCGGGTTGACCGGCATGGGAGGCGACGAGCTGTTCTACGGCTATCAAAAGCACGCCTTTTTCTTTCGGCACCGGCTGTTCTTTTCTCTGCCGGAAGGCGTCCGGATGGCGCTCGGGACGCTGGCCAGCCCGCTGGCGCGGATCAGCGGCAAGGCATCGGCTCTTTCCCAAGTCGGCGGGGTGCGGGATCGCGAGCGCTATGTCGCGTTGAAGAACGTCAATCTCATCGCCATGCTGCGACGCCTGCCGGGATTTGCCGATTGGTGCGATCGCCATTACGGCGGACCACGAGGTCGGATCGCCTACCAAGTGCCGATCCTCGATTTGGTCGACACCTTGGTCAACAGCCAGCTGGTTGCTTACGATCTTGCCAGTATGCGGGCGAGTCACGAGCTACGAACGCCGTTCTTGTCCGGTACATTGCAGTCGGTCATGGCGCAATTCGATCCGAGATCGTTGATGGCGTTCGGTCAAAAGTCGGTCTTGCGCAGAATCCTGGCCCGCTATGCCGACCGCAAGCTCGCATCGTTGCCCAAGCGCGGCTTCATCTACCCGACCTCGGCGTTCTTGAAAGGCCTGCAGCCTCCGTCGGCGGTCGCTGGGGTCGCGCCGGAGTGGCAGGCAGAAGTCTGGTCGCAGCGCAATCGTGGCGATTGGCAGAACTTGGCCGCGCGCCTGATTCTCTTCGATCGGTTCCAGTCGCCGTCAACCTAGGGCATGATCGATCTGTCTTGAACCATGGAGTTCAAGACAGATCGTGAATCATGCCCTCGTATCCTGCTCTGGACCGCGATTCACGGTTCATAGGGAATCGCGGCCGTGATTCCCTATGAACCGATGGCGGTCTAGTTGCCCGGCTGAGGCCGGCATGGCCGAAAGCAGTGTCTGTCTGACGGCGGCTTCGATACCTTGCGCAAAGGGCGCAGCCAGCCCGAACGTGCTCAGGCTGCGAACCGGCTCGTAGCCGCCCTCCTGCAGCGCCCGATCGGTCACGACGTAACCCACCATGCCGTTGCAGCATCCTGCCGGCAGCAGGTGATGATCGGGCCATTGCGCGCGAAGCCAATTCGCATAGCCCGAAAATATTTCGCCGTTGAGAGCGAGGATGTGGTGGCGAGCGGAGAGCGATACGCGCTGCACCCGGAGTTCTGGCCCGGACGAAAGCGCCCCATCGCGCAATGGCAAGACCGCGCGACGCTCGACCGCCTCGAGGCGCGTTGTCGGCAAGGTATTTCGCGCCGCCGCCGCCATCCGCTCGGCCATGCGCTCGGCGAATTTCGCCATCGCCTCGGCTCCCGGATGGCGAACGAACAGCGCGCGGTCGAATACGCCTTCGGCCAGGGCGCGGGGCGGCCAAAGCCGGAAGGGGCGTTGGGCCAGGATGCGTGGACGCGCATCGCCGGAAAACCCTTGCAGGAAGACGACGCCGACGGCATGGCCGGCCTGTCGCGAAAGCAAGCCCGCAATCCGCCCGCAATACTCGGCGGAGACGACTTCCTCGCTGAGAAAGGTCGGATGGCAACCGAAAGTCGCGATCACCACGCTGCGCCGGGGTTGGGGCCAGGTGAGCCACAACATGGCGATCCGATCGTCGGACTCGCCTTTGGCATTGGGACGATTGGCAACCTGCCGTCGCAGCCGGCCAAGTCGCAGGGCGTCGACATCCAGCACCGAAAGGCGGCGGTTGATAACCAAATCGGGCGCCGAGGCCTGGGCCTCGGCGATCTCGACTTCGGCAAGATCGGCCGCGGCGACCCGCATTGCCTCGGCCGCTTGCCGTTCGACCTCGGCGGCATAGTCTGCGGCGACCTTGGGGCCGTATTGCAGGCGCTGGTTGATCTCGGGCGCGCTGTGGGTATGGGTACAGGATACCAGCAGCGAGTCCGAAGGTACGCCCTGAGCACGAGCACTGTCGCGCAGCCTGTCGACCAATTCCTCGGGAACCCAGATCAGGTCGAAATTGAGGATGGCGGCGCGTCTTCCGGCCTTGTCCTCGCACACCAGGGCGCGAACGGACAGGGGATCGAGAACGCTCTTGCCTTGTCGCCCGACGCTGTTGCCCGCCAAGTCGATCGGCGTTTTCGGCGTGATGTCGAGCGACGCATAACCGGCGCGCATCGCTATTTCTCGAGCCGGAGAATCCAATACGCGCCGGCGTGCGTCACCAGCCAGTCGCGCACGGCGCGCGGCAGCAGCCAGTTGGTCAGCGGCAGGCGGTGCGCCGGCAGGTTGTCCCATTCGTGGCGGTTGCCGCAGATCTCGGCGCGGACCGACTTGAAGCGCCGGAACAGTCGGTCGATGTCGGCGCGCACATAGTGCCGCGAGATCGGCGCGCCCGGGCTGTCGGCCTCGTAGGCATCGGTGACCGAATAGATGAACTTCTCGACGTTCCAGCCATGCCGCGCCAGGCCGCCGCCGAGCAGGCCCTGGCGCAGCATCTTCCAGTACCAGTATTTCGGCCCGCCCTTGCGATAGACCATCAGGAAGCAGCGTCCGCCCGGCTTGAGCACGCGATGCACCTCGTCGTAGCAGCGCTGGTCGTCGGCGGCGTGGTGCAGCACGCCATAGGCCGAGACGAAATCGAAATGATTGTCGGGGAAGGGGATGGCCTCGGCGCTGGCGATCTGCAGCTTGACCCGCGGATTGTCCCGGAAGCGGTACGAGGAATACTGGAAATGCGAGCGGCTGAGATCGATGCCGTGCACCTCGGCCGCGACTTTCTGCAACTCCTCGACCAGCCAGCCGACGCCATAGCCGATGTCGAGCACGGTCTTGCCGCGCAAGGCTTCGTAATCGATGAAGCGCGACAACAGCGGCTGCCCCTCGGCCTGCATCCAATTGTCGTGGCGCATCAGGCGTTCGACATGGGCGAAGATCTGCTCCGGCGTCGCGGTCTTGCGATCGAAGCCGAAGCCGGGATGGATCATCGGCCGCTCGGACCAAAAGTCCTGGACGGCGGTCTCGTCGGGGCGCGGGGCGGGGGCGGACATGGCGGGTCTTTTGGCCAGCCGCCGCCGTAAAGTCAATCGCGGTTGGCTACAGGATGAACTTCGACAGATCGGCGTTGCGGGCCAGGGCGCCGACCTGGGTTTCGACATAGCCGCGGTCGATGGCGACCCGCTGGCCTTTGCGCTCGGGGGCATCGAAGCTGAGGGTTTCGAGCAGGCGTTCGAGTACGGTGTGCAGCCTTCGCGCGCCGATATTCTCGACCCCGGCGTTGATCTCGACTGCGAGATCGGCCAGCGCATCGATGCCGTCCTCGGCGAATAGCAGCGTCACCCCCTCGACCTCCAGCAGCGCGGTGTATTGCCGGACCAGGCTCGATTCCGGCTCGGTCAGGATGCGGCGCAGCGCGGCGCGGTCGAGCGCCTTCAGCTCGACCCGGATCGGCAAGCGGCCTTGCAGTTCGGGCAGCAGGTCGGCGGGCTTGGAGAGATGGAACGCGCCCGAGGCGATGAACAGCACGTGGTCAGTCTTGATCGGCCCGTACTTGGTCGAGACCGTGGTGCCTTCGATCAGCGGCAGCAGGTCGCGCTGCACGCCCTCGCGGCTGACGTCGGCGCCGACGCGACCTTCGCGCGCGGCGATCTTGTCGATCTCGTCGATGAAGACGATGCCGTGCTGCTCGGCGGCCTCGCGCGCCTCGCGGGCGACGCGATCGGCGTCGATCAGCTTGTCGCTTTCCTCTTGTGCCAAGGACTTGAGGGCGGCCTTGACCGTCATGCGGCGCGCCTTGTGGCGCGGCCCGAAGGCCTTGCCCAGCATCTCGTTGAGATTGATCATGCCCATCTGCGCGCCGGGCATGCCGGGAATGTCGAAGGTCGGCAGGCCGGCGCCGGCGGGCTCGGCGACGCTGACCTCGATCTCCTTGTCGTCCAGCGCGCCCTCGCGCAGCTGCTTGCGGAATTTCTGGCGGGTGTCGGGGGTGGCGGTCTCGCCGACCAGGGCATCGAGCACGCGCTCCTCGGCCGCCAGCCCGGCGCGGCCGGCGACTTCCTTGCGCAGCCGTTCGCGCACCATCGATATCGCCACCTCCATCAGGTCGCGCGCGATCTGCTCGACGTCGCGGCCGACATAGCCGACCTCGGTGAAGCGGGTGGCCTCGACCTTGAGGAAGGGGGCCTGGGCCAGCTTGGCCAGCCGCCGCGCGATCTCGGTCTTGCCGACGCCGGTCGGGCCGATCATCAGGATGTTCTTGGGCAGCACTTCCTCGCGCAGCGCCTCGGGCAGCTGCTGGCGGCGCCAGCGATTGCGCAGCGCGATCGCCACCGCGCGCTTGGCCTCGTCCTGGCCGACGATGTGGCGATCGAGTTCGGCGACGATCGCCTTGGGGGTCAAGGCCAGCATCACAGCTTCTCGATCAGCACGTTGGCGTTGGTGTAGACGCAGATGCCGGCGGCGATCGCCATCGCCTTGCGCGCCACCGCCTCGGCGTCCATGTCGGAGCGGTCGACCAGGGCCCGCGCCGCCGCCAGCGCGTAGGACCCGCCCGAGCCGATGCCGATCAGCCCGTCCTCGGGTTCCAGCACGTCGCCATTGCCCGACAGCACCAGCGCCACCTCCTTGTCGGCCACCGCCATCATCGCCTCAAGCCGCCGCAGATAGCGATCGGTCCGCCAATCCTTGGCCAGCTCGACGCAGGCGCGGGTCAATTGGCCGGGATGTTTTTCGAGCTTGCCTTCCAGCCGTTCGAGCAGCGTGAAGGCGTCGGCGGTGGCGCCGGCGAAGCCGACCAGCACCTTGCCGTCGGACAGCCGCCGCACCTTGCGGGCATTGGATTTGACGACCGTGGCGCCCATCGACACCTGGCCGTCGCCGGCGATCACCACCTGGCCCGCCTTGCGGACCAGAAGGATGGTGGTGCCGTGCCATGAAGGGGTGGGTTCGGACATGGTCATGCCATATGGTGCGGGTTTGACACCGATCAAGTGTCAGAGGTAATGGCCGCTCTTGCGGCGCTTGGTGGCAAGATAGCGTTCGTTGTGGACATTGGGCGGAAAGGCGTGCGGCACGCGTTCGGTCACGGCGATGCCCTCGGCCGCCAGGGCGGCCACCTTCTCGGGATTGTTGGTCATCAGCCGCACCTGGCCGATGCCGAGCGTGCGCAGCATGGTGGCGGCGATGGCGAAGTCGCGCTCGTCGGCCTCGAAGCCCAGCCGCAGATTGGCCTCGACGGTGTCGAAACCCTGATCCTGCAACGCATAGGCGCGCAGCTTGTTGACCAGGCCGATGCCGCGGCCTTCCTGGGCGAGGTAGAGCAAGACCCCGCCGCCGGCCTGGGCGATGGCGGCGACGGCGCCACGCAATTGCGGCCCGCAATCGCATTTGAGGGAGCCCAGCACGTCGCCGGTCAGGCACGACGAATGCAAGCGCGTCAGCACCGGCCGCGAGACCGCGACCTCGCCGATCAGCAGCGCCAACTGCTCGGGGCCGCCGTCGTCGGGGCGAAAGGCGACGATGCTGGTGTTCTCGGCCTCGGCCAAGGGGAGTTTCGCCGTCGCCACTTGGCGCAAGGCCGGCGCTCCGCCGTCGACCTCGTCCGCGGTCACGGACAGCGCGCCGTCGTCCGCCGCGCCATCGACCAGAACCGCCGCCGGCAACAGCCCGGCGCGCTTGCAAAGCTGCAGCGCCGCCTGGATGCGCGGCGGCTGGCGCTGCTTGATGCGGCGGAAAGGTCCGCGCAAGGGCTGGTCGAGATCGGTGGTGGCGTCGGCCAGGCCGCGGATCAAGGCGGCGTCGGCCCGCGGTTCGATCACGATCGCAACCGCATCGCCTTCGCCCGGCAGGACCCGCAACACCGCCGCGCGGCGCAGCGGCAGCACCAGCAACGGCTGACCGCGTTGGCGCAAGCCGGCGAGGTCGCCTTCGCTCACCGCTTCGGCGGCATGGACCAGGGCCGTGCCCTCGCCATCGTGCAGGACGACGGCGCGGCCGGCACGCAGTTCGGCGGCGGCACGGGACAATCGGACGGCGGGGGCGGGCGCAGGCATGGTCGCCGAGCCTAATCCGCCGTCGCCTTCAACGGAAGCGGGCTTGCAACCACGCGGCCGCTTTGGGAGACTCGGCCGCCATGAGCAAGCGCCTATTGCTGTTGGTCGACGACGACCAAGTCCTGCGTCAAAGCCTGGCCGAACAACTCGCAGCCGAGGCCGATTTCGAGGTGATGGAAGCGGGGACCTGCGCCGCCGCCCGGCAGGCGGTGGCGGCCGGCCGGCCGATCGATTTGGTGCTGCTGGATGTCGGCCTGCCGGACGGCGATGGGCGCGAGCTGTGCCGGGAACTGCGCCAGGGCGGGCTCAAATCGCCGATCGTCATGCTGACCGCCTCGGGCGCCGATGCCGACACCATCGTCGGCCTCGATTCCGGCGCCAACGACTACATCGCCAAGCCGGTGCGCTATGGCGTGCTGGCGGCGCGCATCCGCGCCCAGCTGCGCCAGGCCGAGCAAAGCGAAGATGCCATCCTGGCGATCGGGCCCTATCGCTTCCAGCCGGCGCGGCGCGTGCTGTTCGACGATGCCCGCAAGAAGCGCATCCGCCTGACCGACAAGGAGGCGGCGATCCTGCGTCATCTGCATCGCGCCGGCTCCAAGCCGGTGCCGCGCGACACGTTGCTGACCGAGGTGTGGGGCTACAACCCCGAGGTGACCACCCACACCCTCGAGACCCATATCTATCGGCTGCGGCGCAAGATCGAAAAGGACCCGTCCAAGGCCGCGATCCTGGTGACCGAACCCGGCGGCTATCGCCTGATTCCCTGACCGCAAGCGGGCGCCGTCACTCCAGCCCGCCGTCGATGCGCAGCACTTGGCCGGTCATGTAGCTGTTGTCGGCCGAGGCCAGCCAGGCGATCGGCCTTGCGATTTCCTCCGGCCGGGCGCGGCGGCCGAGCGGGATTTCGGCTTCCAGCCGCGCGATCTGCTCGGGCGTCAGCTTGGAAGGATTGTCCGGGTCCTTGACGACGAAGCCCGGCGCGACGGCATTGACCAGGATTCCCTTGGGCGCCACTTGGTGGGCCAGCGCCTTGACCAGCGCTTCCAGCCCGGCGCGCGCGGCGGCGGTGGCGGGGAAGGGGCCCAGCGCCGCGCGCTGGGTGTGGGCGACGAAGGAACTGACCGCCACGATCCGACTGGCGGAACTTTTTTCCAAAAGCGGCAGCGCCGCCGTGGTCAGGCCGAGAAAGGCGCCCGCGGCCAGCTTGAAGGCCTGGTCCAGTTCGGCTCCGGTCACTTCGCCGATCGGCTTGCGCAGCGATTTGCCGGCATTGCTGACCAGCGCATCGAGCCGTCCGAAACGGGCCCTGGCGCGCGCGACCAGATCGGCCGCGGTGCCGGTCTCGGTCAGATCGCCCAGCACGGTCTCGACTTCGGCCCCGGCGGCGCGCGCGGCTTCGGCAACGCGCGCCAGGCCGGCGCGATTGGCGCGGGCATGCAGCACCAGCGCCGTCTCGGCCGAGGCCGGCGCGGCGGCGGTGGCGCGGC
>Ga0194120_10010061_pt1 | contig 11799 bp, 6 predicted proteins | sample TA2MahCa65mmetaG_FD_148642 | JGI IMG/M metagenome (GOLD analysis project Ga0194120, IMG submission 148642) | Freshwater microbial communities from Lake Tanganyika, Tanzania - TA2015019 Mahale Deep Cast 65m | ecosystem: Environmental > Aquatic > Freshwater > Lake | place: Tanzania: Lake... | reverse complement strand
ATCGTATGCATATGCATCCGCTGTTCATATTGCTCGCAGTGCTCGGTGGCATTATGTTTTTCGGACCGATCGGCGTCTTCCTTGGACCACTCTCTATCTCGTTGTTCCTGACTCTCTTGTATCTCTACACTGAAATATCCAAGCGCGGGGCAAGCACATGACATGATGCGCAGTGCCCTCTTTTCACATAGGTAGTATGGCGGACACATGGTATTCCCAAACAGCTGAAAAGGTGCTGGTTGATGTGAAGTCGGGCGAGCACGGGCTCTCGATGCAGGAGGCTGCACGTCGATTGAGCGAATACGGCCCCAATGCGCTCCCGGAAGTAAAAGTCGATGGGCTCCCCGTCATCTTCCTCAGACAGTTCCAGAGTCCGTTGATTTATGTGTTGATTCTCGCGGCGCTAGCAGTCGTGGCCACTGGCGATGCTGCCGATGCGATCGTCATCGTGTTTGTGCTCATCTTCAATGCAATCATGGGTACGATCCAGGAAGGGCGGGCGCAAAATACGCTCCTGGCGCTGAAAAAATTCACCCAGACGGAAGCGACGGTCGTGCGCGATGTATCGAGTCAGGTGGGTGGGAAGGAGCTCATCATTCCCGACCACGAGGTCGTGATCGGTGATGTAATCGTGCTCCAAGAAGGGCAGAAAGTCCCTGCCGATGCGCGCGTGATCATGGCCCACAATCTCAAGATCGACGAAGCGTCACTCACGGGCGAGTCGGTGCCGGTTATGAAAACGGTCGAGGTGATTCATGGGGGAGGCAAGGCGCCTTCTGAGCAGAAAAATATGGTGTTTAAGGGGACGTATGTCGTGACAGGCATCGGTCGCGCGGTCGTCACGGCGACAGGTCTCTCGACCTCGATTGGTCAGGTCGCCAAGGAGATCAGTATGATCGATACCGAGATTCCGCTCAAGGCCAACATTCGGCATCTCGCACATATGATCATTGCTGCGGTTGCCGTCATGAGCGTGACCCTCTTCGTTATGGGTATTTCGCTCGGCCAGTCGCCGCTCTCTATGTTTTCTGTCGTCGCGTCGCTTGCGGTATCGGTGATTCCCGAAGGTCTCCCGATCGCTCTGACAATCGTTTTGGCCACGGGTGTATGGCGTATGTCCAAACGTAGTGTGCTCGTCAAGAAGCTTCAGGCGATTGAAGCACTCGGTCAGGCGCAGATTATTGCTGTCGACAAGACTGGCACCCTCACCAAAAACGAGCAAGTGATCCAAGAGGTGTGGACGGCAGGCAAGCTATTCGAGATCGGCGGTGTCGGCTACGACCCATCGGGTGAAGTGCACTTTTCAGGGGAAGTGGTCGATGCGGCCAATCATCCGGAGCTTCTGTTTGCGGGCAAGATCGCTTCGCTGTGTGCGAGCGCACAAGTGATGTATTCCGAAGAAGACAAGCTCTGGCGCGTCTCGGGCGATCCGACCGAGGCTGCTATGGCCGTCCTCGGAGAGAAGATAGGGTTCGACAAAGCAGACCTTGAGCGGGAATCCCCGATGATCTCGGAGGTGCCGTTTGACTACAAGCTCAAGTACCACGCGACCATACACAAAATCGATGGAAAGAATTTCCTTACGGTCGTCGGTGCACCCGAGGCGGTGCTCGCACTCAGTACGCGTGTTCGCCACCAAGACGGCAGCGCTTCGTCGCTCACCGATGAAATGCATGTCGAGATCGAGTCGATGCTCAAGTCGATGTCCTCGAGAGGCCTGCGTATCCTTGCCTTTTCGACGACCGATGCTGCTCCCGAGGCGGTCGTACCTGAAGATATCTCAGAGCTCACATTCGGAGGCTTTTTCGGCATGAAAGATGGCTTGCGCGCCGAAGTGGAGGACGCGATGAGTCGTGCCAAGGCCGCCGGCATCCGGGTGGTCATGATCACGGGCGATCATGTGCTCACCGCACGCGCGATCGCCACGGAAGCAGGTATTTTCCATGAAGGAGATGAGGTGTGTACCGGAGAACAGATTGACACGTTCTCGGATGCACAACTCGCTGCGCATTTGGCGCGCGTATCCGTATTTGCGCGCGTGACTCCCGAACACAAGCTACGTATCGTGCAGGCCTATGAAGCGCGCGGAGAGATCATTGCTATGACCGGCGATGGTGTCAATGATGCGCCGTCCCTCGTCGCCGCAAATCTCGGTGTGGCCATGGGCAAGATCGGCACCGAAGTCGCTAAAGAGGCGTCCGATATTGTGCTTTTGGACGACAATTTCGGCAGCATCATTTCCGCAGTGGAAGAGGGGAGGAGTATCTATCGGACGATCAAGAAGGTGATCCTCTATCTCTTCTCGACGAGTATGGGGGAAGTGCTCCTGATCTTCACGGCGCTCTTAGCGGGGTTGCCGCTGCCGCTTCTTGCTGCACAGATCATCTGGCTCAATTTCGTCACCGACGGATTTCTCGTTTTGTCGCTTGCTATGGAGCCTAAAGAAAAGAACCTGTTGTCTCCTACCTATACGCACCCGAAAGGTCACCTTTTGGATTCTTTGGTGGTCTGGCGCATCGTGACGATGGCGATACCGATGATGGTCGGTACACTTACCCTCTTTTCTTTCTATGTCGCTGACGATATGACTAAAGCATGGACAATCTCCCTCACGACGCTTGCGGTTTTCCAATGGTTTAACGCATGGAACTGCCGTTCTGAGACCGAATCGATCTTCCGCATGAATCCCTTCTCCAACAAATTCCTCATTAGTGCCACAGGAATCGTGATTGTGCTTCAGGTGTTTGCGCTCCATAATCCGCTTTTGCAAAAGCTTCTCCATATGACGCCGCTTGCGCTCTCCGAATGGTTCATGATCATACCGGTCGCGGCGTCGGTCGTGGTCGTTGAAGAGATCCGCAAGTTTATCCATCGCTCCTATATCGTGAGGGGAAAGAAAGGGATTCAGGAGAGCGGTATCGCATCTGTCGATTCGGCAGCTGTGCAATAGCCGCGTTCATGGCGTACTTCGTCTATATCCTCGAATGCTCAGACGGCACGCTCTATACAGGTGTCACCAATGACCTTGAGCGCAGACTTCATCGACATAACACCGCAAAAGCGGGTGCCAAGTACACTGCATCCCGCCGCCCAGTGCGGCTCCTCTATAGCGAAAAGCGTCACACCAAAAGCGCCGCTCTCAAGAGAGAGTGCAAGATCAAGAGTCTTTCGCGGAAAGAGAAGCGAGAGCTGATAGGCATTCCGAGTAAAAAGGCGACGCCTTTTTACTCCGAATAGCGGATTGATTTTAAAAGGCGTTTAAAAGGCGTCGCCTTTTAAATCGGGATGACAGGCGGATTGCGTTGATTGTGATACAATCCCGAGATGCAAAAAATCCTTTTTCTCGATACGGAGACGACCGGCAATGAGCCGGATACAGATCGTCTCTGTCAGGTGTGCTGGATGGAGGGCGGCACGTACCATACCGAATACTTCAAGCCGCCGATCCCGATATCGGTAAAATCGATGAGTATCACGCACATCACCAACAAAATGGTGGCCAACAAACCGGCATTTGCGGATTCGGAGTTTCGCCGAGAACTCGAAGAGGCGCTCGCAGACCACATCCTTGTCGCGCACAATGCGCGATTTGATATGGCGATGCTCGCTGCCGAGGGTGTGGAGGTGCCGCGTCATATCTGCACGCTGCGTGTAGCGCGCTATCTCGATCCTGAGAGCAAAATCCCCGAATACGGCTTGCAATTTTTGCGCTATTTCCTTGATTTGGATGTATCAGGATCAGCCGCAGCTGGCGAGTACGCCACTGCACTTGGATTTTCTAAAGCGGGAGTACCCGCTAAGAAAATCTCGGCGGCAGCTTGCGAAGACGCAACTCCACTTGGATTTTCTGAAGCGGGAGTACCCGCTAAGAAAATCTCGGCGGCAGCTGGCGAGTACGCCACCGCACTTGGATTTTCTAAAGCGGGAGTACCCGCTAAGAAAATCTCGGCGCACGATGCTGAAGGCGACGTGCGTGTGCTCGCCGCACTCTTCGAACGCCTATTTAAAAAGATGCAGGAGAGCGGGGAATACAAGACCGACGATGAGATCCTCGACGCGATGTGTCGCATCTCCGAGACCCCGTCTTTCATAGCGGTCTTCCAATTTGGCAAGTATAAGGGTGTGCGAGTCGCCGACGTCGCCAAGACCGACCGTGGATACTTGCAATGGCTCCTCCAGCAGAAGCTCGCCGATGGCGGCCAAGATGAAGACTGGATCTTCACCCTCAAAACCTACGTCGGCTGATGTGCAAGCCAGGCCTGCACAGACATGTGCAGTGTGCAAGCCTGGCTTGCACATGTGTATATGATGTGCGAACATAATGCATGCGTAATGAAGAGTTTGGGGTCGGTTCCATCGTACACATCATGAAGCGTGGCGCGCATAAAATGCCAATCGTCAAAGACGATGCAGACAGGTGGCGGTTTCTTAAATTATTGCGATATATCAACGACGACAATGTGCCCCGTAATTGGGAGCGGGATATCTCACCGTCTCTCATTGGTGATAATTTTGCGCGCCCTGAAAAATGGCCCGAAGCAAAACCATACGTCGCGATCTTGTCGTACTGCCTGATGGAGAATCACTTCCATGTGCTTCTCAAAGAATTGGTCGATGGTGGCATTGCCAAATTCATACAACGCCTCTGTCAAAGCATGACTTCGCATCATAATGCGAAATATGAGGCGTCCGGAACCATTTTCCAGGGACCATATCGAGCGGTGGTTGTGGAAGAAGACTCCCATTTGCAATATCTGTTCGCCTACATCAACCTGAAGAATCCACTCGAATTACGCGAGGGAGGATTGCGTGCCGCGATGGGAGATTTTGACGCGGCCTATGAATGGGCTATGCGATATCCATTTTCCAGTACGGCAGACCTCGTAGGAGAGCGGATGTCGTCGATTTTGGCAAACGAATTCTACGATGAGCTGCGTCCGCACCCGCAAGAATTCAAAGCGTACGCAAGAGATGTGTTGCTGGATAGAATTGCGCGTGATGAAAACATCGCGCGTTACGAGTTGGACTAATGTCTTGAATCGATCCCATTGTGCAAGCCAGGCCTGCACATCTGCACATGTCTGTGCAGGCCTGGCTTGCACAACTTACATAATGGGTAATACATGTTGGGATATCTGGGGACAAGGGCAGTTGTAGGGGTCTTGGCTTGGTACCATAGATACATGAACAATCGATCACGTGTGTTGTGCGGGATGTTGTTTGCCGCATCTTTCGCGTTTGTATTACCGTTGGCTGCATATGCGCAAGGAGGTGGGCAGCAGCTGCCTCCGTGTCCTGAAGAGGCACAGGGTGTCGGTGGCGCCAACCAGTCATCTTCCAATGCTGCGGCGGGCAGTAATCAGGCATGTAAAGCAGGGCCTCAAGAAGGCTATTACTCGGGCAAGCCGTATCAGTGGAAATGCTCCAAGAATGGTCAAATCATGACCAACAAGATGGATGCTCCATGCGATTATTCGGGAGAAGGGGGCAAGATTCAGGGCAAGTGTTCCGCTAATAGCGAGTGTAAGGGTAAGCCCGAGGAAGGGAAGCCTCCACAGATGCCACAGATGCCACAGGGTGGCGGTGGGGGCGGACAGCCGCAGCAACAGCAGCCGAAGGAACAAAATGATCAGGCGACGAGTACCTGTGACCAATTTTCGATTTTTGCCAGCAGTACGTGCGACGTACGACGCCAGAAGAATGCTACTACGAGTACGTCGACAAATTCCCACCAGTCTCTCGGTGATTTGTTTGGGGCGAAATCGATCGCCTCGACCACTTCTGGTGAAGGTCTCGGAGACAGCATAGCGGCACTGGCAGATCACTGGTGGAATTTTGGTGGCGCGGGCGGTTTCGGCATCGGACACGACGGCAATGTGCCGCAGGGATTTGAGAATGGGAAGGGGTATTATTTTTCGCTCTTTGATCCTGCCAATGGCTTTGCCAACAATCCGATTGGGACGGGTGCCGGATTGTCTGCCCAAGCATGGATCCAAGATGCTCTTGCGCGTCAGCGTCCCGCCGCGAGCCAGAGGCCGACGGGAGGCGTAGTAGACACACGAGATAAACCCCCGTATGGAAATAGCGGATTTGATCCCCAGCACGTGATGAACGGTATTTCCGATATCTATCCGCCTCAGGAATCAGGGTACGTGCGTCCGTATGAAAATCCTGACGTGCCCTATGGCAACACGGGGCCTGCCGAGCCCGCATCGGGGCAGTCCGTCGGGGGGCGCCCGGCGCGGCCGCCACAGGCAAACAATGGTAGCTATGGGCAATACGCTTCAGATGTGTCATTCCAAGTACCACCGCCAGGTCCGTCTGAGATGCTTAGTAGCGCTCCGTTCTTTAAGCGCTTGCAAGAAGCGATCAATGCCCAAATAGAGCAAATGGTGAAAGCCCTTATCGAATGGTATCTGGCGCAGCAAGGGCAATGAGTGAAAAGGTGTCACCTTTTCACTCAAAAAGACAGGGTATTGACAAAAATACGATTCTGGACTATCATACACATAGAACTAGATCTTGCCGATAATCGGCAAGAAGGTTAGTTCCTTGAGGAGGAAAATATGCGCAAGATTCTGCTTCTGGCGTCCTTTTTTGCGACGTTCGCCGCCTTCGGCGCGGTCGTCCCGGCGTCTCTCGACGTCGGCCCGCACGCTTTCTCCAAGCATTTCGGCGCCATGCGGCTCCCGGACCATCTGGGCGGCAGCATGCCGACCTCGGCGTGCAAGGTCTGCATCGGCGTCCACTAGGATTGCCGCGGCAAAAAATAAGAGAGACTGGTGTCACTCAACCAGCCTCTCTTTTCTTTTTATGGTATGTTTTTCAGGTTATGTCCGGCGAATACTTTGCCGGTTTTTCTGTTTTTATCCTCACACATATGTGTATAGCGCACTTTTGCGCACCTTTGTTCTGCTATCATAAACATATTGTATGAAAAGAGGGTCGTACCATGGTGCGCTTTTTATCGCATTGATTCTTTTTTCGTCGCCTTTTTTTGTACCATTTCTGGTTCGGGCGGTGACATTGCCTGAAAATCTGGCAGGTGGAGGTACAGCAGCTGGTACATTCACCACTTCGGGAGTCACGGGAGTCAGTTCTGGTGGCGGTTCCACAGGCGGAAGTACGGGCGGCGGTTCTACTGGGAGCGGAACTTCCGGCGGCACCTCTCCATCAAGTGCGCCGAGCCAGACGACTCAAAAGAGTAAAGAGAGCGGCTCGACAGATAAGAATGCGAACAGTTATCCCACTTGCAAGGTAAGCGCCACTTCGGTCTCAAAGACCAGCTCTTCCAATGTTGCCTCGAGTTGCAACGCCTCATGTGCCCCCGCTTCCGGCCAGGTGTATGATTGCACCAAGGCATACAACGTCAAATGCAATCTCAACGGTAAGGTCGTTACCAATGTATGCAACAAAACGGGAAGCTATTCAAAAGATGGTGTCAAAATATCGACCGTATGTACCACAGCCGAAAAAGATATCGCATGCAAGGCGACGCAGTGCGATGGCAAGCCATGTACGCAGGCTCAGCAGCCTACAGGGACGGGTTCGACTGGCAGCGGGAAAACAGACGGCAAGGATGGCAGTCCGACAACACCTGGCAGCGGGTCGGGGAGTGGCTCAGGAAGTGGCGCTGGTTCAGAGACACCAGACGCAAAGCAGACAGTAAAAAATTTTAATGACTGTGTTAAGCAGGGTATCAGTAAAGACTGTGCGGGTGACAATTTCCCGGAGTATTATAAAAATAATCCCGTGGACAGTCAGGAAGCTCTTCGACGAGAGCTCATAGCTGGGAAAATAGCGTGCCAAACCGACGTGTGTCGTGCAGCTCACGACCAGGAAATAAATAACCTCAACATGAGCCTCGGCCAGCCGCAATTTCAGCCGATTGGCAGCCAGTCGCCGGGTACTGGTGGATCAAGCGTCTCACCGACTCAGTATAATCAGCCGACACTCCCACATACCTTGCCGCAGCAGTTTACGGGTGCCAATCAGCCTGGCGCGTATCAGCCATTCAAATCCGCTGGCATATCTCCGGAATTTCAACCCACTGGTAGTCTGGGGACGTATCAACAGTTGGCAGGACAGTCGATACTCACGTCTGCATTCAGGCCGTACGCACCTCCGCCGATGTTCACCCAGCAGCCGCTCACCACTCAGCCTAGTTTTGTGGCACCGTCGTCGTTCTATTCCCCAAGTAGTCTTTCGCCCGCGCCTCCGCCTCTCCAGCAGACATCCTATACGCTTCCTCCGCAATATTCATTATCACAAAGCGCATATCAACAGTATAAATCAGCGATAGCGCCGAGCACATTTGCACCGTCACAAACCGGATACCAGCTTCCGGCGGGCTTTTCGGGGGAATCCAACATTCCCTATCCTCAGACCTGGACGCAGCGCGCAGGTGCCGCACTCGTGAATGCCGGGACATCCGCCCAAGAAGCAGTGCAAGCGCTCCAAACATACGCTTCACAAGGAGCTACGAGTCTGGGTAATTATGCGCAGAGCATCATCAATCCTCAGAATCAGGCCGGCTCTTCCATCGGAGATATTACCAACAACTACCCGCCATCGTTTTCGACTCAGGCGGGCGCTAATCAGCCAAATATCACCGGCGCGACGCCGCAATCGGATATCTCGATGCAATATCCGCCAGGATTCTCATATTTTGCAGGGGCGACTCAGCCCAATGTGCTCGGCCAAGTGCCACAGCAAGGTCAAAATATCTTGTCGCAGTATCCGCAGTCATGGCAGAATCTCTCGCTCAATACCGGGGGTGTACCTGCTTTGTCTACCAATGTGCCGGGCCTCGGAACAGGAGGCAATATCGGCACTGCAGCACCGCTCGACTGGGCTACACAGAAGCTCTCAGAGGCGCGGGATTATCTACAGAACTATCAATCCGCTGTCAGTATGGGGTCGGCGGAAGCAGGTCAGAGATTGAGCATGTCACAAGCACTCGGATGTCAGATGAGTCCGACGGCTTGTCTCGGAGGAGTGTCTTCCAATGGCATCCCGCTCGCACTCAACGGCTCCCCGCTGTATCAGCAAATCGCGCTCGGTCAAGCGACTGCGCCGGGTGTCGGCGCGATACCGGGTGCAAATCTTGGGAATCCGTTCTTCGGGACGCAGACAGGGTGGCAAGCATTTAATCTCAACGGTTGGAATCCACCACTAGCACCGATTGGTAGGGGTGGTTCGTTTGAGTCAGGGGGTGGGGGAGGTGGTGGAAGTCAATTGCCATTCTTTGCAAGCGATCAATCATATCTATCTGCAGATTTGTCTGGTGTGAAAGCACCGGCGGCCGGTACGCTTGCAAACAATGTCGCAGGCATCAGTAGTCCCGCTCCATATGCAAATCTTTCGGGACTTGGCACCAATCCGACTATCGGCAAGTATGATTTTGCGAACGGGGTAAAGATATTACCGTATGGTTCATCACAGCTTGATTCTGCTCTCGGTTTACGCCCAGAATCGGGAGTGGCACGAAACTATTCAGCGATCGATTCGTTTATGCAATCACACACTGGGACGACATTCAGTCCATCCAGCGTGATAAATACTCCCTTGAGTTCTCGGGACGCTTTTCTTGCGAGTCAGGGGATTACCCCCGGATCTCAATTAGGATCAATCACCGAAGATTCACTGCTTCGAATGAGTCCAACACCATCCAGAGATTTAGTTACGCCACGAACAGAAAGCGGCATACCATTTTCACCACCAGAGCAGTCGAGTATTGGATCAATGTACAACAAAAATCTCACGCCATATGACGACGGCGCTTCAGCGGCAGAAAGGGCCCGTCAAAAGATGGAGGGGTTAAAAACGAACATAGATGATGCACAGGTACGCGTTGATATTGCCGCGGGCCCCTATCAAGCCTCTGAGGCCGCCCTAAAAGAAGCTGAGAATAAGATGAGGGATGCCGACTTTGCAAAATTCACCTATGACATCAATCATCTTTCTGCCAGTCATAATGGAGTTGTATCAAAAGACCCAAAGACCGGAGACCCTGTATACAAATATTCGCAAGCAGACTATCCAAAAGCGGTAGAGCTTCAGAAAAGTGTGAATGACTCCATTACAGCCTACAACAAGGCGCTTACGACACGCAACATAAACGCAGAAATCCTCAATAATGCTATACAGGACCATACTGCTGCGGTCCAAACATACAACAACATGCCTGCCAGAGACCAGGCACTTGCGAGCATTGGTAATTCTATTCAAGCAACCAACGATCCGGTCGCGCGAGAACAATTAAGTCATCTCGCAGGTGGTTTAGCTAATTTAGATTCCTACTATGGCGAACAGGCGGCAAAACAATTGCTTTCGAATCCATCAACTGTCGAGGGGAAATTCTCCAACCAAATACTGACGGACTCTCTTGCCGCTATGGATAGATACGGGACGACTGGCAATGTCCTTCGTGCGGATTATGCCGACTACATGGCAAAACAGGCGATGAATCTCCAACCGCGAAGCCCAGAGTATACAAATACACTCAATGCTGCCATTGCAGAAGCAAAACGTATCGAGACGGGCGGTATTGATTGGGGTTATGCTCCGCGCACAGCACGAGATTATCTTGCGGGATTGAGTGCCAATGCAGATAGGGCATGGCAGTCGACTTCGTGGACAGAACAACCGGGCAGCAAAGCTATTGCAGGCGCACTCAAGGTGGGGGACTTTCTAACTACAGGTTTTGCAGGAAGTATGCTGACCAGCGGCCTCAACGTGACTGGTCTAGAGAGCCTCTCACAGAAACAATTCGATCTTGTGAACAAGACGCCGGCAGAGATTAGTCAGGAACAAGGTATCCATGCGATTAATCTTATCGCAGTGCCGGCCCTGGGCCCTGCGGCGGGTGCTGTGGGTCGCGGATTTGTAGCTGGGGCCACGTGGATTGGTGAGCGTGCAGGCCCCGCATTGACTCGCGCCATCGAGACAGTCGCCGGGCCGATAGGATTGGAATCACGAGCGATCATACCGACTTCAAATATTCGGTCGAGTATCAACATCGGTGGTGCAACAGTATCTTTCGGAGACGACTTAGCGCGAAGTGCGGGACTGGGGACTCAAGCACGTCTTGGTACTGCCGGTCAATTCGAGCAGGCTTTCCCGACAGTGGGTAGAGCGCCGTCGTCTGGCATATCGCGTAGCTTGCTCGAGAGTCCTATAGCACGCCTGGGTAGCGAGACGCCAGTGGCGCGATTTGGAGGAGCGATCGGTGATTCGTATGCGGCTGGCGTCCCACGAACTACCACTCCGCTAACCATCAGTTCCATACCCAATGCGTCTGGAGTGCGCGAGCTCGCTTATCGTCCCCCTGCCAATGATAATATCGCTCCCGGATCGGCTCCATCGGGGAATCTTACCCTCATCCAAGGTGGCAAGGTAGAGGCCCCTATTCTCCAAAAGTCTGCTACACAGAAGCTTGATGATTTCTTGCGGGCAAACGATCTTCCCACCTATGTCCCGCCAGTAAAATCCGATGTGCAGCTCTTTTATGAGCAGCAAGCCGCGCGGCAGGCTGCTCAATCGGGCAATGTCGTGCAATTCCCATCAGGTAAGCCTTTTACCCCGCCTGGTGCCGTACGCGACCTGCCTCTCGGAGAGCGTACGGGCGTAGCGGGTGGAGGAGCGGCGCCCGCGTCTGCTGCCACCAAGTACCCGACTCCCGAGCAGTTATTCAGATATGAATCTCGTGAGCCCTCAGTGTCGGTGTATTCCAAGAAGTGCGACGTCTGTTATCTCGGCGGCGATCACACAGGGATCGTCATAGATCCGGGTGTGAAG
>Ga0194120_10010059_pt1 | contig 11800 bp, 11 predicted proteins | sample TA2MahCa65mmetaG_FD_148642 | JGI IMG/M metagenome (GOLD analysis project Ga0194120, IMG submission 148642) | Freshwater microbial communities from Lake Tanganyika, Tanzania - TA2015019 Mahale Deep Cast 65m | ecosystem: Environmental > Aquatic > Freshwater > Lake | place: Tanzania: Lake... | reverse complement strand
GAAACCTCGAATCCGAAAGCCCTTGCCCAAACCGCGTCGACCAGGTCCCGGCCTCAATTTCCGACCGCTGCGGCTCGCGGCGCTCGCCTTGCTCGTGCTCGCTTTCGGCATCGGCATCGGCATGATCGGCAGCAAGATCTTTCGTGGCGAGTTGAAGTCCGATGCGCCTTCAAGCGCGCCCCCGACGGCAAAACCTCAATCCACAAGACCCGAGGCATCGCGCAGTACCCAAGCGCGTATCGTTCCCTTACCCGAGATCAAGGACGAACCGGCAGCCGCGCCACCGCCCGGACCGCCGCCCGCCTGGCAGCGTCATGCCGTTGCAGCGCCCGCGCCTGACGCGAGACCCTGGATCGCGATCGTGATCGACGATCTGGGCCTCGATCGCCGACGCGCCTTTCGCATGATCGATTTGCCGGGGCCGCTTACGTTGTCCCTCATGACCTATGCCGACGATCTGCCGAATTTGGCCGCCAAGGCCCGCGCCAAGGGCCACGAGTTGATGCTCCACGTCCCCATGGAGCCGCAGGACAAGAGCGAGAACCCAGGGCCGCAGGCGCTGTTGGTGAACCAAGACGCGGCCGAAATTCAGCGCCGCCTTCGCTGGGGCCTTGATCGGTTCGACGGCTTCGTCGGCATCAACAATCATATGGGCAGCAAATTCACCGCTGCCGAGCCGGCCATGCGGTTGGTTCTGGCCGAGGTCAGGGCGAGGGGGCTGCTGTTTCTCGATTCCCGGACGACGTCGCAAAGCGTCGGAGGTCGGCTCGCTCTTGCCATGGGCGTTCCGAGTGTGAGCCGCGATCTCTTCATCGATGTCGATGATCGGCCCGAGGCGATTCGCAACCAGCTCGACCTCGCCGAGAAACTCGCGCGCAAGCAGGGGCATGCGATCGCCATTGGCCATCCGCATGAGAACACGATCGTCGCGCTCGAAGCCTGGCTGCCCAAGCTTGCCGCCAAGGGCATAGCGTTGGTGCCGGTAACGGCCATCGTCCGGCGACAATTGGCGGGCTGACACTCTGCCCTCAAGAGGCGTATCTTCGCGTCATCGAGGGAGGCCCTCATGCGAAATCTGGCCCTTCTATTATGTGCATTGATTTTGGCCGGAGCCGAAGCGTCGGCCCAAGGCAAAGTCGCCATCAAGTCATGGGATGTGCCGGCGGGAGCAGGTCCGCATGATGTCGCCGCGGATCCCAAGCCCAACGGCCCTGTCTGGTATACGGCGCAGAAGCAAGGCGCGCTCGGCATGCTCGATCCGGTCACGGGCAAGGTCGAGCAGATCCCCCTCGGCCAGGGCAGTGCGCCGCATGGCGTCATCGTCGGGCCCGACGGCGCGCCTTGGATCACCGATAGCGGCCTCAATGCCATCGTTCGGGTCGATCCTGCGACCCGCACAGTGAAGGTCTGGGCGCTGCCGGCGTCGACTGGTTACACCAATCTCAATACGGCGACTTTCGACAAGAAGGGCCGCATCTGGTTCACGGGCCAGAGTGGTTATCACGGCCGTCTCGATCCGGCGACCGGCAAACTCGACGTTTGGGCTTCGCCGCTCGGGCGCGGGCCTTATGGCATCGCGACCACGCCGGGCGGCGATGTCTATTACGCCTCGCTCGCCGGCAACCATATCGCCAAAGTCGATCTGGAAACGGGAGCGGCGACCGTCATCAAGCCGCCGACCGAAGGCCAGGGCGCAAGGCGCGTGTGGTCAGATTCAAAAGGCCAGATCTGGGTCAGCGAATGGTTGTCGGGTCAGGTCAGTCGCTATGATCCGGCGACGGCGTCTTGGCGGCAATGGCGACTGCCCGGAGAGCGCCCGCGCACCTATTCGGTCTATGTCGATGAGACGGACATGGTTTGGCTGACCGATTGGGGGGCGAACGCCATGGTTCGGTTCGATCCCGCGAAGGAAAGCTTCGAAATCTTTCCCCATGAGCGGCGCGGCGCGACGGTTCGCCAAATGCTCGGGCGCAAGGGCGAAGCCTGGGCGCCTGAAAGCGGGCTCGACCGAATCACCGTCTACATCTACGGCAGCGGCGTTTGAACGCTTGACTTTCCAGCGCGGGAGAGCGCGAGGATAGCCCGAACCAGAGGAGAGGATTTCGTGACGACCTATCTGATCAAGGGCATGACCTGCAGCGGCTGCGCCATGGCGGTGACCAAGGCGATCAAGCGAAGCGCCCCTGAGGCTGCCGTGACGGTCGATTTCAAGGCCGGCACGGCCAAAGTCGAGAAGGGCCCCGAGGCGGCTGTCATCGCCCGCGCGGTCTCGGAAGCGGGCTTCGAATACCAAGGGCAAGCACCGCATTGATTCTGTGATACAATACCATCCCATCGATTCGGCCCCTCTTTGGGCGTAGGTGGAGCGACGCGACATGGCGAGCAAAGACGACCTCCGCAGCATGACCGGTCCGCAAAAGGCCGCGGTGCTGATGCTGACGCTCGGCGAAGAGCATTCGAGCAAGCTTTTCTCCATGATGGACGACGAGGAGATCAAGGAAATCTCCCAGACCATGGCCTCGCTCGGCACGATCAGTTCGAATTTGATCGAAAGCCTGTTCGCCGATTTCGCGCAGATGTTCTCGCGCACCGGTTCGGTCACGGGTTCTTTCGAATCGACCGAGCGACTGCTGATCAAGAGCCTGCCCAAGGATCGCGTCTCGCAGATCATGGAGGAAATCCGGGGTCCTGCCGGCCGTACCATGTGGGACAAGCTCGGCAACGTGAACGAAGGCGTGCTCGCGAATTATCTCAAGAACGAATACCCACAGACCGTCGCCGTCGTGCTCTCCAAGATCGAGGCCGGCCATGCCTCGCGCGTCCTCGGCGAATTGCCGGAAGAATTCGCCATGGAATGCATCATGCGCATGCTGCACATGGAAGCGGTACAGAAGGACGTGCTCGATTCGATCCAGGCGACGCTCCGCGAAGAATTCATGGCCAAGTCCGCGCGTCAGTCCAAGCGCGACACGCATGAGGCGATGGCCGAAATCTTCAACAGCTTCGACCGCGCGACCGAGAGCCGCTTCATGACCGCGCTCGAAGAACGCTCGAAGGACGCGGCGGAGAAGATCAAATCGCTGATGTTCACCTTCGACGATCTCGCCAAGATCGACCCCGCGGGCATCCAGACCGTGCTTCGCTCGGTCGAAAAGGATCGTCTGTCGCTCGCTCTCAAGGGCGGCTCCGAGACCGTCCGCGACCTGTTCTTCAAGAACATGTCCGAACGCGCCGCCAAGATCATGCGCGAAGACATGGAAAGCATGGGTCCGGTGCGCGTCAAGGACGTCGACGAGGCGCAGACCGAAGTCGTGCGCGTCGCCAAGGAACTCGCGCAACGCGGCGAAATCTTCATCGCCTCCGGCAAGGGCGGCGACGACGGCATGATCTACTGATCGGCCGCTATTCGATCGGCGCCAATTTGTAAAGACGACGGGCGTTGTCGACGCCGATCTGGCGTGCGAGTTGCGGCGAAAGCGCGCGCAAGAATGCTTGTGTGCGTTCGCGCGCGATCGGGGCGAGACGCGCGAAGGCATCGGCAGGCGAGCCGGGCTCATTCGCGATGAAGAACTGGTCGGCGCCGATGACGAAGCGATCCGGGTAGGCCTCGAAGACCTCGAGCCAGGGCGGCGCGATGGTGCCGCCCGGTTGAAGCGGGTGATTGGCCGGAAAGCGGCCGGGCATGAGCCTGAGGCTCATGTGAAGATTGGGGTGGTCGCCCAGCAGGCGCCGCGAGATCTCCGGCGTCCAATGGCCAAGTTGATCGGAGCCGGCATGAGCCCACACGAAGCGTGCGCGCCGATCGTGAGCGAGCAGCCTTTCGAACGCAGCGAGATTCTCCCGAAGTTCCACCGGATTGGTCGCGGTCGAAATGGCCTCGGGCAGTCGCATCGGGCGCGCCACCAGATCGAGATGAAGATCGATCGGCAGGCCTGTTTCGGCGGCAACATCCGCCAGGGCCAGGAACAAGGGGTGGTCGGCCGGGACGGATTCATAGGGGTGCCCGGGACGCAGCGAAAGATGATGGGCGGTGATCTCGCCGAACCCGACTGCGCCGGAAGCGGCAATGCGACGGGCCTCAATGACGAAACGCTCGCGAATGTCGGGCGCGGGCCGCTCTTCGCGTGAAGCGGCCTGGATCATGGGATTGAGCGTGTCGCCGCCCCCGAGAAAACCGATCTTGCCTGGTCGGCCTCTTTCCGCCGCGATCAGATCCGGAAGCGATCGGCCCGGAACAGGCAAGGGCGGCGACATGAGCAACATGCCGGCGAGGCCATTGTCGCCAAGCGTCGCGTAGGCGCGCGCCACCGCGTCCGCGTCGCGATGTACCTGGCCGCGGACGATCAGATGCGCGTGAACGTCGATCCAAGGGCGCATCGCGCCGGCATCGAGCGTCGGGCGTAGGCGCGAAGGTCCGGGGTCCTGGCACGAGGCAACGAAGACGAGCGAGCAGGCGAGGGCGGTAAAGCGCCCTACCTTCATTGCTTTAACCCGTCACGCGACGGGCGAGAGCGCGCGAGGCGAGGCGAAGCTTCTCGGCCAAGGGAAAACGGCGGAAATTGGTTTTGACGGCGCCCTTGGTGAAGGCCGTGCGTTTTGAATAGTCGATGTCGATGTCGACGATCACCGGCTTGCCGGCCTGCGACAGGCGCCTGGCCTCGGCGATAGTCTTGTCGATCTCGGCATTGCTCGCCATGCGGAGATAGTGCCCGCCGACGGCGAGCGCGACGCCTTCGATGTTGAGCGCGCCGAGCGCGGTGCAGGTCTTGCGGTTGTAGGGGATCTGCTGCGCCTGGGCGATTTGCGACAGCTCGCCGTCGTGAAAGACGTAGACGACGATGCCGAGGCCATGCGAGGACGCGGTGACGAGCTCCATGCAGGTCATGGTGAAGGCACCGTCGCCGACGATGGCGAAGACCTCGGCCTCCGGAGCCGACAGCTTGGCGCCGATCGCGGCGGGGACGGCGTAACCCATGGCATTGAAATCGGTCGGCAGAATCAGCCGGCCCTTGGCGCGCACCGGAAAAAGCTCGGCCGTCAGATAGGTGTGATTGCCGTCATCGACCACGGCGACGACGTCGTCGGGTACGGCGTGGCGCAGCGCGTGGAAAAAACACGCCGGATTGACCCGGCCCGGACGGTCATGGGCGAGCCATTCGTCGACATAGGATTGTTTGTCGCGACGGATCTGTTCTTGAAGATCGAGGCGCGCGGCCTTGGCCGGCCCGCGGCGGCGAAGCTCGGCCAAAAGCGCCGACAAGGCCGCGAGGGCGTCGGCTTCGATCGTAACTTCGGTCTTGTGGTTGCGCCCGAAGACATTGGGATTGATATCGATATGGATGAGGGCGGGCGGGACGGTTGCGCCGAAACTGCCGGTGGCGATTTCGGCAAAGCGCGTCGCGACGGCAAGGAGGGCGTCCGACCCGGCGAAGGCATTGCGCGCGGCCGGTACCGCCGCTTCGCCGAAACCAAATCCGACATGGAGCGGGTGCTCGGACGGAAAGACCGAGAGGCCTTGAAGTGTCGTCGCGACCGGAGCCTGGAGGTGCTCGGCAATGGCTATGAGTTCCGCCTCGGCGCCGCGCGCGCCCCAGCCGACGAACAGGGCAGGGCGCTTTGCCGCGAGGAGGATTTCGGCGGCGCGGGCGATTTCGGTATGCCGGTCGAACGCGGGAGAAGCGGGCGGCGTGAAACTCGGAATGTCGCCAACCTCGCCCGGCATGAGCTGCAGATTGACCGGAATTTCGACCAAAACCGGACCGGGTTCGCCGCCGACGGCAATGCGATAGGCCTCGTAGATCGTCGGCACGACTTGGTCATGGCGTTCGATCTTGAAGCAGGCCTTGGTCAGGCCGCGCATGAACGAAGCCTGGTCGATTTCGTGAAGCTGATAGCCTTTGTCGAGGTCGGTGCGGATGCCGCCGGTGATGATCAGCATCGGAATGCCGTCAAGGAAGGCTTCGCCGATGCCGCTCGCGGCATGGGTCGCTCCCGCCGCCGGCACGATCACCAGCGTGCCGATGCTGTCCGAAATCCGGCTGACCGCATCGGCCATGAAGGATGCACCGCCCTCATGCGTGACCAACACCGGGCGAATGCGGTTCGAATTATTGAGTTCGTCGTAAAGCTCGGTGTTGTGAACGCCGGGTATGCCGAAAGTCAGGCGCACGCCGATCTTCTCGAGCGCATGAACCGCGAGCCAAGCGGCGGTCTTTTTCACGGCGCGCTCTCGCCGCCGATCGCGCGACCGGCGATGCGCCCGGTGAGGATGCAGCCGCCCAGGAACGTGCCTTCGAGCGCGCGCAAGCCATGAACGCCGCCGCCGCCAAAACCCGCGGCCTCGCCCACGGCGTAGAGGCCCGGAAGCGGCGCGCCATCGCCGCCGATCGCACGGCTCGACAGATCCGTCTGAATCCCGCCCAAGCTCTTGCGGCTGATGATGTAAGTCCGGATCGCGATCAGCGGCCGCGCTTCGGGATCGTCGATCTTGCCCGGCTTGGCGATCCGGACCTTGTCGCCGCGGTAGCGGCGGAGATAGTCGAGCCGGCGGAATTGCTCGTCGTTGCGGAAAGTTTCGCCGCGCTCGATCTGGGCGTCATAGGCCGCGACGGCGGCTTTCACGTCGTCGAGTTTGACGCCGTCATCGCCCTGGAGGCGGTTCATCTTGTCGACCAACTCGTTAAGGTTATCGGCGAGGACGAAGTCCTGGCAATTCCGCGTCAGATCGTCATAGAGCCAGGAATTGCCGAAGAGGACGTCGCGCAGGAATTTGAATCGCTTTCGGTCGCGGATCGAAGGGTTGAATTCGGCGCCCGAGATCGCGAGCTCCTTCTTGGCGATGCGTCGGTTGAGCAGCATCCAGGAATATTGGCGCTCGGTCGCGCAGACGCGGGTGACCAGTTCGCGCGTGTCGAAGCCCGAGACCAGCGGCATCGGGCCGAAACGTCGGCCGCGCCAGTCGAGCCAGAGCGCCGAGCGCGAGGGCACGAGGCTGAGGCCATGCCTCGGCTTTTTCGGTCGCGGGTGATGGACGCCGGCAGCGTAGTTCCACATTCGATCGAGATGGGTGAGACGCGCGCCGGCGCGTTCGGCCGCCGCGTGGACGGTGCCATCGGCGAAACGGTGCGAGCCATTGAGGATGGTTTCGGGCGGGCGCGACCAATCCTTGTGCCAATGCCGGCGCAGCATGGCGTCGGAGCCGTTGATCCCGCCCGCGGCAACGACCGTGATCTCGCCCGTCGCCGAAAAGGATTTGCCGTCCCGCTCATCGACGCCGTGACAGCCCACGACGCGCCCCGCTTGAACGTCGATGGCTTCGACGCGCTTGCCGAAGACCAGGCGCAGCTGTTCGCGCTTGGGGTGATTGAGCAAATGCCCGATCAGCGTGGTCGCCAGTACATGGCCGGTGCCCCAGACCATGTGAAAGCGCGGCACTGAATTGCCCGGCACGTAGAGCCCACGTTCGACCCAATTGGGTACGGGAAAGAAGGTGATGCCCTTCGATTTCAGCCAGTGATAGATGTCGGCCCGACACCGCCCGACATAAGTCTCGGCCCATTTCTGCGGCCAGTGATCCTGCGGACCGAAATCCGCGAAAGAGCGCCAATCGGCAAGCGCCAGTTCGACGGAGTCCTTGGCCCCGGCGCGGCGCTGTTCGTCGCTATCGACGACGAAGATGCCGCCGAAGCTTTCCTTGGCCAAGCCGCCGAAATTCGCTTCGTCATCACGATCGAGGATGAGCACCTTCTTGCCGCGATTCAGGAGTTCAAGCGCGGTGACGATACCGGCGAGTCCGCCTCCCACGATCACGACATCGCTTTGATATTGGTCCATGTTGCCCCCGCGCGGGAGCTTACGCGCCCTTCGCCGGGCCGCTCAACCCGCTTCTTGAAGCATTGAGATGCACCGCGCCGGCGACGAAGGTCGCGAGAGCGGCGATGCCGAAAGCGACGGCGTAGCTGTCGGTCGCGCTCAGGATGGCGCTGAACAGCGAGGGCACGATCAGCACGCCGCCGAAAGTGAAGAAACCCGTGCCGCCGGTGATTTCCCCGGCCTTGCCCTCGGGCGCGAGGCGCGCGACTTGCGCGAGATAGACGCCGTTCCAGGCGATCGCCGTCGCGCCATAGGCGAAGACGACCAAACCGATGACCACGGTCGGCCAATCGGCGCCGAAAGCGGCGACCAGCCCAGCGCAGATCGACATGGCGAAGCCGAGGCCGCCCAGGACAGCGATCGGCTTGCCGCTGCGGTCGGCGACGATGCCCCAAAGAATGCGGCCGACCGCGCCGCCCGCATGCATGACCGAAAGCAACAAGCCGGCGGTGACGATCGGTAATTCGACGTGGTCATTGAGGTAGACGACCAGGAAGGTCAAGGCGCAGGCCTGCATGCCGGAGAAGGCGAGCGAAGTCGCCGCGAGACGCCTGATCGCCTGAAGACGCTAGATCTGGAAGAGCACGGCGGCGGAGCGTCTAAACGCAAAGGGCGCGCGGTCGCGGTCCCGCGTCGCATCGAGGCGCTCTCGAAAGGGCTGAATGACGAAAGCGAGACTGAGCGCGCAGGCGCCGACGATCAGGCATGTAGTCTGCCAGCCGAAAGCCAGTGCCAAGCTCGGCGCAAGGGCGCCGGCCAGCGCACCGCCCAATGGCACGCCGGTCTGCTTGATCGAAAAGATCAGATTGACCGAACCAGGCGGAGAAACACGCGCGAGGATATGAGACGAGGAAGGCGTGGCGGGCCCATAGCCGAAACCGACGACGATCGCGGATAGGCCGACCAGCACAGGCACGCCGCCCGCGGCAAGCGCCATGCCGAACGCGCAAAAGCCGAGGCAGACCTGGCTCGTGCGGATTGCGCCATAGCGCGCGATGAAGTTCCCGGAGATCAGCCCGGCCGTGGCCGCGCAGCCATAGGAGGCGCCGACAAAATAGCCAACCCACACCGGATCGAAGCCGATCGCCGGTGCCGCAAGCGGTGCGAGCACGGGCGCGGTCTGGCTCGAAAACGAGATCAGGATCTGGACGGCCAGCATGGCGATCAGGGCGGGAAGGGCGGCGAGCATCGCGGCGTTAGGATTGCTGACGAAACGGGCGGCAGGCCCTACTCTGCACCGAAAGAAGCGAGGGACGAAAGCATGAAGATCGCGGTTTTCGGCGCGGGCGGCGTCGGCGGCTATTTCGGGGCGCGCCTTGCGGCGGCGGGGGCCGAAGTCGGCGTGATCGCGCGGGGCGCGCATCTCGAGGCGATCCGCGCCAAGGGCCTTGCGATCAAAAGCCCGCTCGGCGACCTGGTCGCGACGCCCAAGGCATCGGAGGACCCGGCCGATATCGGGCCTGCCGACGTCGTGCTCTTTTGCGTCAAGCTCTACGACGTCGAAAGCGCGGCAAAGCGCCTGGCACCGCTACTCAAGGCGGGAACGGCGGTCATTTCGCTCCAAAACGGCGCGTCGATGCCGAAGAGCGCCTGGCGCGGATCATCGGCCCCGAGCATGTCGCCGGCGGCGTCGCCTATATCTCGGCGACCATCGACGAGCCCGGCGTCATCCGCCATCACGCGAAATTCGCGCGCTTGGTCTTTGCCGAACTCGATGCCACGCGATCGGCCCGCCTCGAGGCGCTGCTCGCGGCGTGCAAGGCGGCTCAGGGCTTCGTTGCCGACATCGTTCCCGATATCGAGAAGGCGATCTGGGAGAAATTCGTCATGATTGCCTCGTTGGCCGCGGTGGGCGGCGTCACGCGTCTGCCGCTCGGCAAGATCATGGGTGATCCCGATATCGGTGCTCTGCTCGAAGGCGCGATGAAGGAGGTCGAGGCTGTTGCCAAGGCTAAAGGCATCAAAGTCTCGCCGGAGGCAGCGCTCAACGCCTTCAAGACGGCACAGAACATGCCGAAGGACATGAAGCCGTCGCTGCTCTTCGATCTCGAAAAGGGCAACCGGATCGAAATCGAAGGCTTGTCGGGGGCCGTCGCAAGGCTGGGCCGAGCCGCTGGCGTCCAGACGCCAATCCACCAGACGATCTATGCCGCGCTCAAGGCCTATGCCGGCGGGCGACCCGTCTAGGCGAAACGACGGCCGGCTCGGCTCTATTCCAATCCGCCGAAAAAAGATTTCGAGGCGCGTCCGGGACGAGTGTGCGCGCTGTCACGTTGTCCATGGGCAGGCGCATAACGCGTTTGCGACATGCACAAGGAGACCCCCGTGACTCGCATTTTGTCCTATGCCCTCGCAGCGATTTTGGCCGCGAGCCCTGTCCTTGCCGCGACGCCGGCGAACAAGGATGCCGGTTCGGCCAAGGGCGCTGCCGTCGCGCAAGCGACGCCGCCCAAGGACGCCAAGGCCAAGCAGGCGCCCGCCGCCAAGGCCGACGAAAAAGCCAAGAAGGTCGAAGGCCACAAGACCGAGACTCAGACCAAGCGCTGAGCTCGGCGGCTCCGGAACAAGATCGGCTCGACCTCCCCCTCGCTAGCCGATCCCCGGTGCCGAGCCTACCCCTCTCCCGGTCTCCCCGCCGGGAGAGGGGCCTTTCTATGAGAGCCTATGATTTCGCGAGCTTGCGCGCTGCGGCGGCAATCGCCTCGGCATCCGGCAGATAGGCTTTCTCCAGCGCGCGGTGAAAGGGCACTGGAATGTCGGGTGGCGCGACGCGCAGGATCGGCGCCTTGAGCGCTCCGAAAGCCTCTTCGGCGGCCAGGGCGACGACTTCATTGGACGAACTGCCGGTCTTGATCGCCTCGCCGGCGACGACGAGCCGCCCCGTCTTGCGAACGGATGCAAGGATCGTGGTCTTGTCCAAGGGCGCGATGGTCCGTAGATCGACGATCTCGGCGTCGATCCCGTCCTTGGCCAGAAGCGCCGCGGCGGCCAAGGCCCGCTTGGTCATCAACGCGGAAGCGACTATCGTGACATCCTTTCCGGTGCGTTTCACTTCGGCTTGGCCGAGCGGCACGATGTGCTCGCCCTCCGGCACCTCTTCGCGCCCGGCGTGATAAAGCGCCATGTGCTCGAGAAAGAGCACCGGGTTGTCGTCGCGGATCGCCGCCTTCATCAGGCCCTTGGCATCGGCTGCATTCGACGGCGCGACGACTTTCACGCCAGGCACGTTGAGCAACCAGGAGTGAAAGTCATAGGCGTGGCCGTGAAAGGGCCCGACGCCGTATTTGGCGCGCATGACCAGCGGGATCTTGGCTTTGCCGTCCGAATAGTAATGCATGGCGCCGCCATCGAGCCCGAATTGATGGATCACCAATCCGAGGAATTCTAGGAACATGATGTCGATGATCGGTCGCTTGCCGGCAAAAGCCGCGCCGACGCCCGCGCCGACGAAACCGCCCTCGGAAATCGGAGTGTCGATCACCCGGCCTTCGGTGCCGAACTCTTCCCACAATCCGTGACAGGATTTGAGCGGACCGCCGAAAGACCCGATGTCTTCGCCCATGATGAAGACGTCGCGGTCGCGCCGCATTTCCTCGGCGATCGCGGCGACGGTGGCTTCTTGGAATGTCTGTCGGGGCATGGTCGCCTCACGCGTAAGCGGCGCCGACGCCCAGGACGTCCGCACCGGGTTCGGGATCGCTCTTGGCGAGAGCCATGGCATGTTCGACTTGGTCGCGGATCTCGCTGTTCGCCTTGTCGAGTAAGCCTTGCGCGACAATGCCCTGGGCGATGAGGAATTTTTCGAAGGACGCGATCGGATCTCGCGCCCTCCAGGCCTCGACCTCTTCCGCGGAGCGGGTCTCGATGCGGTCGGAAACAAAATGCCCCGCCGTCCGAAAGGTCAGGGCCTCGATCAAGCTCGGACCTT
>Ga0194120_10010058_pt1 | contig 11800 bp, 11 predicted proteins | sample TA2MahCa65mmetaG_FD_148642 | JGI IMG/M metagenome (GOLD analysis project Ga0194120, IMG submission 148642) | Freshwater microbial communities from Lake Tanganyika, Tanzania - TA2015019 Mahale Deep Cast 65m | ecosystem: Environmental > Aquatic > Freshwater > Lake | place: Tanzania: Lake... | reverse complement strand
TGAACCGAATTATGTCGGAACAAAAATCACTACAGAAAAAACTGACGACGTGCAAGTAACGATGAAAGAAATTGATGGTGAAGACGGCGCGGTTTTAATTATGAATTAGGAAGGAAGAATAAGAAAATATGGAAACTAAAAAAGAAATAAATAATACTTTGCGATTACCAGTCGTTTCGCACGGAGCTGAATTTTTAGTTCAAGGTTATTTGATGCGGAGAAATATTTTGACTTACAAAGCACCTCCAAATAATGAAGGATATGATTTAATATGTATTCATCCGAACCCAAGAAAAACAAAAAAACAAATTCGCATTCAAGTGAAAAGTCGTTATCAAACAGATTGCGATAGAGGATTTCCTGTAAAAGAGAAATCTTTTTCTGCGTTTGATTACGTAATTGTTGCATTCTTAAACATAGGTTACTTTATGGGAAAGTACAAAAAAGGAAGTCCATCAAAAATAGGAATGCAGAATGTTGAGTTCTATACACTACCATTAAAGTTCATCCGAAAACACCACGACAAATCTTCTACTTGGGAAAAAGTACGAATAAAAAACATAGACGTAGAGAGGTACAAAAATGAACGTGGGTTTGAACTAATTGCAAAAGATTTAGGAATTGATTATCCAAACAAATAAAATTTTGTTGAAACTTTGTGCCTTCGTGACTTTGTGGTGAAAAAATAAAACCACTAAGGCACAAAGAACACTAAGAAACACTAAGTAAAAATCTCAACTACTAACATACTTTTTACTCAACTACTTTTTTCAATGACAGAAACACCAACACCAAAACTTCATATCAATCATTTACTCGGAATGGAAAATGTTTCGCGGGAAGATATTACGCTGATGCTCGATACGGGAATGTCGTTTCGCGAAGTGCTGGAACGTCCGATAAAAAAAGTGCCGACGCTCAACGGCAAAACGATTGTCAATTTATTTTTTGAATCGTCCACACGCACGCGCATTGCATTTGAACTTGCCGAGCGGCGACTTTCTGCTGACGTAGTGAATTTTGCTGCGTCGGGAAGCAGCGTGAGTAAAGGCGAAACGTTCAAAGACACGGTGAAAAATATCGAAGCGATGAAAATTGATATGATTGTTGTGCGCCACGAATCGCCGGGAGTTCCGTTGTTTCTCACGCGCATTTCAGACGCAACAATTATCAATGCGGGAGACGGAGCGCACGAACATCCCACGCAGGCATTGCTCGATATGATGACGCTGCGGGAAAAATTCGGAACGCTCGATGGTTTGCGCGTGGGCATTGTCGGCGATATTTCTCATAGCCGCGTTGCGCTTTCCAATATTTACGGACTGAAAACAATGGGTGCAAAAGTTTCTTTGTGCGGACCTAAAACCATGATGCCGAAATTCATCGAGCAACTTGGCGTGGAAGTGTTTCACAACATTGACGACGTGATTCCGAATGTTGATGCTTTGAACGTGCTGCGTATTCAACGCGAACGATTGCACGCGGTGTTGTTTCCATCGAATGAAGAATACAATAAATATTTTGGCGTAACAAAAAAGCGTTTGGAAAAAGCGCGAAAGCCGATTACGATTTTACATCCCGGTCCAATCAATCGCGACGTAGAAATTTCTGCTGACGTTGCGGATAGTGAACATTCGTTTATTCTCCATCAGGTGTTGAACGGCGTTGCGGTGAGAATGGGAATACTTTTCTTGTTGGGAACAAAAGGAAAAGCAAATTGAAATTTTAGATTTTACATTTTAGATTTTAGATTGAAAATGAATTCATCATACTTATTCAAAAACGCTCACGTCATTGACCCGTTGACAAAAACAGATGAAATAACTTCTGTGCTTGTTGAAAACGGGAACATCAAGAAAATTGCAAAGAAAATTTCTACAGAGAAAAATACGCGGGTGATTGATTGCAACGGAATTATTCTCGCGCCGGGATTTTGCGATATGCACACGCATTTACGCGAACCGGGATACGAGCACAAAGAAACAATCGAAACGGGATTAACCTCTGCGGCGAACGGCGGATTTACTGCTGTTGCTTGTATGCCGAATACAAATCCCGCTGTTGATTCTGCCGCAACAGTTGAATATATAAAATCGCAAGCGAGAAAAAGTGTTCCTGCCGTTGAAGTATTTCCGATTGCTGCTGCTACGAAATCACGCGAGGGAAAAGAACTTTCTCCCATTGCAGAACTTGCCGAAGCCGGTGCTGTCGCTCTTTCTGATGATGGAAGTCCGGTGGAGAATGCAGATTTGGTTCGAAGAATTTTGGAATACGGCTCAATGTATAATTTGCCGTTTATTCAACATTGCGAAGATAAATCGCTTGCGGGAAAAGGTGTAATAAATGAAGGATTTATTTCGACTACGCTGGGAATGTCAGCAATTCCGCGGCTTGCAGAAACGACAATGTTGCAACGCGATGTGCAAATTGTTGAATATGTAAAAGGAAAATACCACGCCGCGCATTTGAGTGTGAAAGAATCAATTGAAATAATGCGGCAAGCAAAGAAGAAAAAGTTAAACGTAAGTTGCGAAGTTACGCCGCATCATTTTTCATTGACGGATGAGGAAGTTCGTTCGTTCAATACAAATACAAAAATGAATCCGCCATTGCGAACACAAGATGATGTAGATGAGTTGCTCGTTGGTTTGCATGACGGAACAATTGATGTGATTGCCTCTGACCACGCGCCGCATTCAATTGACGAAAAAGATGTGGAATATATTTATGCGCCGTTTGGTATTGTTGGATTTGAAACAACGATTGGACTTTGTGTTACAAAACTAATCGAAACAAAAACTCTTACGTGGAAACAATTAATTGATAAACTTTCTGTGAATCCGAGAAAAATTCTTTCACTTCATGAAATAAAAATTGAAGTCGGAGAAAAGGCAAACTTCACGTTGATTGATGCAAAAAAAGAATGGACTGTAGATGTGCAGCAATTCAAATCGAAATCCAAAAACTCTCCGTTCGATAAATGGAAGCTGAAAGGAAAAGCAATGGGGATTTATAATAACGGAATGTATATTGAGTCAAAATAAATTACTTAGTGAACCTTAGTGTTCTTCGTGTCTTAGTGGTTTTTATTATTTGCCACGAAAACACAAAGGCACGAAGTTGAAAAAATAAAAACGTGAATTACAACACATACCAAAACCCACTCATCACTCGCTATTCATCGAAGCGAATGGTGGAATTATTTTCCGAGCAAACAAAATTTGAACTCTGGCGAACAATTTGGATAACGCTCGCTGAAACGCAAATGGAACTTGGTTTAACTTCCATTCGCAAAGAACATATTGATGAGTTGAAGCAATTTGCAACGAACATCAATTACGATGTCGCCGAAGCGAAGGAAAAAGAAATTCGCCACGATATAATGAGTCACGTGTTTGCATTCGGAAAACAATGTCCCAATGCAGAACCGATTCTTCATCTCGGCGCAACGAGTTGTGATATTGTTTGCAATGCAGAACTCTGGCAAATAAAACGCGCATTGCAATTCATAAAAGAACAACTTATCGGCGTGTTGCGAAATCTTGTTCAATTTTCCGAAACACACAAAGGACTTGTTACGCTTGGTTACACGCATTATCAACCGGCACAACCGACAACAATCGGAAAACGCTCAACGCTCTATATTCAAGATTTATTGTTCGATTTGGATTCACTCGAATTTGTCGAAGACAAAATTTTGAAAGCACGCGGTATCAAAGGAACAACGGGAACGCAAGCAACATTTTTACAACTTTTCAACAGTGATGAAAAAAAAGTGAAAGAACTCGATAAACGTGTTGCGCAAGAATTAGGATTTGATGCAACATATTTTGTAACGGGACAAACATATCCGCGCAAAGTTGATGCAAAAGTTTTGGAAACACTCGCGGGAATCGGAACAAGCGCGCACAAATTTGCTGTAGATTTGCGTTTGCTTTCCAACTTGCAAATTATGGAAGAGCCGTTTGAAAAGTCGCAAACAGGTTCATCGGCAATGGCTTACAAACGCAATCCGATGCGCTGCGAACGAATGACAAGTTTGGCGCGAATGTTATTTACAAAACCAACAAACGCATATCAAACCGCTGCCAATCAATGGCTCGAACGAACGCTTGATGATTCTGCAATTCGCCGCATTGATATTCCCGAATCTTTTTTGCTTGCCGATGCTGTGCTGATTTTATATGCAAACATTACGAGTAATTTAGTTGTGTATGAAAAACAAATTGCAAAACATTTACAACGTGAACTTCCTTTTCTTGCAACGGAAGAAATTTTGATGCGTTCAGTTGCAAAAGGAAAAAGCAGACAAGAAATTCACGAGCGAATAAAAATGCATTCGAAAGAAGTTGCAAAGAAAATGAAACTTGAGGGTGAAGAAAATTCTTTGTTTGAACTTATCGCAATGGATAAAGAAATTCCAATCGCACAAGAAGAACTCGATTCGCTTTCACAGAATCCAAATCTTTTTGCCGGAAGAGCAGAACATCAAGTGGAAGAATATCTGAATGACGTTGTGAAACCGAAATTGAAGAAGTATGAAAATATATCTTCAATCGAATCGAGTGTAAACGTATAAAAAACATTCCGTGAAATTCGTGGCAAACAATGCTTGAAAATTACCCCGGTAGAATTATCATCGTTGGAAAAACTATTGACGAAAATGTTTTTGCACTGTATGCACTTACGGGACGTTCAGAATCAAGTCACGCAAGAAAATTGATTCTCGATGAACAAGAAAAAACAATATTCGTTGTTCCAACGGACGAAACTATTGTAAATAAAGGCGACAGAGAACTACTCATTTATCCGGCAATGTGGTGGAAAAAAGGAATCGTCGTCAGCAATGGAAAACAAACGAGTTCAATCATTGAAACAATTGATAACGTAGTGTTGAGCGCAGAGAAACGAAGTCGAAACACAAAAGATATTTTGCAACAAGCATTAACGCATTGGACTTATGAACCCGATGAACCGCATTTCACACCGCGTATTTCCGCTTGTATCAGCGAAACCGGTAGTGAATGTACTTTCAGTATTTTAAAACGAAATGACAATGGGCGAGAAGAAAGATTATTTTTTTATGTTCAATTACAAACAGGGAATGCAAAATATATTTCGACATACAACGGTGAATATATAAACCCACTTCCATCATTTGTTGGTGAACCGAGAGAAATTATTTTACAATCTTCGACTCCGAAAAATTTATGCGAAGAAGTGTTTGTAATGTTGAACGAAGAATTTCGTGTTGCTATCGCGTGCGTGATGATGAATTATAAAACGAATTTTTTTGAAACATATATTATAAACAACAAAACTAAAATCTTATGAAACGTGTAACAGGAATCGGTGGAATATTTTTCAAATGCGATGATATTCAACAACAAAAAGAATGGTATCGCAAACATTTAGGAATTGAAAGCGACCCGTACGGAGCAATGTTCGAGTGGCGCGATGTAGATAATCCGGATATAAAAGGAACTACGGTTTGGAATCCGTTTAAAAAAGAGACAGACTATTTTCTTCCAAGCACAAAAGAAACGATGATCAATTATCGCGTGGAAAATCTTACGGAGTTATTGAAAACACTGCGCGAAGAAGGTGTTGAAGTAATTGACAAATTTGAAGAATACGATTTCGGAAAATTCGGCTGGATAATGGACCCGGAAGGAAACAAAATTGAATTGTGGGAACCCGTTGACGAAAAAATGAAATAATGTTTACTTCTATGGAATTACTTTTTACATCAGAATTCTGGATTGCGCTACTCACGCTCACTTCGCTTGAAATCGTTTTGGGCATTGATAATATTATCTTCATTTCTATTCTCACGGGAAAACTTCCAACTGAACAGCAACCGAAAGCGCGTATCATCGGACTTGCGCTTGCAATGATTATGCGCGTCGCACTTCTTTTTTCCCTAACATGGGTAATGAAACTTACATCTCCGCTTTTTGGCGTATGGGGAAATGAAATTTCAGGACGTGATCTGATTCTTATTCTCGGTGGATTATTTCTTCTTGCAAAAAGTACGCATGAAATTCACGCAAAACTCGAAGGCGCAGAATCAACAACACAAATCGTAGCATATTCCTTCGCAAACGTTATCATTCAAATCACGATGCTCGATATTGTCTTTTCTCTCGATTCTGTTATCACTGCAATCGGAATGACAAATCAAATTGGAATTATGATTACCGCCGTAATTGTTGCAGTACTCTTTATGATGCTCTCTGCTACTTCTATCAGTAATTTTGTTGAACGCCATCCGACAGTAAAAATGCTTGCGTTAAGTTTTCTCCTTCTCATTGGAGTAACTCTCATCGCAGAAGGATTTGACCAACACATTTCAAAAGGGTATATCTATTTTGCAATGGCATTTTCCGTTTTTGTCGAAATGCTCAATCTCAAACTTCGAAAAAAAGTTTCAACGCCAGTAAAACTTCGTTCACCAATCGAATAATGTATTCTCACAATGGAACGTTTAATAACAGTTAGAACACAGAAAGATATTTTTTCTCACTATCACAACACACCGGTTGAAAAACTTCTCGAATATCACAATCTCGACAAAGAATTTGTGCCGTATGAAAAAGCAGAATTACTTGTTGGGATGTGTATGGATAATCGCAAGCAGTTGCACATTCCGAATAACTTCGCATTTATTTTACGAAGCGGCGGAGCAAATTTTCGGAACAATGAATTCAAAGTTTCGTACGCAATTTCCATCGGCGATGTAAAAGCGTTTGCGCTTATTTGCCATAACAATTGTGGAATGGTGAATTTGATTTCGCGCAAAGAAAATTTTATCAAAGGACTTGTGGAAAACGCAGGATGGAGTCGCCACGATGCAGAAGAACATTTTTGGCATCACGCACCGCAATTTGAAATCGGCAATGAGATTGATTTTGTTCTTGGTGAAGCGCAGCGTTTGCGATTTCGTTATCCAAAAATCCTCATTGCACCGCTCTTCTTCAATGTTGACGATAACTTGTTGTATCAAATCAAAGAATAATGCCCACTGATATTTCCAATCTCAAAAAAGTTTATCGCACGGCAACTGCGAGCGAACAATTTCCGGAATTCATTGAAATGAATTTCGGAAATGGAATGAAAAAATATTCCCGTGTCAAATGGAATGATAACGACGGAAATATTTTTCCGATGCGGTACGGAACAAATCCCAATCAACCGTGCGCATTTTATAAAGAAGTCGGAAATGAAAACACTCCGCTTGGTTCATTGCGATTTTTGAAAATGGGAAAAGGCGGACCATCGCTTACCAACTTACAAGACATTGAACACGCACTGCAAATTTTAAAATATTTTCCGCAACCCGCTGTTACGATTATGAAACATTTGAACCCAAGCGGAGTTGCAGTTCAACAGAATAAAAACGTTTCGCTCAAAACATTATTTCAACAAGCGAGAAATTGCGATGAGCGTGCTGCATTTGGCGGAGTGATTGTGTTGAATACAAATGTTGATGCTGAAACAGCGGATGAAATAATGAAAAGTTTTTTTGAGGTTGTTGCCGCGCCTTCGTTTAATGATGAAGCGCTCGAGATTCTTCACAATACAAAACGCTACGGAGTGAACAAAGATATTCGCATTGTTACATTTTCACATCTCGATTCACTTCCAAAATTTGATGGCGACGATGTGAAAGATTTCATCGTACCGAAAATGTTTGCCGATGGTTCGGTTGCGTTGGAAATTCCATTTGTAACTTCTATTCGTTCAAAAGAAAACCTTATTCTCGATGCCGGAGTTGGTGATGTTTCCATCAAACGATTTCCAACGGAAAAAGAAATTGAAGATATGCTTACAGCGTGGTACATAACAATCAATGTTCGCTCGAATGCAATCGTGTTTGTAAACAATGGAATTACAATTGCAATTGGCACGGGACAACAAGAACGCATCGGTGCAGTGGAACAAGCAATTGCAAAAGCAAAACAAAAAGGACATTCACTCGTTGGTTTCGCGATGGCAAGCGATGCTTTTTTCCCAAGCAGAGATTCTATTGATGCTGTTGCGAAAGAAGGAGTAACTGCAATTATTTTCCCCGGCGGCTCTATCAACGATGCAGAAATTATCAAAGCCGCAAACGAACACAACATTGCGCTTGCAATTACGGGAGAACGATGCTTTGCGCATTTTTAGGATGAAAGATTGATAAAACAACGACCACTACCAACTTGTCATTCCCGCGAAAGCGGGAATCCAAATTACCGATATAGAAAACAATCGTAAATAAAAAATATTATTTGAAATTATGTGGCAAATAGAAGTAAGACACAAAGGATTGAACAAATATCGCCTTATCAGAGGTTCAGATAAATATATCGTTGAGCAAAAGGCAGAAGCTCAATTAGCAACTTGGAACGAGATGTGGGCAAAAAAAATACAAAACCTTGAGGCAAGAGAAAAAACAGAAGAAGCACAACAAGCAATTGGAGAATTAGAAAATATTTTAGATCATACTCTTTCGATAAACGATGCAATTATCTGGGAAACTCTTAAAGATCGGTCAGATTTTACAAAACCAAAACCCCTTAAACCTGTATTATTGACAAAACCGAAATTATTATATTTTCCATGGGAGCCAAAAGAGACTGGTTTCAAATATCAACCAGAGTTTGGTTTTCTTGATAAAGTATCATCGTCAAGAAGACAAAGAAAATTAGATGAAGCAAAAAATAATTTTAAATTGGACTATGAAAAATGGGTAATAGAAAAAGAAGAAGTAATTAAGCTAAATGAAGAACGAAACAAACAATTCGAGGATGAAACGAATAAAATAATAGAAGAGTATCAATTAGAATTGCAAATGTGGGAAGTAGAAAAATTGGAATTCTTGAATAATCAAAAGGAGAAAAATGAACTAATTGAAAAGAGAAAAGAAGAATACATTAGTAAAAATAGAGATGCTATTGTAGATTATTGCGAGATGGTTTTATCGAATTCCAAGTATCCAGATTATTTTCCACAAGAGTTTGAACTTGATTATAATTCAGAATCTCAAATCTTAATAGTTGATTATTCTTTACCGATACAAGAAGGTTTACCAAAAATTAAAGAGGTAAAGTATAATCAATCCCGCGATGAAGAAGTTGAAGTTTTTTTGCCAGAAGCAACGCTTAACAAACTTTATGATAGTGTAGTTTACCAAATTTGTTTGCGAACAATTCACGAGTTGTTCGAAGCAGATGTCGCTGGGGCAATAAAATCTATTGTGTTTAATGGTTGGGTTGAATCGATAGATAAAGGAACTGGAAAGCCAATCAATGCGTGCATAATTTCCTTGCAAACCAGCAAAGAAGAATTTCAATCAATTGACCTCTCAAAGATTGAACCGAAAACTTGTTTTAAAACGCTAAAAGGTATTGGAAGCTCAAAACTTCATTCTATAACTCCGATTGCGCCTGTACTTCAAATAAATCGAGAAGATAAAAGATTTATTTCTTCATATGAAGTTGCTAATTCTTTAGATAATACCACAAATCTTGCCGCAATGGATTGGGAAGATTTTGAACATTTGATACGAGAGTTGTTTGAAAAAGAGTTCAAACAAACTGGCGGAGAAGTAAAAGTAACACAAGCAAGTCGAGATGGAGGAGTTGATGCTGTTGCTTTTGACCCTGACCCAATTCGTGGAGGTAAAATTGTAATACAAGCAAAACGTTACACAAATACAGTTGGAGTCTCTGCAGTAAGAGACCTTTTTGGAACGGTAATGAATGAAGGTGCAACTAAAGGAATTCTTGTTGCAACTTCTGATTATGGGCCTGACGCTTATGAGTTTGCAAAAGGAAAACCATTGACTCTACTCAACGGTGGAAATCTTTTAAATTTACTTGAGAAGCACGGACATAAAGCAAAGATAGATTTGAAAGAGGCAAAACAAATTTTGGCTGAAAAAGAGAAATGAAAACTGTATTGGATTCCCGCTTTCGCGGGAATGACAATTGAACAAGAAATGTATAAATGGAAAAACGGTACTACGTTTATATTTTAGCAAGTAAGAAAAACGGAACACTTTATACTGGTGTTACAAATAATTTGATTCGCAGAGTTGATGAACATAAACGAAATATCGTCAAAGGATTTACTGAAAAGTATAACGTTCACAACCTTGTGTATTTTGAAGAATGGTTAGATATTCGTGAAGCAATCACAAGAGAAAAGCGAATAAAGAAATGGCGACGACAATGGAAAGTAGAATTGATAGAAAAAGAAAATCCAGAGTGGTTGGATTTATTTCCAAAGTTAATAGCATAAATGGATTCCGTGACAAGCACGGAATGACAAGTACTACTCCAAACTTAAATTGAACATGAACAAACACGAATTACAAAATATTATACAGAAGCAACTCAACAAAACACTCGACAGCGCGTTCATTCCCGAACTCGTAACGAAGAAAAATTATTATCGCGGAAAGGTGAGAGAAAATTATTCTCTCGCCGATAAGCGATTGATGATTACGACCGATAGAATTTCCGCGTTCGATTATGTTCTCGGAACAATTCCGTTCAAGGGACAAATCCTCAACGAGATTGCAGCGCACTTTCTCGAACAAACAAAATCCATTGTCCCGAATGCACATCTCGCCTCTCCCGATGTCAATGCGTTTTTGGTGAAGGAAGCATCGCCGTTTAAAATCGAAGCGATTGTCCGCGCGTACATTACGGGAAGTATGGCGCGCGATTATTTCGATGACGGCAAAAAAACAAAATGCAGTATTCCTCTCGCAAAATATCTGAAACACAACAAACGCAACGAGCTACTCAAAGAATTACTTTTTACGCCGACAACAAAAGCCGACACGGGGCACGATGAAGATATTTCCGAAGATGAAATTGTGAAACAAAAACTTGTTTCGGTTAAGCAACTGAAAACAATCAAAGAGAAATCGTTTGCATTGTTTCGCTTTGGTGAACAATTTGCCGCGAGCAGAAATTTACTTCTCGTGGATACAAAATTTGAATGGGGAATGGATGCGAAGGGAAACCTGATGGTGATTGATGAAATTCTCACGCCGGATTCATCACGGTATTGGTATGCGGATTCGTATGAAAAACTGTTCAAAGAAAATAAATCGCAAAAAGAATTGTCGAAAGAATTTTTACGCCAGCAACTTATCGAAAGCGGTTATGATATTCACGGCAACAACGCGCCGATACTGACGGAAGAAATGCGTATCAACACATCATTGCGTTACATTGAACTGTACGAACAACTTCTCGGAAAAGAATTTATTCCTTCTACTGAATTTTCACCGCGACGATTATGCAACAATTTGAAAGCGAACAGAATTATCAAAGGTTATTTTGTTGCGCTCATTGCCGGAAGTCCCGCAGATGATGAACATTGCAAAAAAATTCTGAGTGAATTGAACAAGCGCGGCATTCCGAATGAGTATAGAATTTGTTCTGCGCATAAAGAACCGGAACGACTTGCGAAAATGCTCAAGGAATATGACGCAAGTATCGAGCCGCTTGTGTATGTAACGGTTGCGGGGAGAAGTAACGGACTTTCCGGCGTAACAGCGGCGAACACAAAATTTCCAGTGATTGCTTGCCCGCCGTATTCTGATAGATTTGGCGGCGCGGATATTTTTTCCACCTTGAGAATGCCGAGCGGTGTTCCCGTGATGACTATTACCGAACCGGAAAATGTCGGCTTCGCAATTCAAAAAATGTTTGCGATGTATGATGAAACGTTGCTCGAAAAAACTTCCGTTGAACTTTCGGCGATGAAGAAACGCAATGAAGATGCAGATGGAGAAAGA
>Ga0194120_10010052_pt1 | contig 11809 bp, 8 predicted proteins | sample TA2MahCa65mmetaG_FD_148642 | JGI IMG/M metagenome (GOLD analysis project Ga0194120, IMG submission 148642) | Freshwater microbial communities from Lake Tanganyika, Tanzania - TA2015019 Mahale Deep Cast 65m | ecosystem: Environmental > Aquatic > Freshwater > Lake | place: Tanzania: Lake... | reverse complement strand
GCCATATAACGCACTAGGGCATAATGGTGTCGGTAAACAAAGTTATTCTTATCTGGGATCTTGGAGAAACCCCAGACGCCAGTCGAGTGACTGGAGTCTGCATCCAGTTTTACAACCATCGCTGGCACCATCAAGCCTTGGCGATGAGAACCCCGGCTCAAGCGTATGCTTTAGCCGCCTAAGTTGGGCAGGTTTCGATGGGTCATTACAGTCAAGCTTTCCGCTGAATGAGCGAAAGGACTGATCTGGCACGACTCATAGCTACATAATGCATTACCAGATACTGGCTGCCTTTCGTCGGAGGTGGAAGATCGGTGACGATGATGGCTTCATTTTCGAGTCCTTTGAAATTCGCGATCTCAGCAAAACTGGTTTTTGCGCCGGGGAAATTCCTCAGCGAATATTCGTCAAGCGTCACGATCTCATGCCTGATTATTTCTGGCAGCAAAGCAACGCAGGAATCTCCGACAGGATAAGGTGACAAAATCGTAACATCGCCTGGTGATAGGCCTCCATGGTCGATGAGTTCAACGAGTTCAATCGCCAGAAGCTTGGCGGATTCCTCTTTTGAAGCACTGATCATCTCCCGAATTTTCGGCCCAGTTCCTGCGCCCCTCGTTCCCATGTCTGCGCCAAGTGACTTCTGCACTTTATCTAAGATGATGTGAGTGTTTCGACAGTTGGTACGCAAAGGCACTTGCATGGGTTGTATGGATGCCAGGTAATCAATAGCTTCCTGATCGGAATTTCCGAACAAGCCTGATTGATTGTTGATGTCATGGAATATGCACCAGCGACCGTCGATCAACCCTCCGTGTAATACGGAATCCAGGCAATCGAGGCTAGCCATATCGAATATATCCTGCCCTTCATCAACGATCACCGCATCGAATCTATCTAACCCTTGGCGTCGGCACGCATTTCGAACTGCACTCACCAGCGAAACCGTTAATTTTGGAATAGAGAACCTTGCGTCCAGATAGTTCTTCAGCCATGGAGAGCGGCATACCAGCGCAACATTCATGTTTTCAGCTGTCCAGCGGCGAGCTAATTCCAGCGCCAGAAATGTCTTGCCGGTTCCTGCCCCACCCGAACAAAGGACCCGGCGGTTGGCTGCGACGACATCCACCATGGCCATCTGATCTTCCGTCAATGTAGCAATGCGTTCCTCCGCACCAAGCGCCTGTACATGTATCGGGGTGGCTGCCTCGAACTCTGGTCGTATGTAATGGCGTAATTCTTTGAGTGTGGGAGCAGTTGGATGCCGATGGCCACCATCCTTGCCTCTCCAATACTGGAACAATTTTTCTAGCCAGCGTTCGATATCTTTGTAACCACGTGCATCAGCCACGGTTTTGGCATCCCACTCCGCACCTGACACGGGCCACTCGCAATCCGGGAAAATGACGCCATAACCGATCGAGAACTGTGCCACCACCCGGTCAGAGAGATTAGCGCGCAAATTGGCCATCAGTCCGTGGAGGGCTGATTCGGCCTGCTTGAAAGGTCCTTCATTGGACTCGGTAACATCACCATACCGGTTGGTGTACTGCCAAATACCGTTATGGCAGCCGACTCTGCCACCCTTCACCTCAAGAACAAATATCCCATGGGGGCAGCAGATCAGAAAATCTATCTCTCCGAAGCGTTTATAGGCATGACGTGTCAGATTGAGAGAGTGATATGCCGTGAAAACGCCATCTTGCTCACTGGCAAAGGCTGCACGCAATCGGTCGAAAACACGCTTCTCTGCTTGGCTGTGCGTGCCATGCGGCGTATCGGGAATCATGCGCATTGTGCGTTCATGCCTTCAGCAGATCACGAACTTTTCGATCCTGCTTGTCGGATATGGGTGCGCTCGCCAGTGCACCAAAGAATTTCTCGCGATCTACCTCGGTCTCCACGGCTTTGGCCTCACCTGCAACGATGATGTGCATTCCACTGCCATCGACAACCAGCCGATAGTCACCCTTACCCAGGCTAACACGGGTCTGAATACAGCCCCATTTGCATTCCCGCGTCAAAGCTAATGCAGCATCTTTCTGGGCTGTGCTCCAGCCTTTGGGACCAAGCAAAAACAACTCTCGCAATGGCAATGGTCTGGATGGTGGCGACCCAAGGTTAAGGCCGGAATTGCCCATGCGATGAGACATTGCTGCCATACGGTGCAAAATGGCAGCCTGAGAACTGGGGAAGTTGCGCAATTGCAGCGGTAGCCCCAGCCAACCATCCCTGGCTGCAAACAGGATAGCGGCGGCGACGATGTCCGATTCCGTCAGCAGGGGATGTTTGAACGACAGCAGGTCGGCGCATTTTTCACGCAGAAAGAACAACGTCAGGACACGCGAGAATGACTTCGGATGGCGTTCGAAAATCTCAGTGATCGTGCTGTCGGTAAAACTGGCGATGGTGCGCAGGTCATTGACCAATTTCACCAGTGCAAGCTTCATCCGTTCGTCCATGCCTTCGCCGGCCGATCCCAGATAGTCGAGCACCACGTCTAGCGGCGTGAATGGAGCATCGGAGAACCGACATGCCGCCACCTTCATGATTGCGCCCCAAAATAACCTGTTAGAAATATCGCCAGTACCGATTGCCTGACCCGTCTGCATCCACATTCCTAGCGACGAAATCAGTGGATCGGGAATTGATTGCGCGACCTCTGTCTTTGCATCGAAAGCCAGCCGACACGCATTCATACCAATTTCGCCAATATTCCCCATATGCAACAAAAGCGCCATGATCCCGCCAGCCGCGAAGGGCGCATCAAGGACAATCCCTTTTGATGGAATATCAATGCCGGATGGTGGCCAGTGCCATCCAGTAGCTTTTGAGAAGGCGGATGCGCTGACCTCCCGCTTAAAATCCAGCAAGGGCACGTTTCCGAAATCCCGCGCATCGGCTTCGCATGTGGTTTTGTTGTCGCTTGACTGGAAAGCAATGGAAGTTACCCAATTAACAGGCAGCGGAGCCGGAATAAGCAAAACCTGTTCACTGCCATCCAACCCATCGGGAAAACTGACTTCCTTCGCCCTCCCGTCCGAATCAATGGCCATCACCATGCCCTGCAAAGAGGCCAAGTTCATTGTGGCAATACATGGGATGAGGTGACTGCGTTCGCTGATCGAATAGGCAATGGCAGCCTTGGGAACCTCGTTCGCAAAAACAGGGATCCATCCGGGATAAGCTGCCAGCGTGTCCTGGTAATACTTTTTACCAAACCCCATGGGCGGCATGACCAGACCAGCGGCTAGTATGTACAGAAGATTCAGATGGTTGCTCACTAACAACCAGCGTGGCGCCGCCTTGGCTGGGGGTGCAGGGTTCGCTGTGCCAAAAAGATCTGTGTTGGGTTCCATTACTTGCGCTCCAGAATTTCAGTGTCTTGCGGGAGGATGGCATCGACAGGGCAATGCTTGCCGGCCTCTTTCAGCATAATGACCCGCTCCTTGGCACGGGCTACCATGACGTAAAAAAGGCGTTTTGTTTGATCCTGATTTTGAGTATTGCAAAAATGCTGATTGATATCCGCCAGAAATACCGTATCGAATTCGAGCCCTTTGCATGACTGGGCATTGATCACCATGATCCCACCTTCGTTGAAAGGTATATCTGGGCTTGAACCAGCCAAATAAGTCTGAACGGCAGGGGGCGCATTATCGAACTTAATGGTGACCCTAGCCTTTATTAGTGCGTCGAAGTAGCGCTCACGAGTCTTGTTATTCGGCGCGATCAAACCAATGAGCTTCTCTGGCGCCGTATCCGCATTTTTTAAAATACGCTCAATCAGATTCTGGAAATCGCTCTGCTCATATGCATAGTGTATTGGGCGGATGGCGGACGGTCTATTCGGAAGTGCTGGCGGGGGGCTGGCGGGGTCGCCTGTATAGAATTCACGCGCCAAGCGAGCTATGGGGTGGGAATTTCTGTAGTTATCTTGTAGCTCAATGACATCATTGGGTGCAATGTCCAGACTATTCTGGATGTCCTGTCTTGTACTGTTTTGGCCGGAGACAATTTGTTGGTTCTGGTCGGCAACCACATAGAAGTTTGCAAATCCCAGGTTGGCGAGCGCCTGATAGAACTCGGGCGGCATATCCTGACCTTCGTCGATGATCAGAAACGGATGTTTTGCATCCTCAGGATGGGGCAAAGCAGCGATGATTTCTGATGTACGAACCCAGTCAATCTCTTGCCAACCGTTTTCATTTGGGGGGAGCTTAGGCACGGCCTCTCCCGATACTGCTTTGAAAATACTTGCGAACCAACTTTGCCACTGTTGGCTGCACAACTCCATTCCAAACAACTGTCGACTCGCTTGGTTCAATAGTTTGTTGTAAACGAGGAAAATATAGTCATCCTTGTCCTGCTGATGTCGCCTTGAGCGCAGCAGGGCGAGTACCGATTTCCCTGTGCCGGGGCCGCCGATAATGAGGTGTTGCCCCTGTTTTGGCAGAGCACGAGCGTCCTCCTGCTCCTTGCTGAGGTCTTGAATACCCGGCAGGTTGAATTCGCGCTTTGCCATGCCCCAGTCTTAATCCAAGCCACTCAGGAATGCTGGGATACCTGTTGTGACATCACCTTTGATGAACGTCCGATCCAGCAATACATTGCCGTAAGCGCAACTCGGCTCGGGAATCAATGCGCATGCGTGACAGGCGGCACGGTTGAGCAGACTGGGTCCTTGGCCGCCATGTTCAGAACACACCGGATCAAGTGAGCACCATTCTGCATGGTCAAATACGCTGGATAGCAGGGGCAAAAACCGCTCTGGTGTGGCAAGTTCGGCAAGCCCGCCCAAAGAGCCCACTACATCTGGCACTGCCACATAGACCAGAATACCCGACATGGGCAACTTGCTTGCGGTGCAGTAGATGCGCTCTTTCAGTGAAGCCGCCGGGTAGCCTGCCTCGGTCTCCAACTGCCGAATCAATAGATGCGCGAGTGTGTGAAGCAGCAGGAAACGCGGGGTGACGATGATCTCGGGGTCAAATCGCAAGCCGGTGGCAGCAAATCGGCGCTGGAAGTCATTTGAACGCACGCTAAGGGTCGGGTGGGTTTCCCATCGACTCAGCAAATCTTCATCCAAGCTGAAAAACACGCCTTCCCCGTAGAGTTCGAGTGCGGGGAGCCAAGAGCTCTCGCCAACGATGTCTGGCGGCACCAAGGTTCCACCCATGCGTTGGAAACCTTCCAGCACCATGATTTCCTTGAGGCGGTTGACGGCGATGAGTTGGCTCACCGCTGCGATGATCCGAGCCGGTTTGGTGCCATTTAGACTCCGGATCATGGCCTTCCAGGCACAGGTGTGATGGTGCGTAACGAAGTCTTCGTCATCCGCCACGTCCGGCATCTCGTCGCACAAGGCCTGGTATTCGCTTTCAAGCAGTATTCCTTGCGTGATGTTTTGCCCGTAGAGTGGGTAACCCTTGCCAATCTCTTTCAGGGCATCTTCGATCTGCGGGATGGAACAGCGCAATTCGCTGGCGATCCTGTTCAACGCGCCTTTTCTCGCAAGCGGGTATGTAGCCTGCTCGATCAGATTCAGCTTTTGTGGACTTGAATACAGACGATCAACGACCGAACCCTTGCGTATGCGCGACTCGGGTGGGATGACCAGCGCATTGCGCGTCTGCGGTGCATGTACGCGTGCATCATTGATTTCCAGCACCGTAGCCATGCTATCGGTAGCGTCTGCATCTTCTTTTATCCAAGGTTGTTGACGTGTCTTACCAAAAGGAATTTGGAGACCATCACCGAAATCGCTTGTGGCATTGCATCTTTCACAACGCAACTGACGACCGGAGGCACCCTTGTCAATCAAGCGCAGATAAGGCTCGTTCCAGTCCGCGCGGCACTGTTGCTGATTCTGCGCGCCCTTGCCTTCCTTTGGATGTGCAAGAAAATGCCAGGGCACATCGGCCATATGTCCATCAACGTGAATCAACGCCCACGGTGCTTGCTCAAGCTGCGGCTTATTTGGGCATTTCTTCGGATCGCTTTCCTGGCAGCGTGTTTTTTCACCCTGTGACAGTCCTCTCCATGGCTTGTAGTGCAGCAGACCACAGGATGGGCAACGCATCCAGGATGGGAAGCGTTGCGCGGGCACACATTCCCCCTCGATTCGGCCGGTATCTAGTGCTTTCGCGACAGGAGGTTCTCGCAGTTCCTGATTAATACCCAGTGCAGAGCGAACGCCATCTACGTAACGAATAGGCTCGCCAGCAGGTTTCCCACTCTCACTCTTGTCCGTCCATTCGCGAATATCTTTGACGGTCATCAGGTAATCAGGGCCGCGCACAATGGCACCCACCGAACAATGGCGTAGCAGGTGCGATAGCCGAACGGGGATTAACTCAGTTTTCTTGCTCATAGTGGCTTGAGCAAACCGGTATTTTCGACGTTGCGCATGGACTGGAGTGTTGGCCACAGCCCTTTGATCTGGTCGTCGTGGTTGTGGAGCAGACGATTCGCTACCATGTCCGTGTCGGGGGCCTGGTAATTCAACTGAATTTTCGATGCCTGACAGTGCGCCGCTTCCGCGTGCCATTGCTCGACTAACCGGTCGAGGTGAGAAGCAGTCTCCACAGCGCGCTGAGGGTCAGCCTGTTTGCAGCGATGCTTCAGTGCCTCGACAATTTTCTTCACATAATCATGGCCTGAACTGAATTGCCCGGCTTGGTTGTTGGCCCGCAGATAGTGACCGGCATGTCGGATGGCAATCACCAGCGCTGCATGCAGAGCGCGGGTGCGTGCTTGATAGGTGTAGGGGGTGACGCTGGTGGGCTCTACGAAACGGTAAAAGGCTTCGTGATAAGGGCGGAAACTTTCGTAATGGGACAGGCTGCGCGCCTGATCGCGGTAATAGTTGGCAAACACCAAGCCGGGTACCTCGCTACGCCCGACCCGGCTGCTCGCCTGAATGTATTCCGCCGTAGTCAGCGGTTGGCCGTTGACTATCATCAGGGCGAGACGAGCGACATCCAACCCGACAGAAACCATGTTGGTGGCCAGCACGGTATCGAGGCACTCCGGGTTGTCGCGGGGTTTTTCCAGACGGGAAAAAGTTCTGGCATTTTCTTCCGCGCTGGAAATGCTCGTAAGTTGTGCAATGCGTGAGGAGAGCCGCGTGATTGGCTCTTTCGCTTCTTGCTTGCGCTCTTCGTTAAGTCGCCTGACAACATCCCGCACATCGATATTGAAGGCATTGTGACTGTTGCCCACGCCTTTCAAACTGCCGTGATAGACCACCTGAGTCCACCAGGCTTCGAGCAGATCGTCTCGATCTTCCTGTCCAACATCAAAGACCACTTCGGGTGCCGCCAACAACGATGCCGCGAGCGGAGCCATGCAGTGCTGGCGGTCAAGCATGGGGGCCAGATAACCCACGTACATCCGGCCAGGGCGTTTATCTAGGGGCACTGTACGGGCAAAGTACGAGTCGTCGCAGGACAAGCCCGGAGGTGGAAAAACAGCCAACCTACGCCCATAGAGGCGCTCCACCTGCTGCGCTGCCATGCGGATGGTAGCGGTGGACGCGATGTATTTTGGGCGGATGCCGCGCGCCTTCAAAACGGTGTCCAGGGCGGCCTCATACAACCCAGCCACGGACCCCAGCGCCCCGGCGATCAAATGCAGTTCGTCCTGGATGACCAGTTCCGGCGGGCGATTGCCACTTACACCAAAGAAGGCGTTGGCACGCTCATCCCAAGCTAGGCGAGCGAACTTGTCGATAGTAGCGATCAGTAGCGTGGGTGGCTCGTCGTAAAGCGCCTCATCCACCACATTGCAGGGCAGTACGTCTTGAACTTGTTGCCCGAAATCGCACGCCTTATTGGCGCAACAAAAGTGGAATTCGGTTTCGGTCGCGACATAGCTTTCTGGTGCCGCGAAAAGCGTGCCGCACCAGGGGCAGTTTTCTAGTACCAGGCTACGTAGTGCTCCTGTATTTCCGTTGCTGGCTTGTTCAACATACTTCTTGGCATCTTCAAATCGGTTTGGGCTCGTGGCCGAGCCTACCCATATGCCGATAGTGATGGGGGCACCATTCTTTAGCTTTGGCACCCTGCGGCGAATTAGTTCCAGCGCACAGATCATCCGGGTAGCACGCTGAAATTGCTGCGCTGTCAGCAGTCGCAGCGTGTAGCGCATGAGCACAGTCGTACCACCACCAGAGGCGGGGTTGGTGAGCCTGCGCCAGACGATGAGAAATGCGATCAGACCTAGGTACGCCTCGGTCTTGCCACCGCCGGTAGGGAACCAGATCAGATCGACAATCTCCCGGTAGTCATCGTCTTCATGAATGGCCGATTCCATTACAGCCAAGAGAAAGGCCAACTGGAAGGGTCGCCAGCGATAGTCGTTGTCGTCTCGGCGCTTACCACGCACATGGTCGGCCTGGCGCATTTGATCCAGCATGGCTTGGTTGGCCAGTTTGAACGATTCGGCGGCGAGGTGATTGCTCCTGAGTAAGGCCACGCCTCGGCGCATCCGTTCGAGGGCGGTTTCCATACGTTCGGTTATGCGATTTGCCGCTGCGCGTTCATCAGGTTCAAGCTCATTAATCTGGGTGTTCTGCGCGCGAACCCATACTGAGTATTTCTCAACGAACTGGTCGAGTTCCTTGAATATCTCTGCTGTGGCTTCGCTTTCCGCCAGATGGGCGAGTCCAAGTACATAGTTGTCGTCGCCCGCTACATCGGCGGTGACCTGCGGCACTTCCACCGCCGGCATAAACTCGGTCCATATTTCTTTAACATGATCCTGTTCCACCCGCCAATCCACCGCAGCGCCGTGGCCGATGGCATAGATATGCCTGTGCTTGTATTGGAGTTCCAGTTCTTGGTCTTCCTCGCTCAACAGGCATTTATCGACACGGGGATACGTGCCGATTTCACCCGCTTCCAGAAAACAGCGGAGATTGACCTCGAACAGGGATTGCTTGGTGCGTTCTTGGGTCAACTCTTTGGGCTTGCCCTTGGTGTTCGACTCATGCATATTGAACAGAGAAACCGTAACGATCCAGCCATCCTGAAATGGGCGCCACAACACATCGACGCTCGCACTTCCGCCCAACACATCTACGCGCTGGTTTGACTGCGTGGATGGTTGCTTATCTGGCTGCGTGAATGTTTTTGCTTCGTTATCCCCGCCAATGTGTACTCGCTTGTACTGACCAGTGAATTTTCCAGAATCCCGCTTCTCCTCGTAACGTGCAGCGGAAATGACAACGTGAAATTGTATTTCTTCACCGCTAGCAAAGAATGAGAATCCGACTGACGAAGGTGGCATATAGCGGCGGCGCTTCGTTGCTGACTGAGCATCACTTCCCGCAGTCGTGTCATCCCCTAGACTTTCGGTATCGTCGTCGTCATCACTCACCGAGGCCGGATCAATGCCTTCCTCATCACGCATGATCGGAAACAGAATGCCTGTCGGGTAGCGATCCAGCGGTGATCCTCGCAATAAATCCTCACCAGACGCTGGCCCAATCAGCTGCTTTTTAAGCCATTCGAGTAGATCGCGTCTTCCCTTTTTGTAAATCACCTTTCGATACTCCGGTAGCGACGAATGCAAGCATCGAGTTGGCTGCGGCTCGCGGTTTGAATGGCTACCAGCAATTCGTGGCTCACTGCTGAAAGGTGAAAGCGTCGCTGGAGTTCTTTCTGAATGTGCAGCAACAGATAGGCTGTGGCTTCAGCATCGGCCAGTGCACGATGGTAACGGCCTGTTGCGGGCAGACCCAGCGTCCGCACGAGAGTGCCCAATTTGTGATTCGGCGCTTCCGGGAAAATACGTCGGGCCAGGAGCATGGAGCAAGCGAATTCCTGTTTGCGCCTTCCATTAATTCGGCGCAACTCAGCGTCCCAGAATTTGCTATCGAAGGCTGCGTTGTGCGCAACGATTGGATGGGTGCCCACAAATTGCACAGCATCACGCATCACTGCTTCAACCTTGGGTGCTTTGCGAACCATTTCATTGGTTATACCGGTCAAGGCTTGTATGTCATTGGGAATCGAGATGCCTGGATTCATCAGGCTCTGATAACGGTCGAAGATCTTGCCCTCTTTAATGAGGACAATCGCGACTTCTGTCGGTCGCGCACCAAGGGCCGGGGAGAGGCCGGTTGTTTCGAAGTCTATGACCGCATGAATTCCCATTTAGTGCGCTTGCCCACAAAACTGGTAACAGACTCGATCAATGCAACGTAGCTTGGGCCCCTTGTTTGAACCCTGAGCTTCCCTCTGTTTTTCGTCTTCCAACTGACGGGCATTATGCCACTTTCTGTTGCTCGTGTTGAGCGCTGATCCAGCGTTGCAAGAAGTTGGCTGGCGAGGAAAAACCGAGCATGGAATGCAACCGCTTGCGGTTGTAGAACGGCTCGATGTAATCAAAGATGTCTGCCCGTGCCCCGGCCTGCGTGCTGTAGCGCGTACATGGCACGCGCTCATTCTTCAAGCTGTTGAAGAGGCTTTCCGAGCAATCGTTATCCCAGCAGTTCCCCTTGCGACTCATCGAGCACTGCATACCGTTCTCGCGCATCAATCGTTCTACCCGCTCCTTGCTCGCCGGGTAGCCACGCCCTCGCAGTTCCCGCGTCATGCGCGGGCTGCCATAGGCCCCTCTGACCTCTTTGTGAATGGCGCGGATGTGCGTCAGCATCTGCGTGTCGGTCAGCCTTTTCCGGTTCGGACGGCCGCCCCGTTTCCAAGAGGCATAGCCGCTGGCGCTGACCTGCAGGGCAGAGCAAAGCTCGACCAACTCATATTCCTTGCGCTGTCCATCAATCCAGGCGTACTTCATAGCGCATCTGTGGCGAAGTACGCCGCCGCTTTTTTAGGATCTCGCACTGCCGCTGCAGCCGGATGTTCTCTACCCGCAACCGTGATATCTCCATTTGCTCCGGCGTTACCGGGCGAGTGCCCGGTCCGCCCAGATTCCCTGCGTCATTCGCTTTGACCCAGTTCCTCAGTGACTGCTGGTTGATAGCCAGCTCTTTTGCAACGGCAGCGAAGGTGCTTCCCGCCTTCACCCGTTGCACTGCCAGTTCGCGAAATTCCACCGTGTATGACGGCTTCGGTAGCTTCTTCATCTCGTCTTTCCTTTCCATGCACATGGGGCGTTATACCCCTCCTACTGGAAAACGAAATTTCGGGGGAAGCTCACGTTCTGGCGAATCGTGCGATTAGCAGCGGCTGTTTTTGGCGGCAAGCTCTACATCTGTTCCCCACTATAAATGGGTGGATTACCGCACCAGTCAAGCCAAAATACACACCAGGCAGCACAAGATACACACCAGGTAGCACAAGATACACACCAGGTAGTGCCAGATACACACCAGCTCGGTGCTCTTCGAGCATGTGTACGAGGGTTACCCAGAGCGCAACGCAGGGGTCTATGCCGATGTGGCATGAACAGACGGCAGGCTAATACCTGGTTGTGGCGGGCCATTGCGTGGCCCGTCGCCGAGCCAGGGCGTTAGGCACTTTGGGAGGGTATATGGAGGCGTTTGCGAGATGACTGTCGGTGTTTTGGTTACGCTGAATTAACCTTTACCGTTGGAGTGCATCCAATCAGGGCCAGAACAGCTATTGAAATCATCGTAGGGGCCCCCATCTCTGGTTGCGTTCGTTTTAACTCCAGGGAAAACACACGATGAGCGGCAAAGAAACCCTCGGCTTCCAGGCCGAAGTCAAACAACTCCTGCAACTGATGATCCACTCCTTGTATTCGCACAAGGAGATCTTTCTGCGCGAGATGATTTCCAACGCCTCGGATGCGGCAGACAAGTTGCGCTTTGAGGGGCTTT
>Ga0194120_10010049_pt1 | contig 11810 bp, 11 predicted proteins | sample TA2MahCa65mmetaG_FD_148642 | JGI IMG/M metagenome (GOLD analysis project Ga0194120, IMG submission 148642) | Freshwater microbial communities from Lake Tanganyika, Tanzania - TA2015019 Mahale Deep Cast 65m | ecosystem: Environmental > Aquatic > Freshwater > Lake | place: Tanzania: Lake... | reverse complement strand
TGCGAAAATGAAAAGGAATACAATTTTTTTCTATACTATTTACCTCGGGAACTACTTTCCAACTTTTTTAGTTTGAGTGAAGTCAAATTTACATATTTTTTCTACAATCAAATCTATACGGAGTTAATATTTATGTACCGTAAAACATTTACGTTCTTAATGATTGCTTTGGTTTTCTCAGTTATACCGCCGCAATCGCTTGCACAAAAAAAAATCGAGAAAAAAGTTATTGTTCGAGCAGGTAATCAAGGATGGCTCGGTGTGTATATTCGAGATGTTTCCAAAAAACTTGTTGAAAATAATGAACTTTCCGTGAACAACGGAGCATACGTTTTTGAAGTTATCGAAAATAGTCCCGCAGATAAAGCGGGAATAAACGAGGGTGATGTTATTGTAAAATTCAATGGCAACGACATAGATGACGCAGATGAACTTTCAGAAATCGTTCGAAAGAATAAAGCAGATTCGGAAGCAACGATTGATGTAGTTCGAGGAAAAGACACAAAAACCTTTACAGTCAAACTCGGCGAATTTTCTTCTTCTGATGAAAGTAATGATTCAGACGAAGAAGAAAACGACGACGACGAAAGTGCAGAAATATGTATGGAAAATTTTGCGCCGCACGCAATGTTTTCAATGATGGAACAAAACGAATTCAACGGAGTATCCATTATGGAACTCAACGAACAACTTGCAGAATTCTTGAATGTTCCAAACAATGAAGGAGTGTTGGTTTCTGAAGTTGAAAAAGAAAGCGACGGAGCAAAAGCAGGTTTTAAAGCCGGTGATGTAATAACAAAAATCGGCGGAAAGAACATTGACGAAATTGCAGACTTGCACAAGCAATTCAAGAAAAACTATGGTAAAGAAATCAACTTCAATATTTGGAGAAAAGGTACATCCGTAACACTGAGAATGGAAGTAGAGGATAACGATTTTTCTTCAAATTGTTGCGGTAAAGAAAAATGCGGCAAACGATTTCGATTCTTTAATTTTCGGTTCCCTAAGTTTCACGGAATGTACGACGGATTCCATTATCAATTAGACAACTTCAACGACAAGTTCAAAGACTTTCAATACAAATTCAAGATATTCAAAGACAAAAAAGAAACGAACGAACTATAGCATTATCAAAGGCGAAGTTTATTACTTCGCTTTTTTTTGTACGAGAAAAAACTATTTTTCTCGTTTTACAATGACAATTGTTTTATCGTCCGACGCGCTTCCGTTTGCACTGAATTTTTCCACGTCTTCTATTGTCAACTGGCAAATTTCCTTTGCCGAACATTTTTGCAGTTCAAACAATTTTTCAATTAGCCGAGACTCTCCGTAAAATTTTCCTTCATCATTTGATGCTTCAATGATACCATCGGTGTACAATAACAATATATCATTCGGATGAATCAGTGTACTTTCTGTCTGAAAATGTGCTTCTGGAAATGGACCTAATACTTGGCTTGTTGTTTCGAGAAATTCAACTTTCTGTTTATGTGTATGCAGTAATACCGGATTGTTATGACCAGCGTTCGAATACACAAGCAAACCGTTTTTATCGTTCGTGAGTTCTCCAAAAAAAAGTGAGACAAAACGTTCATCAGCAAATGTTTTGTTTAAAAGTTTATTTGTACGCGAAAGCAATACGGAAATTTTTGTTTGATGAACAATTCCCATTCGCAATGCGCCCGAAGTATATAACGCTTGCGCAGCAGCAGAAAGCCCTTTACTCGCCGCATCGCCAATCATAATTGCTAATCTGTCGCTTTCATCACTCTGAACGTAATCAAAAAAATCTCCGCCGACAACGCGGTCTGCAATTGAAATCCCGTATAAATTGTAGTTATGAAATGTGCATTCGTGTTCAGGAAGAATTCGTCGCTGAATGATGCGCGCTTGGTCTAAATCGCGTTCAAATTCTTTCGCCGTGCGTTCGTTTTTTCTTTTCTGCAATATTGACGTAAGCGAACTTCCGATGACATTCATCGTTTGCAACATTGCTTCGTTGATGTACTCCGAATTGAATGCAAGCACATACGGAAACACAGAATGTTTTTTCCACTTTACAACTTCTCCAACGCCTGTCGCTGAATATTTGTAAATACCTTTTCGTCGTAAATATTTGTTCGTTTCCGTTGCTAATATTGTTCGCTTATTCACGAGGTCGAGAAACATAGGATAATCAAGAGCACTCAATTCAAAATTATTCCGAACGCGGTCAATTTCACCGACTTGCGCAATTAAACAATATACTCCTTTTCGCGCGTCAAATTTCCAAAGGCGTCCTCCCTTAATTTGAATATCTTCGTTGCGGACAATATTTTTCAATACGTGAGAAAGCAGTTCTACATCGCTTTTATATTCAATGGATGCAAATTGCTCAATGGTATAGTAAAGTTTTCGTAGATGCATTAATAAATTCTTCGATTCTGAATTTTAGGAGTTTTATTTCTCAATTACCGTTCATTCATTATACTTGTTATGGAAAACAACCAAAATCCGAACTGTCACCTGTGTTGGGGCGCGTTCCTCTGCGGGATTGGATTTGGATTTATTATTCTTATTTGGACAATAATTGAACATAAATTTCTCTATGTGCAGTTAATTTTCGATACTCAAAATTTTTCTTCTTTCCACCTTTGAATGAACGATCCACTGCTCCACTTATCATATCAGTCTTTTGCAACAAATTATTAGAATAGGTAGGTTGAATTTGCACTTTCTTGATATGAGTTCTTCCGCTTGTTAATGTGTTTATTTTTCGCTGCAAACAAGCATTGCCATCAATTATATATCACCTTTTATCGGTCGCAGAACTATTTCCTCACACACAACATCGGATGGAAAACGATAAACTTGCAATACAGATTCAGCAACTGATTTTGGCGACATCATTCGTGAAGAATATTTTTTTCTATCTGCTTCATTCCACATTTTCGTTTTAGTAGCGCCGGGAAAAACATTGACAACACAAATATTTTTATTGCGCACTTCTTCCCGTAAAACATTTCCCAACATCATCCCTCCCGCTTTCGAAGCAGAATACGCTCCGCTATTGATAAATGTTGTTCTCGACGCAGTAGATAGTATATTGAAAATCCATCCTTTTTTTCTTTTCAACATCGAAGGGAGAACTACTTTCATACACAAAAACATTCCCCGCAAATTCACAGCAAAAACTTCATCAAATTCTTTTACAGTAGTTTTTTCTAATGATTTGAAAACGGTAACGCCTGCATTATTGATAAGAACTTCAATTTCTCCCAATTCTTTTTGAATTTTTTTGTGAATTTGAAAAACAGATTTTACCGTCGTAATATCGCATGGAAAGCTTTTTGCAATTCCATCAACGGAAACAATTTCTTTTTCAAGTTTCAGCAATTCTTTTTCATTGCGGGAAGAAAGAGCAACGATACATCCAATGGAGGCAAATTGTTTCGCAAGTTCTTTTCCAATTCCTCTGCTTGCACCGGTAATCCACACTACGGGACGAAATGCAAGTACTTTGTTTTTATGATGTTTCATTGTGTGAAATAAAAATTCCAAATCTCAAATAAAATCCAAAGAACAAATTTCAAACTGGAGATTGCTTCATCACAATACATCAGGATTCGCAATGACAATTTGTTTTTTGAGTTTTAAATTTATTTGAAATTTGCTCTCTGTAATTTGGAATTTACCAACTACGAAAGTTTAATGTTTATCAAGTTCAGAAACTCATTTCGCGTTCGCTCATCATCACGAAACGAACCAAGCATCGCGCTTGTTATTGCAACGGAATTTTGTTTTTCCACTCCTCGCATCATCATACATAAATGTCGCGCTTCGATGACAACTCCAACTCCATCGGGATTTAATGAATCAAACAACGTATCTGCAATTTGTTGCGTCATTCGTTCCTGCACTTGTAAACGCCTCGCAAAGATTTCTACGATACGCGGTATCTTTGAAAGCCCAACAATTTTTCCGTTCGGTATGTATGCGATATGCGCCTTTCCATAAAACGGAAGTACGTGATGTTCACACATACTGAAGAAATCAATATTCTTCACAATTACCATTTCGTTATACTTTTCTTCGAATATTGCATTGTTAAGAATTTTCTGAACATCTTGTTCATATCCGCTTGAAAGAAAAAGCAGAGATTTTGCAACCCGATACGGTGTATTCAATAATCCTTCGCGCGTTGGTTCTTCTCCAATCAATTGAAGCAATTGATGAATAACATCTTTCAAACGTTCTATTCGCCGTTGCTTTTCTGCTGAAAGTTCTATATGCACAGTGGTATTGAAATCAGTAATGTGAAAATAATTTACTCACCTTTGTATGTAACAATATTTCTTCCGGATTCTGCAAGTACAATAGAATACAACTTTCCCGGAAATATGTTCGGCTCAAGTATTTTCCAAAATTCTCTTGCAAGATTTTCCGCTGTTGGAATTATTCCATGCAAAAAATCAACGTCAAGATTTAAATGTTTATGGTCAACTTTTTCCAACAATTCTTTTTTGATGATGTCAGAAAGTTTTTTCAAATCCAAAATCATTCCCGTTTCTGCATCAGGTTCGCCGACAATGGTTACTTCGATATCGTAATTATGTCCGTGTCCGTTGGGATTTGCGCATTTGCCAAACACTTCAAAATTCTTTTCATCAGAAAATTTCGGATTGAAAAGACGATGCGATGCAGCGAATTGTTCTTTGCGTGTTAAGTACACCATCAATGTTTTGCAAGATAATTCGCAACACTATCGTGCGATTCTTTCAATGTGGATTTCCCTTTCGTCCAATTTGCAGGACAAACTTCACCGTGTTCTTCGGTAAATTGCAATGCATCAACCATTCGCAACGCTTCATCAACACTGCGTCCTAACGGAAAATCATTGATGAGCAAATGACGCACAATTCCATTTTTATCAATCAGAAATAATCCCCGAAAGGCGACCATCGAACCATCAGAAGTGAATTCGTTTTGTTCGTTCACGAAAAAATCTCCATCGAGCACTCCGTAATTTGCAGAGATAGTTTTTGTTGTATCAGCAACAATCGGATACGTGATTCCTTGTATTCCGCCTTGTGCTTTCGGAACCTGCAACCATCCCCAATGCGATTGCTCTGTATCCGTTGAGCATGCAACAACGACTACATTACGATTTTCAAATTCAGAAAGTTTCTCCTGAAATGCGTGAAGTTCCGTTGGACAAACGAATGTGAAATCTTTCGGATAAAAGAAAAACACTATATGTTTTTTACCAAGATATTGCTCTAATGAAAAATTCTTGACGATATTCCCTCCGTTGATTACTGCGTTTGCAGAAAACGAAGGGGCTTTTTTACCAATAAGTGAATACATAATTTATTGAAAATAATAGTTGGATGAGAAATTTTGTTTTAGAAATTATTTATGAAGGATACGTGCATCACAACAAGTTCAACGCAGTACGTTTTTTTTTCCAAAATATTTAAACAAAACGCGACGTTGATTATACTGATGAGAACGGATAAATCTACGATGAAGTAATTGCTTTTGTTATTTCTACGTACGGCGGCTCAATTCCCGGTTGTTCAGAAATCCAAACATATTTTATTGTTCCATTTTCATCGAGTATAAAGACTGCGCGTTTAGAAACGGAATATCCCTGAACACCAATAAAATCATCGTGTGTTCCACAGTATAATTTTGAAACATTACGATTAAAATCGCACAACAGTGGAAATGTGAGATTGTTTTGCGCTGCGAATGCTTTGTTTGCAAATGGTCCATCTACGCTAATTCCTACTATTTGTGCATTGAGTGAATTGAAGTTTGCTAACGAATCGCGCAATGCACACATTTCTTTTGTGCAAACGCCGGTAAATGCGCCGGGATAAAATGCGAGAACGGTATTCTTTCCCATAAATTCTGAAAGCGAGCGTTCTTTTTTATCGGCATCGAATAATGTAAAATGAGGGGCTTTATCTCCGAGGGTTAATGACATAAGTTCCTTTGTTGTTTTGGGGTTAAAAAATTGAAGGCAAAATTTATTCAAAACTTGAGTGAAATGCAAAGAAGATGCAATCACAAATCCATTCTCACTGCGAAGTGAAACAGATGTATATTTTTTTCTTGAAAAGAATTTTTGGAAAACGCATATTGAACTTCTACAAAATAATCGCGAATAAATTCATACTTTGATACAAACTCAATATGAATGTTTTTTTCCATGCGACCGTCCAGAAATTTTACTTTTTCCGCGTCGTATTTTCTGTGGGGAAGCAAAAAATCTCCGCCAACATTGCGATAATTTCCGTTCGCAGAATCTATATTCTTTCCGTGCCGAGAAACATTCATTCGAACAGAATTACTCCAATCTTCATCCGCTTGATGCTCTATTTCAATAAAATAATTTTCTGAATTCGGTTGCAATGAAGTTCCGAGTACATAGCCATCGTGCGAATAATTATTTTCCCGCGAACGCCCGTGCGAAAAAACATATGGCTCAATGCGTGTGTATTCAAATCGGAACATCGTATTTTCAAGAGTGAACGGCTCTGCAAACAGGAATCCTCCTTGCATTGCCCAACGATTATCCCAAGAATTTGTTCCGAATGTTTTGAAATTGATATCGTCGAACATCAGAGAAGAACGTATTTGAAAATTATCGAACAACGAACTTTTCAAATCGAAAACTAAAAATGTATTGTCGCGTTCTTTTCGCGCGCGTTGCACCGATTCAAAAAAAATAAACGGATTGAGATATGCCGCATCCACCGAACGATTACTGTAAATTACCATTTCATTTATACCGAAATCAAAATATCGCGAGAACGTAATTCCGATACGGTGAACAGCGATGTATTTATCAGCAAGCGTGCGTTCAAAATCATTCGTTTGCGGTAAAAAAATTAATGAACTCTTCGAAGGTAAAATCCATCCGTGTAGAAAATTGTATTGCAACCATTGATACTGTGTTTTGAATACAACAAAATCGAATTGAGGAGGATGGTCAGAAAGAATCAGTCGTTCACCGATTCCACTTCCCCATAATATTCTTTCTCTTCCGAGTTGAAACGAAAATATATCAGCATCATAACGAAGATATCCTTCTGTAAAATCGAAATTGCGAAACGCTGTATCGTATATTTTGAAATTCGCTCTCAAACGTTTATCACGTAACAACACATCTCGGTCACCGCGAAATTCCGCATTTGTACCTTGCAAATAAAAACCAAAACGATTTGCAAACGTTCCCCGTGCGCGTCCTCCAAACTCTACAAATCCTGCTCGCTCATTTTGCTTCGAAGTTTGGCGATAATCAATATTCAGAAGCCCATCAATCGTAATTGAAGCATTAGAATCGTGCAACGTGTAGAGATGCTTGATGCTGTTGAAATACTTTGCATCACTCTTTCCTGAAAATAATGAATATGAATTTGACAGATTTTCATTCGTTTCATTTTCAAACTCGACGAAATATTTTTTCAATAGTGCATTTTCCTTTTGATGTAAGGGCTTATTCTGTATGAGCATTAAATGCATGGCTATTTCTTTTCTCGATAACGGAAGTACAACATTATTGTAATTTTGAAGAAATCCACGCACATTCATTCGTTCAAGAAATTGGTACACAGGATGATGCACAGGAACATTTTCTGCTTGAGAAAAAATTTTTATTGAAGAAGAAAAACAAAGCGCTGCATATAAATATACAAGAGATTTTTTTTTAAAAGTATAGAAGTATTTCATCATCAAAAATACAATCCGTGTAACATTACTGATGGGTAAATTTGCAAAGCAGGAAGCGGAAAACGGTAGAAGTTCAATAATTGTGCAACGGCTCTTCCCGTCCAATTATCTTGTGGAATAATTTCTTTAAAATCAAAATCTAAACCGACGAGCGCAACGGGATATTGTTTGTCGGGAGATTCCGTTCCGCGAACAGAGTAACCGATAGCGAGAGAAAAAAATGAAGGAAAAATATTTTTTTGCAAAGGGAAAAGTTTTGTAGTGTTTAAACTCAACCAAAATGTTTGCCCTTCATAATCGTCAATGATAATATGTTTTTGACCAGAAATATTTCCCGCTTCATTGAGTTTGCGCGGATAGTAACTTGCTTTGAAATTCATTGATTGAAAAAAAGGAACGTGATACTGAAGCACAGGATACCATGCGCCAACAATATCTGCAGCAGCGTCAACACGGTCAAATCCCCAAAGCGAAAAGCCATCTTGAAATTCTACAAACAGTTGAAAAACACTTCCGCTAACTGCACCATAATACAACGAAGATTGTTCATTCATTCCGGACCATTCTAAACTTTTTGCGCTGACAAATGTTAAAATATTTCCTCCCCATACGTGACCGATTTTATCAACATTCAAGCCGTATTTCAAATCTTCTCGAAAATGAAACGGCTTGCGATAATTTTTCCACCACGCATTGAGTTCGTAGATATGAATGGTCGCCATCGTTCCCAAATACGTGCCAGAAACAAGCGCTAAACGAGGATAACTGATGCGAGAAACATTTGCCGTATATGGATAATTGAGTGAATCAATTTGTGAATGAGCAGTGAAATAGACAAAATTGAAACAAGTGTAAATAAAAATTTGATTTATGTATTTTATCATGCAACCGACTAATCAACTTACATTTTTTATACGTGAAGTTGAGAACGAAAATAATAAATTGTTTTTTGCAGTCCCTCACTTCGATTGTATTTCGGTATCCATCCTAAAAAATTTTCTGCTTTACTAATATCCGGACGACGAACTTTCGGGTCGTCTTCGGGCAACGGCTTGAAAACGATTGTACTGTTGCTTTTTGTTAAAGCAATAATTTCTTTAGCGAGTTCCAACATCGTAATCTCATCAGGATTTCCAATATTCACCGGCTCAACAGTTGAAGACATCATCAAACGAAAAATTCCATCTATCAAATCGTCAACATAACAGACACTACGAGTTTGATTTCCATTTCCAAAAACAGTAACATTTTCACTGCGTAAACTTTGTGTAATGAATGCCGGAATTGCTCTTCCATCATTGATTCTCATACGTGGTCCGTACGTGTTAAATATGCGCACGATACGTGTTTCGATGTGATGAACGCGATGATATGCCATCGTCATTGCCTCTGCAAATCGCTTTGCTTCATCATACACGCCGCGAATTCCAATTGGATTAACGTTTCCCCAATACTCTTCCACTTGCGGATGAACGAGCGGGTCTCCATAAACTTCAGAAGTTGAAGCAAGAAGAAATCGCGCGTTTTTTGCGCGAGCAAGTCCAAGCGTTTTATGTGTTCCCAACGAACCGACCTTCAAAGTTTGAATCGGAACTTTCATATAATCAATCGGACTTGCGGGGGAAGCGAAATGCCAGATATAATCAATATTTCCTTCAACATAGATATATTCTGTTACATCTTGCTTCGCAAAGAAAAAATTTTCATTCGTAAAAATATGCGCAATATTTTCAACAGAACCTGTAATTAAGTTATCAAAACAAAGTACGCGGTGTCCTTCGTTCAATAATCGCTCGCACAAATGGGAGCCAAGAAATCCTGCTCCTCCGGTTACTAAACTTATGGGCAAATTCATAAGCCGATTTCTCCTCTTCCTATGCTAATATAGATAAACCCTTTTTCTCTAACCATAACTGGGTCATAAATATTTCTTCCGTCAAATATGATGTTTCGTTTCATGAGTTGTTTCATACGTTCAAAATCCGGACGACGAAATTCGTTCCATTCTGTTAAAATCAAAAGCGCTTCTGTGCCTTTTAACGCATCGTAATTGTTTTCAAAATATTTTACTGAATCTCCAATTTGTTTTCTTATTTCTTTCATTGCAACGGGATCGTGAACGCGAATGACTGCACCTCGTTTTAATAGTTGTTTGATTATTACTAACGAAGGCGCTTCACGAACATCGTCGGTATTGGGTTTAAATGATAATCCCCAAACTGCTATATGCTTTCCTTTTATTTTCTTTCTAAAATATTTCAACAGTTTATCAACGAGAATTGATTTTTGTTTCGTATTGACTTCGTCCACTGCTTTCAGAATTTTAAAATCGTAACCTGCATGCGCCGATGTGTGCATCAATGCAGTTATGTCTTTCGGAAAACACGAACCGCCATAACCGATTCCGGAAAACAAAAAATGCTGTCCAATTCGAACATCGCTACCGATACCGCGTCGAATCGAATCAACATTGGCACCTACTTTTTCGCATAAGTTTGCAACTTCATTCATAAAAGTAATCTTCGTTGCCAACAAACTGTTCGCTGCATATTTTGTAATCTCCGAACTTCGTTCATCCATAACAATAATCGGATTGCCCGTTCGAACAAACGGCTCGTACAAATCTTCCATTATTTTTCTCGCACGAACAGAACGCAAACCAAGAACAACTCTATCGGGTTTCATAAAATCGCTCACCGCGGCACCTTCTTTTAAAAATTCCGGGTTCGATACTACATCAAATTCATACGTTGTTTCACGTTCAATTGTCATTCGAATTTTATCTGCAGTACCAACTGGTACCGTGCTTTTCGTAACAATAACTTTATAGCCGTTTAAGAATTTTCCAATTTGTTTTGCAACCGTTAGCACGTGTTTTAAATCTGCAGAACCATCTTCATTAGGAGGAGTTGGAAGCGCAAGAAAAATCACTTCGTTTTGCTTCACTGCGTTTTCAATGCTGGTAGTGAACGTTATTCTTTTTTCATGAATGTTGCTCCGCAAAAGTTCTTCTAATCCCGGTTCAAATATGGGAGACTTTCCTTTACGCAACATTTTTATTTTTTCTTCATCAATATCTACGCAAACAACATTGTTGCCGCTTTCTGCCAAGCATGTTCCGACAACAAGTCCTACATAACCAGTTCCAATAACGCTAATTTTCACAATGATATAACAATTAAATAGTGTAATAATTTGTCAAAAAATTATACACTTCCGATGAATTAAAAAAAAAATGTTCACACTAATGAATGTTTCACTACAACCTGTTCGTATGTATTCAGAACAGTTGTTAATAGGAACCTTTACCGAAAAGGACAACGGGGATTGTTTCGAAAAGTATTTCCAAATCAAAAAGAAAGGATTGATTTTCCACATAGTATAAATCGAGCAACACCATTTCTTTGAACCCTATATTACTTCTTCCGGATATCTGCCATAACCCTGTAATTCCTGGTTTCACAATATCGCGTCCACGAATTGCATCCCAAAACTCCGGCTCTTCTTCAAAGTTATTAAAATCCGAAACCGGTAACGGACGCGGACCCACTAAACTCATTTCACCTTTGAGTACATTGAACAATTGCGGCAGTTCGTCTATGCTAAGCTTTCTGATAATTTTTCCTACGCGCGTTACTCGCGGGTCGTTTTTCATCTTGAAGAGCATTCCTGTGGATTCGTTAAACTGAAATAAACTTTCTTTCAAATTGTCCGCATCTTTCAACATACTGCGAAACTTGATGAAATCAAATGATGTTCCGTCTTTTATTGCTGCACGTTTCTGTTTAAAAATAATCGGTACGCCCGATTCAACCATAATCGCAATCGCCGTTACGATGTACAACGGCGATAATAACAATATGAGAACCAACGATGCAACAATATCGAACATACGTTTGAGAATCGCTGATACAATTTTTTTCTTAACTGTTGTACCCGAAAACAATGGTATTCCTGCAATATCGTACACATGCGCCATCTTGAGTAATTGGTCGGATTCGGGAGAGAGTATTTTTAGTTCAATGTTTTCTCGCTTACAAATTTCTACGAGTTCGGAATATCCGTTCGTTGCAAATTTCGGGGACGGAATA
>Ga0194120_10010048_pt1 | contig 11813 bp, 11 predicted proteins | sample TA2MahCa65mmetaG_FD_148642 | JGI IMG/M metagenome (GOLD analysis project Ga0194120, IMG submission 148642) | Freshwater microbial communities from Lake Tanganyika, Tanzania - TA2015019 Mahale Deep Cast 65m | ecosystem: Environmental > Aquatic > Freshwater > Lake | place: Tanzania: Lake... | reverse complement strand
AGCAGTAGCTATGGCAAGACCACCATGACGGTCACTGGCGATAAGGTCAGACTAGGTGATTCGAGCTATGGCCCCGTAATCTTCACCATAGATGGCAACAAGATTCGGGAAGGCAATTCTTCCTATGGCAAGGTGATCGCCACTGTCGATAATCAGGGCCGCGTACGTGAAGGAAACAGTATTTACGGCAGGACGATCGCCAACGTGGATGGCAGTCGTGTCAAGGAAGGAAGCTCTCCCTACGGCAAGACCATTGCCAACACGGAAGGCGGAAGAATGTCAGGAGCAGCGGCGGCGAGTTTGATGTTGCTGCGTTGAAATACGTGACCAACTCACCACCAGAGACTGCTTTGTGGCGATGAATCTAGAAGGCCGACCGAGCCCGACACCGTCGTCGTCGAGTGACGTGGCGGTAAGCAGATGGGTTAGATCGGGCAGCTGCATCTCGCCGTATTTGCGAGCGTAGTGCGCAGCCTGCAGCGCCAGGATGCGGGCCACCTCGGCTAGGTCATCCTTGGTAGCATGGGCGATCATTTCCTCGGACAATTTCCAGTAGGCTTGGAATTCCCGGAACAGAGGGTTATCTGCATTCATGATCCTGGCTCGCGCACTTGTTGTCGGTTGTCTTCTCGCCGCTCAGTCCGTCCTTGCGGACTTCTCTGGCAAGGTCGTCGGTGTCAGCGACGGCGATACGATAACAGTGCTGAAGGATCGGGAACAGGTCAAGGTGCGCCTGGTGGAGATCGACGCACCTGAAAAGGGCCAGGCCTTCGGTAACCGGTCTAAGCAGGCCCTATCCGCCCTCTGCTTCAACAAACAGGCCCGGCTAGAGGATAAGGGAAAGGATCGCTACGGGCGCACCCTGGCGCGGGTATATTGCGATGGGATCGACGCTAATGCGGGGCAGGTACGGCAGGGGCTGGCTTGGGTGTATCGTAAATACGCGCCGAAGGATTCGCCGCTCTATGCTGTAGAGGATGAAGCCAAGGCGGCAAGGCGCGGCTTGTGGGCTGATTCTAAACCTGTGCCACCGTGGGATTGGCGACATAAATAGAAGGGGAGACGGTGTTCATGCAGTCGGTGCGTCGTGTTGCACTTCAAGGTTGAATCCGCCCTCGACAATATCTGCACACTGACGAAGCATATTAGGCGCAATAAATAACCGGAACTCATTAAGTTCTGGATTCCACTGGCCATCAAGTGGAATCTTGCGCACGTTCAGCTGATTGTAGAAGGGGAGTTCTTTAAGGGAAGTCATAAGTTCAGAGGAATGATCGATCTCAACCAGGCAAAACTGGCAACTGTAGTCCTCGCACACTTTCCGAGCAAAACTTTCTCCACCAAAAAGATCATCAACACGAATCACCCTGTGCAAACCCACTTGAGATTCCAGGAATCTCTGCAATTCACCAGATTTTGCGGTATCAACCTGGCTATCCTTGTAACCGATTAGCAGAACAATCCCGTCAGAATGAGTAGGCACCGACACGCGATGACCGGGTTTGGCCCTAGACCAGCCGGCATCTAGTGAGTTGACTACTTTAATTGCTGCAAATATTCCCGCGCCAAACGCCATGCATGTCGTCAAATCAATCAAGTAGTGCGTATAGCTAGCGCTGGCCATTGTGATTGAAGCCGCTCCTGACTGAGCAAGAACAAAAACCTTATTCAGCAGCGCTCCAAGTGACCGCCCAACACCAATCCAGACCAATATCCATACCGTACCCAGTTCAATAATAAGCACCATCCATGCTGGCATTACACGGAGATGCGAATCTGAAAGAACATCATCCAAGGCTGTAGCCAGTATCTCGTTATCATCCTCGAGTGCCGATACCGCAGTCGCTTTCGTCATCCCCAGCCCGGGTGCCGAAACACCGAGCACAATATAAGCCCCCTTCAATAGCTTCAGCTTTTCATCATCAGGCTCAGCCTTCATCAAGTCGGCAAACGACATTCGGCTGTAACGGGACGATTTGTTTCTCCAGTTCAGCGTGATGGTATTGGGTATCTCATTCAGACTTTGTCCGCTTACTATTAGGGTACGCGCCACAATACTGGGCATCGTAAGTCGGCTATCACTCCAGACAACGGCGTACTTTCGGACGATACCATCACCATCTGGTTTCTGGTTGGCAATCCCACTCTTCTCAATCATTGAGCCAAACATTGGCATAAGAACAGCAACAGTATCGTCCAAGCCCTGATGGGGATCTCCCGTTCGCTTCAGGAGGTCAGAGGCTTTAAGCTGGCTCTGCTCGTCGTTATCCTGATTAAGCCTAACCACCGGATACGCTACGTTAGGAATCATTACTGATGCAGCTTCCGTCGCTGCATCTGAATCCGGATTTGACTTATCTGGATCAGATAACAGCACATTAAATAAAACTGCACGGGCACCGGCTTGCGATAGTCGATCAAGACCATCAGCCAATACAATGCGTGGCCAAGGCCAGCGACCATGTTCTGGAGCCAGTATTGCCAAGGACCGCTCATCCACATCGACAATGACAATTGATGATGATGGCTTAGGACTACTCCAGCGGGTTTTGAGAATTGCATCGTGTGATGCCTTGGGGGAATCGGGAGTAATCTGCCCCGTCAGGAACATAACCACAGCGTAAAGCGATGCTCCCAGCCCGATGAATATAATGACGCGGGAGCCCATGTGCCGAGAAAGCATCGCTCCAGAGGTCAGTCCAAGTTTATGCAGTCCGTCTATTCGGGTACGGATGCCCCCAAGTGTCAAAGGCCCTCTGACCAACAAGCGCAAGGCTTCTCGAATTGATTGTCGTAGAAATTCAAATGGGGACATCGGGCACCAACAGCGCTTGAATCTGAATCAATGGTTCTGTTTGCTCGGGAAAAATACACTCACAAAGAGTCGCGGAATGACTTGAACCGTTTTTCCCTGTTGGCGTTTGTTTTTGTTGCCGGCCGAGGCAATCTATCAAGTCCTGCCGTCACAAGGGCATTAAGTCTTTCAACTGGATTAGGATGCGTTGAGAAAAGCAACTCAGTTCTCGGGTCGTTTCCTTTGATCTGAACCAACTGCTCGAGGACAGACAGCGTGCTCACAGGATCGTATCCAGCGCGGGTCATCAATTCCGCGCCTAAACGATCCGCTTCATATTCGGCTGTTTTGTCGAGACCGCGTGCGTAGATTTGTCCACTCGCCAAAGAAAGTTTGACCATCTCATCCTCCTTGCTAACCTCCTGGAGGTTTTTTGAAGCCTGCTCGGCAAGGCGCTGCCTTTGGATCACCTGATAATGGTGTCGGCGTGTTACATGTGCAATTTCATGCGCCAATACATAGGCCAGATCATCTTCGCTTTGAAGCTGCTTGACAAGACCTGATGTCACTAAAACGTAACCGCCAGGCATCGCGAAAGCATTGATAGAGTCGCTTGTCACAACACCAAAATGCCATTTGTAATTAACGCCAGCGAATTGTGCAATCGACTGCCCTACTGCATTTACGTATGTTTGAACAGGCGCAGACTCAACGAGCTTTGCAGCACCAAGCAACTGAGCCGCTGAAGAACGACCAACGCGCTCTTCGTCGGTCTGTGCGCCTGCGCCCAATGACACAACTGCAAGCATGAGTGCAGCAAATTTCAACTTGGATTTACCAATCATCACCATCCCCCTTCTTCTTACCCTCTGAAGGTGCGGGTGTTGCAGAACCTACCGGTGCCCCCCCTGCTTTGGCTGCCACAGAAGAAGACAAAGAAATATTCAGATTTACGGGCTGAAGCCCTCCCTCGCTTCTGAAAGCCTGTAATGCGGATGAATCAAAGCTCAACTTTTCTAATTTAGCCACATCATCAAAATTCGGTTTCCCCTGCAACAGATCTTTCGCTGAGAGACCTCTCGCAGCTGAAGTCGAAACGATATTGCCTTTGCCAAGGCGACCGGTATCAATCGCAATAGGCCCATCCCCCCCGGACGAAAAGTTGATCGCAGAGATTTTCAACCACCCCTGTCCTGAACTTGAACTAACCTCGACCCAAAAACCTTGGCGCTTGAGAACCTTGACCTGAGTGCCGGCTTTAACTTTCACGGAACCAGTCTGCCCATCGGGCTTATCCAATAGAGAGACATCGTCCTTCACTGTTTGGGCGTTAGCCATCCCGAAGGACAGAACCAACAGGGCTACTCCCAGCTTGTAAATAATGCAATCAATATTCACCGCCCAATATCCTTATGGTCGTGTCCTTTGACCTAATGTGCCCGGGCTCAACCAGAACGGTTGATTTCTCAGCTTCGTCTATCTGTTCGGGGCGGGAAGGTTTTGGAGCAATGGCTCCTAGTGATTCGTCCGCCCTCCTCGGAACAACATCGATCCGAGGAGATACGGGAACCACGCGACAGCTTGGATTTTGAATCGGAGCACGCATTGTCACCAAAATTTCCTGGCCAAGCATCTCATTGGAAACCATGGTAAATCCGCTAATCTCAGCCTCAAGCCTCGCACTCGGATTGGGATCGAAATTGCAGAGCGCATGCGCAATAGAACGCATGGCCTTCGTCGCCAAAAACTCCTCCGTCCCTTCCCGAGTTCCTCGCTGAAATCCAGAAGCACTGGCATAAATCCATTGCCCCACTTTGGTCACACCATTACTGCCTAACCGCTCGCGGATCTCTGACGAGACCTGTGCCGCCAGCGGAAACGCAATAGTTGCGAGTCCTAGTGCGAAGTATGAGAGCTTTTTCCCAGCCATCAAAAGTCGCGGGAAGGACGCCCCTGGCCGCTGTAAGCCTCGACTTTCTTCTGAGGAACCGGTGCGCTTTTCGGCGCATTAGAGCTTGCAGCACCGGAACTAGCACCTCCTGCTCCGTATGCCCCCGCAGCAGCAGCTTTTGCCTTTTCACCACTTGCATGGTTAAGGCTAGACAAATAGCCTGCGATTTTTGCCGAGTCAACCTTCCATTGCATTACCACGCCAACAATAGGTGCATTGTTTGCGGGGTGAAGGGTTTCCCATTCATATGCCTGAGTCATCCCGCTGATCGGCAGTGCATCACCAACTGCGCGGACTCTGCGTTGAAAAGAACTTTCCTCTTGGTAGCGAGTCGACTCGTCGGCAAAAACTGTTGAAGTCTCAGCATCGAGCAACAGACGATTCGTTTCTACTGCCTCTCCCATAAAGGAACGAATAAGCCCCATTGCACGCGTCTTCGCAATCTCGTAAGCGTTTTCGATACTTTGCTGATTCTTTGATCGGGGCTGAGCTTGCGAGTAAGCCAACACAACATAGTCTCCCTTTTCATCACGTACCAGCTGAGCGCCATAGGTTGTGATAAGCGTGGACTTCTTGTCTGGGATGTGATCTGAAATCTTCTTACCTGGCTCACCTCTTCGAATCAAGTCCCATTGATTCGTCACGATGGCATCAGCAATCGCATGGAGTTTTTCTGACCATACAGTCACGATACCGACCTGTCCCTGACCCGAACTGGGATTTTGCTCAAACGAGGCCATCGCCTTAATGCCGGTGCAACGAGCTGCCGCAACTGTAGAAACAGCGTTTTTGAACGATTGAGATTCAGCAACAGCCAGTGCAGCCTGCTTTTCGACAGGTTTTGATGGATCCAGTCCTTTTTTGCGAAGCTCTTCCGCCATTTTCATACCAAGGAGTTTTTCACCATACAGAGCAGCGGTCTTTACCACTTGAGGGATGTTAGCTTTTCCACTTACATCCTGATTGAGGGCCTCAGCAACCTTTGCTGCTCCCTCCTGAGTCAGCCCCTCACGGCGAAGCTGCTCTGCATCCGCCCGTGCTCTATCTGCGGGCGGAAGAGTAGTGTCCAGTACAGCCTCAGTTGCAACCACTGTCTTCTGAAACTCAGCGCACTGTGCCTTGGCATTAAGCATTGCCTTGTTGAATGCGGCGATCCTCGCATTAACAAAATTCGGATCTGTAGCCGGTGCGGAAATAGTGGCAGTCGCAAAATCGATTAATACAGCACGACCGCTCTCGTCCTTTTTGTTGTCCTTAACCTCACGAAGTCCCTGTTCTCGAATGAACTTGTCCATCCGTGAGCGAACAGTCTCAGAGCCGGAAATACTATCAGGCAACTCGGGGATAGGTTTCTGTTCGAGCTCAACTTTCCCTTCTTGAGCATTCACTGAAAATGAAGGGCTAAGTAGCGCAACACCAAACATTGCCTGCAAGCACAATGCAACTTTCATCAACTTCATGATCTTCCTTTCTCAATTACCAGTCATCATCATCTCTCTTCGATTTCCCGCCTGATGAACTATCATTGGTTCCAGGAAAAGGAAGCAGACTTGCTTTTAAATTTAGGTTGACACCTGGAGCATCCGCTTGGACACGCGCAAGATAGGCGCCTGGTTTGAACATTCCGGGAAAATTCCCGGAAATTACCTTGGCGACCGCCGTACGATCCGTGACACTAACCACCTCGGCTTGAGCAATTTCACGCTCTTCCGGCCCCAAGGACTCGTTTGTATAAGGATCAACCAGACTCTTACCAAGGCTAACGATTCGGTAGACCCTTCCTACCTGAACCGTATCCCCCCCTTGGTTGAGGGTAATTTCACTCCCAGAAATACCCACCACAGCAACAGGATAAATTGCTGTGTTGATCACTTGCCCAATGTCTGCGCCAATATCAGTGGCATATTGCCCAAGAGATACTGACGAGGGTAGTCTTCCCGGATTATTGTATGCCTGCGCAAATTTGATTTGGCCAGAGGCAATGTCAATCACCCTGACATCAATCCCCACGGGGGCAACAGTACGGCTGACCACTCGGCCTGTGACACGCTGTTGCTGCGTTTGTTGTGATGAAAACTCCTTGATTGCCGCAAGAACGATGTAGTCGGCACCAATGCGAACTCCCACTTTTACGGTCTCTTCAATCGGTGCATTGCGGGCATTTACACCAGCAAGTTCCCGATTACTTTTGTCCGTGTAACGACGATCAATCATTGCAAACTTGCGCGTCTGGGTCAGATATGCTTCTAGAGATGAAGAAACGCTTTCTGCAAAGTGTGCCGCATCAGAATTGCCTTTGGCCGATCCAGAGATCGTCATGGGCATCACAGCGAGTTTGAGTCGTTTCAACTGTTCCGATGGCTTGTATGACGGAATTGCGGCATTGATCTTTACGAATGCGCGCCCAGATCCTGGGCTTGTGCCAGACTCCAGCACACTGTAGGACTTCACAACACCGCGGGTGAGCTTTTCAATATTCTGCTTGAAGCTTTCTTCGAAATTAGTTGTGCCATTACGGGTCACCTCACTCATCGAGAGGGAAGTCGCCGTAGAAATCCTCATGCCTCCCACCTGACTAATGGCATTTTCAATGGCATCTACTGTTGCTGAAGGAATATCCCCACCATTACCAGTTGCTATGACTTCCCTAAAAACAATCTGGGTCTGCGCTTGAGCGGGAAGCCCAGCAAGGCAGTACATCAGAAATGCGAGTAGACGTAGCAACATCTGGGTAATCTCGAAAGGGTTACTTAAGATTCAACTGATTGACGATAACATCTGCAGCCGCTGTCGCAGCATTTGCCAAAGCATTTCGACTTGCGTCAGTCTGCTTCTCTGCACGCCCGGAAAACGTTCTGTTGGCTGCCCCAACAGACTTGCTGAATCGACCTGTCAGATCAAATGCTTGGATGTTCATGTTTCCAGTTGCAATCCAAAGTCCGGTGTTGGGATCTGTGCGGTAACCATCAACCTCAATTGATGCCAAGATGATGGTTGGAATCTGGCAATCCTTGAGCTTCTTAAAAACATCATTGCGTATGTTTGCTGGCAATTGACCAGTTTCTGATTGCGCGTAGTGTTTTGAAAAAGGATCGTTATCAGGCACACCACAGTTTGCAACCAAATCCTCCCAGACAACTGTACTCATCCGGTTATTGGTGAGTATCTCATTGACGCGATTCTGTAAATCGTCAATATTAGGCCAAGGGGAATACTTGATCTTGTCACGTTTATTCTCATGGGATCCACCCGTAACCGTCTTGGATGCCTGGGTTACAGATGCCGCATCTGCAGAAGCCTCGGCAGAGCCGGACCGACTACCAGCAACTGCATCTGCACTAGCTGTTGTACCGCTTGTACGGACTGTTGACTCAGCCCGTTTAGTCACCTTTGTTTCAAAAGAGGTCTGTATGTCAGCGACGCGAGCCATTACAAGAAAGGCGACATCCTGGGTACTGGCTTTCGCTGCTCCTCCTGATGTTTGTGTCATCTGCCTCATCCGACTTTCAATCACGCTTTCATTGATTGTCGCCTTTATGCTGACGGTACAGTCACCTCCAAATGTCCCCGTGCACTTTTCATCGACGACGGTAACGTCTGACACAAAGCTATCAAGGTTTTCTGTAAAGGACTTTTCGTTGGCAAGAATATTGTCGAGCTTTGCCCCCTGCAATGTGCCAATGTAGTTTTTCCAGGCCGATAGTTTGGCTTTTTGCATCGCTGTCTCTTTGCTTCCATCCTGACCTTGGCCCCGCACAAACTTCTGCTGGGAGTAGGCGGCGTGATGAGTCATGGACAGCAGTACTGCCAGGGCGAGTCCGACAATATTTTTCTTCAGCGCGTAATGATGCATATCCCTATCCTCTGGTCTTCGCACACAATTCCAGCAATCTCGGTAACGAGGCTGCTATGGCATCAAACTTCACATTCGTCTTCTTGAGCTCTTCTGGGTCTTTCTTTACGATACCTTTAAGAAGGAACGTAAGGGTTCTTGTCAGCAATCGATCAAAAAATACCACATCCCGCTCCGGCGTATCGTCTTCTGTTGACCCATGCGGGATCCGGTCGTCATCATGGTTGGCGGCAGCGAAGGTCTGAAAGAAAGGCTTGGCTCCATCACCATCAAAGGAATTCTTGACCCTGAAATTGACAACCACCTGCCGACGAATCGTAGTCACCCCCATTTGTTTGCTGGGTATGACTTGCTTCTCGATATCGCGAATAATGATCTCGAAAAGAAGGTCTGCATCAGGAATCTGAATCTTGCTGTCCTGCGCCTGCAGGTTGTTGCTGAACTTCACCGCGTAACGCTTGGCAAGTGCGTCATTTTCCTGAAAAGGCAGTAACGGTATGTCCAGTAGATCGCAGATCAAGGCACTGGCCGAATAGCCCACCAGCTCCCTGCCAAAAAGATGATCAACCCTAAGTTGTTTTAACTTCTCCTTTGCTTCTGGATGAAAGTCTGCCTTCGTCACCCGTGCAAAATAGTTTGAACTGTAGCCCCGATTCCACTTGCTAAAACCACCCAAAAAGTGAGTGAACGCCTTGACATACTGTTGATATACGTCGCCCAACTGCTTGACAGCTTGATCCTTTACGCTGCTCTTTCCCTTTTCCCACCGTTCCTCATGCCGCAACAAAAATGGGAAGGAAGAAACGATGCGCCAGGATGAGGATGAGTCGAATCCCAAAACCAAACCGACACCTGACATGAAAAAGAACAGGGTGTCGGCATTGTCTTTCCTGTCAGCGCCGATAGATGCCGTTTGACCAACAACGAGTTCGTAGTCGTGGGCAAACCCCAGCAAATATTTTTCACCAAACTCGATGCTATCCCTGAACTCAACCACCTCTGGCTTCATGGACTTCAGCGCACTGTTTAATGGGGCGCGCATCCACTTGAACGCTTCAGTGTTCAACAAATCCATCTGGTGGACATTTTTCACGTAAGCCTTGGTGAGGGAAAATCGCTCCTCCCCGACCCCACCATTCAAACCAAAACCAGTCCACACCGGCCGCCTCCCCTCAGAAGGAGCCGCGTAAGCCTGTGGTAGAGAAATCAATGTTAAAGCCGGAATGCCGGCGACAAACCGCCGCCTTCCAGCACTGAAACAATCGAACGTCAAGATTAGTCGTCCTTGTACTTGCTCATGTCGGTCGCCACGGCCGCAGCGGCTTTGCTCTTGTCAGCCATTGGGACATTCTTGGCTCTCATGGCCTGCTCCCACTTCGCCGTAATCATACAGCTTTGGATTTGAGCGGCATTGGCTTGCTTGATTGCCTCAAGAGGCGTCGTCATTTTCACGAAATCGCCAAATCCCTGCATCATTTCTGCCATGAGTTCGCCGAGAGAGTTGGCAAGAATCCCCTGAGCAACGTACCTTTTCTCCTGGGCCTCCACCAGCATCTGCTTTTGTTCTGGGGAAACCCCATCCACTTGCTGCTGGAAGAAACGAAGTTGTGCCTTTTGGAGTTCAGGCTTGATGGAAATAAAAGTATTCTTATCCCCCTCCTGAACCCCCTTCAGCGACTTCATGCTCTCTATTTGGCCAGAAGTTTGATTACCTCCCTGCGAAAGCGCAATCGCCTGACTGCCTTTCTCGATGGATTGATTGTTGATTTTCTCAACCTCTTTATAGAGCTTGCCTAACCGGGTTGTCGGAAACCTGTCGGCATATGCCTTTTGTGCAGCCTCGATCTGATTGGTGGTCCTCGCCAGCCCTTCTATCATCTGTCGCCCAGAAAAGTTCTTTCCTGACGCGAAGATATCCTTGAACGTCGCAGAGTAAGCTGTCTGGTAGTTTTCTATATCAAACTCCATTTGGATACCATCCGACTGCTTGTACTTTAAGGGCAAAGATGCGGCCTCATTCAGGTAGCCCACAGCAGCGTTAATGTTTTGCGGCTCGTATTCACCGTAGGTTACAGCCCTCCCCCGAAAAACGAGGGCGGTGTAATGCGGATACGCATACGCCTTATCAGCTAACTCTTTCCAACGTGTTGGGGACACGGAAAGCTCGGGCGCCTGAAGATGCAAAAACACCAATGCCATGAGCGCATCTCCACGCTCCTGCTGGTCCTTCGAGTCAGACAACTCGATCAATGCAGCCAATGTTGCCGGCTCAGGGAATGCAAGAAACGTATCGTAAATGGCGCGAACCCTGACTGTCTCGAAATTGCGCTGGAAGAAAGCAGCATTCGGAAAAGTCTTGCTCACCGATTTGTTCTTGAAAGCCCTATCGAACGCATCTTGCAATGACTCCAAATGCTCCAACCTGAACTCTTTCGCGATCAGCGACACATCCGGCTTCATCTTTCCCAAAGCCCCCGCCTGTTTGCTGCACCAATCGTTGTCAGGCATCAAACCCGTTTTCTTTTTCTTTCCACCGGCCACATCAGGCTGACCCGAAGGCATGCCCGCTCCACCCTGCATATCCTGCACCTGCCCAGCCTGCTTCTCCAACTTCTTGAGCAACTTTTCAAACTGAGCATGCGATGTCGCACTAAACGCAAACAAGCAAACAAAGGCGATTGAAGCCACCACCCGACCCTTGGACGAGCAGATTTTGATTGTGTTCATATTGCTCCTGAGGCTAACCTGGTTAGCCTAATTGTGCCGGAAATTCCAGTTCAAAACGGTTCGAAATTCTGGGTTAGCCTCAATATACCAAAATCGAAATTTGAATGACTCTTGATGCTTTCGTTATCTGATGGAGTTGGCGCTGGCGGGACGGCGGTTATGTCGGATGGCCGAGCAAAAAAAATCTTCGGGATGTCAGCACAAAACACCCCATACGCCTCTGGCCCACATACCGCCCCCACCCCTACCCCGGCATGGGTGAAGCCGTAGCCATGGAAGCTTCAATCAGGTTACCCGCCAAGACGATCACCCCCCCCGGCCTCGCCCGATAGGCCTACCCCTTGAGGCCGAAATAAAGGCGAAAAACCTACATAGCGCCTACATGAATTGCGAATCAGAAAAAACAAATGGCCTGCATTGCTGCAAGCCATTGTTTTGATTGGTGGCCAGGGGCGGAATCGAACCGCCGACACGCGGATTTTCAGTCC
>Ga0194120_10010047_pt1 | contig 11814 bp, 7 predicted proteins | sample TA2MahCa65mmetaG_FD_148642 | JGI IMG/M metagenome (GOLD analysis project Ga0194120, IMG submission 148642) | Freshwater microbial communities from Lake Tanganyika, Tanzania - TA2015019 Mahale Deep Cast 65m | ecosystem: Environmental > Aquatic > Freshwater > Lake | place: Tanzania: Lake... | reverse complement strand
CCCTGGCCGTCGCCGCCTGCGGCGAGGGGCAGACGCCCAAGCCGGCCGGCGACGCCGCGGCGGGTCCGGCCGACTCGACCGCGCCTCCCGACCAGGTGGTCGACGCCGGAGCCGCCGACGCGTCGATCGCGAGCGAGGTGGCGCGATCGGTCGACGCCGGGCCGCCAGACGTCGGCGGTCGGCTCGCCGAGGCCGGCCGGCTCGACACGGCCGGATGCAAGCCGGTCTGCAAGGGCAAGATCTGTGGTCCCGACGGCTGTGGGTCGCTGTGCGGTTTCTGCGCCTCCGGCAAGTTCTGTGCGCCCGACGGCAGCAGTTGCAGCGCGTTCTGCGAGAAGAACTGCACGGACAAGGCCTGCGGCAACGACGGCTGCAACGGCGTGTGCGGCACCTGCAAGGCCGGGTTCCACTGCGGCGACGACTCCAAGTGCTACCCCGACGCCTGCGAGGGGTCGTGCGACGGCAAGGCGTGCGGCGACGACGGCTGCGGCAAGAGCTGCGGCAGCTGCGCCGGCACCGACTACTGTGTCGCCGGCGCGTGCAAGTCGAGCGCGTGCAAGGGCATCGATGCCAAGGAGGGCAGCTGCGAGGGCGACCTCCTGCTTTCCTGCCAAGGCGAGGGCGCCGCCGCCAAGAAGGTGGTCAAGGACTGCGCCGCGCCTCCCAACCTGCAGAACCTGACCTGCGCCTGGGACGCCGCCCAGAGCAAATACGCCTGTGTCGCCAAGACCTGCGACCCGAGCTGCAAGACCGACGCCGGCCTGCCGATCGTGTGCGGCAACAACGGCTGCGGCAACCCCTGCGGCGCGTGTCCGACCGGCTGGAAGTGCAGCGTCACGGCATGCGCGGTGGCCGCCGGCGCGTCGTGCACGCCGACCAATTTTCCCGTCCAGGGCGAATGCCAGGACACGGTGTGGGTCTACTGCAACACCGGCAAGATCGTGATGGTCGACTGCGCCAAGGCCGGCTTCGACACCTGCGGCTGGAACAAGCAGGCGGGCAAGTACGAGTGCCTGTAGCTTTGGTGTGGCGGCCTCGGGATGGCCTCCTCCGCGGGCCGTCGAGCGCCGCTGCGGCGGGACCGGTCACACCGCGGAGCGGCTTCCCGCCAGGATCGGCGGCCCAAGCCCAACAGGTGGCAACACGGTCACCGGTCGGTCGGTCGCCGACGGGCTCGGCGTCTTGGTCTGTCCTCGACACGGTGACCTGGGGGCCCCGGTCAGCCGGCGGCGGCGCGCGCCCGCTCCATGTGGTCGAGCAGCGCCTTGTAGTCGGTGCCCTGCCGCGCGCCGTAGGGGCCGTAGAACACGTCGTCGAGGCACAGGCCGTGGGCCGGCGCGGTCTGGCCGGCCTGGCCGCGATCACCGCGGTCGATCATGAGCGCGACGTCGGCGGGCGCGAACCGGTGTCGGCCCACGCCGACCAGGGTCCCGGCGATGATCCGCACCATGTTGTGCAGGAAGGCGTTGCCGTCGACCTCGATGGTCGCGACCTCACCGCTGTCGTGGACGGCGACCTGGTGGAGGTGGCGAACGGTCGACTGGGCGCCGCACTGGGCCGATCGGAAGGCGCGGAAGTCATGGATGCCGACCAGGTGCGACGCGGCCTCGCGCATCGCGGCGACGTCGAGGCGGCCCTTGATGAGCCAGGCGCTTCGGCGCCACAGCGGCAAGCGCGCCGGCCCGGCGCAGACCCGGTACAGGTAGCGCTTGCCGACTGCGTCGGCGCGGACGTCGAAGTCGTCCGGCACCGCGCCGGCCGCCGTCACCTTGACGTCGTCGGGCAGGCAGGCGTTGAGGCCGAACATCGCCGCCTTGGGCGGGAGAGGGCGCGCCGTGCGCACGAGCACCGGCATGCGGCGGGCGTGGACACCGGCGTCAGTGCGCGACGACGCCCGCATCGCGACCTCTTCGTCGAATCGGCGCAGCCACGCCGCTTCGAGCTCGCCGCCGACCGAGCGGATGCCGTCGGCCTGGCGCTGGAACCCGGCGAACTCGGCGCCGTCGAACTGAATCCACAGCAGGATCCCGTGCGTTTCGGCCAACCAAGGGCCCGTCGGGGACAGCCGTGAAGACGCTGAGGCCATCGCGACAGGCTCCCAGGCAGGCCGCGGACGCGGACTGCGAGCGGCCCAAACGGACTGAATTCCCTTCAGGCCATTTTGGCCGCCGCCGCCAGACCACCAAGGTGGGGGCCGGGCGGGCGTTGGTCCGACAGGCTGCTAGAGGTCGAAGCCGAGGCCGAACGACACGATCGCGTCGGACAGATCGAAGCTCTTCGCGCTGCCGAAGTCGTTCATGTTGCGCCAGTCATACTCGACGAACAGGTAGGAGTGGTTGACCCCCATCTCGATGTCGAAGCTGCGCGCCGCGGCCGGCTCGAGGATGTCGAGGACGAAGCGCATGCCGGCGGCAGCGTGCACGCCGGCGGTGCCACCGAGCGCCTCGCGCTTGACGCCGTCCTTGCCCTTCCAGGTCGCGATCGCGTCGGTGCCGTCGAGGATCCACCACACGCCGTAGAGCAGGCCGGCGCGGACGTAGGGCACGAACGGCACGCCGCCGCGGACCCACAGCGGATCGAGGCGATAGGTCAGATCGAGCGACAGCGGCACGATCTTGAAGGTGGTCTTGTCGGTCGCCGACTCGCCGGTCGCCTTGACCACCGCCTTGCCCTCCTTGGTCCACCAGCCGGCGCCGACGCCGAGCGACAGCGAGCCGAAGCGATCCCACAGGCGGAAATCGGCGTTGAGGCCGAACTCCCACGCCGCGCCGTCGAACAGCGTGGCGTAGGGCTTGGTCTTGCCGGTGAAGGGCCCGTCGATCGCCGGCAGGTAGCTGCCGGTGCGGAAGTCGAGCGCGTTGTCGATCGGCGACGCGGCGAGCGCCGAAGCGGGCAACGACAGCGCGCCCGCACACAGCGCGACGGCGACCAGACCCGCGCGACCTCGCCTGCGGGCGGCCAGCAAGGCGACGACGAGCGCCAACAGCGCGGCCCAGCCGCCGATCCGCCCACCGCGCGTCGCGCTGCAGACGGCGAAGCCGCCCTCCTCGGTGCCGTTGGCAGCCTTGTAGTACTGCCACAGGTCGACCGTCTCGATCGGCGTACCCTTGCCTTCGGTCGAGAAGCCGGACTCGTTGTCGTTGGCGTCGACCGCCGTCACCGCGACGCGGTACTCCTTGCCGTTGGTGAGCCCGGTGATCTGGTAGGTCTTGGCGGTGATGAGGTCGGATTTCTTGACCTTCGACCCGCCGAGCGCGACCGCGGTGGCGTCGATCGGCAGGTCGGACCAGTAGACGTAGCTGCCGCTGACGGCGCTGTCGTCGGCGTGCTTCCAGGTGACGTGCAGGTTGCCGCCGCCGGCGGTGACGGTCTGCAGCGTCGGTGCCACCGGCCCGGACAGATCGACGCGGACGCGGCTCTTGGCGGTGTAAACCTGCTGCGCCATGCCGGTGGAGGCGACATCGTTGACGACAAAGTAGATGTAGGCGTCCTGCTCGCCGCCCTCGTCGCAGGTCGTCGCGCGACCGACCAGATCGCGCAGGTCGATCTCGGCCGAATAGGTCGCGCCGATCTTGTAGGTGACCTCCGGGCTCACGACGCAGCCGGTCTCGCTGTCGGTCTTCTGCAGCGACGTCTCCGAGCAGCTGCTGCCGCGCGCCGAGACCTTGACCACGCCCGAGAACACGGTGGTGCTGAGGTAGGACGCCGTCCAGTGCCAGTTGACCTTGATCGAGGGCTTTGCGGCGGCCTGGATCTTGAGGCAGTCGGCGCGGTTGATCGCGTGGACGTCGTCGCTGCCGCCGGGGGTCGAGGTCTTGAGCCCCAGGCGGGCAGGAGGCGTGTAGTCGCTGCCGGCGGCGGCCTCGATGCCGACGATGCGGATCTGCGGCACTGCTGCGGCGGGCGCGGCGATCGCCGCTGCTGCGGTCGCGACGGCGGCGACGGCGAGGCGGGCGAGGGTGCCGGTCGAGGTCGAGGTCATTCCGTGCTCCGGGCGGGCGCGATCCGCGCCCTTGTCTGCACGCGGCGTGCCAACGGGCCGCCCCGCCAAACCCCAAGCAGTGGGCGGGTTGTTCCCGCGCGGCCGGTCGTCGTCGTGTCGGGTTGGCGCGCGGCAGGCGGTGGCGCGGCGGCGATCGTGCCAGAATGGCACAGCGGTGCCGTCACCGTGCGCCGTGGACGAGCCCGAATTTCGCCGCCAGCTGCGCGATCTGGACCGCGTTGGTCGCCGCCCCCTTGCGCAGGTTGTCGGCGACCACCCACAGCGCCAGCCCGTGCGCCACCGACGGGTCGCGGCGGATGCGCCCGACGTAGACCGGGTCGGTCTCGGCGACGTCGAGCGGCATCGGATACTTGCGCTGGGCGAGGTCGTCGACCACCACCACGCCGTGGGCGCTGGTCAGCGCCGCCCGCGCCGCCTCGACCGTGATCGGGCGCTCGAATTCGCACGCGATCGACTCGCTGTGGCCGCAGAACACCGGCACGCGCACTGCGGTCGGACACACCCGCAGCCCAGGCAACCCCATGATCTTGCGCGTCTCGTGGACGAGCTTGAGCTCCTCCTCGGTGTAGCCGTCGTCGGCCGGGTTGCCGATGTGCGGCACGACGTTGAAGGCGATGCGTGCGTTGTGGACCTTGACGTCGAACGGCTTGCCGTTGAGGAGCGCGACGGTCTGGCTCGACAGCTCGTCCATTCCCTTCTTGCCGGCGCCCGACACGCTCTGGTAGGTGCTGACGACGACGCGGCTCAGGCCGGCCAGGTCGTGCAGCGGCTTGAGCGCCACCACCATCTGGATCGTCGAGCAGTTCGGGTTGGCGATGATGCCGGCGTGGCGCGCGATCGCCTCGGCGTTGACCTCGGGGACGACGAGCGGGACCGTCGGGTCCATCCGGAAGGCGCTCGAATTGTCGATGCACAGGCAGCCCCGCCGCGCCGCCTCGGGCAGCAGCTGCCGCGACACCGCCGACCCCGCCGACGCGATGACGATGTCGACGCCGTCGAACGCCTCGGGCACGGCGGCGCGGACCTTGAGGGTGCGATTGCCGAATTCGACCTCTTCGCCGGCCGATCGCGGCGAGGCGAGGGCGGTGACCTGGCTGGCCGGAAAGCGCAGCCCGTCGAGCACCGCGAGCATCTCGCGTCCGACGGCTCCGGTGGCGCCGAGGACGGCGACGTGGTAGCGGCGGTCAGTCATGGCGGCGGTTCGGTCAGGCCTCGGGGGCACGCCCGGGCGGCGGCGGCGGGATCACCACCGGCGCAGCGCCGGGAGGAGGAGGCGGAATGACGACGGGCGCGGAACCCGGCGGAGGCGGTGGTGGAATCGCCGGCTTCGGCGGCCGCCAGGTGGGCGGATGGACGCGGATCAGAAGCGTCGTGATGTTGTCGTGGCCGCCGCGCGCCTTGGCGAACTCGGTCAGCTGGCTGCACGCCACCGCGGCGGTCGGGGCGCGGCGCAGCACGAGGCTGATCTCGGCGTCCTTGACGAGGTCGGTCAGGCCGTCGGAGCACAGCAGGTACTGGTCGCCGAGGCGAACGCTGAAGGCGAACAGGTCGACCGCCACCGCCTCCTGCAGGCCCAGGGCGCGGACGATCACGTTCTTGTACGGGAACGACTCGACCTCGTCGGGCTGCAGCAGCTTCATCCGAAGGTACTCGTTGAGGAGCGAGTGGTCCTCGGTGAGCTGCGTGAGCCTGCCGCCGCGAACGCGGTACAGCCGGCTGTCGCCGACGTTGGCGATGTGGATGCGCTTGTGGACGAACTTCGCCGCCACCACCGTCGTGCCCATGTCACGCAGCTGCTCGTGTTGCTGGGCCAGGCGGTAGACGGAGATGTTGGCGCTCTCGACCGCCTTCTTGAGCCGTAGCGCGTGGTGGCTGCGCTCGGCCGGGCTCAGCTCGGCGCCGCCTCGGCGGGCGCGCAGGTAGGCCGACTTGACCCTCTTGGTGAGGTCGGAGTCGTTGTAGAACGCGCGTACCGACTCGATCGTGAAGGCCGACGCGACCTCGCCGGCCGAGTGGCCGCCCATCCCGTCGGCGACGACGTAGAGCTTCTCGTCCTCCAACAGGAGCAGCGCGTCTTCGTTGCCATCGCGGACGAGGCCGACGTCGGTCATGCCGAAGGTCTCGAGGGCATGGATCGGCGACAGCGGCTGTCGCGGGGCGCGCGGTGTTGCGTTCACGGTGGACTCGGCCATGCGCGCTGCCTTGCGGTTGGGTGGGGCGATGGGCCCCCAGGTGTCACCCGGTCGGGGCTGCCGTTCGGCGGCCCTGAGGCAGCGCCGAGCGCCCATGGCGGCGCACGGCGTGCGACGATCGATCGCGCCGCAGCCTCGGGTCGGCGGCGCCGGCCCTCCGAATCGCGACCGTAGCCTGCCGCATGTGTTCTGTCAAACTCCGGGCCGACGACACCTCCTGCCGCCGATCACCGCCGCGCCTCGGGGCCTGTTGGCCCTGGCTGTTCGCCAGCAGCGCGTGGGCTCGCCCGCGCCGTCACGGCCGCAGTCGATCCATCAGGCGCGGGAACGCGATCGTCTCGCGCACATGGGGCAACCCGCACACCCAGGCGACCGTGCGCTCGAGGCCGAGGCCGAAGCCGCCGTGCGGCACCGACCCGTAGTTGCGCAGATCGAGGTACCAGTCGAACGCCGACCGCGGCAGGCCGTGGGCGTCGATCATGCCGGCGAGGGTGTCGTGGTCGTCCTCGCGCTGGCCGCCGCCGACCACCTCGCCGTAGCCCTCGGGCGCCAGCATGTCGACGCTCAGGCTGCGCAGCGGATCGGCCGGATCGCGCTTCATGTAGAAGGCCTTGACCGCAGCGGGATAACGCCGGACGAACACCGGCGTGTCGTACTGGCGCGTCAGGATGGTCTCGTCGTCGCCGCCGAGATCGTCGCCGAACGCGATGTCGGAGCCGAGCTCGTGCAGCCGCGCGATCGCCTCGCCGTAGTCGAGGCGGACGAACGGCTTCTGCACCAGCGCAAGCGCGGCGCGGCGCGGCTTGAGATCGCGCTGCTCCTCGGCTTCGCCGCGGATGGCGTCGATGGTGTCGAGCTCCGCGCCGCAGTCCGCGATCACGGCGGCGCAGATGGCGCAGGTCAGATCCTCGGCGAGATCGATGACGCCGTCGAGATCGAGAAACGCTGCCTCCGGCTCGACCATCCAGAACTCGGTCAAGTGGCGCCGCGTCTTGGACTTCTCGGCCCGAAAGGTCGGCCCGAAGGTGTAGACCCGCCCGAGGGCCATCGCCGTCGCCTCGCTGTAGAGCTGGCCCGATTGGCTCAGGTAGGCCTTCTGGTCGTGGTAGTCGGTCTCGAACAGGGTCGAGGTGCCCTCGCAGGCATTGGGGGTGAAGATCGGCGTGTCGACCAGGACGTAGCCCTGCCCGTCGAAGAAGTCTCGAATCGCCTTGACGATCCGCGCGCGGACCCGCAGGATGGCGTGCTGGCGGCGCGACCGCAGCCACAAGTGGCGATGATCCATGAGGAACGCCACACCGTGCTGCTTGGGACCGATCGGATACTCGCCGCGCGCAGTCTGGACGACGACCAGATCGTCGCACGCGAGCTCGAAGCCCGACGGCGCCCGCGGATCGGCCCGCACCGTGCCGGCGACGAGGAGCGAGGACTCCTGCGGCAGGTGATCGGCGGCGACGAACAACGCCTCGGCGACGTCGCCCTTGAACATCACCGCCTGGATGATGCCGCTGCCGTCGCGGATCTGCAGGAAGTGGAGCTTGCCCTTGCTGCGGCGGTGGTACAGCCAGCCGCGCACCTGGACGCGCTGGCCGTCGAAGCGGCCGATCTCGGCGATCCGCGCGATCGGGACGCCGGCGATCGCGCTCGGCAGCGCCGGTGACGCCTTGGGGGCAGTGTCGTGGCTCATCGCGGCGCCTCGCTTGGGCCGCCGCGCCCGCGCCGCAAGAGCGGTGCGGCGGCCCCGCGTGGGGAGGATGGACGTGGAAGAGAGGGGCCGCGCGGGCGCGACCGTCGGGCGGGGCCGCAGACCGGGCAGATGCCCCGCGCGGTGCCGTTCGGACGCGACGGGCTAGCGGCCGTCGACCTTGTTCTTCAGCTCAAGGCCGACCTTGAAGAACGGCATCTTCTTGGGCCCGACCTTGACCTGGTCGCCCGTCTTGGGGTTGCGGCCGGTGTAGGCCGGGTACGACCGCACGGTGAAGTTGCCAAAGTTGCGGATCTCGATGCGCTCGCCCCGCTTCATGGCGTCGACCATCAGTTCGAAGATCGAGTTCACGACGGTGGCGGACTTGTCCTTGGTCAGGCTGGTCTTGGTGGCGACGGCTTCGATCAGGTCGGACTTGGTCATGAGGAGCCTCGAGGTGCTGCGCGGCGAGGTTCGCCGCAGGGTTGGGCGGTGGGCTGCCCGGGCGGGGCAGGGGTCGTCACATCGGCCTGTGAACGCGGCACCGAACCGCCACCACAGGGCGGGCCGGACAAGCCGCGCGGGCCTCCCGACGCGGCGGCGTTGCCGCGCGCGCCAGGGTCGCTGAGTGTAGGCCGGTCGGGCGCGCCGCGCAAGGGGCCCCGACCCGCCGCTTCCGGCGCTTTTCTGCGTCCCTGCGCCGGACTCGCTCGCTGCGACGGTCCCGTGGTCGCCTCACCTTCCTGCCCGATCCTCGTTGTCATTCATCCAGAATCTGCGGTCCGAAGGGGTTTCGACCGCGCATCCCGGGCGCGCCCGCTACTTGCACTTCAGCCCGATCGGGTTCGGGTACTTCTTGGTCAGCAGGACACCGTTCGCGTCTGCGCCCTTGCACGGTTGGATCGCGTTCGGCTGCCAGCTCACCGTCGCGACGCACCAGGCGTCCTTCTCGTCCATCACCGGCCCGACCTTGGTCGCGGCGAGCTTGCCGTCGAGGTAGATGGAGACGGTCGGCGTCGACTTGCCGAAGCCCCACGCCGACAGGTAGATCGCGCCGATGTGGTAGATCTTGCCCGCTTCGGGGACGTGCAGCCCGATGTTCTCAGGGCCCCAGCCGTCGCGATCGTCGCGCTCGAGCAGCGCGTCGTCGTCGTAGCTGTCGGGGTCCCCCCACTTGGTCTGCATCGTGAACAGGTTGCAGTCGAAGCACGGAGAGTACCACGGATCGGGCTGGCCGTTCTTGTCGTAGTCCTTCTGGCCGGGATCGTCGAGGGCGAACGGGTGGGCGAAGTGTAAATCCATGTCCGATCCAGCATACGTTCCGTCGGCGAGCTTGCCGTTGACGTCTCCTTCGTCGGTCTTGATCGGATCGCCGGGCGTGTCCCAGGTCAGCTCGATGTGGATCTTGTCGTCGGAGATGACGTTGAGGTCGTAGGTCGACGGGTTGCACCCCGGCGTCCCGATCGCGTCGGCGACGTCGAGGCGGATCTGGTACTTGCCGGCGACGTTGGGCTTGAACTGGACCACTTTGGCGGCGTCCGACGGCGCGAACACCGCGTAGGAGCCGGCCGGCTGTTGCGCCGTCCACTTGTACTTCGCGATCGGCTGCAGCGCCGCGCCGGGCAGCGAGCAGCTGCCGTCGAAGACGAGCGCGGTCTGGGGGATGACCTCACCGACGACCGATCCGCCGTCGGCCTTCTTGATCACCATGCACGCCTTGGGGCACTGCACCGCGGTCGAACCGTTGCCCGACACCGCGACCGACTGCACGCCGGCGCTGGTCGTGATCTCGACCGTGGCCTTGTTGGTCACTCCCTGCTTGGGTGCGGTGTAGACGAGGTTCACCGTGCACGCCGCGCCTTTCGGGATCACGGTCGGCTTGGCCGTCGTCGGCGCGACGCCGCCGAAGCAGCTGGTGCCGAAGTCGACCGCAAAACCCTGGTCGGCGCCGCCGGCGATCGCGATCGATCGCAGCTCGAGGTCCTCGGTGCCGCACGACTTGAGCTTGAGTTCCTTGGCGAGCGGCAAGCCGATCGGCTGGGTGCCCCACGCGAGCGTTCCGGACGGCTCGAGCTGCAAGCACGGGCCGGTCGTGTTGACGTCGAACTGGAGGTCGAAGGTCGGCTTGACGACGTCGGTGGTCTGCAGGCGCAGGATCGCCTGCGCCTTCGCCTCCGTCGCGAGCTTGGAGAACTGCACGGCGATGTCGAGCGCTTCGCCAGCGCCGACCTTGACGACCTTGCCGCTCGGCCACGAGGTCCCCGCCGCGACCTTGACGCCGCCGACGTCGGCCGACAGCGGCAGGGAGCCGAGCATCTTGGCGTCGGTGATGTAGCCGTCGCCCTTGCCGGAGTTGGTGCACGCCACCGTCGCGGTCGCACCGTCGGCGAGGCCGACCTTGCCAAAATCGGTCTTCGGCGGACCACAGTCGATCTTGGGGGTGCCGACCCGGGTGGCGAAGGCGACCGTCCACGGCGCCGATCCGAGCTTGACGTCACCGTCGAAGGCGATCGACAGCGTGGCCTTGCGCAGGTCGGGCGCGCCGACCTTGGTGTAGCGCACGGTCACCGTCGTCGATCCGGTCGCTCCGGCCGGCGCACAGCCGGCGGCGAAGCCGGGTGGCACCAGCGCCGGGAAGGTCGCCTTGTCGCACGCGACGCCGCCCGGGCCGAGGCACGCGAACGCCGGCGCCGGCACCGGGGCGCCCGACGCGTCGGTCTCGACGAGCGCGATCGACTGGACCTTCAGCGGCCGGGCGGTCAGCGCGGTGGCGACGTTGGCGATCGTGAACGTGATCTCCTTGCCCGCGCCGGCGGCGATGAGCGACACGTCGAGGTCGACCGCCGCGGCGGGCTTGCCGGCGGCGTCCTGGACCTGCACGGTGGCCGAGCGGTCGATCTGCTTGTCGGTGCAGCCGGCGGCGCCGTCGGCCGGGTCGTCGCCTGCGCACGCCGATGACCAAACGAGGCAGGCGAGCGCGGCGACCGCGACGAAGCTCTTGTATGGATGACACTCTTGAACTGGGCGCATGGAACCGTCCGGCGCGGGGGCGGCGCCGTGGTGCAGCATGCCAGAGCGACCGGCCGCCTCCAAGAAAAAGGGGCGACGCGCGACGGGGCGGACGCTTCGGCCTCGATCGCCGACTCGGCAGCCGAGTCAGCGCGGACGACGCCCGCGATGCACCGGTGGACACCTGCCCGTCCGCCGATTGTAGATGCCGTTCAGCGCGTTGGCGGGCGAACTGGGCGGTCAGCCCAAAGGCCGTCGCGGCGAGCGTGTCACGACCGGCGCCGCCGCGATGCGGAGGAAGCGGCGGACCACAGCGGCGGGCGATCGAACTGAGCGCCGGCGCGCGACACGAAACCGATGAAAGCAAGCGCGGTGGGGCGACAGGACCGATCGACGCAGCGCCAGCCGTGAAGGGTTGTGTCGACGTGCGCTACTTCTTGCACACCCCGCCGAGAGACAGCGCGACGGCGCTCCAGTACTTGGGCGTGATCTTGCCCGCCGACGGCGGCTTCAGGTTGGCGCCTCCGAAGTCGACGAGGTCGCCCGAGGGCCACGCCACCTGCTTGACCCACCACAGGTCGCACTGGGTGAGCGCCTGGGAGAAGGTGCCCTTGAGCCCGCCCAGGATGTAGAAATTCACCGTCGCGGTCGAGTCGCCGAAGTTGAAGGCGTCCCAGTAGTGGACGCCGACGCCGTAGGTCAGGCCCTCTTCGGGGATCTCGAGGTTCATGTTCTCAGGACCCCAGCCGTCGGTGTCGTCGAGGTCGAGGTTGGGGTTGTCGCTGCCCTGGGTGCCGCCCCACTGCGGGTGCGGGTTGTACCAGTAGCAGTCGTAGACGCCGTGGAACCACGGGTCGGCCTTGGTGTCCTTGTCGAGATCGGGCTGGCACTTGTCGACCACCCCGCCACCGCACTTGACCGCCTCA
>Ga0194120_10010043_pt1 | contig 11816 bp, 14 predicted proteins | sample TA2MahCa65mmetaG_FD_148642 | JGI IMG/M metagenome (GOLD analysis project Ga0194120, IMG submission 148642) | Freshwater microbial communities from Lake Tanganyika, Tanzania - TA2015019 Mahale Deep Cast 65m | ecosystem: Environmental > Aquatic > Freshwater > Lake | place: Tanzania: Lake... | reverse complement strand
AAAAAAAAAAAGAGTACTACACACACTGGAGGGAGTAACTGGTGGGGCATTTAGGGGGCGATTTGAAGGGGGGAAAGGTAGGGGGGTACCCCGTTTCGGGAAGTCGGGGTAATACGGGGTAATACGGGGTAATTCCGGGAGAATCGGACAAATCGGGGAACACCAGTCGAAGCCGCTGCACAACCACGCAACACGGGCCGCGGGGGGCGAAAAAAAGACCGGGCGAGTGCCCGGCCTCTTGCTCTTGCCCAACCACCAATCACGGGTTCCGTGGTGGGCTGTCTGAAACCGGCCCCCGTGGGGCCGTGCACTTGCCAGCTATTCGCCTTTTCTCCGCGTAGCATAAGCTACGCTTCCCAGTACTTGGCAGTCTGGTAGTGCTGCTAGCGATGCGTGTCCAAGTCGATCTGTTTCACGCGCACGGTCTTGCGTTTCCAAGTCGGTGCGGGAAGGATGCGCGAGAAAGGCACGTAGCGCCCCTCAAGCACAAATTGGGTGCAGGAAATGCAGATGTGGTACAGGTCTGGTTTCATCCGATTTCCAGTTTTGATGTACCCAAGGTTCTGTGGAAACCTGATAAAGTTTCCACAGCCATGGCAATACTCCCATTGCTGCCCGTTTTCGTCGACTACTCCGCTCATGGCAGTTCTCCCCAAATGCGCTTTGTGGCTTCGGTGATGACCGCGTCGGCATTGTCGTCAAGCTTGTCGGTTATCCCCAAATGGGTGAGCAGATAGAGCAGCAGGCTTACCTTATCGCGCCCAGACATCATATTGACGTCGATGCTGGCTTGTATGTGGTGCCCGATCTGATCGTAGGAAAGTCGATAACGCATGGCAGTTCTCCCGCGCCGTCAGGGGTGGCGCAAACCCTACACTCTAGCGCCCGATTACTCAGGCGCTAGGTTTAGGGTTTAGCCGATCAGACTGGCCAGCGAAACTTTCGGCTTGGCAGCCGCAGCCTTGGCAGCCGCGTCGGCTTTCGCGGCCGCGCGCTCGGCTTGGATGCGCTTGTAGACCGGTTCAATTTCCGGCGTCAAAGCAAACATGTCCTTAAGTTCCTTCGCCAGGTCTTTCGCCTTTTTCTGCTCTTCCTCATCACCCTCAGGGTCGATGCCTTGAGCAGCCAATGCCTTTTCGATGGACGCTTCGATGATGCTAGCGGCTTCCGTGGTCGTGATGCCTTTGACCTCAGCCAATGCCTGCACCAGTAAGCTTCCGCGCGGCGTAGCCGAGGCCTCGCCTTTCGATGTCCATTGGCCGTCGAGCCATGCGGCGATGCGCGCGGCGACCCGCTCTTTCGCCTTGCCCGGGTCCTCGGTCGCGAGGCCAGCCGTGGCGTTGCGCAGCAGGGTGGGCAGAGCGAATTGTAGCGCCTTGTCGACGATTTCCTTGGGCAGCGCCGTGATGTCGACCGTGAACTGCTCCCCGCAGAGGGTCTGCGTGAGGGTGGAACCGTTCCACGTGTGGTTCTTTGCCATGATTCAATCTCCTGAAAAGTTGCCGCTTGCGCGGATCGGGCGCAGTTGCCCGATGGCTTAATATAGCAATTCGGGGGGCGGATGTCAACATCTTTTTAGGCCCCCCCGCAGGGCCGAGGCGCTCCAGGTCGCCGTCCACTGCCGCTCCGCCTCCCCCCCGCCGGGGGGTGGGTAGGGTGGGGGAAAGTCCTCACACCGGCGCGCACAGTTTTTTGACTTAAGGGGGCGCTTGCGCGCCTCGAACCTGCCCCCTTATTATATTCCCACTCCACCCTTGACAAGTCTCGCCACGCAACCTATGATTCCATTATGGCCGAAATCGCACGCACGTCACCCACCCACGACCAGATCGCCCTGTGGCTCGTCGAGAATCCCGGGCCGCGGCAGACCTCGCGTTGCGCCGAGTACTTCGGCTACACGGTCGCTTGGATGTCGACCATTATCAACAGCGACGCCTTCAGGGCGCGGCTTGCCCAGGTGCAGGAACACTGCGACGCCGCCGTCGCAAATGACATTCCGGCGAAGCTCCGCGGGGTCGCCAGCCTCGCCCTCGACGGCCTGGCGGAACAGCTCGCCGACGCCGCGCAGGCGCCCAGCATAGTGCACCGGGAGTTCATGCGGGAAACTGCAGACATGGCCCTCCACCGCCTCGGGTTCGCGCCGGCGAAGGGGCCGAGTGGTCCCACCCACATCGGCCAGCTCAACGTGCAAAACAACCTTCTTCCGGTCGACCCCGAGGCTCTCGCGCGGGCACGCGAACGCCTGTCGGCCCCCGGCGCGCAGTTCTCCTCCCTTACTGCTGCCTCGGCCTCCGGGGTCGACCACCCCCGCTCGCTGCCCCCAATCGAGGTGCTCCCTGCGGCCTAGACACACGACCTACTTTCCTGCGGAGTCAGTAACATTTGCAGAATTTGCCCCATGCGCACCTCCGTTTATATCGCAACGCAAACCACAGGGTAGGCGGTGGCAAGGGATCAAATACGAGCGCCGGGTGCAGACCTGGCTGGAACGCAATCTCGGGATGGGCTACATAGCCAGCCCGTGGCTACGCTTTCGCCTGCGCGACACGGGGCTTCGCCAGCATTGGTGCCAGCCGGACGGCCTCTTGCTCGACCCCTGGACTGGTCAGCTGACGATCGTCGAGATCAAGTATCAGCACTGCGCGGACGCCTGGTTTCAGATGAACCGGCTCTACGCCCCAGTGCTGCGGATGATCTTCCCGGAGCGCGACTGGCGGTTCGCAACTTGCGAAATCGTCAAGTGGTTCGACTGCGCCATTCAGGTGCCCGAGCCGCCGAAGCTCCGCGACTCCCCGCTGAGGGTCAAGCCGGGCGAGTTTGCCGTTTTCATCTGCAAGGAGCAGTTGCGTGATGACCCCAGTTGACTACTCGCCGGGGAACCTACTCGCCGCCCGTGTTGTGGTGCAGGCTATGTGGCGTACCCTCGGGGAAGAGCCTCTGGCACTCCAACTGGTCGACTCGCCTGCGGCTCGTGGGTGGGTGTGGGAACGGGAGGCCCGGCGCTATCTCGTCGAAACGTACCGCCGCAGGCAAGCCGGGCTACGGCCTCTGCAGCCGCGCGACCTGCTGCGTATGCAAGACGAGCCACAGGAGTGGGCCGAGCTCGCCGGGGAGCGGTCGGGGGAGGAGGAACATGTCGGGACGAAAAAAACCTTCTTCTGCGACCCCAGCTTGCCCTTTTCAGTGGTGGCCAAGTAGCCATGCCAAGCAAGAGCAAAGCACAGGCGAGACTCATGGCGGCGTGTGCGCATGGTGCCAAGCTCGGCAACTGTCCTCCGGCGAAGGTTGCGCGCGAGTTCAACCGGGCCGACAGGGGCAGGCAGTTAAGCCGGCTGCCGGGCCACATCGCCGAAATGAAAAAACACGGGCTACATAAATGATTCGGCGAAGCCTTGTGACGTCGCCCCCGCGACGCGGCCCGGCCTCCGTGAGGCGTCCCCACCCCAGAAGCCTTTTTCTGGGTGACGGTTTTTGCGAGGGCGAGCGTAGCGAGCCCGAGCGGTTCACCAGGACGGAAGTCGGCGCATGACTAGCCAAGTTGTCCATATGCCAGTTTCGGAAATTGTAGCCCTCGCGGCCGCCGATGACGACTTCTACTGCCAGCACTTCTTCCCGAAGACGTTTCGGCAGCGTATGCCGCAGTTTTCTGCTGCGATGAACGCCGTGATGAACGACCCAAGCAAACGCTATGTGGGCTTCAAGATGTTTCGTGGGTCGTCGAAAACGTCGCGGATTCGCGCGAGGGTGTCGAAACATATTGCCTACGGCCTATCGCGGGTGATTATGTTTGTTAGCAACGCGCAGAAGCATTCGATATATTCGTTGAAGTGGTTGAAGAAGCAGGTCGAGTTTAATACGCAGTGGGCGCAGACGTTTGGGTTGCAGAAGGGGAGTACGTGGACTGAGGAGTGTATTGAGATTTACCACGGTGTGGAGCAGGTGCCGGTAACTGTGTTGGCGCTTGGTATCACTGGCCAGGTGCGTGGTATTAATATCGACGACTACCGCCCTGACCTGATTGTCCTCGACGACCCGGACAACGAGGAAACAACTGCAACGCGGGAGCAGCGAGAGAAAACTGCTGATTTGGTATTTGGGGCGCTGGTTAAGTCGCTCGCCCCACCGAGTGAAGCTCCACACGCAAAAGTGTTGTTGGCGCAAACGCCGTTTAATAGGTTCGACTTAATTGCCCAGTGCGAAGCGGACGTGGGCTGGCATGTGGTTACTCTCGGCTGCTTCGATACGCGTGGTGAGAGTGTGTGGCCCGAACGCTTTTCGACAGAGTTTCTGCAAGGCGAAAAAGATCAACATGTTCGGATGAATAAGCTGTCGCTGTGGATGCGGGAAATGGAGTGTAGGATTGTTGCGAAGGAACTTGCGAGCTTCCGCGACGAGTGGCTCCAATACTGGGACGTGCTGCCGGACGACTTGCAGTATGTTATTGCGATTGATCCGGCGTCGAGCGATAGTAAGGAGGCGGACGATCAGGTGATTGGTGTGCTCGGCTGGCGTTGGGTGTCGCGCAAGTTGCACGTCTATCTGATTGCCTATACTGCTGAGAAGGGCGAAATGCCTGAGGCTGCCGCCGTTACGTTCTTCCATTACAAGCGCACCTACCGGCCACGGAAAGCCGCCGTCGAGTCGATTTCCTACCAGCGTGTGCTGGCGTGGTATCTCGAGAGCAAGATGCGTGAGCAGGGCACTTGGCTTGTTGTGGAGCAGGTGCAAGACAAACGGCGTAAGGCCGATAGGATCGAACAAGAGGTGGGGAGCGTCGCGAGCGACTTTCGTTTGTGGGTTCGCCCCGAACACACTAAGTTTATTGAACAATTCACCACGTACTCTCCGCTTGCCAAGATGCACGACGACGTGCTCGACATGGTTGCGATAGGTATTCGGTCGATCAAGGGCTATGGCGGCTACGCGCTCGACGGGGAGTATGAAGAAGTTGTCGAACAGGAGCGTGAGATTGCTGCGCTGCCTGAATGGAGAAATGCACCATGACTCTACGCCCCGAAGTTGTTGAACTTCGTTATGGAACTGCTGAGCACGACCGTGTGCGCGAAGCGGTCAGGCAGCGCCGTGAAATGTCGCGTCGGAAACTTAGCGACCGGCATGAGAAGTGGTCGGAAGCGGAAGACAAGGCTCAAGCGTATATTAAGCCGACCGAGAATAATTTGCGCCGCGACCAAGAGCGAAAAGACGGGAAGCCGCAGTATACGACGATCGACATTCCGTATTCGTACGCAATGCTGCTAACGGCCCATACGTACTGGACAAGTGTTTTTCTGTCGCGAACTCCGGTGTTTCAGTATGACGGTCGGCATGGCGAGTCGCAAGACAAGACCTTGGCGCTCGAAGCGGTTATCGACTATCAGCTAACCGTGGGCGAGTGGCTCGTTCCGCTCTACATCTGGCTTATGGACATGGGCAAGTACGGCCTCGGCGTCGTGGGCAGTTACTGGGCTGATGAATATTCTATCACTTCGCAGGTGGAAGAAGTGCCAGTGACGTACCTCGGCCTTGAGATTCCAGGTAAGATGAAGAAGGTGCGGAAGACGCTACGGGTGCCGGGCTACTCAGGTAACCGGCTGTATAACGTGCGTCCGTTCGACTGGTATCCTGATCCGCGGGTGTCGATCGCGCGGTTTCAAGAGGGTGAGTTCTGCGGTCGCCGCAGCGAGGTCGGCTACAATACCATCTTGCGGCGGCAAGCTGACGGCCTTTACTTCAACGCTGACGCCGTCAAGGCAAATTTGGGTAAATGGGGGTTGGCGCGTGATGAAGGAAGCTCGCGTCTTGTGCTGCCGGATGCAATGGAGACGTACTTCCTGGGCCAGCAGGAGTTTGGGGGCACTGAAGCTAAGGCGTTTCTTGAAGTACTCGAAATGACCATCGAGCTTGTGCCTCGGGAGTGGGCACTTGGGGAATCGACGTACCCGGAGAAGTGGGTTTTTACGTTGGTGAATGATGAGGTTGTTGTTGGTGCGCAGCCGCAGGGCCTGTTGCATGACAAGTTTGCCTTCGATGTGATTGAGTATGAAGTGGAAGGCTACGCGCTTGCGAAGCGGTCGATGTTGGAAGTGCTTGATCCGCTGAACCACACCCTTACCTGGCTCTTTAACAGCCACATGCACAACGTGCGGAAAGTGATAAACGACCAGCTAGTCGTCGATCCGAGCCGCGTGGTGATGAAAGACTTGACTAGCCCGGATGCGGGTCGGATCGTGCGCTTGAAACCAGAGGCGTATGGAACCGACGCGCGTCTTGCGGTTAATCAGTTGCAAACCGCCGACATCACTGGCAACCACATGCGCGATGCGCTGATTGTCATCGACATGATGCAGCGCCTGACCGGCGTCGTGGATAACGTTATGGGGCAGGTGAATAGTGGGGGCAGAAAAACGGCTACTGAGGTGCGGACGAGTTCGAGCTTCGGCGTGAATCGTTTGAAGACGATTTGTGAGTATGCGAGTGCTCTAGGCTTTGCGCCGCTGAGTATGAAGCTAGTGTCGAACACGCAGCAGAAGTACGACGGCGAGAAGCAGTTTAAGATTGCGGGGAACTTAATTCGGCAAAAGACGCCGGTTCTCGTCACCCCCGACCTGATCGCCGGGGCGTACGACTACGTGCCGATCGACGGAGCAATGCCGATTGATCGTTTCGCACAGGCGAGCTTGTGGAAAGAGCTCATGATGTTGTTCCTCAAGGCGCCGCAGTTGGCTGCATCCTACGACGTCCCCGGCATTATGGGACTAGTGGCGCAGTTGTCGGGGGTGAAGAACCTCGACCAGTATCGAATTCAAGTCCAGCCTGACGCGGGTATCGCGGGAGCCGTACAGGCGGGTAACCTTATCCCGTTGAAAGGTGGGGCCAGTGACGGAACAGGAAATTCAGGAAGCGCGAGAGACTTTAGCGCAATATCGCAAGCTGGTTCAGTCCCCGGAGTGGGGCGCGCTGCGTAAGGTGGTCGAGGCGCAGATTCAGTTTCGCGACGGGCAGGTGCTGCGAAGGCCGCTCTCGAGTACGGAGAAGGTGTATGAGCAGGAGTTCGTGAAGGGGGAGGCGGCTGGTATGGCTACCGTACTGGCGCTGCCTAAACAAATAGTCGACACAATTCGTGCCGATTTAATCAGCGAAGGAGTAATGCAAGATGGCGACGAACGTGATGCGTAAGTGGTTTTTGCAAGATGAAGCGACGAGTGCTGAGCAGCCCGGCTCCACGGCTGGTGGCGGGGAAACGCCTGCCGCCGGTTTAGATACGAATTGGGACTCACTGGATCAGGAGTACGATAAGCTGGAAGCAGCAACCGACACGTCGGATACGTTGACCGAATCGGTTGCGGCGGAGCCTCCGGCAGCTACACCTGCCCCGACGGAACCTGTGCCAGCGGCAGCAGCTACACCTGCTCCCACCGCACCTGTGCCCGTTGCTCCTACCCCGGTTGCGGCTACACCTGCCGAACCTGTGTCGGCGCAACCTGTGCAGCCGGCTCCCCCGGCGGCTCCAGTGCCGACCCGCGAACAGTTGCGCACGCAGTATGGTGAGCGGCTGGCGGCGCAGTATGCGCTTAGTGAAGATGACGCTCGTGCTATGCTAACGGAACCTGAACTGGTGATTCCGAAGCTGGCGGCTCGCCTGCACATGGACGTAGTGGACACGGTGATCAACGCGGTTTTTTCACGGTTACCGGACATTGTTGGAAGTGTGCAGTCGCAAAAGACTGCGAATGCGGAAGCTGAAGACGAGTTTTTCAAAGCGTGGCCGCAACTGAAAGACCCGAAGTATCAGTCGGTGGTGTGGAATGCTGTGGCAAGTTACCGCGGGCTCAACCCGCAAGCGAAGCGCGCGGAAGTCGTTCGGGCCGCTGGCCTGAGTGCTATGTTACACCTGCGTCTTCCCCTTCCGGCCTCACTCATGCAGTTTGAGTCGCCGGCAGCGCCAGTTGCCCGTCCATTCACCCCGGCTGCTCCAGGCGCCGGCACGATGCCGGCAGGGCCAAGTGGTCCGATTAACCCGTTCGTGGCGATGAGCGAGGAACTTCTCGCCGACGACCGCGGAGGGTGACAAACTTTTTCTCTTGAAAGGAGAATACCGTGGCATTTGCTGGATTAAGAGGTACCGGTGATTGGGCGACCGACGAACGGCCCAAGAATTTCCGCGAGATGATTCTGTGGCGGAACCCGAACGGCCAGGCGCCGCTGACGGCCCTGCTCTCGAAGATGAAGTCTGAGGGCGTGGACGACCCGGAGTTTAACTGGTGGGAAGAGCAACTCGACGCTGTGCGCCTCCAGATCAACGGCGTGATTAATACCACGTCCGTGACGGCTTTTGTAGTCGATGCCAACGGCCTGATGCTGGTGCCGGGCGATGTGCTGCTGGTCGAGACGAGCGATGCGACGACTGCTGAGATCGTCCAGGTCAACGGGGTGGCAAGCAATACTTCCTTTGACGTGGTGCGCGCGCGTGCTGGCACCTCGGCTGCAGCTATTCCGGACAACACGTATCTGACGAAAATCGGAAACGTCTATTCGGAAGGTTCCACGTCGCCGGATGTGAGCAACCGCAACCCGACGAAGGTGACGAACTACGCACAAATCTTCAAAACCGCCTACGAGCAAACCAAAACCGCGCAAGCGACAAAAACTCGCACTGGCGACCCGCTGAAGAACGACAAGAAGCGCAAGATGTTTGACCATAGTGTGGCGCTGGAATTGGCCTTCATGTTTGGCAAGCCGCAGGAGTATGCCACTGGAGGCAGCAACGGCAAGCCGGTTCGCTACACTGGCGGCCTGCGGCACTTCATCTCGTCGAACGTCACGGTGTTTGCGACAACTCCGACGGAAACGACCTTCATCAATGCTATCTCGTCGGTGTTTGACTACAACACCGAGGCTGGCAACGAGCGGATCGTGTTCTGCGGCAACGGCGCGTTGATGTCGCTCAACAGATTGGCGAAAGCTGGTATGCAGGTGCGCACCGAAGAGGTCGTGCGGCTCTACGGTATGGAGCTCACGAAGTGGATTATCCCGCAAGGCACGTTCCTCTTCAAGACTCACCCGCTGCTGAATACGCACTCGCGTTACACGAACTCGATGTTCGTGGTCGACCCGGCTGCGTTGCGCTATCGGTATCTGTCGGGCCGCGATACGAAGATGCAGGACAACATCCAGGCGCCGGATGCGGATACGCAGAAGGGGCAGTGGCTAAGTGAGTGCGGTCTGGAGATTCACCACCAGACCACTATGGCCTACATCGGCAACTTCGTGGTGTAAGGTGTATGGGGCGGTTTCCGGCTGCGAAACCGCCCCATTTTTAGAAAGGAGCTCGCGTGGCAAGTGCATCTGGAACTAAGATTTACGACTTCATTGCTGGAGCAAAAGCTCCGGTGGGTGACCAAGCACGTGACGATGGAAGTGGGTCAGCCCCGGCGCCGGTAGAGCCGATGCCGCAACCGGCGCCCAAAGCCCCTACTACCGCGTCCACCCAGGATTATGTAATTCCGGCCGACGTGGTGCATTGTCTCGGCACTCGCTACTTCGACACACTGGTGCAAAAGACGCGTGAGCAGTCGGGGCAGCCGCAAAACTCGATTTCTCAGTTCGACGCTAGTTTGGACGAGGAAGTGTGATTTAGTTGGGGCCTTCCGCACCTACGCAACAGGACTATGAAGATATTTAACCTCGCCATCGCAACGCCTAACATCGGGTTAGTGGTTTCCGAGTATGCGTTGTGCTTGTCACAAATGCTGTTAGCTTTGCAAAAGCATCGGGTGAGGGGCTACGACGCCACCGGGGCGATCGTGATGTCGAAGCAGACAAGCATTTTGCCGAAGTCGCGGCAAGAGTTGGTGCGCGATGCTATAGCTGCTAAATGTTCGCACTTGCTGTTCATCGACAGCGATCAAGTGTTTCCGGCAAGTACGGCGCATAGGCTGGCGATGCACGGTAAGCCAGTTGTTGGGTGTAATATCGCGACAAAGTGTCTGCCGAGCTCCCCAACGGCTCGTAATCGGGGTGCGGACTGGTATGCCGGGGACGTGGTGTATAGTACTGGCAAGTCGGGAGTGGAGCAAGTGTGGCGGTTAGGGTGCGGTGTCATGCTGATCGACCTCTCAATTTTTGCTACGTTGCCCAAACCGTGGTTCAATATGGAATATCGGGCCGAATATGACGACTTCGTCGGCGAGGATTGGTATTTCTGCGAAGTGCTGGAACGCGCGGGGATTCCTATTTTCGTCGACCACGAGCTAAGCCGAGAGGTTGGCCACAAGGGGTCGTATATTTTTGAACACAGCGACATCCCTATGCCGCAAAGCGCGGCGCTGAAGGTGGTGCAAAATGAACGGTAATACTGCGCTGGATATTATTATGGATCGCCTCGCGCGTACGAGTACAGACATGCGCGCGAGCGCGCTGCGTGAGATGAATTTGCTCATGCACACGAAGTTGGAGAAGGGGCCAAGCCCTCCGTGGTTTCTGCTCCAGGACAAGCAAGCGTCGATGGTGACGGTAAATGGGCAGGAGTATGTGGCCTTGCCTAGCGGCTTTATTCGGTTCGACGACGACAATGAAGTTGGGGGTCTGTTCCTTTACGACTCTGCCATTACCGGCCCGGATAAGTGGAAAGCGCTTACACGCAGTGGGTATAATAAGATGCAGAATTATTACTACGGCGAGGATTCGGGGAGCGTTCCGGAAGCGTATGATTTGGTGATGGAGCGTGTGTATCTGCGGCCTGTCCCGGACGCCGTGTATCAACTTCGTATCTTGGCCTACTTTGCCGACGTGGATTGCGTCGACGCAGCGTCGACGAACCTTTGGCTTACCCATGCTGACGATGTGTTGGTTGCAGAGACAGCGGGTCACATGGCTCGGGTGCACTTACGGAATCCTGAACTAGCGCAGAGTATTGAGGCAGATCGGCAAGCTGCCCGTGATCGGGTTTATCGCGCGCACGTGGCGTTTATCGAATCTATGAAGTCTCGTGAGATGGGAGATGACTAATGGGCTTGGAAACTGGTACGTATTTGAATGACTTAGTTGCGACGAACCCACTCGCAACGGATCAGAAGCAGTATGGGGACGACCATCTGCGGCTGATTAAGTCGGTGTTGAAGACGACGTTCCCAGGGATGGCTGGCGCCTTCGCACGAGTGAGTGCAAAGGCAACTGCTTATACAGTGGCGGTAGCTGATAACACTGTACTGTTTAACTGCACAGCGAGTCTGACGCTGGCGCTGACTGCAGCGGCGACGCTTGGAAATTCTCATTTCTTTGCCGTGCTGGCTAACGGTGGTGATGTGACGATTGACCCCAACGGCGCTGAGACGATTAATGGGGCGGCAACGCTAAGTGTGCCGAACGGAACTGCGGCGTTGGTGTGGTGTACGGGTAGCGCGTTCTTGGCGATGGTGAACTCGTCGATTCCGAACGGAACGGCGGGATCACCGGCGTTGTACTTCTCGTCGGACACCAATACAGGTCTGTTCCGCGCCGGTACGGACACCTTCGGCATCAGTGGTAACGGTGCGGAGATTGCACGCTTCGGGCCGAGCGAGGTGTTGCTGGCGGCGGCGTTGAACTTGGCTTCTGGCGTCAAGTCGACTACTCGCACAAACCTGGGGCTGGCTATCGGTACGGACGTGCAAGGGTATGACGTCAATACGGCCAAAACCAATGCCGTTCAGTCCTGGACAGATACGCAAACCTTCCGCGACAACAAGTTTGAGATCACGGACGACTCGGACACGACGAAGAAGTTGGTGTTTCAGTGCAGCAGCATCGGGACGGGTACGACGCAGGCCGTCGATGCC
>Ga0194120_10010042_pt1 | contig 11816 bp, 13 predicted proteins | sample TA2MahCa65mmetaG_FD_148642 | JGI IMG/M metagenome (GOLD analysis project Ga0194120, IMG submission 148642) | Freshwater microbial communities from Lake Tanganyika, Tanzania - TA2015019 Mahale Deep Cast 65m | ecosystem: Environmental > Aquatic > Freshwater > Lake | place: Tanzania: Lake... | reverse complement strand
AGAGTAATCTCCAGCGATGAAAAATTTAGTGAATCCACCATAAATATATTCAATCACAATCGATGGCTGATAGTAGAAAAAACTCATACTTAAGTTCTTGGCAGAGTTAGAACTTGGTAAAAAAACTGTATTCCATGGAATTGAACTTTGAGATTTATTTATTAAATCCAAATCGACCGAACCGCCGCCGATACCAATGTCTATTGCAAATCTCAAGTCACCAAATTTTGCAACTTCATACCCCGCTACAAATAATCCATAGCCATAATCGAGTTTGGTAATCATCTCTCCGCCAGTTATTGACGTTCTGACTTCTTTACTTCCACCAATTCCGTATCCGCCGAGTCGAATATTTCCTAAAGTCAATCCTCCTCCACCGCCGAAGCCAAACATTCCGCCCTCAAATTCCTTTAAACCGACTTTTTGAAATTCCAAATTTAATTCTTTCAAATTCGGATTTAGCGAGCCGAAGATAACTCCGCCCCCCATTCCTAAACTCCCGATTATACTCATTTGAGCAAATGTTATTGATGAAAATATGAGAACGAATAAAACTAAAAATACTTTCCGCATAAAAAATTCCTTTAATCTAATTTGTCAATTGCACGCTGTGTCATGCGTTTAAGGCTTCTTTCACCGTAATAATCTTTAAAATCTTCGATATATTCAAATTCTTTTTTTGCGCCTGATTTATCTCCGAGATTTACCAGACATTGTCCGATATAATACTTTGAGTATGGTTTCAGCCAATTTTCTTTTTCGGTTTTTATGCTTTGAATTTCCCGAAAAATCGGCAATGCGGTTCTGTAATTTTTGTGAGAATAATACAATGATCCGAGCATATATCTTGCATAACCGAATTCATCTGCATTAAGATCTTCTTGAAGAATTATTCTTTCAAGCTCTGCGATTGCTTTGTCTCGATCTGAAGTAATTCCATTGTTGTAAATCTGCATGATAATTTTTTGAGATGTAGTCAGCGGATGGTTAACTCTCAAAATTGCAAAGTCATTATACTTCACCTGCTGAAAATATGAGACAGCTTTTTCTCTTTGCCCAAGAAAATCACAGCTCAAGGCAATATTGTACAAAGCGTTATCACGATTTCGCCATCTATCGTCTTTCTCGGAAACTAAATTGATAAAATTCTCATAATGCTTAATTGCTTCAGTGAAATTATTTTTTAAAAAATAATATCTCCCGAGTCCTGCATTAGCGAAGTATGTCAGCTTTTTCATTTCGGGGGCTTGTATCACAGATGCGCGTGAAAAATATTCAAAAGCTTTATCGATCTTATTCAACGACATCTGAAAATTTCCCATCAGGACAAGATAAAGAGTATTAGCTGGAAATTTTTTAAGAACTGCATCAAGACTTTTTGAAGCATTCTCATCGTCGTTCTCACCCATATAGAAAAATGTCAGCCACCAAAGAGCTTCATATTTTGTATATAGACCTTTTTCATTCGCAATACGCAGATACTCTATCCCTTTCTTTTTATCTCCTTCAAATCCAAGCACGCCTGCGATCCACCGAAATGCTTTTGGCAGGCTTCCGACTACGTATGTGAATAGTCCAAGTCCCATATAAGCATCGTACATTTGCGGATTCAAAGTGATTGCATATTCAAGCGATTCGTAAGCTTCTTTTCCCTCTTTAAGAACAGAAAGTGATGGAGAACCTGGAGAGTAAAGTGATTTTATAATTCCTCGGTATCCTTTAATTCCTCCGAGATAAAAATATGTTTTTGCCTGTTCGACTTGATTTGTGTTATACTTTAAATGCTTTTCACAGATTGTTATTACATCATCAGAGGCTTTGATGAATTTATCGAAATCTTCTTTTTCACTTAACAGAAAATATTTGTAGTAATAAGCCATTGCTTTAAAAAAATGTCCTCGAGGATCAGTTGGTGCTATGGCAATCACTTGATCAAAATATTTTACCGCAGAATTTATTTTCAATCCGTACAGCTCTTCAATGCCTTGATTTGTAAGATTATGAACTCTTTCCCAGTCCACACTTTGTCCAAAAGCTGGAACAGCGAAATACATTAGCAGAAGCAATACTCGAATTTTTTTATTTACCATACAATAGTTTTTCTCTAAATCTCTTTTGCTCATACGACATGTTCTCTGAATTGACAAGCTTTGATAATTCTCTTTCTTTCAAAATTGGATTAACATGTACAGAAATTGTTTTACTTTTCCGTTTGATATAAAAAGTCACAGAGCTTTCCGCAGGAAGTTCGTGCAGGAACTGCGTTATTGAATCAATTTTTGTGTCTGAATTCTCGATTGAATTTAGTTCAAAATCATTTATTCTCAAAAGAATATCGTTCTCTTTAATCCCGGCTTTTGATGCTGGAGAATTTTCTTCTATATAATCGATGGCTGTTTCGTCACTATCGTTCAGGAAAAAATGAATTCCAAAATAAGGGCGCAATCCTTTTCGGGTCAATCCAACAAGCGAAAGAAAATAATCGTGTGGCAATTCGATAGAGGAATGAATATAGTCTTTAAAAAAATCGTGAAAATCTGTGCGGGTTAATGAGTTTATAATTGTAATCAAATCGTTTTCTGTGAAGCCGAGTTGCTTTTTCCCGTAACCTTCGTATAGAATTTTGATTACATCATCGAGTAGGAAAACGTTGTCGGTTAGCTTTCGAATTTTAAGATCGAGATAAAAAGCAAATAATGTTCCTTTCGAGTATAAAGAATAGAAAGAATTATAAGCCGCATTTGCGCTTATCTCTGCTAAACTTGAGCCACCATCCAAGTATTGAACAAATCCTGATTCTTCAATTTTATTAATGATCTCCTCCCAAAATTTTTCTTCCTTAATTATTCGATTTCTAACCATCAGCAGATTTGAATAATATTCAGTTACTCCTTCACTGAACCAAAGGAGATTTGTATTCACCGGTTCGAAGTAATTAAAAGACTGCAATTCCTTCGGACGGAGAAGCTTGACATTCCAAATGTGAAATAGTTCATGCGAGATAGTTGAACCAATAAAATTATTTCTTATATCAAGTTCATATTTCTCGATGTAGGGCAGGTAATAGACGGATGATTGCAAATGTTCAAGAGCTCCGTAAAATCCTCTGAATCGATCGGAATCTTCATTAAAATAAAACAGAAATTTATATTTTGTGATTGGTGTGTCAGAAAAGAATTTTGTTTGAGCATTGATGATTTCTTTAATCACAGCAATAGTGCTGTCGGGAAAAAAATCTTTGGATGTTTGAACAATTAGAGAAAAGTCAATTCCTGTGTGAGCAAAATCCCAGCGTTTAAGTGCATTTCCAAGCATTACTGGAGAATCTGCAAGCTCATCGTAATTTTTAGCTTTGTAACAATTAGGCGAGATTGAATCGAGGGAAGTTTCTATCGACCAGCTATCCTGCAGAAAGAACTTGACTTGAAACTCATAATTTTCATAACCGATTGGGATAAGATAAATAGCAGTCCCATTGTAATAACCGAAAGTTGAATCAAGCTCGCTCGTATCGAGAAAATCAGCATCATCAAAATCCTTAACTTGATATGATAACCGATTCAATGATTGCGCATTGTTGATCTGCCATCTGATCGAATCGAGGCGAATGATCTCAAGTTCATTATTAAGAGAATCGAATGCCTGCAAGTTCTGAATCTTCTCCCAATAATTATTTATTGAATACGAACCAGGCGACCAGACAGGAATTCCAAATGTAATTGTTTGGGAATCGATCATTGGAGTGTGAAGTTCAATTTCGAAAATTTCAGATTTAGGATTTGAAATACTTATGTGGTAATTAAAAAAGACTTCCAATTGAGCGACAGCAAAGGAATTAAAAACAAAAATTGATAGGAAAATTCGAATCATTAAAGCTTGATAATTTTGATGTGCAAACGAATCTGCCCTAAGTTTGTTCCTTAATTGCTCAAACTTGCAGCCCTTGCTGTAGCTTTTCCGTTCTGTCTGCTAATTTTATTTTTTCAATTAATTCTTCAAGACTTCCATCAATGATTTCTGAAAGATTGTAGAGAGTTAATCCAATTCGGTGGTCAGTTATGCGATTCTGCGGGAAGTTGTATGTTCTAATTTTATCGCTCCTGTCACCCTTGCGTACCATTGAACGGCGCTGTGCCGCGACTTCTTTGTTCTGCTCTTCGAGCTGTCTATCGTAAAGCCGCGCTCTTAAAACTTTCATTGCTTTCTGCCGGTTCTTAAGCTGTGAGCGTTCGTCCTGACATTGCACAACAATTCCTGAAGGAAGGTGAGTAATCCGAACTGCAGTTTCGACTTTGTTTACATTCTGTCCGCCAGCTCCGCCGCTGCGGTAAATGTCAATCTTCAAATCGTTCTGGTTAATTTCAACTTCAACATCTTCAACTTCAGGCAGCACTACAACCGATGCCGCAGAAGTATGAACTCTTCCGCTTCCTTCGGTTTGCGGAACACGCTGAACACGGTGAACACCGCTTTCAAATTTCATTTCGCCATAAGCTCCATCGCCCTGTAGAGAAAAAATAACTTCTTTAAATCCGCCGATGCCTGTATCGTTCATATCGATCAGCTCAACTCTCCATCCTTTTTGTTCGGCGTAACGAGTGTACATTCTGAAAAGATCAGCCGCAAATAATGCAGCTTCTTCTCCGCCGGTGCCTGCACGAATCTCAACAAAACAATCTTTTGAATCATTTGGATCTTTTGGTAAGAGAAGGATTTTTAATTCTTCTTCGAGATGTGCTAGTTTAGATCGAAGTTCTTCTAATTCCGATTCTGCTATTGTAGTGAGTTCATCATCCATGCCTGAATCAATAATCTCAAGATTACCGTCAATGTCCTTCTGAACGGTTTTATATTTTTTGTAAATATCGACTACTTCTTCGAGCTCGGCACGTTCTTTATTGAGCTTAACATATTTCTGCTGATCCATTACGGTTTGAGGCTTCATCAATTCGTCATTTATCTCATCGAATCGAAGAATTATTTTTTCTAAATTATCGAACATATTTCCTTTTTGATTTCTCAATTCAAATATAGAAAAGTGTAGGTCTAAATAAAAGACGGCAAGTAATGCAGAATTGAAATAAAAAGTGTATAAAGTAAGTGCAAAAACTTTATGAACTTTAAGAACCTTACAAACCCTACCAACTTTATAACTAATGTCACTCGAAACTATAAGTTGATTTTATTAAATTGTTTCAAAGAATAACGGAGTAAAAGATGGCTCTAAGCAAAGAGTTGCTTGATGTATTATGCTGTCCCGAGACAAAAGCAGATTTAGTTTTAGAAGGAAACTTTTTGGTATCGACAGATAAAGCTACACGCCGCAGATATCGAATTGAAGATGATATCCCAATTATGTTAGTTGAGGAGTCGGAAGTTTTGTCTGAGGAAGATTGGCGGGAGGTTATGGAGAAGCGCGGTAAGATATAAACGCCAAAAGGCCAAGGATGCCAAGCTGCCATGATGGATAGAAAGTTAAGTGAACCGAGTGCGTATGTAGATGAATTAGCGAGAAATGTAATTTCAGCTGCTATTGAAGTTCATCGAAATCTTGGACCTGGATTTCTTGAATCTGTTTATGAAGAATCTCTATGTGTAGAATTAAAATCGAGAAATATTTTCTTCGAAAGACAAAAGAAATTTGATATTTACTTTAAGGATTCGTTAGTTGGAGAGGGAAGAATCGATCTTTTAATTGATAATAATTTGATCGTTGAATTAAAAGCAGTTGAAGTGCTTGCTCCAATTCATTTTGCACAAGTTACTTCGTATCTTAAAGCTATGAAATTACAATTAGCTCTATTAATAAATTTCAATGTTCCACTTTTAAAAGAAGGAATTAAAAGAATTATAAATTCTATTCACTCAAAATAGATATTCTCTTGGCTTCTTAATCCTCTTGGCTTCTTGGCGTTTCAAAAATATTATGCTGGATCTAAACAAAATACTCAAAGAAAAAATCTTGCTCTTCGACGGAGCAACGGGCACAAGTATTCAGAATCAAAATCTTAACGCTGACGACTTCGGTGGAAAAGAATTTGAAGGATGCAACGAATATCTCTGCGTAACGAAACCATCTGCTGTCAAAAAGGTTCACGTAGATTTTCTCGAAGCTGGTGCAGATATCATCGAAACAAATTCTTTCGGTTCAACTCCATTAGTTTTGAACGAATATAATCTTGCACATCTAAGCTATGACCTAAGTAAAAAATCTGCTGAGATTGCCAAGCGACTTGCTAATGAGTACTCTATGAACCAAAAACCAAGATTTGTTGCCGGCTCGATTGGACCCGGTACGAAACTTCCATCGCTTGGGCATATTTCTTTTCGTGAATTAGAAAAATCTTATTACACTCAGATTTCGGGATTAATTGATGGCGGAGTCGATTTGCTTTGCATTGAGACTTGTCAAGACCTCCTTCAAACTAAATCTGCGCTTTCCGCCGCGATGAAAGTCTTTCAAGAAAAGAAAGTTAAACTTCCTGTGATTGTTTCTGTTACAATCGAGACAACTGGAACGATGTTAATGGGTACAGACATCTCTGCCGCATTAACAACATTAGAACCATATGAAATAATCGACGTCATTGGAATGAACTGCGCAACTGGACCAAAAGAGATGAGCGAAAGTGTTCGGTATCTCTGTCAAAATTCTCCTAATCCAGTTTTAGTAATGCCGAACGCAGGTCTGCCAGAAAATGTTGATGGAATTGCGTGTTATCATTTATCACCTGAAGAACTTCAAAGGTGGATGATTCATTTTGTGAATGATCTTGGAGTAAATATTATCGGTGGATGCTGCGGAACAACATCCGAGCACATTAAAAAATTGAGTAACAGCATTGAGGGCTTGACTCCAAAAGCACGAAGCTGGGAGTATCAACCGTCGGTATCAAGCATTTATTCAAGTCAAACTTTGCATGTTGATCCCGCGCCGGTTTTAGTCGGTGAACGATGCAATGCAAACGGCTCAAAACAATTTCGTGAGCTTTTGCTGAAAGATGATTATGACGGAATGGTTCAGATGGCGAAGGATCAAATCAACGACGGAGCTCACATTCTTGATATTTGCGTTGCTTACGTCGGCCGAGATGAAAGAAAAGACATGATCGAGTTCGTGAAGCGATTAAATACCCAAGTAAATCTCCCCTTAATGTTCGATTCAACCGAAGTTGAGGTTATTGAAGCTGCGCTTGAACATTACGCCGGGAGATCAATTATTAATTCTATTAATCTTGAAGATGGGGAAGAGCGGCTTTCAAAAATTTTACTTCTTGCGAAGAAATTTGGCGCTGCAGTAATTGCACTAACAATAGATGAAGAAGGAATGGCAAAAACCGTCGAGAAAAAATTATCAATCGCAAGAAGAATTCGAGATATTGCAGTCAGTAAGTATGGATTGAGAGAAGAAGATTTGATTTTTGACACTCTTACTTTCACTCTTGGAAGCGGCGATGAGGAATTTCGAAAATCTGCTGTTGAAACAATCGAAGCCATCCGCGAAATAAAAAAAGAAATTCCAAATGCAAAAACTCTGCTGGGAGTTAGTAACGTTTCTTTCGGATTGAACCCGCAAACGCGTCATTCACTCAATTCAGTTTTTCTGTACAACGCTGTTCAAGCGGGACTTGATATGGCAATTGTTCATGCAAGCAAAATCATGCCGTTGAATAAAATCGATCCCCGCGGAAGGGAGCTTTGTGACGAATTAATTTTTGATAAAAGAAAATTTGAGGCGGCTTAATGCAGTTTAAAAATGAAATTAATGAATCGAGAATAACGAGAAACAATAATTTGCTGTTAAAATTCATGATATTTATTCTTTGCGTATTTCTGCCGGATCTTGCATTCCCTACAGGGGCTTGCTGTGTGATAGGAAAGGGGAATGCAAATAAATTTGCACTGTCACTATCGGCATCAATGGCGAAGAATCACGAAAACATCAATGATGAAATATATGATCTTTCTCAGTATGCCTTTCTTTTAAAACTAAATTATCCAGTTATTAAAAACATTACGTTTCAAGTACAAGCAGGATTTCCAATTAGTACATCGTTAGAAAATCAGAATAAGGAATCCTTCAGAGGTAAATCAGGCTGGAATATTGGAATTTCTGCGGGTTATCTCCTTCCTGAAGTTGTAAATGATTTTGAGTTATTTTTAGCTGCAGGTTATGCAGTTACAAAAAGCTTCTTGAATAAAGAAAAAGGAAGGGAATTTGTCAATAAAGAAATGAAAGTCTCTGAATTTCAAGCAGTGTTAATTGGTGAATATAAAGTGATCAATGATTTATTTTTGTTCACGGGATTCAGAATTTATGGAAGTAAGATAGAACTGAAAGAAGAGCTTAACTCCAAAAGCGGCTCGCATTTGGGGAGTTTGGGATATTTTTTCGGACTACGCTACTCCATGAGTGAAAAATTTGATCTAGCTCTTGAAAGCAGTTTCGGCCATACAAATCTGGGCGGTATTGGATTGATCTTCTATTTATAAATCTGAGTCCTTTTTTAAAAAGAAATCGATATATAATTACCGAATTCGATACAAATCTTTTAATAAACCAAATATTTTTTCTGCAGAGTAATTAACGTTACTTCCGGAGTAGAATTATAACGAATTGGTGCAAGCGACATTCCGAGTCCGCGATTAACAATCACTAACAAATCCCCGAACCAAAAATCACCTCTTACATATTTTGTCTCAAACAGAGTGGGAGAAAGATTGTAGAATGGAAATAAAAAAGTTATTTGCCCGCCGTGCGTATGTCCGGATAAAAACAAATCATAATTATTTGTGGCCGCTGAATCAATCAAAGATTTACTTGGCTGATGTGAAACCAAAATTTTAACTGAATAATTATTCAGCGAATCCATTAATATTTCGAGCACATCATTATTTGGTCTATCAACGTAGGTATTGGTAATGAATGAAATCAAGATTTCCGCATCATTAATGCGAATTTTTTGGTTGCCATTATCTATCATGCTAATATTATTTCTTTCAAGTGCAGATCTTATTTCCTCTTTACTTTTTTTAAAATCTGTACGAAATGCCCAATTATCATGATCACCAACACATGAAAACGTTCCATACCTTGAGCGAATGCGTCCCAGCAGTTCTGATGATAGCTCAATGAATCGAGGAGTTGTTGTAATGATATCGCCGGCTATTAAAACTAAATCCGGCTGAGTGAAGTTGACTTTATTTACAAAATTCGTGATTCGGTTTTCATCTGTAAATCTGTCAGCTTGAATATCGGCAATAAACGTAATTTTAAAACCGTCAAGTTCCATTGGAAGACCCTCCTTTTGGCATGTAACAGTTCTCACTTCGACATTATAATAATCGTAAATTATTCTTAAAGGAACATAGATGATGAAAAATCCAAGAATCCACAAAAATATTTTACTTCGAATATCCAGAAGCTTTTCTTTCTTCCTAGGAGGCTGTAATTGGAAGGAAATAACAAGTTTCCTAGGACTTATCTCAGGTACTAATTATTTTACACTAAGGCAGGAAAAAATGAGTATCAATATTTTCCAAAGACTTTTGAAAAAAATCTATGAAACTTATGAAAGGATTTTACCGGCTCAAGATACATTAATACACATTTTCCGGAAATAAAGTTGATCTCATTTTGTCTGCAAAATTCTAATGCCTCATTCGATTCTGAACCTTGCTGGAACCAAATGTTAGCAATCCCGTTTGAATAACACTCTTTTGCTATTTTAAGCGCTGAATTTGGCGGAGTAACAGTTATAACCGTGTCAACTTTTTGCGGCACTTCACAAATGGTTTTGTAGCACTTTTTGCCAGTTATCTCTTCTAAGTTTGGATTGACTGGTATCGGCTCAAACTCTCTCTTTAGAAGTTCGTTGAAGATTATGTTACCAAACTTATGCTTATTGCGGGAAACACCAACAACAGCAATTTTTTTGTTTTCAAAAAATATTTCATTGTAATTCATTTCCTACTCACTATTTTGAAACGGGCAAGTGAACTTCAACACTTCCATCTTCATTATAGATTTCAAATGCTGGTCCGGTTACAGTGTATCCCTTTAATTCGATATACTCATTAATTGCCGGATAAGTTTTGAAAGGAGCAATGGCAGGATGAGCTTTGATTTTCCCAATTATAACATATCGCTCAACGATTTGTTCATAATAAAGCGGTGGTTCAACCTGAACTGGGCTGGAAACAAAGACGCCTGCATCGCTTCTTAATAATTCTTTAGGTGTAGTTGCAGGATCGTCGTAGTACCGGCCGGCTGCGATTGTCTGTTCGATGTTTTTTTCTTTGAGAAGCGTTTCGACTTTTTTAATTTTCTCGCTGACAAGCTGGTAGGGTCCTTTATGCTTGGTGTAAACGAAATCGTATGGACCTCGATATCCTTCAGTTATTTCGACTGAACTGAAAGCTCCGACATAAATTCCAAAACCAACGAAGACTACTACTACAAATAAAAATACTGCAGCAACCACAAGCCAGATTTTTGTTTTCTTTGACATGATTATTCCTATTTAATTTTATTTCTTTTTTGTTACAACGAAGGATATTTTTCCCCGAAAGTTTGAAAGAGTTATTGCAACTGACTTTGGAGTATTCTTTGTCGCAGCGGGCAGTGTCACCACTTTGTTTGAATTCAGATTGTCGCTGAAGAAAATTTCATTCACCGAATTCCGGACAACAATTGAACCAGATCCGGCTGAGTATGAAGATACAACGAGTGTAATTGTCAGTGAATCAGTATCAAATGAAAGTGTTTCATTCCGAGTTAGTGAAAAGTCATCAGCATCTACAGTAAATGTGAATGTGTTTAACGTATTAACTATAACGGGAAAATTCTTGCCAACGTTTTCGGGATTATTAATCCCATCTTCAATAACACATGAGTAAAAAGAAAGTGATAAAGTAAAACCGATAAGAGAAGCTATTAAAATTTTATTTTTCATTTCATCTCCTGAGTAATATTATAAATTTGATATATTGATTTCAAGTTTTTACTTACAAAACTGAATCTTACTGTTTATATTTTTGAAGAATTTTGAGAGCTTTATTTCGTCCATTTTTCCATTAGTGCGTACTCCGCTGCAAACATCAACCCCAAAAGGTTCAACTTGTTTAATTGCGTCGACGACATTTTCAAGATTCAATCCGCCAGCAAGAAAAATTGGGATGCTGACTCTTTTATTAATTTCTCTGCTAATCTCCCAATTGTGAACTCGCCCTGTTCCGCCTAATTCTTTTATCTCAGAGTTTTTATCACCGGAATCTAAAAGCAAAGCGTCCACAAAAGGTGAAACCTCAACAGCTTCTTTGATTGACGACCCTTCTTTTACATGAATGACTTGAATAAGCGAGATGCCAGGGAGTTCAATTCTCAGTTTTTCTAATCCACTCCGTTCAACAAAATCACATAGCTGAATTGAATTCACTCTGCATTTTTTTTGCTGCTGAATGATCTCATCGGCAGATCGCTTGCTTGTAAGTAAAAAGCTGCCTATTGCCGGGGGAATTGTTGCCGCAATTTCATAAATCAATTTTTCAGAAATTACACCTGGTCCGCTGGGCATTTCTGAAACAAGTCCAAGTGCAGAAGCACCATATTTGACTGCCATATTTGCTTCTTCAATTGATGAGATGCAGCAAATTTTCACTCGTGGTTTGATCATAAGTTATTATTTAATTTCAATTTATCACTGATTTAAAGATATAATCTTTAAGAAATTTAATTGTAAGCTGGTCATCATCCCCCTCTTTATTATTCGCTGTTGAAACAACGACCATATTTAATTGAGGAATCACGAAAATAA
>Ga0194120_10010041_pt1 | contig 11818 bp, 10 predicted proteins | sample TA2MahCa65mmetaG_FD_148642 | JGI IMG/M metagenome (GOLD analysis project Ga0194120, IMG submission 148642) | Freshwater microbial communities from Lake Tanganyika, Tanzania - TA2015019 Mahale Deep Cast 65m | ecosystem: Environmental > Aquatic > Freshwater > Lake | place: Tanzania: Lake... | reverse complement strand
TCTGGAGCTCCGCGAAGACCGTCTGCGCCTGGCTGAGGATGGCGTAGTCGCCGCACCCCGGGCACCAGCGGATGATCTGGTCGGACATGTAGTCCTTCTTGGCGAAGGTACGCGTCGTCTCGGCGTTCATGTGCGGCTCCTACTTGGCTTCGGAAACTTGGTGATGGCGGATGGCGGCGAGGATCTCGCTCACCTTGAAGGCCTGCCCCTGGATCTTCGGGACGGAGATGCAGTCGACGAGCGAGCGGTCGCGCAGGAGCTTGACCAGCTGGCCGTTGTTCATCTCGGGCACGATCACCCGGTCGTAGCGGCGCAGCACCTCGTCGAGGTTGCCGGGCAGGGGCCAGATGTTCTTGATGTGCGCGTGGGCCACCTTGACGCCCTCGCGGCGGGCCTGGTCGACCGCCACGCGGACGGCGCCGAAGGTGGATCCCCAGGCGACTACCAGCAGCCCCGCGTCGTCGCCATGCACCTCGACGTCGGGCACCTTGATGCCCGCCACCTTGGCCGCGCGGGTCTTGACCATGTGCTCGTGGTTGAGCGCCTCGTAGTTCACGTTGCCGGTGCCGTCTTGCTTCTCGATGCCGCCGATGCGGTGCTCGAGCCCGGGCGTGCCCGGCTTCACCCACGGCCGCGCGAGCGTGACCGGGTTGCGGGCGTAGGGCTTGAAGCCCTCGGGCTCGGTGCGGAACGTCACCGGGAAGGCTGGGATCTTCTCGACGTCGGGCACCAACCAGGGCTCGGAGCCGTTGGCGAGGTAACCGTCGGTGAGGAGGATGACCGGGGTCATGTACTGGGTGGCGATGCGCGCGGCCTCGATGGCCATGTAGAAGCAGTCGCCGGGGGTTGAGGCGGCCAGGACCGCGAGCGGCGCCTCGCCGTTGCGCCCGTAGACGGCCTGCAACAGGTCGGACTGCTCCGTCTTGGTGGGCAGGCCCGTGGAGGGGCCCCCGCGCTGCACGTCGACGATGATGAGCGGCAGCTCGGTCATGATCGCGAGGCCCATCGCCTCGGTCTTCAGCGCCATGCCCGGCCCGGACGTGGTGGTGAGGCCGAGCGCGCCGCCGAAGGAAGCGCCCACGGCGCTGCAGATCGCGGCGATCTCGTCTTCCGCCTGGAAGGTGTGAACGTCGTAGGCCTTCATCCCAGAGAGGTAGTGCAGGATTTCGGAGGCCGGGGTGATGGGGTAACTGCCGAGGAAGAGGGGCAGCCCCGCCTTCTGCGCCGCCGTCACCAGCCCGAGCGCGGTGGCGTAGTTGCCCATGATGTTGCGGTAGACGCCGGGCGCCTGCCGCATCGGGGCCACCTCGTAGCGGCTGGTGAACAGCTCCACGTTCTCCGCATAGGCGTGACCGGCGCGCAGGGCGCGCAGGTTGGCCTCGCGGTAGGGATCCTTGAACTTGGCGTTGATCCACGACTCGGTGGGACCGAGGGGGCGACTGTAGAGCCAGTAGGCGATGCCGAGCGCGAAGAAGTTCTTGGTGCGGTCGGTCTCCTTGGTGCCGAGCCCGAGCCCCTCGACCGCGTCCTTGGACAGCCGCGCCATGTCGACGGGGATGACCTGGTAGCCCTCCAGCGTGCCGTCTTCGAGGGGGTTGGCGGTGAGGCCCGCCTTTTCCCACTCGCGGGGGACGAACTTCTCCTGGTTGACGATCACCAGCCCGCCCCGCTTGAGGTCGGAAATGTTCGCCTTGAGCGCCGCCGGGTTGAAGGCGATCAGCGCCTCGGGCGCGTCGCCCGGGGTGAAGATGTCGTGGCTGGCGAAGTGCAGCTGGAAGCCCGAGACGCCCGCGAGCGTGCCGGCCGGGGCGCGGATCTCGGCGGGATAGTCGGGAAAGGTGGCGAGGTCGTTGCCGTGCAGCGCCGTGGTGTTGGTGAACTGGCTGCCGACCACTTGCATGCCGTCGCCCGAGTCGCCTGCGAAGCGGATGACGACGTGATCGAGGGCTTGGACGGATTTCATCTGGTCTCCAGGGCCGAGCGGGGCCTGCCCCGCGGGGCCGCCCGGTTTATCACTGGATCCCGATGTCCGAAAGTGGGCAGCTTCCCACGCTCGCACGATAGTCGAGACTGCCCGTGAATCCCCAGCCTCGTTTCGTGCTCATCTCGTCGACTAGCGATCCGGAAGCGCGGGCGCTTGCCGACGCACTCGGCCTGCGACTGTGCGAGAAGGCACCGTTGTCTGCCCGGCACCTGCACTTCTACTGCCCGGCGGGCGAGATCCCCGCGAGGCTCGGGTGGGCGCGCTGGCTCGCTCCCCGGCTGGTGTGGACGCCCCGCTCGCCGCCGGCGGCGCCGGGATCGTGGTGGTCGCTGGTGCGCCGCCTCGCGGTCGCGTCGCAAGAGGAGGCTCGCGCGTGGGCAGGCGTCCTCCCGCTCGGGCGCATCGTCGTTGCCGCCGACGCTGCCTCGCTGGCAGCGGTCTACGCCGAGGTGAGCTCGATGGGCGCCCGGGGTCTCAGAGCAACATCTGGTCGATGTCGCGGAGCTCCCGGGGCGCCGTGAGCACGAACCCGAACTCCACCACCTCGCTCTCGCCCGGGGCGAGATCCAGGGGCCAGCACAGGACCCCGGCCGGCGCGGCGGGATCGGGGGTGGGCGGCGTGCCGTCGAGGACGTTCACCGTGATGCGGTCCACCTGCGACACCGGCACCTGGTCGGACAGCGTCACCACCTGCCGAGTCTTGGCGTAGTTGGCCACCGTCACCCGGTAGCGCACGGTGTAGCGGGTCCGGCCGCCCACGAGGTGCTCCACCTTGCGCGACACCAGCTCGCGGTCCACCTTCAACCTCCCGTCCACGCCGAAGCCGAGGTCCACGATCTCGCCGGGGGCGATGGCCCCGATCTGCGCGCTCCCCACGTAGTCGCCGCCGACGTAGCTCGCGACGGTGCCGGGGAGCAGCGGCGCCTCGCCGGACCAGGTGGCGCGCGCGGCACGGAACACCTCGGGCACCACCCTCGGGACGGTGCCGAGCGACACGCTGGTGGGGAGCTGGGTGGCCGCGATGGTGATGCGCGTCGCCGAGCCGTCGCCCGCGATGCTGCGCTTGCCGGGGGGGTCGAAGACCATGGCGCCGGCGCCGGTGCGAACCCCGCCCGGCGCGGCGAGGCTGTAGGCATCCACCCCTGACTCGTCGATGATCCACGGCGAGAGGTCGGGGACCGCGCCGCCCACCGTGGGCGCGGCGGTCGACAACTGCACGGGTACATCCTTCCAGTCCTCGCCCGTCGCCTGCTTGACGAGCGCGTGCGTCTCCAGCGTGACGACGTTCGTCTCGGGATCGAGCCGGGCCGCGTAGCTCGGCGTCCATCCCGCCCCGAGGACGGTGTAGCGCAGCTTCACCACCACCGTGCCGCTGCCGGCCCCCTCGATGTCGACGCGCACGGTGGCGCCGGTGGCCAGCGGGTCTTTCAGCTTCACGAGCAGGGGCTCGAGTTTCTCGCCGAGCTGGCTTGCTTTTTCCTCGTCGCTGCGCAGCCTCGCGGCGAGATCGCGCTCGGCCTCGCCCACCCAGGTGAGGGTGCCCCTCACCGTGTCCAGCGAGGGGAGAGGCCGGGTGTCGCCGCTCGCGGGGAGCACGGCGCCCCGCAGGTAGGTGCGCTGCATCAGGAGCGACTCGATGTGATCGCGCAACCGACCGAGGTCTTCGCTCAGCTTCTCCGCCTCCGTGCGGATGGCCGCGATGCGCTCGGTCTCGTCTACGTCGCCCTGGCCGCTGGACAGCTCCACGCCGCTCACCCGGGCCTCGCCGCTGACCTCGGCGTGGAGGGAGCTCGCGTCGAGCCCGAGGGGCAAGCCCTCGAATCGCACGCGCTGGGTGCCGCCGACCCGCGTGATCGCGCGCTCACGGGTCACGATTGCCCGGTCGCGAAGCACCGTCACCCGGTCGAGGGTGGAGTTGGGCTCGAGCGGAAGCACCGACAGCGGCAGGTAGGTCGACTGGGCGCGAGCGGGCGTCGGTGCGGCCGGCGCCGCCAGCGCGGCCTGCACCTCGTCGAGGTCGAAGGAGAGCCGCATCCGATGCTCGGCCTCCTCCGCGAGGTTTCCGGCTGCATGGGCGAGAGAAAGGGCAAGCATGAGAGGCACGCGGGCTCCGGGGATCGAGGGCGGAACGCCGGACCTCGCGCGGGTCTTTCGGTTCGTCGCGGATGGTCAACGAGTTTCGCGCGCTGTCGCGGGCGAGCCCTTGCCCGGCGTGGGTCAGGGCGATAGCCGGCGCGGCCCTCCCACCGGGGTCTCGATGTCGATTGTTCCCGACCTCATCCTCGTGCTCATGACGGCGCTCCCGTTCTTCGTCGCATTGTTCGGGTTGAACGCGATCTTGCTGAAGCCTATGCTCGCCTACCTCGAGTCGCGTCGCGAGGCGACGGTCGGGGCACGCGACGAGGCGGTGGCCCTCCAGGAGAAGGCGGAGCTGAAGCTCACCCAGTGGGAAGCCGCTTTGCAGCGCGCGAACGCAGAAGTGGCAGACTTCAGGGCGCAGCGCCGAGCCGAGGCCCAGGCCGCCTACGCGGCGCGAGTGGCCCACGCGCGGAGCGAGGCCGAGGCCCGCATCGGCGATGCCGTGGCGGTGATCCAGGGCGAGGCGATGCTGGCGCGCGAGTCCATCGGGCGCGAGTCGCGCCAGATCGCCGCCGACATGGCCGCTCGGGCGCTTGGTCGCGAACTTACCGCGGTGGAGGCCTGATGTTCCTCGCACTCAGCAACCTGGCCCTGGCCACGGGCGGCGAGGGCGCGCATCACGGTCCCGATTTCGCCGCGATCGGGGTGCAGGCGGTGAACCTGGGCCTCTTCTTCGCCCTGCTCTTCGTGTTCGCCCGCCGCCCCATCCTCGATGCGCTCGGCAACCGGGCCAACAAGGTGCGTCGCGACCTCGATGAGTCGGCCCGCCTCAAGGACGAGGCAGAAGCACGCTACCACGAGATCGAGCAGAAGCTCGCGGGTCTCGACAAGCGCATCGACGACCTCAAGGACGAGGCGGCCGTCGAGGCCCGGGCCGAGGCCGCGCGCATTGCCGAGCGCGCCGAGGCCGACGCGCAGCGCATCAAGGACACGGCCGAGCGCACCCTCCGCGAGGAGGTGCAGCGTGCCCGAGCCGAGATCCGCCGAGAGGTGGTGAACCAGGCCTCGTCGTCGGCGCGCGAGATCGTCAAGCAGAACGTGCGTCCCGACGACGAGAAGCGACTCGAGGCCCAGTTCCTCGGCGCCCTCGACGTGCCGGGCACCAGGCGCCCGGGAGGTGAAGCATGACCGAGGGTTCCATCCCGCGTCGCTACGCGAAGGCCCTCTTCGAGCTGGCCCAGGAGGCTGGCGCCATCGACCGCGTGGGCGAGCAACTCGACGCCGTGGTCGAGCTTGCCCGGGCCAACGACGGGCAGGTGCTCGCGGTCATGTCCAACCCTGGGTTCACCGCCAGCGAGCGCCGCGCCGTGCTCGACCTGGTGCTGCCGCGCCTGGGCCTCACCAGCCTGGTGCAGAACTTCGTGCGCCTCGTCCTCGACAAGGACCGCTTCGAGGCCCTTCCCGACGTGGCCCGCGAGTACCGGGCCCTCGCCGACGCCGCCGCCAACCGCGTGCGCGCCACCGTCACCACGGCCGCCGCCGCGTCGCCCGCCCTGCGCGCCGAGATCACGCGCAGCCTGAGCGCCTCCACCGGGAAAGACGTGGTCGTCGAGATGAAGGTCGACCCGGCCCTCCTCGGCGGCATGGTCGCTCGCGTGGGCAGCAAGCTCTACGACGCCTCTCTCCGTACTCGCCTGGAGGATCTCCAGGTGACCCTCGCCACCACCGCACTTTCCTAGACCAGGGATCCTTCCATGGACATCCGCGCCGAAGAGATCAGCCAGATCCTCAAGCAGCAGATCAAGAACTACGAGGGCCGCGTGGCCGTCAGCGAGACGGGCACGGTGCTCAAGGTGGGCGACGGTATCGCCCGCATCTACGGCCTCGAGAACGCCCTCGCCGGCGAGATGCTCGACTTCGGCCACGGGCTGAAGGGCATGGTGCTCAACCTCGAGGAAGACAACGTCGGCGCCGCCGTGTTCGGCGACGATCGCACCATCAAGGAAGGCGACCTCGTCAAGCGCACCGGCGAGATCGTCTCGGTCGCGGTGGGCCCGGCCACCCTCGGCCGCGTGCTCGACGGCCTCGGCAACCCCATCGACGGCGGCCCGGACATCCCGCGCGACATCGTCAAGCCCATCGAGATCAAGGCCCCGGGCATCATCGGCCGCAAGTCGGTACACGAGCCCATGGAGACGGGCATCAAGGCCATCGACGGCATGATCCCCGTCGGTCGCGGCCAGCGCGAGCTGATCATCGGCGACCGCCAGACCGGGAAGACGGCGATCGCCATCGACACCATCATCAACCAGAAGAACTTCGTGGGCGCTGGCGCCAAGAAGCTGCACTGCATCTACGTGGCCGTGGGCCAGAAGCAGAGCACCGTGGCGCAGGTGGTGGAGAAGCTCAAGAACTACGGCGCGATGGACTACACGACCGTCGTGAGCGCGCCGGCCTCGTCGCCCGCGCCGATGCAGTTCCTGGCGCCCTACACCGGCGCCACGCTCGGCGAGTACTACCGCGACAACGGCATGCACGCGCTCATCGTCTACGACGACCTGAGCAAGCAGGCGGCGGCCTACCGGCAGCTCTCCCTGCTCCTGCGCCGCCCGCCGGGACGCGAGGCCTACCCGGGCGACGTGTTCTACCTGCACAGCCGCCTGCTCGAGCGCGCCGCCAAGGTCGGCGATGCCGAGGGCGCGGGCTCGCTCACCGCGCTCCCGATCATCGAGACGCAGGCCGGCGACGTGTCGGCCTACATCCCGACCAACGTCATCTCCATCACCGACGGCCAGATCTTCCTCGAGGCCAACCTGTTCTACTCGGGCGTTCGTCCGGCGGTGAACGTGGGTATCTCCGTGAGCCGCGTCGGTGGCTCGGCACAGGTGGCGGCGATGAAGGCGGTTGCCGGCACGCTGAAGCTCACCCTCGCCCAGTACCGCGAGCTCCAGGCCTTCAGTGCCTTCGCTTCCGACCTCGACGAGGCCACCCGCAAGCAGCTCAACCGCGGCGCGCGCCTGGTGGAGATGCTCAAGCAAGACCAGTACTCGCCGCTCGCGATGGAGATGCAGGTCATCCAGATCGTAGCGGGCACCGAGGGCGTGCTCGACGACATCGCGGTCACCGACGTCCGCCGTTTCCTCGGCGACCTCACCACCCACTTCGAGGGGCCGGAGAAGGCCCTGCGCGCGGAGCTGGCCGCCAAGGCCACCTTCAAGGGCAACGACCTGAAGGACCGCGTGATCGCGGCCTGCAAGGCCTTCCGCGCCTCCTGGAAGTAGTCCATGGCCTCGCTTCGCGACATCCGCACGCGCATCGCCTCGGTGAAGTCCACCCGGCAGATCACCAGCGCCATGAAGATGGTCGCGGCGGCCAAGTTGCGTCGTGCCACCGAGGCCGCCACCAACGCGCGCCCCTACCAGGAAACGCTCACCGCCACGATCGGCCGCGTGGCGAGCGGCGCGGGTGACATCGAGCATCCACTTCTGACGACGCGCCCCGTCGTGAAGAACGTGGTGCTCGTGGTGGTGGGCACCGACCGTGGCCTGTGCGCCGGCTTCAACAGCAACCGCGACCGCAAGGTCGAGGATCTCGTCCGCAGCCTGCGCGCCGAGGGCAAGACCGTCACCGTGCGCAGCTTCGGCAAGAAGCCTCGCGACTTCCTCAAGGCCCGCGGCGTCGAGTCCCAGAACGAGAACGGCGTCGTAGCCGCCAGGTACGCCGCTACCGTCGGCGCGCTCTCCGAGTCGCTCACCACGGGCTTCGAAGCCGGTGAGTTCGACGAGGCCTGGCTCTGCTACAACAAGTTCAAGAGCACCCTCACCCAGGTGCCCACCTTCACGCGCATCCTCCCGCTCTCCATCGAGAAGAGCGAGGGCGCCGCGGCCGACTTCAAGTACGAGCCCGACGGCACGAACATCATGAGCACGCTGTTGCCGCTCTACCTGCGCACGCTCTTGTTGCAGGCCTTCCTCGAGAACGAGGCCGGCGAGCACGCCAGCCGCATGACCGCGATGGACAGCGCCACCCGCAACGCCTCCGACCTCATCGACCGCCTGACGCTCGAGTACAACCGCTCGCGCCAGGCCGCCATCACCAAGGAACTCATCGAGATCATCTCTGGCGCGGAAGCGCTGTAGGAGCCGCACATGGAAGCCACTGGAACGATCAAGCAGGTCATGGGTCCCGTCGTTGACGTGGAGTTCCCCCCGGGCCAGCTCCCCCCCATCTACACCGCCCTGAAGGTGAGCAATCCCTTCATCAGCGACGTGTCCGACAACCTCATCATCGAGGTGGCACAGCACCTCGGCGAGAACACCGTCCGCGCCATCGCGATGGACGTGACCGACGGCCTCAGCCGCGGCATGGCGGTGAAGAACACCGGCAACCCCATCATGATGCCGGTGGGTCCGCAGACCCTCGGCCGCATCCTCAACGTGGTCGGCGAGCCTGTAGACGAGGCCGGTCCCGTCGGCGCCAACCTGCACTACCCCATCCACCGCCCGCCCCCCTCGTTCACGCAGCAGTCCACGCAGGTGGAGATGTTCGAGACGGGCATCAAGGTCATCGACCTGCTCGCGCCCTATGCGCGCGGCGGCAAGATCGGCCTCTTCGGCGGCGCCGGCGTGGGCAAGACCGTGCTCCTCATGGAGCTCATCCGCAACATGGCCATCGAGAAAGGCGGCTTCTCGGTGTTTGCCGGGGTGGGCGAGCGCACCCGCGAGGGCAACGACCTGTACCACGAGATGGTGGAGGGCGGCGTCATCAAGGTGGTGGAGGACGACAAGGGCCACCCGGTGAAGGACGATCGTGGCCGCTACAAGCTCATCCCCGAGAAGAGCCAGGTGGCGCTCATCTACGGCCAGATGAACGAGCCGCCCGGTGCTCGCGCCCGCGTGGCCCTCTCGGCGCTCACCATCGCCGAGTACTTCCGCGACGACCAGGGCAAGGACGTGCTCCTCTTCGTCGACAACATCTTCCGCTTCACCCAGGCGGGCTCGGAAGTGTCGGCGCTCCTCGGCCGCATCCCGAGCGCGGTGGGCTACCAGCCCACCCTCGCCACCGAGATGGGCGCGCTGCAAGAGCGCATCACTACCACCAACAAGGGCTCGATCACCTCGATGCAGGCCATCTACGTGCCTGCCGACGACTTGACCGACCCGGCGCCCGCCACCGCCTTCGCCCACCTCGACGCCACCACGGTGCTCAACCGCAAGCTCACCGAGATCGGCATCTACCCGGCGGTGGATCCGCTGGACTCCACCAGCCGCATCCTCGACCCGCGCGTGGTGGGCGACGACCACTACGCCGTGGCCCGCGCCGTGCAGCGCGTGCTCCAGCGCTACAAGGAACTGCAAGACATCATCGCCATCCTCGGCATGGATGAGCTCTCCGACGAGGACAAGCTGATGGTGGCCCGCGCGCGCAAGATCCAGCGCTTCCTCAGCCAGCCCTTCTTCGTGGCCGAGAAGTTCACCGGCATGGCGGGCAAGTACGTGAGCAAGGAAGAGTCGGTGCGCGGCTTCAAGGAGATCCTCGAGGGCAAGCACGACAAGCTCCCCGAGGGTGCCTTCTACATGGTGGGCAACATCGACGAGGCCGTGGAGAAGGGCCGCAAGATGTTGGAGAACTAGCCGATGTCGCTCGCCGTCCGCGTCGTCACCCCGCGCAAGATCGCCTGGGAAGGCACGGCCAACTCGGTCACCGCCCCGGGCGAGCTCGGCGAGTTTGGCGTGCTGCCGAAGCACATCCCCTTCCTCAGTACGCTCAAGCCCGGGCCGCTCACCATCGACACCGGGAGCGCGAAGCTCAAGTTCAACGTGGGCCTGGGCTTCGCCGAGGCGGGCCCGGCCCAGGTGACGATCCTCACCGAGAGCTGCGACGAGGCCTAGGGCTGGAGGCCGGCTCTAGCTGGAGCCGGCCGCAGCGCGGGTGTTTGCGCCGCCAACGCTACTTCGCGGGCGCGTTGAAGTTGCGACGGTTCATCCACTCCTGGAAACCATCGCCCATCCCGGTGCCGGCCCACGAGGTGGTCATCCGCGACACGAAGAGGCGGTCCTGCCCAGCGACGATGCTGGGCTTGAGCAAGTCGCGGATTTGCTGCGCGGTGAAGCGCGTCTCGACCATCCACACGCCACGCATGCGGTTGGACCAGTTGCCGAGCGCCTTGATGGCCTTCTCGAGGTCGCCGTACTGGTCGGCGGGGCGAGCGTTGAGCTCGAGGGTGACGAGGTACATCATGTGGGGAACTCCGTGGCGGCGCCGCTTAGCGCCCCGGGGGCGGGGCCGCCATGCCCGGCCGGGCGAGGATAAGCGGCAGCGTGTCTCGCAAGCTGACGGTCGCCGCGCTGGTGTGGACCGTGGCGCTGATGCTCTCGCGGGCGCTCGGCCTCGTCCGCGACGCGGTGCTGGGACAGACGCTGGGCGTGGGCATCGAGGCCGACGTGTACGCGGCGGCTTTCCGCATTCCCGACCTGCTGACCTACGTCGTCAGCGGTGGCGCGCTCTCCATCGTGTTCATTCCGATGTTCACGCGATTCTTCGCGGAGGGCGACGAGGAGCGCGCGTGGCGGGCCTACTCCCGCGTGGCCAACTTCATCGTGCTCCTGGCGGCGATCCTCGTCCCGGCCCTGCTCGTCGCGATGCCGTGGCTGTGCGCGTGGTTCTTCCCCGGCTTCGACGCCGCTGCGCAGGCGCAACTGGTGTTCTTGAGCCGGGTCGTGCTCCCCGCCCAGGTCTTCCACCTCCTGAGCGGGCTGCTCGGCGCCGCCCTCCTCTCGCGCGACCAGCACGCCGTGCCTGCCCTCGCCCCGCTCGTCTACAACCTCGCGATCATCGTCGGTGGCTGGGTGGGTGGCGATGCGGAGGGCTTCGCCTGGGGGGTGCTCGCGGGGAGCTTTCTCGGTCCCTTCCTCTTGCCGCTGTGGGCGGCGCGGCGCGCCGGCTTGAGGTGGATGCCGCTGCTCGACCTGCGCCACCCTGACTTCCTCGCCTACTTGCGCGGTGCGCTGCCGATCATGCTCGCCTTCTCCCTGGTGGGCCTCGACGACTTCGCCTGGACCCACTTCGCGGCCGGCAGCCCCGGGGATGTGGCGACGCTCAGCTATGCCAAGGCCCTGATGCGCGTGCCGATCGGGGTTTTCGGCTTTGCCATGGGCATGGCGGCCTACCCGGAGCTGTCGCGGCTGTACGCGCAGGGGCGGCGCGCCGAGGCCTGGGCGCTCTTGCGCACGGCCCTGCTCCGTGCCCTCGTGCTGGCGCTCGGGGCCCAGGTGGTGCTGTCGGCGGCCGGTGCCGAGGCCGGCACGCTGGTGTACTCCGCCGCGCGGATCCCGCCGGAGCGCCTCGACGAACTCGCGGCCTGCCTCGCGGCATTCTCACTGGCGCTGGGACCGTGGACGCTCCAGACGCTGGTGGCGCGGGGCTTCTACGCCCGCGAGCGCACCTGGGTGCCAACCCTCTGGGGCACGGCGGTGCTCCTGCTGTCGCTCCCCGTTTACGCGCTCGCCTTCGAGCGGCTGGGGGCGCTCGGCCTGGCGCTGGCGTCGAGCCTGGCCATCACCGTGTACGTGGTTTCGCTGTACGCCAAGCTCGACCGGGAGGTCCGCGAGGGCGAGGCCGTGGGTCGCGACATCCTGAAGCTGTGCGCGGCGGCGGCGCTGGCGGTGGGCGCCGGGCTCTCCGCGCGGGCCATCCTGCCGCCGTTCGCCTACACCCGGCTCGATGCGGCCTGGCGCATCGGGATCATCGCCGTCG
>Ga0194120_10010039_pt1 | contig 11822 bp, 10 predicted proteins | sample TA2MahCa65mmetaG_FD_148642 | JGI IMG/M metagenome (GOLD analysis project Ga0194120, IMG submission 148642) | Freshwater microbial communities from Lake Tanganyika, Tanzania - TA2015019 Mahale Deep Cast 65m | ecosystem: Environmental > Aquatic > Freshwater > Lake | place: Tanzania: Lake... | reverse complement strand
GAACATGCCAGTGGCGCGGGATGTTCGCAGAACGATGCCAAGACAATGAGGCGGGACCAATCGATTAGCGCGGCGACAGCCATTCCTTGAGTTTGGTCCATCGTCGCTTGCGTCCGTGAGTACGAACCGCGATCGCCAAAGCCTTGCGCTGCCCGACAATGACGACAAGGCGCTTGCCGCGAGTAACTGCTGTGTAGAGGAGATTTCTGGCGAGCATCGCGTAGTGCTGGGTGGCGATGGCGATAACGACTGCGGGATATTCTGACCCTTGCGATTTATGGATCGTCGTCGCATAGGCGGGAACGAGCGCGTCGAGTTCGCCAAACGGATATTCAACCTCGCGACTGTCAAACTCCGCGATGAGGACGCCATCGGCCTGGTCGATACGGCGGACTCGACCAAGGTCGCCGTTGAAGACCTCGCGGTCGTAGTCGTTCTCGATCTGCATCACCTTGTCGCCCGGCGCGAAGCTGCAGCCAAAACGCTCGATCTTCTCGGCCATGTTCGGATTGAGGGCGTTCTGCAGATCGCTGTTGAGCGCTCGCGCGCCGAGAACGCCGCGTTGCATTGGGCAGAGCACCTGCACGTCGCGAATGGGATCAAGGCCGAAGCGGCGCGGAATTCGGTCGCGAACAATGTCGACGATCTTGGCCGCGCCTTGCTCCGGCTCCTTCGCCTCGACGAAAAAGAAATCCGTTTCTTCGCCCGGCTTCGGCCATTCGGGCATTTCACCACGATTGATGCGATGGGCGTTCCTGACGATCCGGCTTTCCGCCGCCTGCCGGAACACTTCCGTCAACCGCGCGACGGGAACGACGCCTGAGTCGATGATGTCGCCGAGAACTTGACCCGGACCGACCGAAGGAAGTTGGTCGACGTCACCAACGAGCAGTAAACCGGCCTTTGCCGGAACCGCTTTCAACACCGCGAACATGAGCGAGGCGTCGACCATGCTGGTCTCGTCAATGACGAGCAGATCGCAGTCGAGCGGATGGTCAGCATCGCGGCGGAAACCCCCGGTTTTCGGATCGGTTTCGAGCAGGCGGTGAATGGTCTTGGCCTCGATCCCCGTCTGCTCGCTCATGCGCTTGGCGGCGCGGCCGGTGGGCGCTGCGAGCAAAAGGCGCGTTCCCTTGGCCGCGAGAATGCGCAGGATGGCGTCGAGCAGTGTGGTTTTACCGACGCCGGGGCCGCCGGTGACCACAGCCGCTTTGGAGTTGAGAACCATGCCGATCGCGGAGCGCTGAGACGCCGCGAAAGTCTTGCCGGTGCGCTTCTCGACCCATGGAATGGCCTTGTCGATATCGATCGTCGGCCAGGGCGGCGAGCCGCCGATCAGGGAGCGCAGCCGATCGGCGACGCCGCGTTCGGCAAGATACAAGCCCCGCAAGAACACGCAGGGCTTATCTTCGATCGTATTCGCCACCACGTCGCCGCCGGCGAGCTCATCCGTGAGGGCGGTCCGAATGGCTCCCTCGTCCACTTCGAGCAGCGCCGTCGCCAGCTTGATCAGCTCCTCGATGGGGAGGCCGCAGTGACCTTCGTCCGTCGCCTCCTGCAAGGCGTAGGAAATTCCGGCCCGCACCCGTTGCGGCGCCTCCCGCGTCATGCCGAGCTTCATGGCGATGGCGTCGGCGGTCCGAAATCCGATGCCGCGAATGTCGCGCGCCAGACGATACGGATTCTCGGTCATGACCTGAATGGCGTCGTGGCCATAAGTCTTAAAGATGCGCACGGCTCGGGACGTGCCGACGCCGTGCGAATGCAAAAAGACCATGATGTCGCGCACGGCTTTTTGCTCGGCCCAGCCGGCGACAATCTTCCCTGCCCGGAATTCGCCGATGCCGGCAACCTCGCGCATGCGCTCCGGCTCCGCCTCGATAAGCTCGAAGGTCCTCTCGCCAAAAGCCGCGACGATCCGTTTGGCGAGCACGGGGCCGATCCCGCGCACCATGCCGGAACCGAGATATTTTTCGATTCCCTCCGCCGTCGTTGGCGGCGTGGTCTTGAGAAAGTCCGCTTTGAACTGAAGGCCGTGGGCGCGGTCTGTGATCCAAACCCCGACGGCGTGGATGAATTCGCCCGCCGAGATCGAAGCGACATAGCCAACGACAGGAACAAGGTCGCGCTTGCTGCGCGCCTTCACCTTCAGCACGGCGAAGCCGTTGTCCTCATTGTGGAAGGTCACCCGCTCGACAGAGCCGACGAGCGTCTCTCTTGGCGGCGTCGCGTCAAAAGACGGGGGCAAGCTAGGTGAACCGTTAACGAGGCAGCGGGAGGGCATCCTAAATCGGAAAGGGGAAGGACGCGACCGTGAGCCTTGAGGATCGCGTTCGCCGCCCTCCTACTTCCGCCTCCTGAGTGCAGAGTTCAGGGGACGCGGGACTGTCGCGATAGAAAACGAGCGCTGCTTTCAGATCGCCCCGCGCCTTTGCGATGTCGCCGAGGCCGGTGCCAGCCCAAGGAACGGCCTGCCCCGCCGCATATGTGGTGCGGCGTGTCGGTCGAGAATGAGAAAGCTACATCGCGTATCGAGCATCTCCGCCGCGCGCCAATGTGAGTATCCGCTTTCTCTCTATCGAGCCGCTTTTCGCGCCGGTCGGGACGCTTCGTCTCGACGGGATCGCGTGGGTTATCGTCGGTAGCGAAAGCGGCTGGTGCGCGCGACTCGGGTCCGAAGGACGTCATCGCTCATTCAAGTTTCAATATGTGCCTTTCGTTATCAACAGACCAATATTTAAAGCGGCTCAGGAAGCTCTGCCCCAACAAAATCTCCGCTTCGCCGGAAGCAATTGCGGCGGTGACATTTTCTACCGTTTTATCGCCCACTTTCAGAGAGCGAATCCTGAATCGTGCAGACGGAACCTTAGACCCATCAGCGAGGACATAGGTTTGTTGTCCCAAGAAATCCTCGCTGGTAATTGTCCCGGTTCGTATTAGTGTAGAGACGACGTCTGCAGGGACACTCACTTCGCTGGCGCCACTGTCAAATATGGCTTTAAGGGTAATCATGTCGTTGAAGCGGACAGGAACGACGAAGACGCCACGCTCTTTCGTCATTGCGATTGATTCTAAGCCTCCTTGCTGTCTGTTTTGTTCCCTCGCGACTGAATCTCCAGAAGGGGAGGACCTCTTGAGCAAGTATGGGTCCATGGCGAAAAATCGAAGGGTGCCTTCTCCCTCTCGATCATAACTCGCCACCCAGACGAACCCCTGTTCGCCTGAAACACTATAAACAGGCAAGTTCATCCGAGCTGATTTGTGCGTGTCTCCCAGCAAGTCGACCAAAATCCCGCGATGCGGAGATTTGCGTTGCGCCAGCACTGAAAGGTCTCCAGAACTTAATGGCTGGAGATGGATGCCACCCCAAATCGCGAGAGTTGCTCCCACACTCCCAGAACGCTCCGTGAAGTTGCGAACCTGCGGGCGAGAATGGAACCTCTCCGAAAGACGAACAAGTTCGTTCTGGATATCTCCATTGCTAAAATTTGCGGGTTTGACCGTCTGATTTATGTAGCCCACCACACCGTTCGCAGCATGGACAATGCTCGTTGATACGCTGATATACTTGAAGCCACTTTTTCTGGTCTGAAGCCTTTTGCACCACGTATAGCCGGGATAATCGTCGCTCGATTCACATTGATAGGATTTGTAAACGCTGGACTGCGGAGCAACCGATCCGCCTACCGCCAAGCCATCCACCGAATAGGGCGAATAGGGAGCAACACTGCCTCCGACAGTTTGGGCTATTACGCCCCCCGCCAAAAGACAAAGTCCAAGCCCGGATAGGACAGTTTGCTTTGCGACGCTAAGCACCAGCTTGCGAATACCCATTTGAAAATCCTGCATCATAGTCCTGAGGTACATATTGTGACCGGCTACGACGATGGCCATAAGACGTCGAGACAACGGGTTCAGCTCTATCACAGAGGAAAGCCTTGGCTCTGCCTTTTATCTTGAACGTTACGTTTGCTCCCAAAGAACGACGCAGGCGCAATTATTGATAGTTCACTCACGAAGCCGCCGGCACCATATTGGCTTCATAGACTTTTCAACTCCAAGCCTATCGCAGCCTTGCGTGGCATCGGGGGACAACATAATATTTCGCAATCGTCCAGAATGGGGCTGGGCGCTTAAGAGATGCACTGTCGCGTAGTGATACTCCGGCCGACGAGCGGCACGTATTCCATCTTTACGCCGACGAGTTTCAATCCTTCGCAACCGAGAGCTTCTCGCTCATTTTGAGCGAGGCGAGATTCCGCCTGAGGGATGCAAAAAATCACGCTGAGCCACCGCACCGCGGGCCAGTCCGCAAGCCGTGGGTCAGGGCAGCTCGCGGCTTTCTTCGGCGCTGCTTCCGATGTCGCTCCCATTAGGTTTCGCGGCGCTCACACCAGGGATGTAGCCCAACTTCTCATCCAACGCGGCGAGGGTCCGGAAAGCCGAATCCAGCGTCGCGGTCGCTTCGCTCAGAGCGGCGCGGATTTCACTCAGCCTGGAAATGGCTTCCTGGTCCGCTGCGAGGACTTCAGGTGTCACACGCGCAGCCCCGCCCTTGGCCTTCGCGATTTCCAAGCGATTGAGCCGCCTAGAAACTTCCTGGCGCGCGGCCGCCTCCTCCTGTTCCAGCGCCTCGGCCCTGGCATATGCCTCGCGATAGCGGTGCAGCGCCTCGATGGCTTTCTTCTCGAGATCAGCCTTCTCGCTCATGCTCTCGTCCCAGGCCAATTGATCGATCATTTAGAGGTAGTTCGGCTGAAGAAACTTTTAACGGCATCGAACCGCGCATCTGTTTAAGCCGAATATCCCAAAATGGGATAATTCCAAAACCGGATTATCGGACGAACTCGCTTTCTTCGAGCCCCGTCCGCATCGATGTCCAAAACGCTTCGATCGCCTCGCCAGCGCCAGCTGTTGGCTTTGCTGGTTCAGGCGCGACAGGGGCGTGGGCTCACCCAGGCGCAGGTTGCGGCGAAACTGAGAAAACCGCAATCGTTCATCGCCAAGGTGGAAGGCGGCGAGCGGCGGCTCGACGTCATCGAATTCATCGATCTCGCTTCCGCCTTGCGGGTCAGCCCGGCCGAGCTGATCGAACGCTTGCAACCGGCGCGTGGGGCGAAGCGCATTTCCCTAAAATCGAAAGAATAAGATGATCGGCGTGGGTATCAGCGTTCCCGCTGACGGGTCCTTTCCCGGACCTCTTCAGGGTTCCGCCGAGCCTCGCCCCTGTCGGTTCGCGACCTGTTGTCTTCCGATACTCGCTCATTGACTATCGCCCGTTCGAAGGAGCGCCCCTGTTCGAGGTGCTGAGCGATGCGCTCTCTCGCCGCATCAAGGATTTTTTCACGCGCTTGCGGGTCGCGAGGGAAGGCGCGTTCGAGAGCTTTTTCGATGATCGCGAGCTGCGATTGCGCGGCGACGAGGTCGGCGTCTCGCGCCGCCGCCTTACGATCGGCGGCGCGAAATTTTTCCGCCCGCGCCCGCCAACGGCCCTGCGCAACCGGCCGCCGATCGGCGCTCAGCTTGCCAGGGGAGGCGTCGATCGCTGTGACGTTGTTCGGGGCTCGGTCGGCGCCGTTGCTGCGCGTCTCGAATCGATCGCGGGGCTTCGCCTTGCTCAAGTTCGAACGGTTCCACGAACCCGGCGGGCGCCGATTTGCGCGCTCCCGCGCCTCGCGCCTGCTTGCCAACGCCTGTCGGTCGACGTCGGTCGGCTCATAGCCCTTGACTTCCATTCCACGCGCGCTTGCCTCTAACCAGGCCTCGCGCCGGAATTCCGCCGAGCCGCGAAGATGGATGGCCTGCCAGTTTCGGTGTTCCGCGACCGCGATCATGTCGTGGACCACTTGCGCGGAGGCGAGCCGCGTCGTGAGCCGGTCTTCCGTGGCCTTGAAGGCGAGATATTCGCCGCGCTCGTCGGCGTAGACGTGCGCTTCGACAGCTGCTCCCTCCTTTGTCTGATCATCGGCGACCACGTAATATTTGCGACGGACGCGATCCGGGAAACCATAATCGCGCTCCGCCGTCGGCGATGACTTTTCGGGAGGCGGCGCGCCGTTAACGGGCTCGACGACAGGATCGCGCTTTTCAGAGTCGCGCGCCGCCCGCGGCTCGTCGCTCTTGCGATCGTCGCCAGCCTCAGCGACGCGCTCGATTGTAAAGTCGCCTTGTGCGTCAGCCGCGTCGCTCATGTCGCTCCCCTCTCGACGTGCGACCCGACCGTCGCGTCGGCTCAATCGCCTGGGCGTCGATATAGTTCAGGGTCCAGGCCTTCATTTCCTCCTCAGATAGCCCTTCGAGATCGACGTCGACGTCCCCGAAATCGAAAGTGGCGTCAGTCGGAATCGTCGAAGGATCGGCGATTTCGTCATTGGTCAGTGGCCGCGTCTGGAAGACGGCGCGTAGCTCCGCGACTTCAGAGCGAAGCTCCCTGATTTCGGCGTCGAGCAGGGCCGTGGAGCGGCCCTTCGGCAGTTCCGGGACCGGCGCCGGCTGCACACGTTCAAGAAACGCCTTGTCCTTGTAGTAGACGATTTTGTTGGCGATGATCGGCGGAACGCCGGCCATCAACAGGATCGTCTTCGTTTTTGGCAGCAGCTTCAATTCCTGGGGCAGCATTAAAGCGCGGCGCTGCTCGGAGACGGTTTCGCTCGTCGCCCGCATCGCCAATCCCCTTGGTCCGCTCCGGCTCGAGACCTTCACGGTGTCATAGCCAATGCGCTCCGAGAGTTCGTTCGCGATGTCCTGTTCCTTCGGTGCGAACACCACCTCGACGGCGTGATTGGTCATAATGTTCTTCGCGAGATCCGGCCCGTAGATTGCGCGCAGTTGCGCCGGGCTCTGGATAACTGTGAGCAGACGCACGTTGAAGCCGGCGAGAAAGGCCACGGATTTCGCGAGCACATTGACGTTGCCGAGCGCGGCGAACTCGTCCAAGAGCAGCAGCAGTTTGCGACTGAGCTTTTGGTTCTGCTCCGGCAATTCGCGGGTGTTGAGATCGACCACCTGTTGGAAGAACAGATTGAGGAGTGGGCTCAAGCGATCGAGATTATCGGGCGTCACCCCGAGATAGATCGACATCGGCCGCTGCCGTAAGAGCCTTAGGTCGAAGTCGTTCTCCGCCGTCGCCGCGTCGATGCGGGGATTGAGCCAGAGGCCCAAGCGCGCCGTCACCGTCTTGCGCACCGAGTTCAAGGTGTTCTCGGAAGCGGCCAAAAAATCGTTGAGCGCGGTCACGCAGTGGCGTGAGAGGGGCGAAGGGCCGGATTTGCGCGCCGCTATGATCTTGTCGAAATGCTTCTTCAGATCGTGGGTAGAAGAGAGCTGGCGCAGGATTTCGCCAATGGTGAAGGGCAGGCCTGGCGTTTCGGCGACATAGCCGCCGATCGCTACGAAAGCTGAGCGGGCGGCTTCGAACCAGAAAGGATCGCCGCGGCTCTCGGAGGGAAACAGCATGACGGCGATTCGTTGCAGATCATCATAGAGATCCGCCGGCTCGCTGCGCACATAAGAGAGAGGATTGTAACGAGCGGTGCGGCCACTCTCGTCGAGCGGATCGAAGGTATGGACTTCCTGCCCATGCGCGGCGCGAAAGCCCGCTGATTTATCCCAATTCTCCTTTTTTACGTCGAGAACGACAACCGAATCCGGCCAGTTGAGGAGATTGGGAATGACGTAGCCGACGCCCTTGCCGGTGCGGGTCGGAGCGTAGACGAGAACATGCTCCGAGCCCCCGAAGCAGAGGAGCGGGCCGTCCTTGCGTCCGAGCAGCAGGCCTTGACGCGCACGCAGGCCCGCCTGGAGGACGTCACGTTCGCTGGCGAAACGCGCCTTGCCGTGCAAGGGGAGGGGACGGCGACGCAAGACCGCGCCGAGCGCGCCGAAGGAGACGACGAGGCCGGCGAGAGTCGAAAGCGTCAGCCAGCGATCGAGGCGTTTATCGGCGCCATAATGTGCCCAGCTACCGACGATCTCTATAAGATGGAAAGCGCCGTCGTGCGCGCGAAGCCCGAGCAGGAGCACGTTCGAGGCGACGAAGAGGAAGAGCGCCGAAGCGCCGACGACAAGCGCCGCAAAGAACGCCGCCCTAACGGGCGTGCTCGCGTTTGTGAAGGGGGTCATAATAGATTTCCGTGATGCGGTAACGGCCGTCGCGCTTTTGCATTTGCACGACGACGTCGACGAGCAGGAGAAGCAGCGAGCGGATGTCGTCGCGGTGCAGATCACGCCCCTCCGCGCTCTCTTTCACGAGGAGGGTCAATTGCTCGAAGGCGAGACGGGCGCTGTCCGCGTGCACCGTGGTGATCGATCCCGGATGCCCGGAATTCACGTTGCGCAGATAGAAGAAGGCCGTGCCGTCGCGCAGCTCCTGCAACAGAATGCGATCGGGGCGCATGCGGAGACACGACTCCAGGAGTTCGCGCGGACCGACCTTGGCGAGGCCCTGCCCATCTTTGGAATAGAGCAGCCGCACACAATTCCGATGCGGGATGACAAGCTCGGCGGCGTCTTCGATGGCGATGAGCCGTTCGTCCTCTGGGATCGCCGCGATCAACGCCTTCGAGAGCGTCGTCTTGCCGGAGCCCGTCGCTCCCGAAATGAGGATGTTGCGGCGGGTCAGCACCGCGAACTCCAGGAACTCGCGCCATTTGCCCGCTTCCTTCAAGGCGAGCAAACGATGCTCGTCGGTGGAAAGCTCGTCGCTTGCTGCGCGCACATCGTCGAAGAGCTTCGCCTTTTCGAGGTTATCAAGGGTCATGGTGAGGGCCGCCGGCTTGCGGATCGTCAGGCTCAGCGTGCCGGCGGGGACGGAGGGCGGGACGACGATCTGGCAGCGCTCGTCGCCAATGAGGGTGGTGGAGACAATCGGGCGTTCGGCGCTGACATCCTGTTTGGTGAAGCCCGCCGCTGCGGTCGCAAGATGCAGAAGGTGCTCTTGCGTCAGCGCCGACGCCTCGCGCCGCGCCCAGCCGCTAGGACCTTCGATGAAGACTTCGCCCGGGCGATTGACGACGATTTCTGTCAGGCTGTCGTCTCCAAGATAGGGTGCCAACGGTTCGAGATAGCGCTCGAGGACGAGACGTGCGCCGCCGCGATAGCCGGTTCCGGCGGATCTCACGGCTTGGTCACCATGATATGGTCCGCGATGGGCGCTGGAGGAGGATCGAATATCTCGGTATGCGTCTCGATGCGGCGAAGCCGATAGACGGAGGAGAAATCGAGGTCGCGCGCGACGAACACATTGACGATTTCGCCTTGGTTCTTGTTCAACGTCGGCGGAATGTCGATCGAGTGCTGGACGGCGACGGCCGCGGCGGTATTGGCGGCGCCGGGCGCGTTGACGATCTGAATGTCGCTCGTTTGTAGCTGTTGGCGACCGATTGCGGCGGCGTCGCCGACGATCGACAACAGAAGCGCGCCGCCGAAGCGCTGCCAGAAATGCGTATCGATCTCGCCGTCGAATCCGGCGCGGCCGAGCGCGTCGGTTCCGGGCGAGGCGAGCGCGACGATCACGCCCGTGGGGGTTTTTGCCCGCGTCCACAGCACGAACAGGCGGTGCGAGCCGCGCCGGACATTGGCGCGATATTCGCCGACAATCTGCGTACCCTTTTCCATCAATACGACATTGCCCGAATCCGACATCACGTCGCGTGAGACGACGCAGGAAACGAAACCCGGAACGTCCGACGACATGGCGGTTTCGAGAACGCAAGGAATGGCGGTCCCCTGCGCGACGAGAAGATTGCGGTTGGGAAGCCGCGAGGCGCGCACGCCTTCGAGCGGGGTCGGCTGCAATTTATCCAAAAGCTCGTTTTGCGGCGGCGGCTCCCCGATTCCGTTAGGGTAGGACCCCAACTCGTTTGTAAGCGGATTGTTAGTCGCCCGCGCCTGGAGCGGCCGGTTGTAGGCCAGCACCGGCGCGCGCCGCGCGCTCTCCATCAACTGATCGGTCGGCGAGGGCGTCAGCGCCGCAGGGGCGGGGCGCGGAATGGCGCCCGTGACGTCCGCCTCCTTCGGCGCCGGCGGCTCCCGCGCCGGTTCGAAGGCCGCCGCCTGGCGGATCAGGAGTTTGTTGGGCGCGGGATCGTTCGCTTTTCTGTCGCCCTTCCATGTTCCCCAGATGATCAGCGCCGCGAAGGCGGTCAGCGCCACGGCCCCGAGGCCACGCTGGAGCGTTGCTCGCCGGCTGGCTTCATTCGAGCCCGCTACCGGAGTAATGCCGCGTTCACCGGGGAGGGCGTCGGTCTGAGCTTGAGTCATTTCTCACCTTTCATCGCCGTCTGGTCGGGGCTTTCGGCAGCCGAGCGACATTGGGACTCATCGTATTTGTGTCGGGGTTGACGCCGACCGGATCGAAGGCTTCGTTGTAGATGCAGAGAACGTCGCCGCCTTTGCGCAGCCGAAACTCCAGCGCTGTCGCATGGACGGTGACGAGCTCGCCGCGCACGTCCTTTGGCGCAAGCGTCTCGGAGCCGTCCGATGCCATGAGGTAGATCGCTGGCACTTCGCGATTTCCCGCAAAGCGGAAGGTCGTCTCCTTTCCGTCGTCGAATACGGCTTCGGGCTCGAGGTCGATTGATCCTTGCGCCGAGAAGCGCCAGTTGCGCGCCCCAGAAGCGCGAGAGACGGCGAAAGCGTCTTCGATCAGAGCCCCTTCGCGCCCGGCTCCCCGAGCCGCCGCCTCTATACGACGGCGCTCGATCTCGTCGCCGGGATAGACGAAGCCCACGACGAAATAGCCCTCCGCAAGTGAGCTTTCCGCGATCGACAGCTCGAATTGGTAGGAGCGCTTGCGGCCGTTGGTCCGCGTGGTCACGACCTGCAGATTGGTCGGCGAATGCTTCTCGCGCGGCTTGAGGAACAGGATCGATCCAGCGGGCGCGACCTCCCAGGCGACGGAGTCGCCGATCGCCACATGCGCAATCTCTTCATCGTCGGCGAAAACAATCTGCGTCGAGGCGCGAATGACGCCGTTGATCTTGACGACATTCGCCGGATCATAGGTCACCATCCTCACGCGCGCGTCGCGCGGACCGGCGGAAGGCTGCTGCAGGGCGATCGCCGGCGTGCTCGGCAATCCGGCGCAGGCGAGCGTCAGTAGGATGAGGGGGAGATTGCGGATCATGGCACGGCCTCCGGATCGGCGCGGTATTCGGAAACGAGAAAGCCGAGCGGGTTGATGAGGCGGTCGCTCGAGGAGATCGGCGCATTGACATAAGAAAAGGTGAGCGTCGCGATCCAATGGGTGATGCGCGTCTCCTCGCCCTTGCGGCTCTCGGCGAGATAGCGGACGGAGGCGACGTTATCGCTCAAAAGCGAGATTGCCTTGATACGCACATTGGCGACGCCGAATCGGCCATGCAGAACCTGCGGGCTCTCGGGATTGGAGCCGCGATACCAGGCGGCGAAACGCGCCTGTTCGGCCGGAGCGGAGAGCAGGGAGACCGAGCGGAAATTCGTCTCCGCCTCCGCGGCGCTGTAGCCCTCGCGGGCGCGCACATAACGCGCCAGGAAATATTTGGTGACGGCTTCGTCGTAGCGCGCCGGCGTTTGTTTCAGCGCGGCGACGGTCTCAACGATCCCTGTCGAATTGTCGACGCGGATCACGAAGGGTTCGACCGTCTTCAGGGGGGCGAGCGCCGCCACCGCGCCCGCGGAGACGACCGCCAAGGCGCACGCGCCTGCGGCGATACCCCAAGCGATCCGTTTCGAGCGCTGCGCCGACAGCAACAGGTCCTGCTCCCAGTGGCGCGCATTCTTGAAATAGGCTTGCAGCTCGTCGGGGCGAACCATCGTCAGCCCTCCTTGCCGCATGAGCGATA
>Ga0194120_10010033_pt1 | contig 11827 bp, 9 predicted proteins | sample TA2MahCa65mmetaG_FD_148642 | JGI IMG/M metagenome (GOLD analysis project Ga0194120, IMG submission 148642) | Freshwater microbial communities from Lake Tanganyika, Tanzania - TA2015019 Mahale Deep Cast 65m | ecosystem: Environmental > Aquatic > Freshwater > Lake | place: Tanzania: Lake... | reverse complement strand
TCAGCGGCGAGACCCGGAAAAGGCCTATTACTGGTTCATACTCGCGTCCAAGGGCAATGCGCCCGACATCGCCGATCTTGCGACCAAGAACATCGATGTCGTGAAGAAGCGCCTGACGGCGCAGCAGATCGAAGACGCCGAAGCGCTGGTCAAGATCTGGCGCCCGCGTCGCTGAGCGAAGCGACACCGAGTTCCCGACAGATCCGCGCGATGATCGTCTCCGGCGCGTCGTTGATATCGACAACGATGGCATCGCTCGGCGTTTCGAGCGCGGCGAATTGGCTTTCGAGCAGCGAAGGCGGCATGTAGTGCCCTTGGCGGCTTGCCAGACGCCGACCGATCAGCTCCGCCGGTCCCGTAAGATGCACGAAGACGGCCTCGGGCGCCCAGCGCTTGAGCGCATCGCGATAACGCGCCTTGAGCGCCGAACAGGCGACGACGGCGCGTCCCTTCTCGGCCATGGCATGGCCTAGGCGTTCGAGCCAGGGCCAACGGTCGACGTCTTCGAGCGGCGCGCCGTTTCGCATCTTTTCGACGTTCTCGGGCGGATGATGCTCATCGCCCTCGATGAAGGCGAGGCCGAGACGCTCGGCCAATTGCTCGCCGATCGTGGTCTTGCCCGCGCCCGAGACGCCCATCAGCACGATGATCACGGCGTCTTCCAGTCGAAATGATGTCGCCCTGGCCGGTCGACGCGTTCGAAACCATGCGCGCCGAAATAGTCGCGTTGAGCCGCGATCAGATCGGCGCCGACGCCCGGCGCATTTCGGCCTTCGAACCAAGCGAGCGCCGAGCCGAGCGCAGGGACGGGAAGGCGGACGAGGGTCGCGGCCGACACGATGCGGCGAAGCGCCGGCAGGGCACCTCGCACCGTCTCGGCGATGGCGGGATCGTCGACCAGATTGCCAAGGCCGGGCGTCCTCTCGAAAGCCGCGACGATCCGCTCGAGCAGTTTCGCGCGAATGATGCAGCCGCCTTGCCAGACGCGGGCGACCGCGGCCCTTTCGGTGGCCCAGCCTTTGGTCCGCCCAGCCGCGTCGATCACGGCGAAGCCTTGGGCGAAAGCCGCGATCTTGGCCGCGAGCAAGCCGCCTTCGAGATCGAGCAAGAGCGTCTCGCCTGCAGCGCCGCTGGTCGTGGGCGCAGGCGGCTTGATGCCGCTGCGGCCCGTCGACAAGTTGCGCGCGAAAACCGCGGCGGCGAGCGTCGGCGCGGCGACGCCCAGACGCAAAGCGAACTCGCTGGCCCAGGCGCCGGTGCCTTTCTGTTCGGTTCGATCGGCGATCAGATCGATGGCCGCGCGACCGCTGTCGGTATCGATCTTGGCGAGGACCTCATGCGCGGCCTCGACCAGGAAGGAACCGATCTGGCTTTCGCGCCATTGACCGAAGCGCCGGTGAATGTCGCCAAGACCGAGCGCCATGCCGTCGCGCATCAAGATCCACGCCTCGGCCAAGAGCTGCATTTCGGCATATTCGATGCCGTTATGGATCGTCTTGACCAGATGACCGGCGGCAGCCGGGCCGACATGGGCGAAGCAGGCGCGCCCCGCGACTTTGGCGGCTGCGCTTTCGAAAAACGGGGCGATCTTGGCGATCGCGTCCGGCGAACCGCCCGCCATGATCGAAGGGCCATGCCGCGCGCCCGCCTCGCCGCCGGAAATGCCAAAGCCGAGATAATCGATCCGGGTCCGCCCGAATTCGCCTGCGCGCTTTTCGGTATCGTCCGGATGCGAATTGCCGCCATCGATGATGATGTCGCCAGGGCGAAGTGCCGGTCGTATCGCCGCGAGCGCGGCATCGACCGGCTCGCCCGCCGGCACCATCATCAGAAGCGCGCGCGAGCTTCCGAGCGAAGCCAGCAGCGCCGCCGCATCGTCGAAGGCCGCGATGCGTCCGCCCTCGATCGAGCGCGCCTTGGCCGGATCGGCATCGGCGACCGCTATGTCATGGCCTTGGTCGGCGAGATTCCTGGCGAGCGCCCTGCCCATGGTGCCGGTGCCCAAGATGCCTAAACGAATGGCGGTCATGGCGCGGTCTATCATGTCCCGCGCTTTTTTGCCCTAGTCGTCGCTTGGGCTTCGAGCGGATTTTCCGGCCACGGGTGGCGCGGATAGCGCCCGCGCAAATCGGCGCGCACTTCGCGGTAGGAGCCGGCCCAGAAGCCGGCGAGGTCGCGCGTCGTCTGGACCGGGCGTCGGGCGGGCGACAAGAGTTCGAGGAGAACCGGGACGCGACCGCCCAAGACCGTCGGGCCCGAAGCGGCGCCGAACATCTCTTGCAGCCGGACGGCCAGGACCGGGACCTCGCTCGCGTAGTCGAGCGCCAAGCGCGAGCCCGAAGGCACCAGGACATGGCTCGGCGCAAGGTCGTCGAGCCGACGCCTTGCGCCATAGTCGAGACCGGCAAGAAGCGCTTCCTTGAGATCGACCCGACCGAGATCGGAAAGGCGCGTGATACGGTCAAGATAGGGCCCAAGCCACTTATCCAAGCTTTCGAGCAATGCGGCATCGGAAAAATCCGGCCACGTCGGATCATGGCGTCGCAGGAAGGCGACGCGTTGGCGAAGCTTGCGGGCGTCGTCGTCCCAGGGCAGGGCCGCAAGGCCTTCGCTGCGCAAGCCCGCCAGGAGGCAAGTTCGAACGGCATCAGGATCGGGATTTGCAATGCCGCGGCTTTCGAGCGCGATGTCGCCGAGTGCGCGCCGTCGCCGCACGGTCACCGCTTTGGCGCGCCCGTCCCAGGCGATTTCGTCCTTGGTGATGACCTGGTCGGCGAAATGTTCCTCGATTTCGCCGAGCGTCAACGGCGCGGCGCGAAAGATTCGGGCTTCGCGCCGATCGCCATCAAGATCGGCGATGGCGAGATAGGCTTCGCGACCGAGCGTCTCGCGTTCGTCGACCAAGGCGCCGCCACCGCCGGACAAAAGGTAGCGCGCGCCCGCGCCTTCGCGTCGCTGGGCGATGCGATCGGGATAGGCGAAAGCGAGCAGGAGGCCGCATCGCTCGATCGAACGCGCCGGGCCGGGCGTACCGAGGATGCGGCGGAACTGATCGCCGGCTGCTCTTACGCGGGCGGCGGGCCCGCGGGTCGGCGCGTCCTTCAAGGCCTCTATGCGTCGACGTAAATCGGGGTCGCGCGAGGCTTCGCCCGATAACACGTCGCGTTCCTCGATCAGTGCCGCGATGTCGCAAGCGAGCGGCCCGAGCCCGAGCGCCTTGGCGCGCAGCAGCATATGGGCGAGACGCGGATGCATGCCGAAGGCCGCCATCGCCTTGCCATGTGCCGTCGGCCCGCCCTGCTCATCGAGCGCGCCGAGGCGGCGTAGAAGATCGCGCGCCTGCGCCAAGGCCGCGGCGGGCGGCGGATCGAGCCAGGCGAGCGCCGTCGCATCCCGGACGCCCCAAAGCGCAAGGTCAAGCGCCAGCGGCGCGAGATCGCTCGCGAGGATTTCGGGCGTCGCAAAGGGCGCGAGCGCGCGCTCGCTTTCTCGGCTCCACAGGCGATAGCAAAGACCCGGGCCAAGGCGTCCGGCGCGACCGCGGCGCTGATCGGCGGAAGCGAGCGAGACGCGCTCGGTCTCAAGACGCGTCATGCCGGTTCGCGGATCGAAACGCGGCACGCGCGCAAGACCGCTATCGATCACCACCTTGATGTCGGGAATGGTCAGGCTGGTTTCGGCGATGGCCGTGGCGAGCACGACCTTTCGCCGTCCCGAGGTTGAAGGCGCGATCGCGCGATCCTGTGCCTCGGGCGATAGATCGCCGTAAAGCGGCATGATTTCGGCATCGCCGGCATCGAGCCTCTCGGCGGTACGTCGGATTTCGCCCGTTCCCGGCAGAAAGGCCAAGATGCCGCCATCGTTCTCGGCGAGCGCCTTGCGGATCGCGGCGGCCATGCGATCTTCGATGCGCTCGCCCGGCCTGGCGTCGAGATGGCGGGTCTCGACCGGGAAGGCGCGGCCCTCGCCCGCGATGATCGGCGCATCGCCGAGGAGCTTCGAAAGGCGCTGGCCGTCGAGCGTCGCCGACATGACCAAAAGGCGAAGGTCCTCGCGGAGAGTCGCCTGGGCATCGCGAGCGAAAGCGAGACCGAGATCGCCGTCGATGCCGCGCTCGTGAAACTCGTCGAAGATGACCAGTCCGACGCCCTCAAGCCCCGGGTCGGCCTGGATGCGCCGGACGAACAGTCCGTCGGTCACGATTTCGATCTGGGTCTTGGCGCCGACCTTGGTGTCGTGACGCACGCGGTAGCCGACGCGCTCGCCGACCCGCTCGCCGAGCATCGAAGCCATGCGCCTCGCCGAGGCGCGGGCGGCAATGCGCCGAGGCTCGAGCATGACGATCTTGCGCCCCCCGAGCCAAGGCTCGTCCGCGAGCGCGAGCGGAACCCGCGTCGTCTTGCCGGCGCCGGGCGGGGCCTGGAGGACGACGGCCGTGGCTTCGCCAAGCGCCTTTCTCAGCGCGGGCAATGCCTCTTCGATCGGCAGTGCGTCCGACAACCCGCGCGACCTTTCCGCAACCCCGCGCTAGGCGGCGAGATCGACCGTCTTCAGTCCGAGCCCGGCGAGCGCCTCGGCCATGGCGTCGATCTCCTCGACCGCGAGCGGCAGATAGGGCGGACACATGGCGAGCCAACGCGCATCGCCCGTGAGGCGCGCCATCAGGCCCTTGATTCCGGGAATGAGCGGCTTGGCTTGGATGGCGAGGCGGAGCTTGCTCAACGTCTCCTGCGCCGCGCGTCTCGCATCGCCCTTGGCCGCGAGCACGGCCTGGCACCAAGGCGCGGTGAGATTGGCGGTCGCCGAAATGCAACCGACGCCGCCGGCCTCGACGATGTCGAGAAGATACTGCTCGGTCCCCGAGAAAACGCGAAAGCCGGGCAGCGCCTTGGCGAAAGACGCCATGTTCTTGAAGTCGCCCGAGCTGTCCTTCATGCCGGCGACGACGTCGCCGAAGCGCTTGCGCAGGCGCTCGACCATGGCGATCGGGAAGGAATAGCCGGTGAGCTGCGGAAAGTTATAGAGATAGAGCCGAAGATCGGCAGAACCCACGCGGTCGATGACGTTGGCGAAGAAGGCCTCGACGCCGGCATCGGGCACGCCCTTGTAATAGAAGGGCGGCAGGCAAAGGAGGTTGCGCGTGCCCGAAGCAAGCGCGGCGCGCGCCAGTTCGACCGCATCGGCAAAGCTGCAGGAGCCGATGCCCGGCATCAGCCGCTCTTTCGGCAGCGCGGCCGCCGTTGCTTCGATGATCCGGCGTCGATCGGCGAACGAAAGCGAATTCGCCTCGCCGGTCGTGCCCATGATGCCGAGCCCGTCGCAGCCATGCGCGAGCAGCCAGCGCGAATGCGCGATCAGGCGCGGGATGTCGGGCTCCAGCCGATCGGTCATCGGCGTGAGTGAAGCGGCGTAGACGCCCTTGGGTTCGAACGCGGGTTTGGCTTGGCTTGCGGGCAGGGACATGACGCCTCCGGTGAAGGAAGCGCGATGCTAAAGCAAATCGCTCGCGCGGAAAACGTATCCTTAGGCGAAGCCGCGCAGCATCCACCCCAAGCCGCCGGTCGCGACCGCGGTCGCGATCATCGCCACCAGATAGGTGATTTCGAGATCCATCCGGGCGAGCGTCTGGGTCAACGAGCGACGAAGAATTTCGGCGCGATCGGTCATGGGCATGGGCATTACCTCTTCAGTTCGGTCACGGTACGGGTCATCTGATCGGCGGTCTGCAGGACCGTCGAGTTGAAGCTGTACGAACGTTGCACGATGATCAATTCGGCCAGTTCGTCGGCGAGCTGGACGTTGGAGCGCTCGAGCGCGCCGCCGCGCATCTCGGCCGAACCCGAGGACGAGCCAAGAGCCGCGGTGATCACCGGCGCCCCCGATTCGTCGGTGCGCGCGAAGGCGGTGCCGGTAATGGCCTTCAGATGCTCCTCGCTTCGGAAGGTGGCGACGGCGATCTGGCCGACATTGACGATATTGTTGTTGGTGAGCTTCGCATTGATCAGACCTTCGTTCGTGATCTCGAAATCTCTGAGGATGCCGGCGACGTTGCCGTTGGTCGCCGTGGCGCGGGCGTTGAATTGTGAGGTCGCGCTGTTGAGGCCGGAGATGTCGAGCGTGATCGTGCTGGTCGCGGCCGCGGGCGTCGTCCAGGTGGCATTCAGCGTGAGCGGCGTCGAGGAGCCGATGGTGATAGGCGTCGCGCCCGAACTCACGGTCACCGTGCCGTCCGGCGACGTTCCGCTCAGCGTGTAGCCGGTCGCCGTCGCGGTATAGGTCAAGGTGATGTCGTGGGCGTTGCCGAGGCCGTCGAAGACGCCCATCGTGCTCTGGAACGTCCTGCCGACCGCTTGCGACGCGACGGGCGGGACGGTACCGGTCGCCGATGCCGTCGTGGTCGCGGCGGCGCCTTGCAGGACGGTGCTTCGCGACACGCTCACGGGAACGAGGGAGGACGGCGATCCGACCGTCTTCGAAGCGGCGGCGAGCGTGACCGCCGGCGTAAAGGCCGCAATCGACGTGCTGAAGCCCATCAAATAGTTGCCGGCCTTGTTGATGAAGGCGCCCGTCGAATCGGGAGAAAAGCTGCCATCACGCGTAAAGAGGAATTCGCCGGTCGCATCGGCCTTGGTGTTGACGATGAAATAGCCTTTGCCTTGGAGCGCGACGTTCGTCGAAATATCGTCGCCGAAAACCTCGCCTTGAATGTTCGGGTTCTGATAGGGCTGAGCCTTGACGCTCGACGTCTGCAAAGGGCCCGAGCCGAAAGTTTCCTTCATCAGCGTGGCGAAGCGCACTTCGGTCCGCTTGTAGCCGATCGTGGTCATATTGCCGATATTGTCCGAAATCGCGGCGAGGCGCTGTTCCTGCACCTGCAGGCCGTTCAGACCGTTGATGAAAATGCCATCGAACATGAAGCGGGACTCCGGACATAACTCGACTCGCGAAGGTCGTTTGCAAGGGACGCGCCAAGTCCAAGGCGTTGAAAAAACGTAATTCTTGGCGGTCTCGGCCCGGCAAACTCTGCCGAGCGGGTGAAGTCTGCCGGGTCGGTTTTCAATCGTCCCCGCTTGAGCGATGATGGCGCCATGCGAAATGCCTTCTTCAGCGATCTGATCGAAAGCCTGGCGGAAAAGGGCCGGGCGCTGATCGGCCGTGGCCGGGCGGATGCGCTCAAGAGCGGCGACCTCGGCGCGATTTGCGAGGCGCTGTTGTCGGGGCGCGGCGAAGCCTCGGGCATGGCGCTGGCCGAGGCGGCGCTTCTCCGCTGGCAGACGCTCGATGGCGAAGGGCGGCGCAATTTCCTGAACCTACTGGCAGGCCGCTTCGGGCCGGATCAAGCGCGCCTCGATGCCGCGATCTCGGCCTATCAGAAAGAGCCCGGCCAGACGCGTGCGAGCCAGGTTCACATCGCTTCCGAACCACGGCGTCAGGAACTCTTCCGACGGCTCAACCAGGCATCGGGTGGCACGCTCGCCCTGGTCCGCATGCGCGAGGCGCTTCTTCGGTTCGGCGTGGATGACGCCGATCACTCCGCGGTCGATGCCGACTTCGTCCACCTCTTCACGTCCTGGTTCAATCGCGGCTTTCTGGTCTTGCGGCGCATCGATTGGTCGACGCCCGCGAACATTCTGGAGAAGATCATCGCCTATGAGGCGGTCCACGCCATCGGCGATTGGCGAGATCTGCGGGCGCGCCTTGAGCCGGCGGATCGACGTTGCTTCGCCTTCTTTCACCCGCGCCTCTTGGACGAGCCGCTGATTTTCGTCGAGGTCGCGCTTACCGACCAGATACCGAGCGCGATCGCGCCGCTGCTCGCTCAAGATCGCACGCCCATCGATGTCGGGGCGGCCAAGGCGGCGATCTTCTATTCCATCTCGAACTGCCAGGAAGGTCTGCGCGGCATTTCCTTCGGCAATTTCCTGATCAAACAGGTGGTCGAGGAGATCAAGCGCGACCTGCCGCAGATCGACAGCTTCGCGACCTTGTCGCCGGTACCGGGTTTCGCCAAATGGCTGCGCAAGGAGGCATCGGCGCTCGGTCCCGATGCGCGGGCGGCGCTTGCTCGCGGCGACTGGTGGCAAGGCGCCGACCGAGGGGAAAACCTGCGGGCGCCGCTTCTCGCCGCCGCAGCGCAATACTTTCTCGAGGCGAAGAACGCGCAAGGCCGTCCGGTCGATCCGGTCGCGCGCTTTCACCTCGGCAATGGCGCTCGGCTCGAGCGCCTCAATCTCTTGGGCGACATCTCGGCCAAAGGCCTAGCCGAAGCCCACGGCCTGATGGTCAACTACCTCTACAAGCTCGACGACATCGAACGCAACCATGAGGCCTTTGCCAACAGCGGCGAGGTCGCCGTATCCGCCGGCGTGAAAAAGCTTCTCCGGCCGGAAAAAACGCGGCAAGGTCCGCCCCGCGCGGCCCAGCCAGAAAATGCGGCGGGGCATCTTTAGTGCCAAAGCCTCGGATGTCATGACCAATCATTTTTTCGCGGCGCTGCGCGCCAGACTTCCCGAACCCGGACGCTTGTTCATCGAGACGGGCGAGGGCAAGACGTTCCTCTATGGCGACGTGCTCGCATTGTCGGGGCGCTTGGCGAACGCCCTCGTCGGCCTCGGCGTCAAGCCCGGCGACCGTGTCGCGGCGCAAGTCGACAAGAGCGCCGAGGCGATCTTTCTCTATCTCGCCTGCCTGCGGGCGGGCGCGGCGTTTCTGCCGCTCAATGTCGCCTATACGGTCGCCGAAATCGGCTATTTCGTCTCGGATGCCGAGCCCAAGCTGTTGATCGCGACGCCGGCCAAGGCCGCTTCGCTCGCCGAGATCGCCGAGCGGAACCGCGCGACGCTTCTCACGCTCGGCTCGGCCGGCGAAGGCAGCCTGATGGCCAAGGCCGGCGAGTGTCCGTCGGATTTCGCCGATGTTCCCCGCGGGCCCGACGACCTCGCCGCCATTCTCTACACCTCGGGCACGACCGGTCGCTCCAAGGGCGCGATGCTGAGCCACGACAATCTTTTGTCGAACGCCCTCGTGCTGGTCGAATATTGGCGTTTTTCCGCCAAGGACGTGCTGCTCCACGCCTTGCCTATCTTCCATACCCACGGCCTTTTCGTCGCGACCAATTCGGTGCTGTTCGCCGGCGCTTCGATGCTGTTTTTCGCCAAATTCGACGCCGACGAGATCATGCGCCACATGCCGCGCGCGACGTCGATGATGGGCGTGCCGACCTTCTATGTCAGGCTCCTGCAGCATCCGGGCCTGACGCGCGAGGCGACCAAGCATATGCGCCTCTTCGTCTCGGGTTCCGCGCCGCTTTTGGCCGAGACGCATGTCTCCTGGCAGGCGCGCACGGGCCACGCCATCCTCGAGCGTTACGGCATGACCGAGACCAATATGAACACCTCCAATCCCTATGACGGCGAGCGGCGCGCCGGCACGGTCGGCTTCGCGCTGCCCGGGATCGCCATCCGCATCGCCGACCCCGACAGCGGGCGCGCCCTGCCGCAAGGCGAAATCGGCGTCATCGAAATCAAGGGCCCGAACGTCTTCAAGGGCTATTGGCGCATGCCCGAGAAGACCGCGGCCGAATTTCGGCCCGATGGCTTTTTCATCAGCGGCGATCTCGGCAAGATCGACGAGCGCGGCTATATCCACATCGTCGGGCGCGGCAAGGATCTGGTGATATCCGGCGGCTACAACGTCTATCCCAAGGAGATCGAGACCGAGATCGACGGCATGCCGGGCGTGATCGAAAGCGCGGTGATCGGCGTCGCGCATGCCGATTTCGGCGAGGGGGTCACCGCCGTCGTGGTCAAGTCCAAGGGCGCGACGCTTGATGAGGCGGACGTCCTCCGCGCGCTCGACGGCAGGCTCGCCAAATACAAGCAGCCCAAGCGCGTGCTGTTCGTCGACGATCTTCCGCGCAATGCCATGGGCAAGGTGCAGAAGAACGTCCTGCGCGAGACCTACAAGGACCTTTACCGCCCTCAAGGTCGGTGAAGGGCAGTGGGCGCGCGCAACGCCGTTCAGGAAAGCCTCGCGCGCATCGCCGCCGAGGATCGCGCCGGACCCGGCTATCGCGCGATCCTTACCCTCAATGCCGACGCCGCGAAAGACGCGGGCAAGGCGCGTGGTCCGCTCGCCGGCTGGTCCGTCCTGATCAAGGACAATATCGATGTCGCCGGCCTGCCGACGAGCATCGGCACCAAGGCGTTCGCGTCCTGGCGCCCGGCGAAGGATGCGACCGTCGTCGCGCGGCTCAAGGCGGCCGGCGCAATCATCCTCGGCAAGACCAATCTTCATGAGCTCGCGCTCGCCGGCACGACCGCGAGCGCGCTTGGCGGCCAGACGCTCAATCCGCGCGCCCCGGGCAGGACGCCGGGCGGCTCCTCGGGCGGTTCGGCCGCCGCGCTCGCCGCATATTTCTGCCGTGGCGCCCTCGGTACCGATACGCTGAATTCACTTCGCTCGCCGGCCTCGGCCTGCGGCATTGCCGCGCTTCGCCCGACTTTCGGGCTTTTGCCCCGAACGGGCATTGTCCCGGTTTCGCCCTCGCAGGACGCGGTCGGGCCAATGGCGCGCAATGTCGGCGATGTCGCGGCCTTGCTCGACGTCATGATCGGGCCGCCCGATCCCGGCGATCCGGCCAACGGATTGTCGATCGGTCAGCCGCAAGGCGGCTATGTCGCGGCGATCCAGAACGCGACGCTCGGCGGTGCGCGCATCGGTCTTCTTCGCCATCTCTTTGGTCGAGATGCGGACCATCAACCCGTCAACGACGTTCTTCAAGGCGTCTTCCGGAAATTCCGCGAGGCGGGCGCGGCGTTGATCGAGATCGACGATCCTGCTTTCGACTCCGAAATGATGATCGCGGAGCTCGACGTCAATCTGATCGAGTTTCGCGAGGCCTTCGAAGCTTGGCTCGCCGGCGCGACGCCACGTCCACCGATAACTCGTCTGGCGGATCTGGTCGCGCGCCAGGATTGTCACCCTTCGATCGCGGGCGCGCTTGCGAAGGCGATGGGCTATGCGCGGGCTACCGATGCGCCCGACTATCTCTTGCGCCGTCGGCGTGCGATGGCGCTTCGCCAGCGCGTTCTCGCGCGCATGTCCGTTCATCGCCTCGATGCCTTGGCTTATCCGCTGCAACAGCGCTTGGTCGTCAAGATCGATGAACCCCAACAGCGCGACCGCAACGGCATTCTCGCCGCCGCGACCGGCCTGCCGGCGATCGACATTCCGGCGGGTGCGGCGGATGGCGTGCCGGTCGGTCTCGATCTGCTCGGCCGGCCTTGGTCGGAAGCGCGCCTGATCGCGCTCGCTGCCGCGGCCGAAACGGCGTTGATGACAAGCGCCGGGCCGGCGCATTAGGCTCGCCGCCCTCACCAGGAGGAACCATGCGTCTCAAGGGTAAGGTCGCGATCGTCACCGGCGGCGGATCGGGTTTCGGCGAAGGCATTGCCGAACGCTTCGCCGAGGAAGGCTGCAAGATCGTCGTCAACGACATCAACCCCGAGGGTGGCGAGCGCGTCGTCCGCGCGATCGAAAAGGCCCAGGGCCAAGGCGCGGCGATGTTCTACAAGGCCGACGTCGCGGTCATGGCCGAGGTGCAGGCGATGGTCGATGCGACCATCGCGCGCTTCGGCCGGCTCGACATCATGGTCAACAATGCCGGCATCACCCATGTGAACATGCCGATGCTCGACGTGCCCGAGGCGATGGTCGACAAGATCCTCGACGTCAACGTCAAGGCGATCTATCTCGCCGCCAAAGCGGTCGTGCCGGTCTTTCGCAAACAGGGCGGCGGCGTGATCATCAACACCGCCTCGACGGC
>Ga0194120_10010032_pt1 | contig 11828 bp, 10 predicted proteins | sample TA2MahCa65mmetaG_FD_148642 | JGI IMG/M metagenome (GOLD analysis project Ga0194120, IMG submission 148642) | Freshwater microbial communities from Lake Tanganyika, Tanzania - TA2015019 Mahale Deep Cast 65m | ecosystem: Environmental > Aquatic > Freshwater > Lake | place: Tanzania: Lake... | reverse complement strand
CCCCATTCGTAGTAGTTGAAAGCCCTATCCTCGTCGGTGCCGCGCTTGGGCCGCGTCTCGCGGTATTTCACGTCGAGGAGCCGCGCCGTGTTGTCCGCGCGCTCGAGGAACGCTCCTAGGCGGATGAAGGCGAAAGATTCGTCCTGGATCATCGTGCCTTCGGTGACGCCGCGAAAGAGATGCGAACGTTCCTTCACCCAATCGAAGAATTCGCGCATGCCGCGCTTCTCGATGTCGCCGACCGTCCGGATGCCGTCGAGCGCGAGCCAAGTCGCGTTCAAGCTTTCCCAGCTTTCCGAGGTGAGCACGCCACGCACCGCCCTCGCATTCTCGCGCGCACGCCTGATCGCCGAGCGAATGCTCGACGGAAAATCCTCATCAAGCGCCAGATGCGCGATGACGTTCCTGGCCGTCACCTTCCGGTATCTCTTGGCGAAGCCAGCCGGATCGCCCGAGATGCGGATCGGCGCCGACCAGACCGCCGCTTCGTCCTCCGCCGCCGAGGGCAGGAGCCCCATGCGGAAGGACACGTCCAAGATGCGGGCAATGTTCTCGGCGCGCTCGACATAGCGCGCCATCCAGAAGAGGTTTTCGGCGGTGCTCGAGAGCAGCATCACGCCTCCAGCACCCAAGTATCTTTGGTGCCGCCGCCCTGCGAGGAATTGACCACCAGCGAGCCGGCGCGGAGCGCGACGCGCGTAAGCGCGCCCGGCACCAGCGTCACCTGATCGGCGGAGGACAGCACGAAAGGCCGCAGATCGACATGGCGCGGCGCCACGCCTTCCTCGACGAAAGTCGGGCTGGTCGAGAGCGCAAGCGTCGGCTGGGCGATGAAATTTCCGGGATCGGCGAGGATACGCTGACGATAGGCGGCGATCTCGGCCTTGCTCGCCTTGGGGCCGATCAGCATGCCATAGCCGCCCGAGCCGTGGACTTCCTTGACCACGAGTTCGCCCAGTCGCTCCAACACGTAAGCGAGGTCGTCCTTTTCGCCGAGGCGCCAAGTCGGCACGTTCTTCAGGATCGGCTCCTCGCAAAGATAGAAGCGGATCATGTCAGGCACATAGGAATAGACCGCCTTGTCGTCGGCGACGCCAGCGCCGATCGCGTTGGCAAGGGCGACGTTCTTCTTGCGATAGGCCTTGAGCAATCCGGCAACACCGATGACGGAATCGAATTTGAAGGCGAGCGGGTCGAGAAAGTCGTCGTCGAGCCGTCGGTAGATGACGTCGACCCGCTTCGGCCCTTCCGAGGTCCGCATATAGACGACATCGTCGCGGACGAAGAGGTCATGGCCTTCGACCAATTCGATGCCCATCTGCTCGGCCAGGAAGGCGTGTTCGAAATAGGCCGAATTGAAGCGCCCGGGCGTGAGCAACACGACGGTGGGATCGCTGCCGGCCGCAGGATGCGCCGCGCTTCTGAGATTGCGCAGGAGCACGTCGGGATAGTGATCGACCGGCGCGATCCGCCCTTGGCCGAAAAGTTCCGGCATCAGGCGCATCATGACATTGCGGTTCTCGAGCATGTAGGAGACGCCCGAGGGCGTGCGCAGATTGTCCTCAAGCACGTAGAAGGTGTCGGGATCGACCCGCACGATGTCGATGCCCGCGACGTTGACATAGATCCCGCCGGGCAAGGCGAGCCCTTCCATCTCCGGCCGATAGAGCGAATTGCCGAGCACCAGCCGCTCGGGGATGCGCCCGGCTCTGAGTATCTCGCGGGTCGCGTAGATGTCGGAGAGGAAGGCGTTTAGCGCGATCACCCGCTGGATGACGCCCTCGGAGATCTTGCGCCATTCCGCGGCGGTGAAGACACGGGGCAGAATGTCGAAAGGGATGAGGCGTTCGGTGCCTGCGCCTTCGTGATAGACGGCGAAAGTGATGCCCATGCGCCGAAACAAGACATCGGCCTCGCGCCGAAGCTGCTCCAGGCGCTCATGGCTTTGGGTTGCGAGCCATTTGGCGACGACCCGATAGGCGGGGCGCGGCTTGCCGTCGCCGCCCATTTCGTCGAATGCCGCGATGCGGTCTTGGCCGGACCGGATCGTCGCCTTGCCGCCTCTCGCCATGCACGCATTAAACCGGCTCGCTTGCGCGGACGCAATCCGCTAGCTTTCGGGAAATCCTGTTGGGGAGAGAACGCCATGTTTCGTATGAAATCGGCCCTGCTGTCGGCCGGCCTGATCCTGGCCGCAACGAGCGCTTCGGCACAAACCGAGAAAGTCTCGGTCGCCGCGCTCGCCTTTGTCTCGTCCGCGCCCATCTTCATCGCCCAGGACAAGGGCTTCTACGCGGCCGAGGGCCTCGAGGTCGAATTCAAGATCATGCAAGCGGCTGCGCCGGTCGCGGTCGCGGTCGCCTCGGGCGATGCCCATTTCGGCATCACCGGCCTGACCGGCGGCTTTTACAACCTCGCCGGCAAGGACGGCGTGCGCATCATCGCGTCGCAGTCGCGCGAGGAACCGGGCTGGAACTTCGTCGCGTTCTTGGCGTCGAACAAGGCCTTCGAAGCGGGTCTCACCTCCGTCGACAAGCTCCAGGGCAAGGTGCTCGGGCACACGACGGCCGGCTCGACCTTCCATTACGTTTTCGGGCGGCTGTTCGAACAGCGCGGCTGGCGGCTCGAAGATTCCCAGCTTCGCGCTCTTCAGGCGGTGCCGAACATGTACGCGGCGGTGAAATCGGGTCAGGTCGACGCGATCCAAGCGCCGGCCTCGGTCGCCAACACCATGCAGCTCGCCGGCGAAGCCAAGATCATCGGCTGGGTGCATCAGCATGTGCCCTGGCAGCTCGGCGCGCTGTTCACCTCGCCCAAGCTGATCACCGAGCGCCGGGCGACGGTGGAAAAATTCCTGCGCGCCTACCTCAAGGCGACAGCGCTTTATGATGCCGAGTTCCAGAAGAAAGACGCGAGCGGGCAGCGCGTCTTCGGCCCGGGCTCGGCCGAACTCATCGCCATCATCGAGAAATACACCAAGGCGACGCCCGAAGTGATCAAGCAGTCCTTGCCGTATATCGACCCGCAAGGTCGTCTCAAGGTCAAGGATATCTACGATCAGGTCACTTGGAACAAGACCAACAAGCTGGTCGACGCGACGGTCGACCCCAAGAAGGCCATTGACCTCTCCTTCGTGCGCGGCCATTTCGACGTCCCGACGAATTGACCGTCGGGCCCGACTAAGATGGACCTCGTCGTCTCGGGCGTGAGCCACGCCTATGGCGATCTGCAAGTTCTCGAGGCGATCGACCTGACGGTCGCTTCGGGCGAGACCGTGGTCCTGATCGGGCCTTCGGGTTGCGGCAAGTCGACGCTCTTGGGCCTGATGGGTGGCCTCTTGCCCCTAACCCAAGGCCATGTGTCGACCAAAGGCGAGTTGCCGACTGATACGCTCAATCCCCTGACCTATGTCTTTCAGGATTTCGCGCTTCTGCCTTGGCGCACGGTCGAGGGCAATGTCTCGCTGGCGCTCGAACATCATCCGATCGACGCTGGCGAGCGGCGCCGACGCATTGACGACGTCTTGACGCTCACTGGCCTCGCGGATTTCGCGTCCGCTTATCCCAAGCAGCTTTCCGGCGGCATGCGCCAGCGCGTCGGCATCGCCCGCGCATTGGTGGTGCGCCCGGCAATCCTGTTGCTCGACGAGCCGCTCTCCGCCCTCGATGCGCAGACGCGCGAACTGCTGATGGAAGACCTTCTCGCCATTTGGGCGCGCGAGCGGACGACGGCGGTCTATGTGACGCACAATCTCGCCGAGGCAATCCGGCTGGCCGACCGGGTCGTCGTGTTGTCGCGCCGGCCAGGTCGCATCAAGGCCATCGTCGACATCGCGATCCCGCGCGAGGCGCGCAAGACCGCCGAACATGCGCCCAGGATTGCGGCGCTTCACGAGCAGCTCTGGACCCTGATCAAGGCCGAGGCGCAAGTCGCCGAACGCGAGATGCAGCATGCCTGATCTCAAGAACGTCGCTTTTCGTGCCGGCGGCTTTCAGCCCGAGCCGCGTCGCTGGGCGCCTTGGCTGGCTTTCGCCTTGATCATCGGCGCCTGGCAGGCTGCCAGCGCGAGCGGATTGTTGCCCGAGCTTTTCATGCCGAGCCCGGCCGCCGTGCTGCGCTCGCTCGGCCAATTGATCGACAACGGCCAATTGGCCAAGCATGTCGGCGCTTCGCTGCACAGGATCGGCTTCGGCTGGCTGATCGGCACGGCGCTCGGCCTCGCCCTTGGTCTCGCCATGGGCATCTTCTCGCTCGCCCGCGCCGTCGGACTGCCGGTCGTGTCGTCGCTGTTTCCGATCCCCAAGATCGCGCTTCTGCCGCTGTTCATCCTCTGGTTCGGCATCGGCGAGCCGTCAAAGATCGCGACCATTGCCCTTGGCGTCTTTTTCCCGACCGCGATTGCCGCCTCGGCCGCGGTCGATGGCGTGCCCAAGAACCTGATCCGCATGGCGCAGAGCTTCGGCATGCCGGCGCATGAGATCATCCGCAAGATCGTCCTGCCCGGCGCCTTGCCGGGCATTCTGGCCGGCTTTCGCATCTCGGCCTCGATCGCGCTTCTGCTCGTGGTCGCAGCCGAGATGATCGGCGCCGAATGGGGCCTCGGCGCCTTCGTGCTGATGACCGGCAATCTGATGCAGACCGATCAACTCGTCGCCGGCGTCGTCTGCCTCTCGATCCTCGGCCTGATCATCGGCTTGTTGCTTACGCAAATCGAGAAAGCGCTGCTGCGATGGCGCTGAGCGAGACCAAACTGGTCGAACGCAAGGCGAGCCGAGCGACGCGCATCGGCGCCGATATCTGTGTCCTTGGCGCCGGGATCGCCGGCGTCTCGGCGGCGCTCGAAGCGGCCGCCCTCGGCCGGCGCGTCGTCTTGGCCGATGCCGCGCCGAGCCTGGGCGGGCAGTCGGTCGGCGCCTTGATCGGCACGTTCTGCGGGCTCTATTCCAACGGTCCAAGGCCTTACCAGGTCACCTATGGCATTGCCGAGCGTATTCTGCGCGACCTCGGCCGCGAAGGCGCGCTCAATGTCATTCGCAACCGGCGAAACACCACGATTGTCCAATATGACGAAGTCCGGCTCGCGCGCTGGATCGAACGCGCTTTGGCGGAGGCGAAAGTCGATCTCATCCTCGGCGCGGTCCTGACCGATGTCGGGCGGGATGCGCGGCGCCTCAAGACCTTGAGCCTCGCCACTCGCTTCGGCGCGGTGGAGATCGAAGCGACCGGCTTCGTCGATGCCTCGGGTGACGCCGCCCTGGCCTATGGGGCCGGTCATCCCTGTCGCGAGCCGGCTGAACCCGTCTATGGCACGCAGATGCTGCTGCTCGAGGGTTTCGACGAAGCCGAGCTCGCGCGCATCGGCACCGAGGCGATCCCCAAGCGCCTTGCCACGGTGGCGGCCCGCTATGGCCTCAAGCGCAAGGACGGTTTCGTGTTCGCCGTGCCGGGGCGGGGCATCGCGCTGGTCAACATGACCCATATCGCGGTCGCGCTCGACCCTTTCGGCGCGTCGCAAGCAATGCTCGATGCCCGGGCGGAGGCCGATCGTCTGGTCGGTTTTCTGCGCGCCGAATTTCCCGAAGCCATGGGAAAGGTACGCGTGCGGAGCTACGGCCAACCCGGCATGCGCCAGACGCGCTGGATCGTCGGGCGTCATCAATTGGGCGCCGACGAAGTGCGCCAGGGCACCCGCTTCGCCGACGAGATCGCCCGCGCTTCTTGGCCGATCGAGCTTCATAACAGGCCGGACGACGTCCATTGGGAAGTCTTCGGCGACGATCACATGCATTACGTGCCGCTCCGCAGTCTCACGGCCGATGGGCTAGACAATCTCGTCGCCGCCGGCAGGACGATCGACGGCGACGTCGCCGCGCTTTCCGCCGTGCGGGTCATGGGCCCCTGCATCGCGACCGGCGCAGCCGCGGCGCATGCCCTCGACCTCGCCGGATCCGGCTCGGTCCATCAGATCGACGTCGTGGCGCTGCAGCGGCGTCTCGAAGACAATCTCGAACGGCGCGACCCCGCGCCTTGAACGGAAGGATATCGATGCAAAAGGTAGCAATTGCCGGCCTCGGGGCCATCGGACGCGAACTCGCCAAGCGCTTGACCGGCAAGACCGGCATCCCCGGTCTGTCCCTCGTCGCGGCGTCGGGACGCGACGAGGCGAAGGCGCGCGCCTTCCTCGACGGCATCGGCGCCCGGCACGTTCCGCTTGTCGCGCTCGACAAGCTGGCCGATGTCGCGGACGTCGTGGTCGAAGCCTTGCCGAGCTCGGCCTTCGATGCCTTGGCCGAGCCGACGCTTAGGGCCGGCAAGACTTTGGTCGTGATCAGCGTGGGCGCCCTGCTCGATCGACCGAAGCTCCGCGATCTCGCCGAAGCCCATGGCGGCCGGATCATCGCGCCGACCGGCGCGCTCCTCGGGCTCGATGCCGTGCGGGCAGCCGCCGAAGGCAAGATCCATTCGGTCAAGATGGTCACGCGCAAGCCGCCGGGCGGTCTCAAGGGCGCGCCGCATTTGATCAAGAACAACATCTCCGTCGATGGGCTGAATGCGCCGCGCAAAGTCTTCGAGGGCAGTGCGCGCGCCGCGGTGCAGGGTTTCCCCGCCAACGTCAACGTCGCGGCGGCACTCAGCCTCGCCGGCATCGGGCCGGATCTGACCACGATCGAGATTTGGGCCGATCCGGGCGTCGACCGCAATCATCACCGCATCGAGGTCGACAGCGACAGCGCGGCATTTTCGCTCGAGATCGCCAATATTCCGTCCGAGAACCCCAAGACCGGGCGCATCACCGCCTTGAGCGTGGTCGCGCTCTTGCGTCGTCTAGGAAGTTCTTTTCAAGTCGGAACTTGACGATCTCCGCCGATTTGGATTTGTTCAAGAACAACGCGCGCGCCACCCCTGCCCCCAAGGATATTCAATATGCTCGATACGAAGCGCCTACTCGCCGAGGCCAAGGATTTGTTGCCCGGTGCCGTCGCCATTCGTCGCAAAATCCATTCACGCCCCGAGCTCGGCCTCGACTTGCCGGAAACGACGGCGACCGTGCTCGACGGCCTCAAGGGTCTCGATGTGCAGATCGCGCGTGGGCCGTCGACTTCTGGCTTGGTCGTCTCACTCACCGGCACCAAGCCCGGTTCGCAAAGCGGCAAAACCATCCTGCTGCGCGGCGATATGGACGCGCTCCCCATGCCCGAAGAGACCGGCCTGCCCTTCGCCAGCGAAATCGCCGGTCGCATGCATGCCTGCGGTCATGACGTTCACACCGCCATGCTGGTCCAGGCGGTCCACCTCCTTCATCGTCGGCGCGACCGCCTCGCCGGCACCGTCAAATTCATGTTCCAGCCGGGCGAAGAAGGCTATCACGGCGCTAAATTCATGCTCGAAGACGGGCTGATCGACGCCGACCCCAAGCCCGATGCCGCTTTCGCGCTCCACATATCGCCGACGGACAAGGCCGGCACGATTTCCGGCAAGCCTGGCCCGATGCTCGCCTCGGGCGACACTTGGAACGTCATCGTCAAAGGCAAAGGCGGCCACGCCTCGCAGCCGAACGACGCGGTCGATCCGATGCCGGTCGCCTTCGAAATCGGCCTCGCCTTCCAGAACATGGTGACCCGGCGCGTGCCGATTTTCGATCCCGTGGTTCTTACCTGCACGCGCGTCAGCGGCGGCACGACCAACAACGTCATTCCCGAGACGGTCGACATGTTGGGCACGCTCCGCAGTTTCTCCGACAGCTCGCGCAAGATCGCCCTCGACGGCATGGAGCGCGTGATGAAGCATGTCGCCGCGGCGCATGGCTGTACCGCTCAGATGACGACCAAGCGCGGCTATCCCGTGACCATCAATGACGGCGCTTTCGTCGATTTCGCGCGCGGCGTCGCCGAGGAGTTGATCGGCGCCGAGAACTACGTTTCGCGCAAAGCCCCGCTGATGGGCGCCGAGGATTTTTCGTACATCCTGCAGCGCTATCCGGGCTGCATGATGCTTCTGGGCGTGCGGCCCGACAATCTCACGGAGCACGACCACATCGCGCCCTGCCATTCCAACCATATGATGGTGAACGAAGGCGCCATGACCGTCGGCATCGCCATGCACGCCGCGGTCGCCGAGAAGTTCCTGAGCCCGGCCGAGGCGGCCTGAGGTCGCGCCGGACCCTCAGCCGCGCAGATGGCAGGCGACGAAATGCCCGTCGCCGGCCTTCTTCAGCGGCGGCGGCATCTCGGAACAGATCGGTTTCTTGATCGGACAACGCGTGTGGAAATGACAGCCTTTGGGCGGGTCGATCGGGCTCGGCACGTCGCCCTCGAGACGGATGCGCGCACGCTTGAGCGTCGGATCGGGGATCGGCACCGCCGATAGCAGCGCTTCGGTATAGGGGTGAAGCGGCTTCGAATATAGGTCGCGCGAGGTCGCGATCTCGACGATGCGCCCGAGATACATCACCGCGACGCGTCGGCTGATGTGCTCGACCACCGAAAGGTCATGAGCGATGAAGAGATAGGCGAGGCCGAATTTCTCCTGGAGATCTTCCAGGAGATTGATCACTTGCGCCTGGATCGAAACGTCGAGCGCCGAGACCGGCTCGTCGCAGATGATCAGCTTGGGCGAGACCGCGAGCGCGCGGGCAATACCGATGCGCTGGCGCTGGCCGCCGGAAAATTCATGGGGGAAGCGACGCATGTGATCGGCATTGAGACCGACGGTCTCGAGGAGTTCGACGATGCGATCCTCGAACTCCTTCTGGGACTTGGTCAGTTTGTGGATGATCAGGGCCTCGCCGATGATCGCGCCGACCGTCATGCGCGGGTTGAGCGAGGCGTAAGGGTCCTGAAAAATGATCTGCATGTCGCGGGCGAGCGCCCGCAACTCGCTCTTGCCGAGTTTGGTGACGTTCTGGCCCTCGAACCAGACGTCGCCGCCGGTCGGTTCGATCAGGCGAAGAACGCAGCGCCCGGTCGTTGACTTGCCGCAACCCGATTCGCCCACGAGCCCGAGCGTCTCGCCCTTCCCGAGATCGAAGCTGACGCCGTCTACGGCATGGACCTTGGCCACTTCGCGCGACAGGATGCCGCCACGCAGCGAAAAATGCTTCACCAAATTCTCGACTTGGAGCAACGGCTCCGGCGATTGCGGCTTGGTCATCGGTACGCTCATCGGATGCAGGCGACCTTGTGGCCGGCGGCTATTTCGCGAAGCGGCGGCTCGGCCGCAAGGCACTGATCCTGGGCGTAGCGGCAGCGCGCCGCAAAACGGCAGCCCGGCGGAGGATCGAGCAGGCTCGGCACTACGCCGGGGATGGCCTCGAGCCGCGTCTTATGCGTTGCCGCCATGTCGATGCGCGGGATCGAACGGATCAACCCTTGGGTATAGGGATGGCGCGGATCGCCAAAAAGCGCGGTGACGGAGGCTTCTTCGACCACCTTGCCGGCATACATCACGACCACGCGCTGTGCCGTCTCGGCGACCACGCCCATGGCATGCGTGATCAGCATCACGGCCATGCCGAATTTGGCCTTGAGCTCGCCGATCAGGTCGAGAATCTGCGCCTGAATGGTGACGTCGAGGGCGGTCGAAGGCTCGTCCGCGATCAACAGCTTCGGATTGCAGGCGAGCGCCATGGCGATCATGACGCGCTGGCGCATGCCGCCAGAAAAATGATGCGGATAGTCCCCGAAGCGCTTCTCTGCATTGGGGATGCGGACCAGGCGCAGCATTTCGATCGCCTTGTCCATCGCCTCGCGTCCGCTCAGGCCTTCATGCAGCCGGACAACCTCGGCGATCTGATCGCCGATGGTGAAGACCGGATTGAGCGAGGTCATCGGCTCCTGGAAGATGATGGCGATTTCCTTCGCCCTGATCTTGCGCATCTCGTCGGCTTCGAGCGGCACGAGATCGCGCCCGCGCCAGAGTATCTGGCCCGCGACGATCTTGCCGGGCGGCATGGCGACGAGCTTGAGCGCGGTCATCGCGGTGACCGTCTTGCCGCAGCCCGATTCGCCGACCACCCCGAGCGTCTCGCCCCGGTCGATGTGGAAGCTCACGCCATCGACCGCGCGGACCCAGCCGTCGTCGGTCTTGAAATGCGTCTTGAGGCCCCGAATGTCGAGAAGCGTTTCGGCCAAAACCGGCTCCGATCCCTAAATGACCTTGCGCGGATCGAGCGCGTCGCGCAATCCATCGCCGATGAAGTTGATGGTGAGCACGGCAAAGAAGATCGTCGCGCCCGGGATCAGCGCCCAATGCGGCGCGATGTCGAGATAATCCTTGGCGTCGTACAGGAGGCGGCCCCAGGTCGGGATGTCGGCCGGAAAGCCGAGACCGAGGAAGGACAGCGTCGATTCCTGGATGATCGCGGCGGCTACGTCGATGGTCGCGGCGACGATCACGGGCCCGAGCGAATTCGGCAAGATGTGACGCACGACCTGGCGTGGCGTCGAAGCGCCGAGCGCGCGCGCCGCCTCGACGAACTCCTTCTCGCGGAGCGAGAAGAATTGCGCCCGCACGAGACGCGCCACCGGCATCCAGCGAAAGCCGCCGATCACGGCGACGATCAGCACGAACATGCCGACTTCCGGCCCGGCGATGTCCTTCAGGGAATCGCGGAAGAGATAGATGATCAGAAGAAGCGTCGGCAGCTGCGGCAAAGCGAGAAAGAAATCGGCCAGCCACATCAGCGCCGTATCGACGCTGCCGCGCGAGACGCCGGCAATCGCGCCGATGGTGACGCCGACCAGGATCGCGACCAGCATCGAGGCGATGCCAACGGCAAGCGAAATGCGCCCGCCATAGATCATGCGGGCGAGCAGATCCTGTCCGAGATCGTCGGTGCCGAGCGGATGCATGAGCGAGGGCGGCTTGAGCTTGGCCTTGAAGTCGATTTCGTTGATCGGCACTTGCCAGACCAGCGGCCCGAACAGGACCACCAGGACAAGGGTCAGGAGGATGATCGAACTGACGACCGCGAGCTTGTGCTTGCGAAAGCGGCGCCAAGCCTCGGCGCCGGGCGAAACGCCGCGCATGCGTGGCGCCGCGCTAACGGTAGGAGATGCGAGGGTCGAGCCAGCCATAGAGCACGTCCGCCAGGAGGTTGAAGGCAATGACCAGACAGCCAAGGACGAAAGTCACCGCCATGATGACCGGCGTGTCGTTGGCGAGGATCGCCGCGATCAGGAGCGAGCCGATCCCAGGCACGCGGAAGATCTGCTCGGTGACGATGGCGCCACCGAAGACCGCCGGCATCTGAAGCGCGACCAGGGTGACCACGGGAATGAGCGCATTGCGCACGACATGCTTGCCGATGACGACCCGCTCGGCGAGGCCCTTCGAGCGCGCGGTCGTCACATAGTCGAGCCGAATGACGTCGAGCACGGCCGAACGGACATAGCGCGTCCAGGACGCCGCCTGGAACAGGCCGAGCACGGTGACGGGCATGATCGCCTGGCGGAAATGCTCCCAATAGAAGCGCCAGCCTGTCGCGGCGATATCGGCACGATAGACGAAGGGCAGCCAATCGAGCGAAACGCTGAAGACCAGGATCAGCAGAAGGCCGGTGAAGAAGGTCGGCAGCGAAAAGCCGATGAAGGCGAAGGTGCTGGCGATCTGATCGAAGATCGAATAAGGCCGCGTCGCGGCGTAGACGCCGACCGGCAGCGCGATCGCCAAGGCGAGCAATTGCGAGGAGCCGATGACCAGAAGCGTCGTCGGCAGACGCTGCAGGATCAACCGGTCGACGTCGATCCGGCTGGCGAAGGAAAAACCCCAGTCGCCCTGCAGAAGCGCGATCAGCCAGCGGAAATAGCGGGTATGGATCGGATCATCGA
>Ga0194120_10010031_pt1 | contig 11828 bp, 11 predicted proteins | sample TA2MahCa65mmetaG_FD_148642 | JGI IMG/M metagenome (GOLD analysis project Ga0194120, IMG submission 148642) | Freshwater microbial communities from Lake Tanganyika, Tanzania - TA2015019 Mahale Deep Cast 65m | ecosystem: Environmental > Aquatic > Freshwater > Lake | place: Tanzania: Lake... | reverse complement strand
GATATTTCTTTTGATACAATAATGGAAAAAGTTTTGGATGGAACGTATGCCGCTGGACTTTTGATTCACGAAGGACAACTCACGTATCACGACGAAGGATTTCATAAACTTCTCGATTTCGGAGAATTGTGGGAAGAAAAAACCAATGGCTTGCCTCTCCCGCTTGGGCTTGATGTTGTGCGAAAAGATTTGGGTGAAGAACTTGCAAAAAAACTTTCTGAAGGATTGAGAAAAAGTATTCACTACGGTTATACGCATCAAAGCGAAGCAATCCCTTACGCAATGCAATGGGGACGCGGCATAAATTACGAACTTGGTGAAAAATTTGTGAAAATGTACGTGAGCGAACTGACCATCAATATGGGAGAAAAAGGAAAGCACGCATTGGAATTACTTTTTCAATTGAGCAAAGAAAAAGGATTGATACATGAAGTTCCTAACATAATTTTGATGTAAGGTAATTTTTTTTTCTCACTTCGTCTTCCTACTTTTCATTCACAATTTATGATAACAGGAACAACATATTACGATTGGTATTATGCGAATCCTCTTCAGCGGGACTCGGTTTAATTCTTGTCGTCAATTACTAATACAATAATTTTCCAAGCCCCGAATAGATGGGGCTTTTTTGTTTTTAGCGAAAGAAAATATTTATGGTTATAGTCTTACAACCGAAATCAACGCAAAACGATATTGACATTGTCGTTGAAAAAATAAAACAACTCGGACTTGAAGCGCACGTTTCAAAAGGAACAGAACGCACGATTATTGGTATCATCGGAGATGAGCGAAAAATTCAACGCGACCAACTTGCATTGCTTCCAAAAGTTGAGAACGTTATCCCGATTCTTAAGCCGTACAAACTTGTCAGCAGAGAATTTAAAAGAGAAAACTCGCTTGTTAATGTTGATGGAGTTGTTGTTGGAGGGAATGAAATCATCATAATGGCGGGACCATGTTCTGTAGAAAACGAAGAGCAAATTTTATCAACAGCAGAAATCGTAAAAAAATCCGGCGCAAAAATTTTACGAGGTGGTGCATTCAAACCAAGAACATCGCCGTACGCATTTCAAGGAATGGGTGAAGACGGTTTGAAACTTTTACAAAAAGCAAGGCAAGAAACCGGATTGAAGATTGTAACCGAAGTAATGGAATCGAATGATGCAGAACTTGTCGAAGAGTATGCGGATGTGATGCAAGTTGGCGCACGCAATATGCAAAACACAAAACTCCTTCGCACGCTTTCGAAAATAAAGAAACCGGTTTTATTGAAACGAAATTTTTCCGCAACCCTTATGGAATTTTTGATGGCGGCAGAATATTTACTCGCAGGTGGAAATGACCAAGTAATTTTGTGTGAACGTGGAATCCGTACGTTTGTTGAATACACGCGCAACACATTTGATTTGAATGTTATCCCCGTCATCAAACAACTTTCGCATTTGCCGATAATTGCTGACCCAAGTCATGCAACGGGAAAAAGCGATTTGGTTATGCCGATGAGTCGCGCTGCTATTGCGTGTGGTGCAGATGGCTTGATAATTGAAGTTCATCCAAAACCTGAAAATGCAGTTTCTGACGGCGATCAATCAGTTTGTGCAGATAAATTTTCTCAATTAATGAACGACATTCGCCCGATTGCAACAGCGATTGGTAGAACGATACAATGATAAAAGTACATCTTAAAAAAACAGTTGACGATTCGTATTCGATTGAGATTGGAAAAGGAATCAGTGAGCAACTTCCTGTTTTATTGAAAAAGAATTTTCCTGCATTTCGTTACATTGTTGTTTCAGATACCAATGTTTCAAAACTTTACGGGAAATATTTTCTTACTCTGTTTGAACAAAAAAATTTGAATGTATTTCTCACTCCATTTCCTGCTGGTGAAAAATATAAAACACGCGAAACAAAATCTGGAATAGAAAACCAAATCATACAGCGCGGCGCAGGAAAAGATAGTTGTATCATTGCGCTTGGTGGCGGAGTTGTCGGTGATGTTGCGGGTTTTGTTGCATCTACATTGTTTCGCGGAATTCCGTTTGTGCAAGTTCCAACAACATTGCTTGCTCAAGTGGATAGTAGCAGCGGCGGAAAAACTGCTGTTGACCATCCACTCGGAAAAAATTTAATCGGCGCTTATCACCAGCCGAAGCACGTTTGCATAGATATAAATTTTTTGAAAACTCTTTCGCGTGCGGAATATGTGAATGGTATTGCGGAAATTGTAAAACAGGCGCTGATTCAGGATGAAAAGTTTTTTCTGTTTCTTGAAAAAGAAATGGATAACATTGTAAGTCGAGATGAAACTGTTTTGAAAAAAACGATTGAATGGAATTGCAAACTGAAAGCAAAAATTGTTGAACAAGATGAACGAGAAACGGGACCACGAAAAATTCTCAACTTCGGACACACGGTTGGGCACGCAATTGAAACGCTTTCGCATTATAAACTTCGTCACGGTTATGCAGTTTCAATGGGAATGATTGCTGAATCAAAAATTTCGCAACAACTTGGGTGGCTAAAAGAACATGATGTCGAGCGAATCGAACGAATTCTCATGCGTGGTAAACTTCCGACACGTTTACCCAAAAATTGTTCACCTCATGCAGTTCTCAAAAAAATGCAATTTGATAAAAAAGCAAAAGAAGGAAGAATAACATACTCTCTAATTGAAAAACTTGGTCAATGTCAGTTCAATATTTGTGTGGAAAATGAAATTGCGTTTCGTTGCTTGAATGATTGTACAGTAAAGTGAAGCAATGAAAACAAAACTTTGTGTTTCGCTCTTTGTTGAAAATATTTCTGAAACAATTTTCAATGCTGAAAAAGCAGTTCAATTGGGTGCTGAAGTAATAGAGTTTCGTTTGGATACCGTAGAGCAAGAATCTTTCTTGCTCAATGATTTTGTTCAACAACTAAAAGACAAAAATCTTTTTCCCAAAAGTATTTTCACTGTTCGTTCGCCAAAAGAATTTGGCAAGTGGAAATATTCGGAACGCGAGCGGAAAAACTTTTTTATTGAAATTGCAAAACACAAACCTGCATTTCTTGATGTTGAGTTTTCAAATGGAATAAAATTCTATCAACAACTCAAGTCAATTTCTCCAAAAACTACATTCATTCTTTCTTCTCACAAAAAGCAACTTTCATCTACGCAACTTTTTTCATTGTGTGAAATAATGAAATCATTCAATTGTGATGTAATCAAAATTGCAGTTGAAACAAAATCCTTCGAACAAACTTTTCCAATCTTTTCACTTCTCGAAAGAGCAAAAAAAGAAAATCGAAAACTTATCGCAATCGGAATGGGAAAGAATGGAGAGAACACTCGCATTCTTGCGTCAAAGTATAATGCGTTTCTAACCTTCGCATCGCTCGATGATTCGATGAAAACGGCAAGCGGACAAATTTCTTTGGAAAAACTTTTGAACGTGTACAATTTCAAAAAATTAAATTCGCGAACCAAAGTTTTCGGTTTAATCGGAAATCCGGTTTCACATAGCAAGGGAATTTATGTTCACAATGAAGCGTTTCGTAACACGCATACGAATGCTGTGTATGTAAATTGTGAAATGAGTACTGTAACACAACTTGACAAACTCTATTCCATATTTGATGGATTTAGCGTAACGGCGCCATATAAAGAAAGCGTCATACAATTTCTTGATTCGATTTCATTGGTTGCAAATGAAATTGGAGCAGTGAATACCATCACAAAGCGAAATGGAAAATTATTCGGAAATAATTTTGACGGAAATGCTTTTACAAATTCGTTTCCAAAAAATACTCGATTTCACAATAAGCGAATCGCAATTTTGGGATGCGGCGGCGCAGCGAAATCAATTGTTGCAGCGTTAAAAGCGGAAAACGCGAACGTAACTATTTTCAATCGAACAATGGCAAAAATAACGCAACTTTCGAAAATATATTCTTGCAACGTTGACTCACTCGATAATTTTTCTAACGCCGTATTTGATATTTTAATAAATACTATTCCGTTTTCTATTTCAAAAGATTTTCCAAAAATATTTTCACTTGCACATAAAAATTGGGAAAAGAAAATCGTTTGCGACATTGTGTACAACCCAATGGAAACTCCATTACTGAACATTGCGAAGGGAAACGGCGCAACAATTGTTTTAGGATGGAAAATGTTTTTGAATCAAGCGGTGAAACAATTTGAGTTGTTCACCGGAAAGAAAGCGCCAATTTCTTTGATGAAGAGTGTACTAGTAAAATCGTTGAGTGACAGTAATGCGTATATGTGATTTGAAAAATGAAATCTGAAATCTTTGAAAGCATTGTAATTCCAATACAGACACAGCATTTTTGTAGAAAGAATATTTCTCTTCCTCCGTCGAAAAGTATGGCGCAACGTGCTTTGATATGCGCTGCACTTGCAAAGGGAAAATCTGTTCTTTCACCCAGACCAGTTGGAGAAGATTGTGAATTGCTGCTGAACGCACTGAGACAATTAGGAATCCAAATTCAAGAACATGAGAATGAAGTTGAAATACTTGGAGCGAGCGGTGAATTGTTTTCTTCTTCAAAAATAATTTCGATGGGAAATAATGGAACGGGAGTTCGTTTTCTTCTTGCACTTTCAATGTTATCCAATGGAAAAGTTACGATTGACGGAAGCGAACGATTGCGCAAACGACCAATGAAAGAAATGTTTGATGTCTTTCGGCAACTTGCAGTCTATTTTGAACCGAGCAATAATTCTTTACCTGTAACCATTCACGAAGGCAATAGTATTGGAGGAGAAATTCAACTCGACACGTCGAGAAGTTCACAATTTCTCAGTGCGTTGTTGCTCGTTGCTCCTCTCACGAAAAACGGATTGACAATTCATTGTTCGAAAGAAATTGTTTCGGAATACTATGTTGGGATGACCATTGATGTTATGAAACAATTTGGCGTACATGTAAAGCGAATTGGAAATTCGTTTTATGTACAACCTCAAACATACAAACCCAAAACGATAACACTTGAGTCGGATTTATCGAGCGCATCATATTTTTTTGCTGCTGCTGCAGTTACCAACGGTGAAGTTACCATTGAAAATATTTCTCGAAACTCGTTACAAGCGGATGTATGTTTTTTGGACATTCTTGAGCAGATGAATTGTAAAATTGTATGGAAAGAAAATTCTGCAACAGTTTTCGGTAATGAATTGAGTGGAATTTCGGTTGATTGTAATCGTTGTCCCGATATTGTTCCGACAATTGCTATTGTTGCTGTATTTGCAAAAGGAGAGACAGAGATAAAAAATGTTGCACATCTTCGACATAAAGAATGCGATAGGATTGCAGTACTTGCTCGTGAGTTGGAAAAAATCGGAACGGCAGTCGTTGAACTCAAAGATGGATTGAAAATAATTCCCAATGAAGTTCATTTAGAAAAAAATAATTTACTACGGCGAATCAATCCAGAAAACGACCATCGTATCGCTATGAGTTTTGCTGTTGCTGGATTGCGAATTCCCAGCGTAGAAATTATGCAAGCACGTTGTGTTGAAAAATCATTTCCAAATTTTTGGAGTGAGTTTTTACAATGAAGAATGAGGAATGAACAATGAATAAGAGAAACAATATTGTTCTTATTGGTTTTCGAGGAACAGGTAAAACGACGCTTGCAAAATTGCTTGGGAAAAAATTAAAACGAAAAGTATTTTCATCCGATACAGTCATTGAGCGAAACGAGAGGAGAACAATTGCTTCTATCATTCAAAAAAACGGTTGGAAATATTTTCGTGATGTCGAAAGTAACGTTTTAGTAAAACTTAGTAATGAAAACGGTGTAATTATTGATTGCGGAGGTGGAATTGTTTTACGAAAAAAGAATCGAGAATTATTGAAACGTCATTCGTTCATAATATTATTGTATGCAAGCGCAGGAATGATTGAATCGAGAATAGCAAACGATGAAAATCGTATTCGACTGTCAAAGAAAAAATCCTTATTCGAAGAAATCGAATCGCAGTTGTTTCAACGAAAGAAATATTATGATGAACTTGCAGATATTCGATTTGATACTACTCAAACTCCATCAAAAATAATTCTTCAGAGAATAATTTCACGGTTCATCAAGGGAGATTCTTCGCGTCGCCCAGAATGACATTGTTACAACAGAAATTTTGTACAAATAACAATCGCGGCAGTTTCCGTTCTTAATCGTCGTTCTCCCAATGAAAGCAGTTCAAAATCATTTTCTCTCGCTTGTTTGATTTCATTTTCTGAAAACCCTCCTTCGCTTCCGACAACGACGATTTTCGATTTTCGATTTGCGATTGCGGGATATGTATTTTTAAGAGCAAATTCGTACGAAATATATTTTCCATCGTAGTTTATGTTTGAAAAAATTACTTCGTGTAATGATGTTGTTTCAGAAATTATTGGAAGAAATCCTCGTCCGCATTGTTTCATTGCAGATAATGCAAGTTTTTGCAATCGCTTGACTTTTGCTGATTTCGCAATTGTACGTTCGGAAATCATCGGAATAATTTTCTTTACGCCAAGTTCGGTTGCTTTTTCTACAATGAAATCAAATTTTGCAGAATTTTTTAAAAGTCCAACGACAAGTGTTAGATCAATTTTCGGTTCGTGAAAGTTTTCCTGCACGGAAATTATTTTCCCTTCGACATTCCTTTTTCCTTTCTTCATCAATTCTATTTCGTAACAATTTCCCATTCCGTCAAGTACGAAAATAATTTCTCCAAGTTTTGTTCTCAGTACATTTACGCAATGGTGAAATTCTTCGTCAACAAGTTGTAATGATGATGAAGAAATATATTCAGGAGGCGTGTGGAAGAAATTATTCACGATGAAAACAGATGACGTTTAAAACGAAGTTCCTAATTCAATAATAAATTCCGAATTGCGAACTTCGTTCAATGCGACTTCTGTTCGCAATACAATATCGTACGGAAGAATGAAATGTATTCCAGCGCCGTATCCTTTGGCGAACATATATTCGTTGAATTTCATCGGTTGAAATTGCACTGCTCCGATATTACCGAATAATGCGGCGTACATTCCAAATCGAAGCACAGAAAATTGTATGATGGGAATGAAATTGACTTTAAAAATTTTGGGTGAAAAAAGCGGAAGCCGGATTTCGATGGAACTTCCTGCAAGATTGTCGCCTTCCATTACCTTGGCATAGTGTCCGCGCAACCGTTCGCTGTACCCAAAATACAGATGCTCGTACACAGGAAGTTGTTTGCCTTCGGACATTGTTGAAAACATTCGCGTCGCAATTATTATTGTGTACGTTGAATTAAGTGTCAAAGGAAAGTAGCGACGGTAATCAAAATAGAGTCGCGAGAAATTTACACCGTTGTCTTCGAGACCAAGTTTAGCAAATGTTGCGCGAACGTACGAGCCATAACCAGCGTATGGTACGAGGTCGCGTGTATCATAACTGTAATTCATCCGCAAAGAGAAATAATTATCTATTCCTTTGTTGGAAATCGTCCTATTCGGAAACCATTGTTTCACTTGTACAGAATTAAATTCTGCTCCAAAAGTCATTCGTCTGAATACATCGAAACGGCTTCCGAAATTGATATATGCGGTGTAATGATGTTCGTTATAATTCATTCCGTTTTGTTTTGTCCGAGAACTGAGATTGCGAACGGTTTGCGAAATGAGTTGTGTTTCAAGAAATAGTTGCGGTTCATCGTAAACCAATGGATTGAAGTAGTAGAGTGAAACGAACGGGTTGTATCCGAAAACCAACGAACAAGCAATTTTCTCATTTCTTCCGCGAAAATTCGTATGAAAAATTGTCGCACCATAATACATCTTTTTGAAATCACCTTCGTACATTCCGAATACAGGAAATGGAAAAATATACCATCGTTCGTTGACGAAGATATGTACATCAACAGAATCGGTTGCAACTGCTTCGGGAAGTATATCAACGTTGTTAAACAATCCGAGTGAATAAATACGGCTTGTGTTGTACGTGAGTAATCCTGCTTTTATTGTATCGCCGGGAGTGAATGTTAATTCGCGTTGAATAACAATTTCTTCTGTTGTTTCATTTCCCGAAATTAAGACATTGCGAATATACGTTGGAGGCGATTGGGTTCCGGAGATGGAAATTTTCTTTTGAGAATGAAGTTGAGTGAGAAATGAAAAAACAAGAATGAAAATGAAGAGAGCGATTCTCTTACTGACAATATTTTGAATTGCGGCGAGAGCGAGCATATATCACAGTAGCAGCCGATGAGCGACAGCAATGCATCGGTTCATCACTACTGGAATGTTGTTTGCGCGTGCAAGTTCTGCGGCGTGTTCGTTGATGACTCCTTCTTGCATCCAGATAGATTTTGCGCCGATGGAAATCGCATCATCAACAATTTCGGGAACAAATTCTGAACGTCGGAAGATATTCACGAGATCAATCGGCTTTCCAATATCTTTTAATGAAGTAATGCTTGGTATTCCAAAAACATGTTCAATTGCAGGATTAACGGGAACGATGGTGAAACCAGCGCGCAGTAAATAGGATGCAACTCCATAACTTGAACGTTCGGGATTATCGGAAAGTCCAACAATGGCGATATTTTTTACAAAAGAAAAAATATGTTTTATGATTTGTATTTCACTGTTCATAGAAAAAATTAAATCACATCAATAAGTTTAGCAATTCAAAAATGATTGCACTAACAATCGCCGATGCCGGAATTGTAAAAACCCATGCAAGAATTATTTTTCCTGCAACTCCCCAGCGAACACCGGAAACTCGTTGCGTAGAACCAACTCCCATGATTGCTCCCGAAATAGTATGTGTTGTACTCACGGGAATTCCAAAAAGTGCAGTTCCAAGAAGCACCAATGCAGATGATGATTCGGCGCAAAAACCACCCACAGGACGAAGATGCGTCAATTTCATTCCAAGTGTTTTTATAACACGCCATCCACCGGCAAGTGTTCCCAATCCTATCGCCGTATGTGCGGCTATAATTACCCAAAAGGGTACATAAAATTCACTTCCTAACATTCCATTTGTATAAAGAACAATTGCAATTATTCCCATTGTCTTTTGCGCATCATTTGTGCCGTGTCCTAAACTGTATGCCGCAGCAGAAAATAATTGTCCGAAACGAAACGTGCGGTCAACACTTCGAGGAGAAAAATTTCGGAAAAGCCACATTACAGTTACCATTAACAGCAAACCAAAAACAAAACCGACCAATGGCGATAAAAAAATAAAAATTGATACCTTAATAATTCCACCTGCTACAAGTCCGTCGAACCCTGCTTTTACTAATCCACTTCCTATTAACCCTCCAATCAAAGAATGTGAAACGCTGATGGGTAAGCCATAATGCGTGCAAAAGTGAGTCCAAAGTGAAGCGCCAATAAGTGTGGAAAAAATCAGTTCATTGGAAATGATAGACGCTTCAACAATGCCTTTTCCAATCGTCGTTGCAACATGAACACCAAATCCGAACGCAGCAATAAAATTAAAAAACGCTGCCCAAATAACTGCTTGACGTGGAGTGAGTACACGTGTTGATACAACGGTAGCAATAGAATTTGCGGCATCGTTCATTCCATTGAGGAAATCGAACAACAATGCAATAAATATTATGATGATAACAAAAGTAAGCATACGATAAATTATCGAAGTATAAAGAATGATTTATAACAATGAAAAAATAGTTATGCGTGTTTAATCAAAAGCGATTCGAGGACGTTTGCCGCATCTTCGCATTTATCCGTCGCTGTTTCGAGACCTACATATATTTCTTTCAATTTGATAATTTGAATCGGATCTTTTTCTTCTTCAAATAATCTGGCGATGGCTTGCTCAAAAATGCTGTCTGCTTGATTTTCATAATCATTGATTTTATGGATGATTTTTTGTAATGGTTCAGGATTACGGAAATCACGCAACATCGCTACTCCACGTGCAAGTTCTGTGATAGAGAGGTGAAGAACGTCAATTAACGTTGCTATTGCCTGAGGGCATTCTTTAATTTTATACAACACGAACCGATGTGCGCTTCCATCGAGATAATCCAACACGTCATCCAATGAGGATGCAAGATGATGAATATCTTCGCGGTCAAACGGAGTTACAAATGTTGCGCTAAGTTCTGCAAAAATTTGATGTGCAATAATATCAGCACGATGTTCATGTTCGGTAATTTCTGCACACAACGTTTGGCGTTCTTCCAACGTTACCGTAGGAAATTTCTTCATTACGAGCGACGCATCGAAGAGAATTTGCGCGGACTGTTCGAACATAATGTAAAATTTTTCGTCGCGAGGAAGTAATGATTGAATAAGATTATCGAGTTTCATAAATCGTTGAGGTTTGTTTCAAAAATTCGAGCAAAAGGTAGTGAATGAGTAAGAGAATTTCAAAGTTTTATTTGCATACAATTTATAGTTCTCTTGTAAAGAAATTATTGTCTTCGTGTTAAGAAATTGTTAAGTGAAGATTGTGAGAAGTTGCGATGAGGAGAGTATAAGAAATAGAGAAATGAAAACAAGAAAAACATTATACGTCACGCTATTCCGTTTTCAACGTAAACCGAAACGCACTTCCTTTGCCGAGTTCGCTTTGCACATCAATCTTACTTCCGTGCGCTTCCACAATATGTTTTGCAATGGCAAGTCCTAATCCCGTTCCGCCAAGTTCCCGCGAACGATTTTTATCCACGCGATAGAAGCGTTCAAAAATTCTGGGCAAATGTTCTTCGGAAATTCCGCAACCGTTGTCTTTCACCGTACAGCGAATACCAGGAATTGTTTTTTCGTACGAAACAATGACGCTTCCGTCTTCCTCGGTGAATTTTAGTGCGTTGGAAATGAGATTGGAGAAAACAATTTTCAATTGTTCTCTATCGCCAAATACTTGTAATGATTCGTTATTTGATTCAAGAGAAAGAGAAATTTTTTTCTGTTGCGCAAGAGAAGAAAATTCTGAAATGATTTGCGCGAGAAATTCGTGCAAAGGAAAATAGCGAAACGACATTTTCATTTCGCCGGATTCGATGCGAGAAATTTCCATCAAATCGGAAAGCAAATCATTAAGACGATGTGTATTGTTCAATGCTTTCTGCAAGAAATCGCGATTCACGTTTGCATCATCAATTGCTCCATTCAACAATGTTTCGATGGATGCTTGCAAAGAAAAAATCGGCGTACGTAATTCGTGCGAAACGTTACCGAGAAACTCGCTGCGTACTTGTTCCAACTTTTTTAATTGCACAATATCATCGTTAAGTTTTTGCACCATCGTATTTATAGATTCGGCAAGTTTTCCAATTTCATCGTTGGACGAGACAGAAATTCTTTTCTCTAAATTTCCCGAACGAATTTCTTCTGCCGCTTGCGCAATTTCGTTAATCGGTTTTGCAATGTGTTTGGAAAGAATATTTCCGGCGATGGCAATAAAAACGAGAATGAGCAACGTGGAAAGCGCAGTCCCGTGCAAGTGAAGGAGAAAATATTCGATGAGAATAATTCCAACGCCGAGCAGAAGAAAAAATATGTTGAGTTTGGTTTGGAGTTTCATTTCATATCACGTCATTCCGAACTTGTTCCGGAATCTCTTTGTAAAGATGCCGAAATAAATTCGGCATGACGAATTTTAGAATAACTATTGCTCTTTCATTCGATAACCAATGCCTTTTATCGTTTCGATGCAATCGGCAAACTCTCCTAACTTCTCTCGAATTTTTCTGATGTGAACGTCAATCGTTCTATCATTCACGCGGACATCATTTCCCCAAATTTTGTCGAGTAGTTTCTCTCGTGTTACAACATCGCCTTTATGTTTGATGAGATATTCAAGAAGGA
>Ga0194120_10010027_pt1 | contig 11834 bp, 9 predicted proteins | sample TA2MahCa65mmetaG_FD_148642 | JGI IMG/M metagenome (GOLD analysis project Ga0194120, IMG submission 148642) | Freshwater microbial communities from Lake Tanganyika, Tanzania - TA2015019 Mahale Deep Cast 65m | ecosystem: Environmental > Aquatic > Freshwater > Lake | place: Tanzania: Lake... | reverse complement strand
CACCTCGGGATGCTGCATCACGCTCCACATCAGCAGCAGGCCCACGAAGGACATCAGGATTCCCTTACGATCCGGTGGTCGAGTGGTCGAGTGGTCGAGTGGTCGAGTGGTCGAGTGGTCGAGTGGTCGAGTGGGCGAGTGGGCGAGTGGGCGAGTGGGCGAGTGGGCGAGCGGCGGAGTGGCGGGGGGGGGAGGACAGGCGGGACGCCTGTCCCACCGGGGGCTGGGGGCTGAGGGCGCGTGCCTGGTTCCGGGTTCGCGGTGGCATGTTCACGAGTGGTCTCCCTGGGTAGATCGGCGGCGTGCCGCCGACCCTCCCGGTTCTACCGCCTGCTCCCCCCTCAGGTTGCCAGAATCCGAAGCGATTGTCAAGGGGAATCCCCCCGGGGCCGGGGGCGGCGGGGGTGGGGGATCGGCCCCCCGGTTTGACGTTGGGAGGGGTGTCGCTACCATGACGTCCCGCCGAGGGCTCGGGGTCCGTGCCGGTCGGCGGGTGGCGGGTCGTGGGCTGAGGCCACTGCCTTCTGAGGCGGGTTCGCCACCGTAGCTCAGTGGTAGAGCACTCCCTTGGTAAGGGAGAGGTCACGGGTTCAAGTCCCGTTGGTGGCTTTTCCGGTCTTCGCGTGGGCGTGGGCCGGCCGGTGTTGGAGGCCGCACTGGTGGAGGCGCGAAGGGAGCCCCGCCCCAGGGTCGGCAAAGCAGGGCATCCCTCGCGCGATCGTTGGAGTTGCAGCCATGGCAAAGGGCGTCTTCGAGAGAACCAAACCGCACGTGAACGTGGGCACGATCGGTCACATCGACCACGGGAAGTCGACGTTGACGGCGGCGATGTCGGCGCGTTCGGCGGCGAAGTTCGGCGGCGAGATCAAGAGCTACGCCGAGATCACCAAGGGCGGCACGGTGCGTGACGCCAACAAGACGGTGACCATCGCCTCGTCGCACACCGAATACCAGACCAACAAGAGGCACTACGCCCACGTCGACTGCCCGGGGCACGCCGACTTCGTGAAGAACATGATCACGGGCGCCGCCCAGATGGACGGGGCCATCCTGGTGGTGTCGGCGGCGGACGGGCCGATGCCGCAGACGCGCGAGCACGTGCTGCTGGCCCGGCAGGTGGGCGTGCCGCACATCGTGGTCTTCCTGAACAAGGTGGACCTGGTGGACGACCCGGAGCTGCTGGACCTGGTGGAGCTGGAGGTCCGCGAGTTGCTGAAGAAGTACGGGTTCCCGGGCGACGAGACGCCGGTGATCCGCGGGCAGTCGAAGGCGGCCCTGGAGAACCCCAAGGACGACAAGATCTGCAAGCCGATCGACGACCTGTTCGAGGCGATCGACAGCTTCATCCCGGAGCCGGTGCGCGAGATCGACAAGCCCTTCCTGATGAGCGTCGAGGACGTCTTCTCGATCAAGGGTCGCGGCACGGTGGCGACGGGGCGCATCGAGCGCGGCGTGTGCCGCGTGGGCGACCCGGTGGAGATCGTGGGCCTCCGCCCCGACTCGCTCAAGAGCACGATCACGGGCGTGGAGATGTTCCAGAAGACGCTGGACTCGGGGCAGGCGGGCGACAACGTGGGCGCGCTGCTCCGCGGCATCGAGAAGAAGGACGTGGAGCGCGGGCAGGTCATCTGCAAGCCCGGCTCGATCAAGCCCCACACCAAGTTCAAGGGCCAGGTCTATATCCTGACCAAGGAGGAGGGCGGGCGGCACACGCCGTTCTTCTCCGGCTACCGCCCCCAGTTCTACTTCCGCACCACGGACGTGACGGGCGCGGTGAAGCTCATGGGCGGGGCCGAGATGTGCATGCCGGGCGACAACGTCGAGTTCGAGGTGGACCTCATCGACAAGCCCGTGGCGATGGAGAAGGGCCTGCGGTTCGCCGTCCGTGAGGGCGGGCGCACCATCGGGTCCGGAACCGTCACCGAGATCCTCCAGTAAGGACCACCGGGGCGCCGCCGACAGGCGGCGCCCCGGCTTTGAATCGGCCCGCGCGGGCGACCGGGCGGGGTGGGGCGGACGGCCGCCCGGATCGCCGGAGGGCAGGGGTGCGGGCCCCGCCGGCATAGACTCATGTCTCCGTCCGAGCCTGCGAGCTCGGACGGCTGTGTCAAGGGAACAGGGGCGATCGGCGGCGTGCGCCGGCCGACACCCCGGCCCTGGAAGCTGGGTGGAACGATGGCGAAGAAGAAGGCGGCGGCTCGCGAGTACGTGTGGCTCCAGTGCTCCGAGTGCGGGGACCTGAACTACCGCACCGAGGTGAACACCAAGGGCGGCATCCCCGAGGGGATCAAGGAGGGCATGAAGAAGTACAGCCCCCGCCTGCGGAAGCACACGCTGCACAAGATCAAGCGGAAGTAGGCCCCTGGGCCGGGCGGGCGGATGGCCCGAAGGCCGCGTTTGGGGTTCGGTCAGGATCCGGGCCTCTGGCCCCTTGGAGGTTTGTCCTACGGCGGTAGCTCAATTGGTAGAGCAGCGGATTCCAAATCCGCAGGTTGCGGGTTCGAGTCCCTCCCGCCGTGTTCCCGTGTCTGAGCCGAGGCCGATGGGCGGCGCCCGCCGACCCGGTCTCGCCGTGAGAACGCCGTGACGACCACACTCGAACCGCCGTCGCCCACCAATCCGCCCTCCCCCCCTGGCGAGGGCCGTGGCCCGGGCCAGGTCTCCCGGGGCCTGTACAAGTACGGGCAGGGGTACTGGGTTCGGGTGATGACGGCGGTGATGGCGTCGGCGCTGGTGCTGGCGACGGCGGGGTGGGTGTTCAAGTCCCTGTCGGCGGTCAACCTGCCGACCCCGACCTGGTCGCTGCAACTGGAGGGGTACCGCGGGGCCCAGCCGTCGGCTGGGCAGGTCGTGGAACTGCTGGCGGCGCCGGAGGCCGGGGGCGGACCCGCCGACGTGCAGGGTTCGGCGTCGGTCGTCTCCTACGAGCCGATCACGCCGACGACGGGCCTGCTCCGCATCGGCTCGATCACGATGGCGGAGAAGGTGCCCGATCCGGGCGACGCCGGGATGGTGCGGCTGCTGTCGGGCCCCGGGGCTCCCCCTGAGTCGGCGTCGACGGCCCGGGTCGTGGCGGCGACCGGCGTGCCGGTGTTCCAGCTGCTCTACCTCCAGGCCGGGGTCGCGTCCCTGATGCTCCTCCTCGGCACCGCCCTGGTCTACTGGTACGCGGGGCGCAAGCCCGGCGCCGTGGATTTCCTGATCGCGACCGACGGCGAGATGAAGAAGGTGAACTGGTCCACCCGCAAGGAGATCGTCGGCTCGACGTGGGTGGTGATCGCGGCCAGCGTGCTGATCGCGGCCTTCCTCTTCGCCGCCGACTTCGCCTTCTCCGAAGTGATGTACCAGGTCGGCGTGATCGAGCGCTGACGCAACTGCGAGACCCCTCCATGGCCCAGACCCCGACCACGCCCTCCCCCGACGCCTCCGAGCCCCTCACGCAGCCGGGCATGGACTGGTTCACGCTCCGCGTGGCGAGCAACAAGGAGAACAGCGTCCGCGAGACGCTGCTCCGCAAGGTGCAGATCGAGACCATGACGCACCTGGTCGGGCGCATTCTGGTGCCCACCGAGAAGACCAAGACCATCAAGGGCGGCAAGACCCGCATCACGGAGACCAAGCTCTACCCGGGCTACGTCTTCGTCGAGATGCGCCTGGAGCCCGACGGGCGCATCCCCCAGGACGTCTTCTTCCTCATCAAGGAGACGACGGGCGTGGGCGATTTCGTCGGCACCGCCGGTCGCCCCACGCCCCTCAAGGCCCACGAGATCGAGAAGCTGCACAAGGACAGCCGCAAGCCCGAGGACGAGCCCAGCGTGCGCATGGTCTTCGAGAAGGGCCAGCACGTGGTCATCAAGGAAGGCCCCTTCCAGAGCTACGAGGGCACGGTGGACGAACTGCTGCCGGACAAGGGGCTGGTCCGCGTGCTGGTCACGATCTTCGGTCGCCAGGCCCCCGTCGAGATCGAGGAGTGGCAGATCGGCAAGGCCGACTCCGTGTGACAAGGCGGCGCCGCCCCCGGACGGCGGGCTCCGCGTTCATACACTCCGGTTGCTGGTGCACCGACCACTGTCGGAGGGTGAAGCATGTCCACGTACCTGCGCACGCCGCCGATCCGCCGCGGACCCGACGCCGAACTGCCCTCCTGGGGCGGGTCGGAGCCGAGCGGCGAGGGGTTCTGGGACAAGGCGTCGGAGAAGGCGCGGGAGGACCGGCGCCGGCGGCGCGCGCCGGTCGAGCCCGGGCGCCCGCGCCGCAGGGGGCGACGGCTGCTGTGGACCGGCGCGGGGGTCGTGGGCGTCCTGATGCTGCTGGTCGGGCTGGCGCCCGCGATCGCGGGGCGGTTCGTGCCGGGGGTGGTGCGCGAGCGGGCGGGCCGGCACATCGCGGGCCAGGTCCGCGTGGCGTCGGTCTCGCTGTCGTGGCTGGGGTCGCAATCGCTCGGCCACATCGAGCTGACCGACGACGGGAAGACCATCGCCGACCTCTCGATCGACCTCGACCAGGGGCTGCTCGGGCTGGCCACCGGGTCGCGTCGGCTGGGGACGGCGACGGTGCGCGGCAAGGTCGACCTCGTGCGCTTCGCCGACGGCACAACCAACCTCGAACGGGCCCTGGCGGCGCCCAAGGGCGCGGCGGCGGCCCCGGCGCCCGGGGGGGCGAGCCCGGCGCGGGTGCCGGAGGGCGCGGCGGTGCGCGTGCTGCTCGACTCGCTGTCGATCACGTTCCGCGACGAGTCGGTCGCGGGCGGGCCGCTGGAGGCGGCGCTGCGCAAGATCGACGCCGAGGCGGCCCTGGCCGCCGGCGACCCGGTCACGCTCAAGCTCAAGGCGGAGGCGACGAGCCGCGTGGGGGCCGGGGCGGCCCAGTGCGGCTCGATCACGATCGACGCCCTGGTGGACAAGTGGATGGGCTCGGACGGCGCGCTGACGCCCGAGCGGGTCAACGTCAAGACGGCCGTCGTGGTGAAGGACCTCCCGACGGCCCTGGTCGACGCCCTGATGGGGCGTGGCGGGGCGCTGGCCGCGGGCCTGGGCGAGCGCGTGCAGCTCAGCGTCGTCGCCGAGGGCTCGACGAAATCCGGGCAGGCCACGGTGCGGGCCAGCGCGGGCGGGGCCGACCCGTCGCTGAGCGCCGAGATCGCGGCGTCGCTTGCCGACGGCGTGCTGTCGCTGTCGTCGCCCGCCTCGCTGAGCGTCAAGGGGTCGGCGCTGCGGGCGCTGGCGCCGCGGATCGACGCGGCCTTGGCGGGGCAGGACGCGCTGAGCCTCGACGCGCTGCCGGACGTCCGCGTGACGGTGGCGGAGCTGCGGGTCCGCGTGCCCGGCGACGGGAAGCCGCTGGACCTGCGCCGGACGCGCTTCGAAGGTGAGGCCACGACGGGCGAGGTCGCGGGCCGCGTGCGCCTCGAGGACTCGGGGTCGCCGCGGGCCCTGCGCCTGGCGCCGCTGGCGGTCAAGGTCAGCGCGTCGGACCTGGCGGGCCCGGTCCGAGTGACGGCGTCGACGTCGGCCCGCGTGGCCGACACGGCGGGGGCCCTGGCCTCCGCGGGCACGATCGACGCGGACTTCACGCTGTCCGGGCTGCTGGACGCGGCGGGGGCGCCCGTCGCGGGCATCCCGGGCGGGGTCAACGGGCGGGCCGCCGTCAAGGGCGTGGCGACGGCGCTGGCCCAGCCGTTCGTCGCCGCGACCGGCCTCGACCTGCCGCGCGACGTCGGCCCCACGCTGGACCTGGACCTCCGGGCGGAGACCAAGGGCGGCGGCGGGGCGGACCTGCCGCCCGTCGACCTGACGCTCGTGGTGACCGCCGAGCAGGTCAACGCCTACGGCGCGCTCACGCTTCTTCCCGACCGCGTCGAGACGCGGGGCGAGGGCCTGCGCGCGACGCTGATGCGCGGCGGGGCCATCGCGGGGCGGTTCCTCGGCCCCGGCACGGGCCTGGCGCTCGACCCCGCGGGCAGGTTCAACCTCGCCGTCACGGACGTGGCGATCCCGCTGAGCCCCAAGCGCGCGCCCGTGCTCGACCGGGCGTCGGCCCGGGCCTCGGTGCATGGCGCCGGGCTGACGCTGCGGGGGTCGGGCGTGGCGGACGCGCCGCTGGCGCTGACCACGCCCGTGGCCATCGCGTCGGTCGAGGCGGGCGCGGCGCTGGCCCCGGGCAAGGCGCCGACCGCGACGCTGTCGCTCAGGGGCTCGCACGCGGGGCAGCCGTTCACGATCGATGGCAGCGCCGAGATCGCGGGCGTCCTCAAGCCCACGCCCGCGGGCCAGGAGCCGGCCCCGCCCGCGCTCGCCGACGCCGCGCCGGTCGGGCGGCTGGAGATCCGCGGCCTGCCCACGTCCTTGCTGGGGGCGGTGGCGGCGATCGCGCCGCCCGCGGGCGCCGCGCGGGCCTCCGATTCGTACCGCGCGGGCGAGGGCCTCGACCTGCCGGCCCTTCTCCGCGACGCCCTGGGGCCGACGCTGGACCTCGTGGCCTCCGGGCAGCAGGCCGGCGAGCGAGTCGCGCTCGACGCCCGGGCCGAGGCCCGGGGGCTGACGGCGCAGGTCAAGGGCTCGGCGGACGAGCGCACGCTCTCGATCGAGCCGTCGCGCACGCGCCTGACGCTCGATCCGCTCGTCGCCGAGCGCCTGCTCAAGACGTTCACCGACCCGAACGGGCCGCGGCCCGCGCTCGCCGAAGCGACGGGGGTGGTCATCGACGTGGGCGCCGTCGTCATCCCGCGGAGCGCGCTGACCGACAGGGCCCTGCTGCCGACGGTGACGTTGGCCATGGGCTTCGACCGGCACCTGGTGGTGCACGGGCTGGAGGTGGGGCAGGGCCCCCAACGCCGCGACCTGGGCCCGCTGGGCGTCGCCGGGTTCTCGCTCAAGGTCGAGGCGCCGCTGGGGGCGCTGGGCGGGGGCGGCAGCGGCACGCTCAAGGCGCTCGTGTCGGGCGATGCGGTTTCGGGCACGCGGTTGCAGCGCGTGGCGTCGTTCAACGGCGAGGTGGCGTTGCCGCTGACCGGTGGGCCCGCGATGGCCGGGCCGCTGTCGGGCAAGGTGAACCTGGTGCGGATCGACTCCGCCGCCGCCGACCCGTTGCTGGCCGCGGCGGTCGCGCTCACGCCCTCCGACCCGCGCCTGACCGAGCTTCTCGGCGCCGGGGCCGACGCCAGCGTGGTCCTCACGATCGACCCGCCCACGGGCGCCATGCCGCTGGGCGAGCAGCTCGCCTCGGGGCGCCTGCGCGTCGAGGCCTCCCTCGCGTCGCCCAACCTCTCGACCACCACGCCCGCGAGGCTGACCCTGCTCCCCGACCGGATCGTGCTGGGCGAGCCCCTGGCGGTGGCCGCGATGCTCACGCCCGGCGTGCTCGATCGCCTCGTCGGCGCATCCGGCGATCCGGAGGCGCGTCTCCGCCTCGCCGCGCCGGCGCCGGCGACTCTGCGCGTGGACCGGCTGGCGATCGCCCGCGCCACGCCCGAGCAGGCCAAGGCTGGCGCCGAGGTCGGGCCGCTCAAGCCGGGCGTGTTCGACCTGGCGCTCTCGGCGGACGTGCCCTCGGTTCAGCTCGCGGCGGGGGCGCAACAGATGTCGCTGGCGGGAACGCGGGTGCTGGTCGCCAGCGAGGCCGGCGGGGGCTCGATCACGGCGGCCCTCGACGTCGCGGAGGCCGTCGTCCGATCCGCGCCCGGGGCCGCGCCGCAGTCGGCGCGGGGCATGACGCTGCGGGCGACGATCGACGGGGTGGCCGACGCCGAGGGCAACGTCGCCGCCGATCGGGCGGTGCTCAACGCCCAGGGCGACCTTCCCATCGTGCCGACGGCGCTGGTGGACGCGCTGGCCGGGCAGGGCGGACTGCTGGTGGACGCGCTGGGCGCGACGGTCGCGGTGAGCCTGCGGGCCGAGGCGTTGGCGGTGGGGGCCGGCACGGGCGCCCTGACCGCCGAGGTTCGCTCCGAGCGCGCCAGCGCGACGGTGCGGGGGCGCCTGACCCCGGGGCTGTTCGTCATGGACCAGGCGCCGGCCGACGTCCGCGTGACGCGGATCACGCCGGACCTGTCGCGTCGGCTCACCAAGGGCGTGCCGATCATCGCGTCGCTGGAGAAGTCGCCGGACCTGCCGCCCGCGACGGTGCTGGGGCGGGACCTGCGCGTCCCGACGGACGGGAACCTGTCGAACCTGAACGGCGACGTGGAGATCGACCCCGGGACGGTCCGCTTCTCGACCAGCCCGCTCTTCTCGCGCGTCCTCTCGAAGACGAACCAGCGCTCGGAGGGAGCCGCGGGCGAGCGTCTCCAGCCGCTCAAGATCGAGGCCCGCCAGGGCGTCCTGCGCCTGAGCCGGTGGGAGCTGCCCCTGGGGGAGTACAAGGTGCTCACGGAGGGCTCGGTCAATCTCGTGACCCAGGACGTGGACGTGATCACCTGGATCCCGCTCAGCGCACTCTCGGAGGACGCGGCCCGCGTGTTCCAGACGACCGACGTGCTGGGGGGGCTGCTGGGGCGCAACAAGGAAGAGGACGAGACTCGCAAGCGGCAGATCGCGGCCCCGTTCCGCTCCAGGGGCAAGATGGGGAGCCTGGGCCCGCCCACGCCGGACCTCAAGCTCTTCGCCGAGGAGGTGGGACGCACCTTCAAGGACGAGCTTCGCAACGCCCCGCGGCGCCTGCTCGAGGGCCTCCGGAAGGACAGCAAGCCGCCCGGCGGCGGGTGAGCCATCGCGCGGCGATCGGCGCGCGAATGATTCTCCCGCTGGTCCCCAAGGGAGCGCCCATGCCCCGTCCGAACCGAGTCCGTTCCGTTCCGCGATCGGCCTTCACGCTGATCGAGCTGTTGGTCGTGATCTCGATCATCGCCCTGCTCATCGGCATCACGCTGCCCGCCCTGGGCAACGCCCGCGAGAACGCGCGGCGGCTCCGCTGCCTGGCCAACCTCAAGGGCCTCGGCGTGTCCTTCCAGTTGTACATGAACGACTCCAAGGACCTGCTGCCCTACGTCCTGCCCCTCCGCGACCCCGGGAACCCGGGCGGCGGCAACGACCCCACGCTCCTGGACGTGCTCGCCGCCTACAGCGACGCCGCGCTCCCCTACAGGGACCCCGTGACCGACCTCTGGGTCGCCGGGCCACCCTGGGTGTGCCCGTCGGACCGCCCGGGCGTCGACGAAGCCAACGCCTCGTGGCAGAACCTGGGCACGAGCTACGAGTACATCCCGGGCGGTCTCATGGTGTACGCCGAGGTCCTCCTGGCGGTCCGCCACCCGCAGGTGGGCGTCTCGTTCGCGCTGCGCGAGCGCGACTGGCCCGTGCTGGCCGACGGCGGTGACTGGCACCGCCTGCGGGCCGCCGACCGCGTCCGCCGCAACGCCCTGTTCAACCAGGGATGGCGGGCCGACTGGTCGGTCGCGGCCCCGAACATCGCCGAGTTGCAGTCGCTGTTCCTGGACGTCATCCGCGCCGGCGGCGGAACCTGAGGAGATCGGGCGATGCCCACGCCACCCCCGTTCGAATCGCTGCTGCGGGCCGACGACCCCGCCGACCCCCGCCCGGCGCCCGGGGCGGACCGGTTCACGTTCCTGTCGCTGTTCCGCATGCCGCCGGCCCGCGCCCTCCGCGAGGGCTGGCGCTGGTTCACCGACCACCCCGAGCACCGCCGGCGCCACCGCACCATCGGCGCCGGGCTCGTACTCGCGCTGGTCCTGGGCGCGGGGCTCGGGGCCTGGTCGCTGGTCCCGCGGAGCCGGCCCGACTACCTCGACGACGCCCTCGACGACGTGCTGGATTACACGCTGCTCTCCGACGAGTTCAACCGCCTGCCCGTCCACGAGCGGCTGAAGCTCATCCGCGACCTGGTCGAGCGCCTGCGCTCCATGGAGGGCGGCGACTCGGTGATGATGGCCTCGTTCGCCGCCGGCATCGCCGGGGCCGCCCGCGAGCAGCTCGAGGAGAACATCGCGCGGCTCTCGGTCGACATCGCCGACACCTACGCGATCCGCCTGCAGGAGCGCCTCGCCGAGGTGTCGACCGAGCAGGACCGGGCGGCGGCGATCGAGCGGACGTTCCTGGACATGACCAGGGAGATGGAGGAGATCGGGGGCGTCCGGCGCGACGTGTCGGACGAGGAGCGTCTCGCCGACGCCCGTCGCGACGCCCAGCGCGGCGAGAGCCAGATGCGCCGGATGAACCAGAGCCCCCGGGCGGGCGAGCGGGCCGCCGGCCTGTTCACCATCCTCGACAGCCGCGTGGGCAGCCGCGCCACGCCGACCCAGCGCTCCCGCATCACCGTCATGATCCGCGACATGTCGCGCCACTTCCGCAAGGGCGGCTGATCGCGGGGGTTCAAAGAAGACGGTCGCGCCGGACGCGGACGGACACCACTCCCGTCCACGCGACTCGGCGCGACCGCCACGCTTGGCCACCCCACGTTCAATGGCTCGCGCGCGGCATCACGTCGACGCGCGGCCCTCCTCCATCTCCTCTGCCGGGCCAGTATCCTCGCAAGCGGGGGCGCGGTCAATAGCCTTCCCGAAATTCGCCGGTACCCATAACCCGTCTCATACGGATTCGGTCTATGACCCGCGCTCGATGTAGTCGCAGCGGCACACGGATCGGATGACCTCGGGGGTGAGGGCGCGGTAGGCGTCGCAGCCGGCTTGGAGCAGGTGGTCGTAGTTCTGGTAGGCGCGGTTGCTCAGGAAGTGCGAGCGCGTGTACTGCCACAGGTTCTCGACCGGGTTGAGCTCGGGCGAGTAGGGCGGCAGGAACAGCACCACCATGTTGTCGGGCACGCGCAGCGCCCTGGCCTTGTGCCACCCGGCCTGGTCCATGAGGAGCACGACGAAGTCGCCGGGCTCGACCTCGCGCGAGAGCACCTCCAGGAAGGTCCCCATCGTGGCCGTGTTCACGTGCGGGGCCAGCAGGGCCGAGCTGAATCCGGTGCTGGGCTCGACCGCCGCGTAGAGGTAGACCCACTCGTAGCGGGTCTGCTTCACCGCCGTGGGACGCGAGCCCCGGGGCGCCCACACCGCGGTGAGCGTCCCCTGCTGCCCGAAGCGGGCCTCGTCCATGAACATCACACGCACCCGCGCGCCCTTGGGCTCGAGGGCGTGCCGCACCCGGCGGACAAAAGGGGGGCGCTCTCCTGGCGGAACTTCCGCATGGCCTCGGGATCGGACCGCTCGTGGCGCGGGCGCGGCTTGAGGCAGCTCAGGCCCAACCGGTGCAGCAGGTCGTAGACGCCCTTGAGCCGGTAGCTGACCCCGAACTCCTCTCGGAGGATCCGCTGCGCATCCTTGGCCCGCAGCGCGCACACGCCGTCGCCCTCGCAGGGGCCCTGGACCATCCGGGCCTTGAAGGCCTCGTGCTGCCCCGGCGGCAGCAGGGGCTTGTGCCCGGGCGCCTTGCGGGCGATCAACGCATCGATCCCCCCGTCGCGGTAGCGGTAGGCCCAGGCCTGCACGGTGCGGCGGTTGGAGCCGAGCACCTCCGCGATCTCCTCGGCCTCGCGCCCCTTGATCGCCAGCAGCGCCATCCGGTACCGGTCGCGCTGCTTGGCGTCACGCTCGGCGGCGACCCGAGCCTCCAGCCTCGCCACATCCCCGGGCTCACGCTCGCGCACGTGCATCGTCGGGCCTCCATGCCAGCAACGATGCCAGTCTCCCACACCGCGATGCCGGGCGCCACTAACGAGCGCCGAACAAGCGCGCAGAGTTCAGGCAGAATCCGTATCAGCCGTCCTGTTTGGACTTCGGCAGTGTTCTGTCAACGTGCTCGGGGGTGGTGTCACCCGGCACCTCGGGCCCCAACTCGGGCATCCAGGGGGCCGCCGCCCCGGAAGGGTCGGTGCCG